>Ga0315540_10002441_pt1 | contig 10455 bp, 7 predicted proteins | sample SalMarSW160110MG_FD_203677 | JGI IMG/M metagenome (GOLD analysis project Ga0315540, IMG submission 203677) | Salt marsh sediment microbial communities from the Plum Island Ecosystem LTER, Massachusetts, United States - Salt Marsh Sediment SW1601-10 ... | reverse complement strand
ACTGCGATGTTGTCGTTTCAGATCTTCGGGCGTGCCGGTGGCGATGAGGCGCCCCCGATAAATGATCCCGATCCGATCGCAATATTCGGCTTCCTCAAGAAAGTGTGTTGTGACCATCACGGTCACCCCGGCAGCGGCCATCGCGTTAATTCGGGACCAGAATTCCCGCCGGACCATCGGGTCTACCCCGGATGTCGGTTCGTCGAGGAACAGGATCCCGGGCTCGTGCATGATGGCGCTGGCAAGCGCGAGCCGCTGCTTGTACCCGAGCGGCAAGGTTTCGCTCATGGTATCCGCATAGGGATCGAGGCCGAAATCGCGTAGCTCTGCCTTCACCTTGCTGTCCCGGTCTTTACCCGCAAGCCCGTAGGCGCTGGCGAAGAACTGAAGATTCTGCAGCACGGTCATGTTTCCGTAGAGCGAAAATTTCTGAGCCATATAGCCGATGCGGCTGCGGGCCGTGGCCGCCGCCCGCAGAAGATCAATATCGAGCACCAAGGCTTTTCCGCCGCTCGGCGGCAGCAGGCCGCAAAGCATCTTGAACGTCGTCGATTTACCTGCCCCGTTCGGCCCCAGCAGCCCGAAGATCTCACCGCGCGTGACCTTGAAATCGATGTTGTCGACGGCCATGAAGTCACCGAATTTGCGCATCAGGCCAGCGACTTCAATGACGACGCGATCTGTGTCCGGTCCCTCACTGGTCGCCGGCGCCGCCGGACTTATCGGACCGGGACGAAGGACGGTCGCGGGTTCTTCCGGTTCATCTACCGCACCTTGCGGCTCCTTGAGCAAGGATATGAACGCGTCCTCGAAAACGGGCGCGACGGCGCTGACCTCAGCCGCCGCTGTTTTCAATTCTTTGCAGCAGCGCGAGAGGTGGTCTTGATCCGCCTTCCGGGAGACGAGTACGCGAATGTCCCGGCCCTTGATAATTGCGTCGATCACATGGGGAAGCGCGAGGATCTCGTTCAGAACCGCGCGTCGCACCTCGGCTTCCACCCGCACCGCAAAGGTCCGCCCGTGGAGACGATCGGAGAAGGTTTTCGGCGGTCCCGAATCCAGCAGCCGCCCTTCGCTCAACAGCAGTACGTCATCGCAGCGTTCTGCTTCGTCGAGATAGGCCGTCGCCCACAGGACGCTGATGCCGTCGGCGACCAGAGAGCGCACGATCTCCCAGAGCTCCCGGCGCGATACTGGATCGACACCGACACTCGGTTCGTCGAGTAGCATCAGCCGCGGCGGACGAACCAGAGTACAGGCGAGTCCAAGCTTCTGTTTCATGCCGCCCGAGAGTCGGCCGGCGAGGCGCGACCGGAACGGCCCCAACCCCGTAAAGTCCATCAGATAGTCGAAGCGGGTTCGCCGTTCGGCGGCGGCGAGGCCCTGAAGGTCGGCGTATAGCGTCAGATTTTCGAGAACGCTCAGATCCTCATAAAGGCCGAACCGTTGCGGCATATAGCCGACACGTGCCTGGATCTCCTGCGGATCGGCGATCGTATCGAGGCCCAGAGCTTGGATCGAGCCAGAGTCCGGCTTGATCAGACCAGTCAAGAGCCGCATGAGCGTCGTCTTGCCAGCCCCGTCGGGCCCAACGAGCCCGGTGAGCTTAGCCGATTCAATCGAGACCGAGAGGCCGGACAGCGCGGTAATCGTGCGCCCGCCGGAGCTAAAGGACTTGGTCACGTCCGTCAATTCTATGACCGACGTTCTCACGGATATCTCCCGAACGGTAACGTCATTGTGACGCGGGTTGGCCGGCCTCGTTGCCCCCGGATCCCGGTTTCAGTCGCACGGTCACAGGCATGCCTTGGCGCAGACTACTATCGGGGTCGTCTACGTAGACCCTCACCCGATAGACAAGGCTAGTTCGAACGGCGGAAGTCTCGACTGCTTTCGGTGTGAATTCAGCGACTGGGGACATGAAGCCGACCCATCCCTCATGAACACGGCCGGGTTCCGAATCCGTGTAGACGAGTGCTTTCATGCCTGGACGGATCTTGCCCATATCGGGCTCCGGAATATAGGTGCGGATCCAGATGGGGTTGGAAAGAGCCAAGGTATAAACTGGCTCAGGCGCCTGCACGACGGCGCCCGGTTCGACGATCCTGGTCTTGATAACGCCACCATCCGGTGCGAACAGCTTGGTGTAGCCCAACTGACTGGTCGCGAGGGACAGTTGCGCTTCCTGGGCGGCCAGCATGGCCCGGGCCTGAGCAATGTCTTCCTTGCGGGGCCCCTGGATCGCCAGCGTCAGCCGCTGCTGGGCGGCTGTTAATTGGGCTTGAAGACTTTTGGCGCTCGCCCGGTTCTGGTCGAGCTTTTGCTGCGCGGCGACTTGGGTCCTCAACAGTTCTTCGGTTCGCTTCAGATTGATCTTGGCGTCTTCGAGGTTTGCTTGGATGGCTTGGACATTGGCTCGGGCTTCCTTGATTTCTTCAGGCCGACTGCCCGCGAGGAGACGATCGAGCGCCGCCTTGTGGGCTTCGACGCTGGCCTTGGCCGCATCGACGTGGGCCTGATAAGTTTCGGGCTCAAGTGTCGCAAGAAGCTGACCTTTCTTGATCCGGTCGCCCTCGTCGACCTCCATAGTCTTAATGCGCCCTCCGACATTGAAGGCGAGATCGGCCTCGCGAATATCGACATTGCCATAGAGAACGATCTCGCTATTGGCTGCTCGTTCGTCGCGCCAATGGTCGAAAATGGCATAGGCCCCAGTGGCCGCCACTACGATGACCACTAAACCGATTATCTGTTTCTTTCGACTGAGCATCCAAGGCGATCCGTGACACGTGCTGACGCGTGCTTCGTGTTAATGAAATGGCCGGTAACAAACTGGATTCGAAATTGACAAGTCGACCCGAGATAATGCGACTTGCCACCTCTCGAATATTGCAGCCGCGCCGGGGTAAATTTGAAACCAGAAAGCAGGCTGAGCATTGACCTTGATCATCAAACTCTCGCAAGAGCACCGATTTGGGTGTGATTACCAGCTAACCGCTATGGGGTACGAGGTCTTTATCTGACTTATCAGGATTTGCGACCAATTAGAGGTCTTTGGGATTGTGTCCACCGGCGCTTCTGTATGTCCGAGTGCATGGGGTTCTCCAAGGATATAACAACGCGCGCGTTTTTTGACGAAAACATACAGCCAATTCACTTCATGGTGAGTAGCGTGACAAGTAGAACGATCGGTAGATTTGAGACTAGATTCTGGGTTCCGGCGGGGTAGACCTGACCTAAGACCCGATTCCCCTCCGGCTTGAAGGAGAGTCTCAGGTTTCGTTTCTCACCTTATGCGGCCTGGTTTTCCAGCACCATTTTCATGGCGAACTCGGCCTGGGTGATGTTGCCCAAGGCCGAATGCGGTCTGCGCCGGTTATAGTCCTCCTTCCATGCGTTGATGTGGGTTCGTGCTTTGGGGAGAGATGCGAATAGGTTTCGTTCAGGCACTCGTCCCGAAAGCGGCCGTAGACGTTCTCATTAAAGCCGTTCTCCCATGCGCAGTTCTGTGCTGCAAAAAATAACGCTGACCATCAGAATGCGAGAACATATTGTGGAACTCTGAAAGTGCGTAAATTCGGCTGACCATACGCTAAGAGACACGTCCCATGCCAAATCGCCTCATCCCGGTTGATCGTGTCGAAGGTCTGCTCGAAGCAGATCGCGGTTTGACGACCGTAGACGTTTTAGCTCGTCTCGCTCGCTTTGGCTTCAACGACATCGTTGTTGCTCCGCCGTCGACTTGGAAAGATTTGGTTCGCGACACGGCGCGCGATCCGATGATTTGGTTCCTTGTCGGCGTTAGCGCTCTTTTTACGTTACTCGGTAGCTACACTGAGGCGGCGATTCTGGCGGTCGCGCTTATTCCACTTGTTGGTATGGATGCCTATCTCCATCGCCGCACGCAGGCCTCGACACAAGGACTTGCGGGTCGCCTCGCTGCAAATGCCAGAGTTGTCAGAGACGGGGCGCCTATCACAGTTCCCGCTCGTGAGGTCGTGCCGGGCGATCTCATCGAGGTCGCCTCGGGAGAGCCCTTTCCCGCCGACGGCGTGATCGTTTCCGGCACCAACCTTCAGGTCGACGAATCGTCGCTGACGGGCGAGTCCTATCCGGTCCGAAAACACGCAATCGATAACTCATCCGAAATCCTCCACTCAGCTGACATATCTCAATGGGCCTCCGCCGGAACGCGGCTGCTGACCGGACAGGCAAGAATGCGTGTCATCAATACAGGCGGCGAGACGCTCTACGGCGAAATCGTTCGCTCGGCCCTTCTCGGGAATCATGCCCGAACGCCGCTTCAGATCGCAGTCGGCCGGTTGGTCACTATTATGCTCATCGCCGCGCTAGCTTTGTGCATCGCGTTGGCAGTGATCCGTCTCGCACAGGGACACGGTCTCGTCGATGCCTTTCTGAGCGCGGTAACGCTCGCCGTCGCTGCGCTCCCCGAAGAATTTCCAGTCGTCTTTACATTCTTTCTTGGCGTTGGCGTTTACCGCCTTGCTCATCGCCAAGCGCTGGTAAGGCGCGCCGTTGCGGTCGAGAACATTGGGCGCGTGACCTGCATCTGCTCCGACAAGACCGGAACGCTTACTGAGGGAAAGCTGGCAATTTCGCATTTCGTCCTGATGGATAACACCTCGTCTGACAGACTGCTCCAGTTAGCCGCGATCGCCGCTCGGACCGATAGCGGAGATCCACTCGATCTTGCCGTGATCTCTGCGGCGCCAGCTATTGCGCCCTTCGAGCGGCTCGCCAGCTTTCCTTTTACCGAGGATCGTCGCCGAGAGACGGCAATCGTCAGATTGGCGGACGGTTCGTGCTTGGCCTTGGTAAAAGGGGCACCAGAGACGGTCTTCGGCATGTGCGCCGACGCATCAACATCGCTCGACAAGTGGCGCGAGTCGGTCACCGACTACGCCTCCACGGGCCACAAAGTCATCGCCGTCGCCACCAAGACTTTGGATGTTGCCGCCATGTCGGACGCAGAGCCAGAACGCGGCTATGCACTGAGAGGACTCCTTGCGCTCGAGGATCCGATCCGTGAGGGGGTGCGCGACGCGGTAGCATCCTGCTTGCGGGCAGGAATCCGGGTCATCATGATCACCGGCGACCATCCGGCTACGGCGGAGGCAATCGCACGCGATGTCGGCCTGCGGGGCGGGCACCCTGTTGTCGCGTTGGCGGAGACGTTGGACGGTGAGAACGGACCCAGCGTGGAGGCTCTCCGTAAGATCGACGCGGTGGCACGCTCTACCCCCTCTCAGAAACTGAAGCTTGTTCGCGCGCTTCAGAAATCGGGCGAGATCGTCGCCGTTACTGGCGACGGCGTGAACGATGTTCCAGCCCTGCAAACCGCCGATATTGGCATTGCGATGGGCGAGCGCGGCACTCAGAGCGCGCGGGAAGTCGCTGCGATCGTACTGCTCGATGACAATTTTCGCACCATCGTTCGGGCCATTGCCGAAGGCCGACAATTGTTCCGGAACCTTCAACTCGCCTTTACATACCTGTTGATGGTCCATATCCCGCTTGTCGTCAGCGCGGCCGCCGTCCCTCTGGCGGACAATCCGTTGCTCTATTTGCCGATCCATATCGTGTGGCTGGAGCTGATCATCCACCCAACGGCCTTGCTGGTCTTCCAGGATTTGCCGACGTCGGATCGCCTGATGTCCACGGAGAGGGATGGTCAAGCCCGTTTCTTCTCGTTGCAGGCCTGGATTGTGATCTGCCTTTCCGGCCTGCTGCTCGCGGCGATCATATCGATCGGCTTTGAATACGCTCTCGGTGCCGCCAACGATGTCGAGCATGCCCGGTCCATGGCACTCGGAGCGCTCATTGGCGCGAGCGCTGCCATAACAGCTGCGCTTGGGGGATTGAGAAACTGGACCGGAAGGGTCGTCGTTGCCGGCAGCCTCGCAAGCCTTCTACTCCTTGTACAGATCCCGTTCCTTGCGGAACTGGTCCATCTTAGGCCGCTGCATCTCCTTGATTGGGGAGTGGTGGCCACTGCGGGAACCGTGGCAGGATTTTTGGCCTTGATGGTAAGGATGTCTATGCGCAAACCTCAACGTTCAACGATCAGCTGACGAGCGGTTTGTCCCGTTGTCGGGTTCCGAGAGGGGAAAGGAAGTCCATGTTCAGATCGATCCTTGTACCGATTGATTTAGCGCAGGAAAGCAGTTGGAAATTTGCCGTACCCCAAGCGCTCGAACTCGCGCAAGTCGGTCAGAGTAAACTGACGGTCATCACCGTGGTCCGCGAGATAAAGGCGATGTTCGAAGGGGTCTACTTCGCCTATCAGTTAAAACGGATGATCGACGACGCTCGCCGCAAACTGACAACTATCGTGCACCAGTTTCAAGGGGAAGCGATCGAGATTGATGTGGAGGCGCGCTTCGGAAGCATCGGACACGAAATTCTTGCCGCCGCCAAAGATTTGGACGTCGATCTCATCATCATGGCTTCGCATCGTCCGGCAATGCGTGACTATTTAATCGGCCCGAACGCCGCCCACGTCGCTCAGCACGCCACATGCTCGGTTCTTGTTCTGCGTCGGCAGGCGGAAACCTGACGCCGGGTCTCTGTTATCGGACTAACTTGCCTTGCTTTGATTGGCGGCCTGAAACCAGTCGATCGTTCAAGGCCCATTCTTTAGGGCGAAGTCAATTAGGGATTTGGCCGTGGCGTGGTCGCGACACTTGGCGGCAGAATCGGATAAGTCACCTTCGGTTGCACGCCAGTCAGACTATCAAGGAAAGCGGTGATCTTATCGACTTCATCACTAGTAAGCTGGGCGCCAAGTTGGCTCGTTCCCATGACTGCCACTGCTTGGCCCAAGTCCCAGGCCTTCCCGGTATGAAAGTAGGGAGCTGTGAGCGCGATGTTCCTTAATGTTGGAACCTTGAACACGTACTCGTCGCTCGGAGTCTTGGTGACCATGAAGCGACCTTTGTCGGTTGGAGGAAGGAAGTCGGCCCCAGGTTTCTCCACCACGCCGAACGGCGCATACATGCCACCCCCAATGTTGATGCCGTTGTGACAACTAGAGCACCCTTTGTCCATGAACAGGGCTAAACCTTCCTTCTGTTTTTTGGAGAGCGCATTCGCGTTGCCTTTAAGATACCGATCGAATGGCGCATTGGGCGTGATTAGCGTCGCCTCGAATACCGCAATTGCCTTTTGCGCGTTAGGAAGGGTGATGGGATCCGCCTGGCCTGGAAATGCCTTAGCGAATACATCGCGATAACCCGGAATACCTTTCAGCTGCTCGGCCACATGCGCCGCTGGCGACGCCATCTCAAGTGGATTGACCATTGGCCCGCCAGCCTGCTCCTCGAGGTCTTTCGCCCGACCGTCCCAGAATTGGGCAGTATTAAATACGGCATTGAAAACTGTTGGCGAATTTCGCCCGCCATGCTGCCAACGATGGCCAATGGACGTAGACTCCGCATCAGCACCACCGAGGCCAAGATCGTGACAGGAGTTACAGCTGATGGCGTGACTAGCGGAGAGACGTCGATCAAAGAATAGCATCTTCCCGAGGTCGACCTTCGCGGGCGTCGACGCGTTGCCTGGAAGATTGGTCGGAGTCGCTGGAATCGGCTGAAACTCCTGCTTCGCGCGCGCCATTAGATCATCTTGGGCCAGAGCCGGAGACGCCATGACAAAACTGAACGCAAGCAGAGCAAAGGCTGGACATCTAACCATAGCGGACTCCCTCAATGGTACGTCCTGCTGCAATTAAGGAAGGCCGTCGTGCTGGACGGGACAGATATCCGTCCAAATCGCAACTCAACCTTCTACGCAGCGAGAACTGATGAACGTCGGCGGAAATCTTTCGCGTACTGCAGAGCGATTTTGTGGGAATTCTAGATCCGCGCCTCTCCATAGTGTTGATGTAGGTCAAAACCTTCGAGATCGAGGGTATTTCTCGGGCAGTGTGCGGTCCCACAACGGAGACCGAGAGCAATTGATCAATTCGGTTAATCCGATATCGCTCCCGGCAACTCGGACCACTTGAGGCCGAGTTCCTCGCAAACGCGGCGCACATCGCGGAGATCGAGGTCTTGACTTGACCCGACAAGCGGCAGTTCCGCAGTTCGTCCTTCGCGGTGGATCGTCACAGACCCATGACCTTCTCCGCGCTTTTCACCTTGCGTATCGAAGCGGCACCCATGTTTGGCCAGCCACTTCCGGAATGTTGCGTGTTCCATCGAACCAGTCCGATATTTGTCCTGAGAAGGGAACCCAGCAGAGAGTTGGCTTTACAAGTCGGAAAGAACCGTCACCAGACGTTATCGATCTCGTCGAGGATGTAACCATCAGAAAGATCGACCAGCAACACGTCGTTGCTTACCCAAACCCAAGCACAGCCATAGGGCGGCGGCGGTAGACCGTAGTCCCGATAATCGTTTACCTCGTATCTCAGGAAATAGCTTGGCAGGAATGCCCCAGTGGCCCAGCGCTGGCCCCAATACGCCTGCGGCACGCGGTAGTAGCCATAGCCAGGCGCAAAGAAAAAGTAAGTTCGCGGACCAGTGTAACCCCTAAAGACCGGGCGCGCGCGCCACCAGTTCCGGTCACGCTGCCAAACCGTGTTTCGGTTCCAGTCCGCATGGCCGGAATGCCATTGATTTCTCTGCTCGACGTGCCGAGTTGCATTGGCTGATCTATTTTGGGAGGTTTGGCCGCTTCGTGATTTGCCTTGATCCTGAGATCTGGCCTGGCTCTGCTGTGTGCCTTGCCCTGGTGATCTGCGTTGGTCTTGAGATCTGGCTTGGCCCGGCGGTCTGGCTCGGTCTTGCTGCGTGCCTTGCCCTGGTGATTTGCCTTGATCCTGAGATCTGGCCTGGCTCTGCTGTACGCCTTGCCCTGATGATCTGAGTCGGTCTTGAGATCTAGCCTGACTCGGCTGCACGGCTTGCTCTGGTGATCTGCGTTGGTCTTGAGATCTGGGCTGGTTATGCTGCGTGCCTTGCTCTTGCGATCGGGCTTGGCCCTGCGGTCTGGCTCGGTCTTGTTGCGTGCCTTGGGTATCTCTGCCTTGATCCTGTTGCCGCCCACTCTTTTGTTCGGACTCAGCAGAATTGTTCTGGTTTTCCTGGGCAAGACTGATGGCCGGAAGGGCGAGGAAAAAGACCGCCGTGGCCGCAAGCCGCGCGCGTTTGGAACTCATGTCCGTGGCTTCCTGAGATCGTGGTAAGTGCGAGCTGGCGACGCAAATAAAATCCAGCAATGGTCAGCATGATATCGTCATGTGGTATTTGGTCCACATTCGGAAAGTACTCAGTCGCTGATCGACGGTGAGGGATTTGGTGATGCGCCGCTAGTAGATGACGGACGTCGACGGTGGCCAGTAAGCCGAAGTGTTCATGGTGTAGTCGCCTGGGGAACAATTTCTTGACGGTGATTCAGGAGAAACCGAAGACGGGCGCGGGGAGCTGAGGGGAAAGTGCATGCGAACAGGTTGGGACGGCGGCAGCTTCTCTGCGCTCATCCGCCCGCAGCGGCGCTCACGGTCTCGAAAAATGCGGGAATCGGCCACGAAACGGCCGAACTAGCTTTTTTCTCACCATCCTCTGAGACATATGCCCCAATCAGACCATGACGTTGGCGCACGAATAACGGCGTAGTGCGAGCCGAATCTCGGGATCATCGTGAAAGCAGTCGTCGCTGCGGCAAAGAAAGCGCGCGTCACGATTCGATAAGTCGCTGTCCTTTGCCATAGTCGAATTCTGCTGCTGGCGGTATTCGGCACGCAACTGGTGGCGACTCTGATTGCGGTTTATGGACTGTTTATGACACCGCTTGGCTGGGGTTGGGCTCTATTCGTTTGGGGCTATGCTCTGGTCTGGTTCCTCGTGAATGACCGTGTGAAGCTGCTAATGTATCGGGTGCTCGACCCAATTACTGTGCCCCTATTGGCCAAGGATCCCACGGATGTGACACCGGAGATCGCGAAGCGGGCCTATGAGCTCTATGAGAACCGTGGCCGTCGCGAAGGTCACTCGGTTCAGGATTGGCTGCAGGCGGAGCGGGAGATTCGGAACGAAGAGACCCTCAGGTAAACCGGCTCGAACCCATAGTGCGAAACGCCGAAAGGATGAAGATGAAAGTAGATTCAGCGGACTTTCGCGTGCGGGAGGGAGATGAGGTCAATTTAAGAAAATGGCCGACGACCGTGAAGCCCGTGTACAAGTCGAAGGAGCAATACCAAAAGCTCCTAGAAGAGCACGTCGCGAAACTGAGTTCGCTACAGCATCTTCACTATGCATCCAACCGCTATGCTGTCCTGCTGATCTTCCAGGCGATGGATGCAGCTGGAAAAGACGGCGCCATCAGGCATGTGATGTCCGGGGTCAACCCGCAGGGCTGTCAGGTGTTCAGCTTCAAGCATCCAAGTGCCGCCGAATTGGAACATGATTTTCTCTGGCGCACCACGCGTGATCT
>Ga0315540_10002440_pt1 | contig 10459 bp, 13 predicted proteins | sample SalMarSW160110MG_FD_203677 | JGI IMG/M metagenome (GOLD analysis project Ga0315540, IMG submission 203677) | Salt marsh sediment microbial communities from the Plum Island Ecosystem LTER, Massachusetts, United States - Salt Marsh Sediment SW1601-10 ... | reverse complement strand
TGCACGGGGAAGCTCTGCACATAGGCCTCGTAGATACTCTCGGTCGATGTAGTGATCGGGTGGCAGCGGCCCCACGCTTTTAGTGACGGTTCCAATCTAGTCATAGTCCTAGCCGGAGGCGATCTCGAAGCAATTCTTGAGGCCGATTAACTGCTGCATCGCACAGGGTGAGGAACGGTCAGTAGCCTTAAATGGGTTTGGGTGGGACGTCTTCTATCTCGCTCTGTTTTTCGTGGGGGTGCACTGGCCTCTCGGGATGATCTTCGGCATCTTCGATCCCTTTCACGATTCCGGCCTCGTAAGCCTGACCCGTATCGGCGAGTTCTTCCACGCTCTCATCAGCAGCGTCCGCATCTTGAGAGAGACCCTGACTATCGCCTGATTGGCCGGCGCTGTCGGGGCCCACTTGTCCTGGATCGCTTCCGAGTTCACCGTGTTGAGCTTCGTTATTCCGAAAGAAGCGTTCCACCATAAAAACCTCCATTAAGAGGCCCTGAGCAGAGGGCCAAATCCTGGCTACAGGTTGGGACCGCCTTCGTCAACCCTTCGTCATGAGGCGTCGTGGCGGCGATATTGATGGTGAAGATTGAGAATCGCTATTCCGAGGACCTCATGCATTGTGAGCAGAACAAATCGGTCGACGGCTCCTCCTCCGCGCCGATCTGGTTTCCTGGATGCGCCTTGGCGAGCTACCATGAAAACATGCGTGCGCCGCCGCCCGCCTGGCGGGTCTTCCCGGTTTGGACGGAACTATCTTGTGTAGCATTCACGTTCCTGCCAGTCGTACTGGGAAGATTCAGTTCGCCGCCGGTAAGTTCTTCGACCTCTAAGGGACTATGGCGATTCATGATCTCAGCCGCGGCGTCGATCTTCTCGTCCGGCCCGCTTGCGAAGACAAGGACCCCTCCATGCTGCACCCCTTGAACATAGGCATTCGCCTCCTTATCGGTAGCCCCGATTTTCCTGAGATCCCGGTTCAGGCTCACCTCAAAGTCGATGTTTGGGGTGCTCGTGACCCCACTGCCCGCCATATCGAGCGACTCCGCTAGAATGCGGATCTCATTCCGAGGGAAACCACCGGCCTCCAGATCGTGGACGACTTGGTCCGCCAGACCTGGATTCTCAAACAAACCAACTGCAGTTTTCGACATCTTGCACCTCCAACTAAAGTTTGCGTACAGCTACAATGGTTAAGACTTTTGATTCGTATGTTCTCCTTGAGCACTGGGAAGCCGGTTGTCCGCCAGATGGGTATGGTGCTTCGCCATCAATGAGCCTTGGCTCGCCGCAGGGCTGCAGGGCTGCCAGATCCTTCCTGCCAATAAGCCGGCCGGCCATAGTGGTCATAAAGTCTTTTCTCAAACTCGCGAGTGATGGGCATCGACTCGGTGTACTCCGGGCCGTTCTTAATGGTTTCCCGGGAGAGGCCTACGTAGACTTTGGAGTCCGGCCAACTCACACTGTCGATCCAGGTGGGGGACACCAGCACCTTTTTACCGGGCCACCAATTCTGGGTATCCACCTCAAGGTATCGAATAGCCCATGTTTCATCATCGACAATGAAGTCTTCCACGTGACCGATCTCACCATCAGCCGCCTTGATGTGATAGCCGGTCACCTCGTTGGTGGTACGGAGATGTGAATCCGCCGACTCTTTTCCCGCCCTGGCTTGCGCCTTCTCCGCTTCCGTCACCGTTTCCCTTTGAACCGCCAAGCCTGCCGGGTAGGACGCAAGACCCCATAGGTTGGGCCCACCCCAATAATAGGGGTAACCGTAATACCCCAGGTACACGGCCTCGTGCTGCCGTGAGACGGGCTTGTGCGTATCGATGCGGGGGCTGTCCTCGATCTGCTTTTTCGTCAGCGCTACATCGAGTTGCTTGGATTTCCAGCCCTTCTGCTTCTGGCCGAGGGCGATGGGCGAGATCAGCACGAGTCGGCCTTCAAGCCACCGACTGGTGTTGACCACGAGGTAGCGGATGGCCCAGGTCTCATCGTCGAAATAAAACTGATCTACCTTCCCAATCTCCCCATCCGTGGCTTGGATCACAAAATCTTTTAGCTGGGTAATATTTCTTAACATCGTTTTATCCTCCTTGGTATTGTGCGGTCTGGGGCAACTTCGATTGCTTAGCGCGAGACATCTACAATCATGGGGAGATCGAGGCACTTTTGGTTCATCGCTTTTATTAGCCCTTCGTCGACAAGTGGTGAGGAGTCAATATTAGAATTCGAGCAGCGTCACAAGTTTGGTAAGCCTCAAACTGCGTCGCGCCGTCGCAACTCAGTTTCCAGCACCCACCCGAGGTCATCCGGCCCCGGCGTTTCGAGATAGTCCACCGCGCCTAGTTCCATTGCTGCCAGATAGCAGTGTGTGTCCAGGCAGTGGGTCACTATGATGATGGGAATATCCCGATGCAGCTCTGCAGCTCGCTCCAGAACACAGCGCCCTTCAAAACTCGCGCTTCCCTGGCTGACGATGGCGAAGTCGAAGTCTTCCGTCGCGACTCGGCGGGCTCCTTCTTCATAGCAACTGCATATGACGAACACGTACCCAAGATCTGACAGTATTCCCCTGTAAAATAGGAACTCCTGGATGTCGTCGCAGGCTAACAATACTCTTCCCGTATTCACATCACACCTCTCTCTCCTCGGCTTCGTTTATGAGCCGGAATACGGACTGAGGAAACGACGTCGAAACACTGGACCGGGACTATGCCTGGAATGGTGAAGAAAGCAGCTCCGAACAACAGCCCCCACAGCCCACCCCAGAAAGCGCCGGGCCTTCCCCAGTACTTTATGCGGCCGTCGGAATTGCAGTGTCCCTACCACGAGGTCGTAAGTATGAAGATCCTATAAACGCGAACGCCCAGAGGCCGTCGCAGACTAACATTACTCTTCCCGTCTTCACATCGCCGACGATGGACATCATCTTCATGTCAAACCCAGACCTTTTTGCAGTCCCTTCACAGCTTTCTCTGCTTGGGAGTGGCTATCGTAAATGGCAACAACCGAGCACACTTCAGCCATGACTTGCGCTCTTTTTCTCTCGAGGTGGATTTTGCTGCTGTTCTGTGTGGTCCCCATTGGTAGATTCCGGATAACTGTAGACGCACGCTTCAGAGAATCATAACCCTTGGAGAAGATAACCGGTCAGACTTGAGATGTCTGGTCAAAACTGAACACGTAGGTGTTCACAAATGCACACATGAGTCAAACGGCTCGTAATTCATGCCTCCGGAGGTCAGGAAAACCGGGGCGACGAAGCCTTCCTGGCTGCCTCCTCTGATACCTTCAGCGAGGCGGTACAGCAGCCTTGCGGCGCCCGGCGCGTGAGCCGTATTGGGTCGCGTAGACATGGCTGAATTCTGCGCCCAATAGCAGGATCTGTGCGGAGTAATAAATCCAGACGAGTAAAGTGATGAAAGAACCCGCTGCTCCATAAGCCAGGACCATGTCGGATTTGCCCATGTATGAGCCCATCAACACTTTTCCGATCGTAAAGAAAAGAGCTGTGAGAACCGCGCCGACCCATACATCAGCCCATGCCACATGGGTATCGGGCAGAAGTTTGAATATCATTGCAAGCAAGAGCGCTGCAATCCCAAATGAAAGCAAAGCGCCGGAGGTGGGTGAGAGAAAGGACGAGGCAGGAATCAGGTCCGACACAAACTTTGCCACGGCCGTCAATCCCGCGCTTGAAGCCAGCGTTACCACCAGCAAGAACACCACACCCAACACAAGGACGAAAGACAGCAACCGCTTTCTGAGTTGCCCGGCAAAGAGACTCCCGGACTTGGGCTTAACTCTCCAGATTTTATTGAGCGCGTCCTGAAGCTCAACGAACACGCCCATCGCTCCCAACAGCAGGGTCCCAATCCCAATAAGACCCGTGCCAGCCCCGAGGCCTCGCCCTTTGATGCCCTGAATAACACTTTTAACAACCGCTGCGCCTTCATGCCCGCCCAGAGATCGTGTTTGGTGCACGATTTGCCCCGCTGCACCCTTTTCACCGAAAACCGCGCTTGCCATTGCCATAGCAATAACCAGAAGCGGCGCCAGAGAAATGACCGCATAGAATGCCAGCGCCGCGCCCTGGCTCGTCGCGTTGTCTTTCAACCAATCCGTACACGTTGTTTTGAGTAAAAGCCACGCGATGGTTATAAGTCTGAACACTTTCAAGACACCCCGGCAGATCGGAATTCTTTCGAAGTATCGCCTGTCAAGCCCTTCCGGTTCACCCTCACCGCGGGTCACTGGCAAAGACGTTCGCGACTGTCTAGCCCGAAGGCGGTGGACCGCTGCTCCGGTTTAAACGGGTTCGGCCCTTCAAATAAGGCTTCACTCTCTGAATCGTGTATTCACCGATGCGGGCCAAACGCGGCATGCGACAAGGATCTTGGATTAGAAGGTTTGACAGGTGAATGAGCGAAGGGCGCAAGATGCGCTCGGGAGCTCTCCGAAATATCCAGAAGCAACTACCGCTATCCCGCCGGATCCTTTTGCCGCGTTGCTTTGACACCCGTCAGAATCCCCAGGCCCAATAGGACAATCGCACCCACGGCAATCCAGTGTGCAGGGACATGCATCAAATAGGCGCCGTAAATCAGCCCGCCAATCACGAGCATGAACCCAATGGAGTAGAGCCCAAATGACATTTCATCACCTCCTCGAGCAAACAGAATCGCAAGGCCCTGCGGTCCATCACGCGTTCCAGGATCTTACGGCGTGGAGCTGGCCTTTTGGTCTTTGACCTGCAGCACGTTTACCACCTGCTGCACGTTTGGTACGCCTAACGCCAGTTGTTCAACTTGGGCGCGCTTGGATTGAGAATTAACCTCTCCGGTCAACGTCACGACGCCATTCTTGACGTCGTATTTGACGCCCTTGAGGAGCCTGTTCTGGATGAGGGCAGCATGTAAGTTGTTTTCGATACCCTTGTCCAGATCCGAGTTCACCGTTCTTGCCTCGCTTTCGCCACCAGGAGGAATCACCGCAATCTGATTCGCAACAACCTGCCCGGCTGCGATTGACTTTGCAAGGGACTCGGCTTGTGCCTTGTCCGTCTCAGCCGTCACGTGTCCGCCAAGGGTAACTACGCCCTTGTTGCGATCCTGACTTACAGTGACATCTTTGAGGCCGATCTGATCGAGCGATTTGCGGACGCTGTCAGCAACATCGCGTGATTTCGTGGACGTTGAACACCCTACAAGGGTCACGACGACGAGCAGTGCGAGCAAACTTAAGCCCAGCTTGAGCGTTTTCATATTTCTCCTTTAGATGGGACTTTGGATTGAACCTTCAGTCCCTGGCCTGGGTCATTGAATGCTGAGTTCTTCCGCCAGGGACTTCACAGCCTCGGCAACATAGCGGCCTGCGTGTCCCTCCTGGGTACAAACCGTAATCCGCAAGCGTGTCCGTCCCTACAGTTTCAGCAGTCGGTCAAAGAAGGAACGATATCGTTGTAGGGCAATCCTCAGGTCTTCAGTAGATACGCTGTCGCCGCTGTCCCACTGTTTTTCCAGGCCCGACCGCTCGGTGGCAAAACCTTCCGCCAGTCGCTGCATCACCGAAGCGACCAGCTTGTCTGCACCTTCGACCGTCAGGCGCGGCTCGTCCACGAAACCCGTTTGCACTTTGCTCCACTGCGACCGGAAATCTTCCATCTCTGATTCAGAAAACAAGGCCATGGGTCCCGAGACCGCCTCCGCCCGGTCCGCAGTTTCCGTCTTCTGGCCTTTCACCAGCTTGGGTCTGTCGAACTGCTCTTTCGCAGCGCCGTTGCTCGCCAGGTCCGCAGTGGTAAGTTCCGCTTCTTTCTTCTTCAATTCAGCCATTACGCCACCTCTCTTCTGTTAACCGTTATGGATCCCTGTACCAGTTCCTCAAAAAGAGAGCGGTAGTGGATCATCGCCGTTCTCAGATCTTCCGTAGTCGCTGCCTCTCTCCCGGCCCGCAGCGCAATCTCATGCGCAGACCGGTAGTTCTCCACCACGCGGGGATGGTCGACAGAAATGTCGGCGGCCCGTTGATCGAATTCGGATACGGGATAGCCGCGAGTTTTCATTAAAGAGGCGACCAGGTCATCGGCCTCGATCACCGCACCCTTCGGGGAATCGACAAAGCGGGACTGCACGGACGCCCACTGTTTCGAAAACCGTTCCTGTTCTGCCGGTTCAAGATCACGGATGTTGAGCTTGTCAACCCGCTTCTCGCGATCCGCTAAATTCGCTTCCGCTTTTCGTTCTGATCCATGCTCCTGCACCGCCCGCTCGTACTCAGAGCCGAACCTTTGCTGAAGATCTGCAGTCGTACGCTTGCGTTTTCGCATGTACAGCCAGCCCAGCACCGCGATGACCAGAACCACCGCAACGGCGAGCACAATCAGCTTTGGATCCATCAGATTCAGATTCATCAGAACCTCCCTGCATCAGGAATGTCGAAAGAAACCCAATTTGTTTACGAACCTTCTCCTGCCGTGAGAACCCTACGAGACTAGATTCTGTCTCTCTTTCTTTTTACTGTCTGTCCTGATTTGCTCATCCCACTGGTCAAAACAAGTCATTCCGCGTGAACTTGGTGATACTTACCGTGACCTTGCCGCGATTGAGGCCAAGTCGGTTGCGAGTTATGGTGGTTGATCGCAGTCAGAATGCGCCTTTTCGCTTGTTTTTCCCGCACCTGCCAGATAACCTAGCTCTTAATGCAATGGCAAAAAGGAATCGTCGCGATCTGCCTGGGGCTGGCGTGGCTGAGCTTTGGACAAGTCTCTCAGTGCGCGAACGATCAGCGGGCGCAGGAGGTCGTAGACCGGGTGTCCCGGCTGTTTGCCAGCCAATCCACCATCGCCACAATGGAAATGCAGATCACCAAGAGGGGCCGCCAACGGAAGATCTCGATGGAGTTCTGGTCCCTTGACGAGTCGGACATCCTCCTCCGCATTCGCAGCCCGCAGGAAGATGCGGGTACAGCAATTCTGAAAGAGGGCAACAACATTTGGTACTATCTGCCGAAAGCAAACCGCACGGTGAGGCTTCGGCCTTCGATGATGATGACCTCCTGGATGGGCAGCAACTTCACCCTCAATGATCTGGTGAATCAAAGCCGCCTCACCAACGACTATGAAGTTGCAGTCTCTTTTGAAGGGCAGCGCAATGGGATCGCGGTGTCTGAATATACCCTGACACCCAAACCGGCCGCGGCGGTGGTGTGGGGAAAGATTACTTTGGAGGTCCGCCAATCCGACCGAATGCCCGTCTGGCAGCGGTACTTTGACGAGGATGGGAATCTGGTCCGGGTCCTCACTTTTTCCGAGTACAAAACCGTGAGCGGAAGGCTCATCCCGACGCAACTGACCATGCAATCCGAGGGCAAGGCCGGTAAGAAGACGGTTGATCAGACGACTGTCACGTACGAAAAGATCATCTTCAACCGGCCGATTAGTAAGGTGATCTTTTCCCCGAGGAATCTAAAACCATGAGTGGTCGGCTGCTGCGGCTTGCGTGGCGCAATCTCTGGCGCAATCCCCGGCGGACGCTGATCGCCATGGCGGCGATCGGCTTCGGCTACGCCATGCTGCTGTTCGTTGCGTGCCTGATGGCCGGCCTGAGGCAGCAGATGATCAAGAGCGGCACGAGCCTTGTTCTCTCAGATGTTGAGGTGCACGCCCCGGGTTACTACCCGGAACGTCCCGTTGACCAGACCTTGGGAGGGCCAGACGGAACAGACGTCAACTCGCTGGTTGCCGCCATCACCGCCAATCCCCGGGTTCAAGCTGCAAGTCCCCGAGTGTACGGTTACGGACTGGTCAGCGCGACCCACCAATCAGCTGGAGTGGAACTGCTCGGCGTCGTTCCCGACCAGGAACAGAAGATTACTGTGCTGCAAACTCGGATGGTCAAAGGTAGCTACCTGACCGGACGGATGCCCAAAGGTGTGGTGATGGGAGATAAGCTCGCCGCCACGATTGGTGCCAAGGTGGGGTCAGAAATCGTCCTGTTGGCGCCGGCGGCCGATGGTTCAACGGGAAATGACCTGTACACGGTAACGGGAATGTTTCACACGGGGCTTGACTCCATGGACCGTGGTCTGGTGGTCATGTCCCTCGCTTCTTTGCAAGAGCTTTTGCGTTTGCCGCCGGAAGGGATCCATGAAGTTGGGATCAAGCTCCAAGGTAATGACCTCACCGCGGCGACTACGGCGGCGGCGGCCCTTGAAGCACAGCTGAGTAAAACCCTGCCGGTTCAAGTGAGCGCCTGGCCGGAACTGGCGCCGGAACTGGCTGACTACGTGCAGTTCAATCATCGTGTTACTTTTATTCTCTTTTTCATCTTTTTCCTGTTGGCCGCCATGGGCATCGTCAATACCATGCTCATGGCGATCATCGAGCGCACGCGTGAGCTTGGTATGCTGATGGCTGTGGGAATGCGTCCGGTTCAGGTGGTCGGTCTCATCGTGGCGGAGGCGGCAAGTCTGGCGGGAGCCAGTCTGGTTTTGGGAGCAGCGCTTGGAGCGCCCCTCCTTTTGTATTTGCAGGCTCATGGTCTGAACCTGGGTGGCCATCGAGGCGCAGTTTCTCTGGGCGGCGTCGTGGTGGGCCCGATCTGGCACGGGCAGCAGGATTTAACTACCTACGCACAGGCCGCTTTCGGGCTGGCCCTGGTAGCTCTGGTGTCGGCCCTCTATCCCGCGATGCGAGCGGCTCGCTTTCGGCCGACGGAAGCGCTCCGAAAGGTTTAGTGGCAATGGGTATTCTTCTGCTGGTAAAACTCGGGTGGCGCAACCTCTGGCGCAATCCCCGCGGGACCCTACTGACGGCCCTGGCCCTGGGTTTGGGTCTGACCTTGCTGCTGGTTTCTTTGGGCTTGCTCGACGGCAGCCAGCAGCAGATGGTTGCCAACGCGGTGAGATTCGGCACCGGGAACGTGGTCCTCCAGGCGAAGGGGTATCAAGACAACCCCTCTCTTGAATTGTTGCTGCCAGCCGGGGTGGTGTCCAGGACCCGGGAGCTTTTGCATACCGAGGCCCTGAAACATGTTGTGCGAGGCATGAGTCCGCGGCTGCTGGCCTCTGGACTGCTGAGTTCCGCAGCCAACTCTAGTGGGGTGAGCATAATGGGAGTCATCCCCAAAGAGGAACGGACCGTATCCCTGATTCCACAGCGGATCGTCGAGGGGAAATATCTCAATGACAACCAGCAATCGGGCGTTGTCATTGGCGCGGAGTTGGCCAACAAGCTTGCGGTGAAGGTCGGGTCCAAAGTCGTGCTCATGACTCAAGCAGCGCAACCGCCCGGCGCAAAAACGGCGGATGCCGGCGGAGGTGAAATGCAGAGTTCTCTGCTGCGGGTGAGCGGAATTTTTCGCACGGGCGTCCAGCGGATCGATGCCCAGGTCATTCAGTTGCCGTTGACCGAGGAGCAAACACTGGTCGGAGTACCTGGCCGGGTCACTCAGGTCGCGGTCCTCCTGGAACGGGAGGGTGATTCGCTGAGGGTGGCCCAAAGCATGCGGAAGCAGTTCACGACGGTCCCGGTTGAAATCCTCCCCTGGCGGGAAGCCATGCCGGCAGTGGCTCAGCTCTTCTTGTTGGACGAGGCCTTTAATTATGTCATGAACGGTGTGGTACTCGCGATGGTCGGGTTGGGGATACTCAACACGATTCTCATGCGGGTCATCGAGCGCCGGTATGAATTCGGGCTCTGTTCGGCTCTGGGTCTGCGACCCGTGCAGCTTGCCGTCATGATCATTGGCGAATCATTGGCGCTCACAGCGATCAGCCTCGTTCTGGGTCTGGTGCTGGGGTTGAGCGCCCAGCATTATTTCGCCACCGCCGGGTTGGATTTGCGCTGGTTTTTCAAAAGCAGCCTCCCCACCGCTCTCGTTTTTGACCCAATCATCTACTCGCGCTTGAGCCTGACGCGAATCGTTTCGTCCGTCGGCATTGTGTTTCTGACAGCGACCGTCATCTCCTTTTATCCGGCGTTCAAGGCAGCGCGAACCGCGCTGCCTGGCGCATTGAAGGTGTTTTAGCGTAAGTCCTCGCCCAACCCGTCTCGTAGCCGACTGTCGGCGCAGTGCATCGTGGCGCCGTCACAAGGAGGTTCACGATGCAGGATCCCGCCCGTCGTGTTCCTCTCCAGGTCCGGCGTTTCGCTCGGGGGAAGAAGCTGCGGGCGGAGCGGTACTCTCCGTAGTTCACGGTGGAGGTGGCGGTCGGGAAGTACGAGGTGTCCATTCTAGACCTAGGCGGTGAACGGAAGTTGCGTTGCTGCCACGCTCCCGAACAACCTCCTCCCCTAACCAATTCGGCACCACGGCCTACAGGGCCTGAAACATGGGATTCGGCGAGGAGTTACGTTTTATCATGATTTGGAGGACGATATGACTGAGTGGGCGGTGGAACTGAAGGATGTGAAGAAGACCTACCGCACGGGGCCCTTCGAGGTTCCGGCACTGCG
>Ga0315540_10002439_pt1 | contig 10462 bp, 11 predicted proteins | sample SalMarSW160110MG_FD_203677 | JGI IMG/M metagenome (GOLD analysis project Ga0315540, IMG submission 203677) | Salt marsh sediment microbial communities from the Plum Island Ecosystem LTER, Massachusetts, United States - Salt Marsh Sediment SW1601-10 ... | reverse complement strand
ATGCGCGCCCGGACACCGTCCGAGCTGCAGTGGACGCTCGGGCGTCCCAAGCTTCTGAGGGCGCTGTTCGAAGCGGTGCGCCGACCGTCCGCGCCGCCGAAATGGTGGTCTCGCCTGCGGGGACGCTTGTGCAAACATCACTTGTCGTCGCGCTTGGGCTGATCGTGGGCGGCCTGCTGTATCGTTTGGTGGTGAAGATTTCCGCTGCGCGTAGCCAGCGAATTTTCATCGATCACTCCGCGTCCGAATGGATTGACGATCGACGCCCGCAACCGCATGAATTCGTCAAGGAACGGGAAGCGTTCATCGACGACGCGCAGCTCTCACTTGTACCGGTGGCAGCCGATTACGGGACCTCGAGCCAGCTCCGAGCCGATGACATGCGCCAAAACTACGCGCGCCCCCAGGGCAGAGCCGCCCGGATCACCGAACAGGTCATCGAACGTGAAGACACGTTGGTGCAACTGCTCCGGGATCTCGATCAAATGCTGCAATCGAGGAAAGGGGCGTAACAGCGCCAAGCGGAATGCCGCAGCAGGAATCCGCGGCGGACATTGTCTCACACATGATCTCTTATTTGCGTCCTTGACCGTGCCCGGACCATTTCTAAGTGGTGCGGGCACGATCAAGGCGATTTTCAAGTCTGTTCGGCTTTATCGGCTGACTGCGATTACCCCCCCAAAGTCAGGTATTGGTCCCTAGCGGCGGCGCCCCCCGCGTTGCCGAATGGCCGCTTTTGAGGGTAAAGCGGCCATTGGCCAGTCTCCGATCGCGACGCCGCATAATAGCGGCGCGCATTTGCACGTATTATCTTCGTTGCCATGAACGGCGCCAAGAAAGACATCGATCCGGAAAGCGAGCTGCCGGAGGAGGACGAAGAAACCTCACTGCCTGAGCTCGAGCTTGAGGAGGCCGCCCCGGGCACGCTCGCCGCCGGCCGCGCCGCGATCGCGCGCTTTGCCAAGCTGGCGCCGTCTTCGCCCGGCGTCTACCGCATGATCGGCGGCAAGGGCGAGGTGCTCTATGTCGGCAAGGCCAAGAGCATCAAGAAGCGCGTCACCAATTACGCGCGCCCGACCGCCTATGACGCCCGCATCGCCCGCATGATCGCGGCCACGGTGACGATGGAATTCGTCACCACCAAGACCGAGACCGAGGCGCTGCTGCTGGAAGCCAATTTGATCAAGCGCCTGCGCCCGCGCTTCAACGTGCTGCTGCGCGACGACAAGTCGTTTCCCTATATCCTGATCACCTCCGACCACTGGGCGCCGCAGATCTTGAAGCATCGTGGCGCGCGCACGCGGGCCGGGCACTATTACGGGCCGTTCGCCTCCGCCGGCGCGGTTAACCGCACCATCAACTCCTTGCAGCGCGCGTTCCTGCTGCGCTCCTGCTCGGACAGCTTCTTCGAGGCGCGCACGCGGCCGTGCTTGCTCTACCAGATCAAGCGCTGCTCGGCGCCCTGCACGGGCGAGATCGATTTTGCCGGCTATTCGGAACTGGTGCGCGAGGCCAATGAATTCCTCTCCGGCCGCAGCCGGGTCGTGCAGAAAGACCTGGGCCGCGAAATGGACAAGGCCGCGGCGGCGATGGATTTCGAGCATGCCGCGGTCTATCGCGACCGGCTGTCGGCGCTGTCGGCGATCCAGTCGCACCAGGGCATCAATCCGCGGACGCTCGAGGAAGCCGACGTGTTTGCCGTGCATCAGGCCGGCGGCTATTCCTGCGTCGAAGTGTTCTTCTTCCGCACCGGGCAGAACTGGGGCAACCGCGCCTATTTCCCCAAGGCCGACCGCGAGCTTTCCGCCGGCGAAGTGTTGAGTGCGTTCCTGGCGCAGTTCTACGACGACAAGCCGCCGCCGCGGCTGATCCTGGCGTCGCACGATTTCGAAGAGCGCGCGCTCTTGGCCGCGGCGCTCACCGCCAAGAGCGAGCGCAAGGTCGACGTGTCGGTGCCGCAACGCGGCGAGCGCAAGGAGCTGGTTGCGCACGCGCTCGCCAACGCGCGCGAAGCGCTGGCACGCAAGCTCGCCGATACCTCCTCGCAGCAGAAATTGCTGGGCGGGCTGACTGAGACCTTCGGCTTGCCGCGGGCGCCGCGCCGCATCGAGGTCTATGACAACAGCCACATCGCCGGCACCAACCCGGTCGGCGCCATGGTCGTTGCCGGGCCGGAGGGCTTCCGCAAGAACCAGTACCGCAAGTTCAACATCCGCTCCGAGGATCTCAGCCCCGGCGACGACTACGGCATGATGCGCGAGGTCTTGCAGCGCCGCTTTAAGCGGCTGCTGGCGGAAAGCCCGCGCATCAATCTGGACGACGCGATTGCCGCGGAGCAGAGCGGCGAGGCCGTGCTCGACGACGAACAACCGTGGCCCGATCTGGTGCTGATCGACGGCGGGCAGGGGCAGCTCGGCGCCGCGCAGGAAACGCTGGCCGCCCTGGGTGTGACCGACCTGCCGCTGGTTGCCGTGGCCAAGGGGCCCGATCGCGATGCCGGGCGCGAGACCTTCTTCATGGCCGGCCGCGCACCGTTCAAGCTGCCGCCGCGCGATCCCTTGCTTTATTTCATCGAGCGGTTGCGCGACGAGGCCCACCGCTTCGCCGTGGGCTCGCACCGCACGCGGCGCAAGAAAGACATCCGCGAGGCCGGTTTGCAGGAAATTCCGGGCATCGGTCCCACCCGCAAGCGCGCGCTCTTGCGGCATTTCGGCACCCTGAAAGCGATCGAGCGCGCTAGCCTGCCCGATCTCGCCCAGGTGCCGGGAATTAATGCGGAGACCGCGCGAAAGATATATGAGTTCTTCCATGAGCAAGCCGCGCAATAGCGCAAATCCCGTCATGGCCGGGCTTGTCCCGGCCATCCCGACCCAGGGATGCACTGGCCGTGCCTTCCTAAGCGGGATGCCCGGCACAAGGCCGGGCATGACAGTCGAAAGGTTTGAGAGGAAGCCATGATTATCCAGCGGCAGGAAGACGTCACCACTGCGGTGACCGAAGCGTTCAAACACACATCCGACCCGCGCGTACGCGAAATCCTGTTATCGCTGGTCAAGCATCTGCACGCCTTCACGCGCGAGACCCATCTGACCGAGGAGGAATGGGAAAAGGCGATCGGCTACATCACCGCGCTCGGACAGAAAACCACCGCCACCCACAACGAAACGGTGCTGATGTCGGGATCGCTCGGGATGAACACGCTGGTCTGCCTGCTCAACAACGGCAACAACGGCCAGACCGAAACGACCGCCAGTCAGCTGGGGCCGTTCTGGCGCTTGAACTCGCCGCGCACCGAAAACGGTGGCTCGATCATTCGCTCGCCGACGCCGGGGCCGGCGATGTTCTTCAATGGCACGGTACTCGACCCGAAGGGCAAGCCGATCGAAGGCGCCGAAGCCGACATCTGGCATTCCTCGACGGAAGGCTTCTACGACAACCAGGATCCCACGCAGGCCGACATGAACCTGCGCGGCAAATTCTTTACCGATGCGCAAGGCCGTTTCAGCTTCCGCAGTATCAAGCCGGCCGGCTATCCGATCCCGATCGATGGGCCGGTGGGCGAGCTGGTGCGCGCCACCGGCCGCCACAACTACCGCCCGGCCCATCTGCACTTCCTGATCTTCAAGCAGGGCTTCAAGACCTTGGCCTCGCAGGTTTACGTCAATGACGACGAGCACTTGGAGACGGATGTCCAGTTCGGCGTGACCCGGGCGCTGGTCGGCAATTTTGTGCGCCATGACGGCCCGGCCCCGGCGCCGGACGTCAAAGGGGAATGGTACTCGCTGGATCAGACTTTCGTCATGGAGCCGGGCAAAAGCCGCCTGCCCAAGCCTCCGATCCAGTAATCTGCGGGGACCAGCCGCTGCCGGCTGTTGACGCCACCGGGGCCGCGGTGTTCTTTTGTCCGCTATGAACACGCTGAGTTCCACGCGGCTTCCGGCGCGCCCGCTCGCGCTGCCGAACATTTTGACCTATGGGCGCATCGCCGCCGTGCCGGTGGTGGTGGGGTTGTTGTATTGGCAGAGTATCGTCGGCGGCGGATTGTGGCTGCGCTGGGCGGCGCTCGCCGTCTTCGTCGCCGCCGCCGTCACCGACGTCCTCGACGGCTATTTCGCCCGCATGTGGGAGCAGCATTCCTCGCTTGGCCGCATGCTCGATCCGATCGCCGACAAGCTGCTAGTGGCGTCCTGCCTGTTGATGCTGGCGGCCGAGGAAACCATCCGCGGCTGGACGCTGCTCGCCGCTGTGGTCATCCTCTGCCGCGAAATCCTGGTGTCGGGCCTGCGCGAATACCTCGCCGAGCTGCACGTCAGCGTGCCGGTCACACGGCTCGCCAAATGGAAAACCACCGGCCAACTGGTCGCCATCGCCTTTCTGATCGCGGGCGAGGCCGGCGACCGGGTGGTGCCGCGGATCACCGAGGTCGGCATTTTGCTGCTGTGGCTGTCGGCGCTGCTGACGCTTTACACCGGCTATGACTATATGCGCGCCGGCCTGCGTTATATGATTGACGAATAAGCACGATCCCGAAAGGCATGTCCTCGGCCCCGATCGGGGATGGGAACCGGTTTTCCGACAAGATCATGCGCAGGGAAAAATGACCATCAAACTGCGTTATTTCGCCTGGGTGCGCGAGCGCGTCGGCAAGCCGGAGGAAGACGTCGAGGTTCCGGCGGGCGTCGCCACCGTGAGCGAATTGATGACATGGCTCTCCGGGCGCGGCGAGGAATATGCCCACGCCTTCGAAAACCCCAAGGTGATCCGCGTCGCCATCGACCGTACCCATGTACAGCCGGGCGCCCCGCTCAAAGCCGCGTCGGAAATCGCCTTTTTCCCGCCGATGACGGGTGGTTAAGGGTCAATACGGCCGCAATTCCAACCGGCCGCGATCTGCACTAGATTATGGGCATGACAGTCCTTTCGACCGTGCGCTTGCAGCGCGAGCCGTTCGACGTTGCCGCCGAAGCGGCAAAGCTTGCGCGCGGCCGCGCCGACGTGGGCGCGGTCGTTACCTTCACCGGCATCTGCCGCGGCGCCGAGGACGGCGAGCCGATCGCCGCGTTGACGCTCGAGCATTACCCCGGCATGGCGGAGGCCGAGATCGAGCGCCATGTCGCCGAAGCGACGCAGCGCTGGCCGCTCGCCGGCGTCACCGTCATCCACCGCTACGGCCGCATCGAACCGGGCGAGGACATCGTGATGGTGGTGACCGCGTCGGCGCACCGCCAGGCGGCCTTCGCCGCGGCCGAATTCCTGATGGATTATCTGAAGACCCGCGCGCCGTTCTGGAAGCAGGTCGAAAAGGCGAGCGGAAAAACAATCACCAAGACCTGGGTCGACGCCAAGGCGACCGATGACGCGGCGGCCGAGCGCTGGCGCGCGCCGTCCCGCAAGCATGAAGCGGCGGAGTGACTGGAGAAAGACGCATGGTCCCGATTGTCGTCGCGGCGGTTGCAGTGCTGACGCTCGCGCTCGAGCCGGCGTGGGCCGCGCAGGCGTCCTATTACGCCGTGCCGCGCGGGGCGCATCCGCATGACGTCGCCCCGGCACCGGACGGCAGCGTCTGGTACACCGCGCAGCATCAGGGCGCGCTCGGCATTCTCGATCCCAAGACCCGCAAGGTGACGCAAGTTCCGCTCGGGCCCGACTCCGCGCCGCACGGCGTGATCGCCGGCCCCGACCGCGCGGCCTGGATCACCGACGGCGGGCAGAACGCGATCGCGCGCGTCGATCCGAAGACCCACGCGGTGAAACTGTTTCCGCTGCCGAAGGAATTCCCCGACGCCAATCTCAACACCGCCACCTTCGACCGCAAGGGCATCCTCTGGTTCACCGGGCAGAACGGCGTCTATGGCCGCGTCGATCCGGCGACCGGCAAGGTCGACGCCTGGAAGGCGCCCAAGGGCGTCGGTCCCTACGGCATTTCAACAACGCCCAACGGCGAGGTCTGGTACGCCTCGCTCGCTGGCGACCATATTGCGAAGATCGACACCGTCAGCGGCGACGTGGCTGTGGTGCCGCCGCCCAAGCCCGGCGTCGGTCCGCGCCGCATTTGGCCCGACTCCAAGGGCGTGCTCTGGGTGAGCTTCTGGAACACCGGTGAAGTCGGCCGCTACGATCCGATCGCCAAGGTGTGGAAGGTGTGGGCGCTGCCGAAGAGCCGGCACGGCTGCTACGCGGTCTATGTCGACGACAAGGACATGGTCTGGCTCAGCGACTGGACCAACAACGCGATCGTTCGTTTCGATCCGGCAAGCGAGACGTTCACGAGCTTTCCGAGCAACCGCCGCCGCGCCGACGTGCGCCAGCTGCTCGGCCGCCCGGGTGAACTATGGGGCGCGGAATCCGGTACCGACCGGCTGGTGGTGATCCGGGATTGATCGTGCAGCCGCCCGCGGCAGGATGCATTGCATGACGCGCAATTCGAATGCCAGCCGCCGCGACGTGCTGCGCCTGTTCGGCGGCGGCGTCGTCATGGCGGCGGGCGTGCAGCCGGCGCTTGCGCGCGAAAGCCATATCGAAAAGCTCATCCATGAAGCGCAGAAATATCCGCAGATTTCGCAGCGCATCGATTTCATCTCCGCCGCGCTGCGCGGCACGCGCTATCTCGGCTACACGCTGATCGGCGGCCCGCGCAAGCCGGAAAAGTTCGTCGTGCGCGACGACGGCTTCGATTGCGTCACCTATTGCGAAACCGTGCTGGCCGCGGCAAGGGCCCGCAACCTCGGCGACTTCGAGACCGTGCTCAAGAAAATCCGCTACCACAATGGCGTGGTCGCGTGGCGCGAGCGCAATCACTATTTCTTCGAATGGTGCCAGCACAATGTCGAAAACGGCATCTGCCGCTGGATCAGCATGCCCGGCGCGGTCGAAATCAAGAAAACCGTCGATTCACAAAAGGGCTTGAGCCGGCGACGTTTCGCCATGCGCGTCATCCCGCGCGCGGCCTTCCTGGCCAATAAGCCGATGCTGGATCGCGGCGACATCGTCGGATTTGTCAGCCATCAGTCGAACCTGGATTATTTCCACACTGGCTTTGTTGCCTTCGCGCGCAATGGCGCGCTGCTGTTGCGGCACGCCTCCGAAAGCCACCACCGGGTTGTCGACGAACGCATGGAGCGCTTCCTGGCGCGCTATAGTGTACGCTATGTCACGGTGGTGCGGCCGCAGGAGCCGAAACCGGCGGCGTGAGCATCACGCCGCGTGCGCCTTCGGCTTCACTTCCGCGGTGTAGTCGTCCATCAGCGTCTTGGTGATGCCGCCCGGGTTGAAATTCCACTGGGCGATCTCCGACACCGCGGTCACTTCCGCGGCCGAGCCGGTGATGAAGCACTCGGAGAAATCTTTGAGCTCGTCCGGCAGGATGCGGCGCTCGATCACCTCGATGCCGCGCTTGCGCGCCAGCCCGATGACGGTCTGGCGCGTGATGCCGTCGAGGAAGCAGTCGGCGATCGGCGTATGGATCTTGCCGTCCTTGACGAAGAAAATATTGGCGCCGGTGCATTCGGCGACGCGGCCCTGCCAGTCCAGCATCATGGCGTCGGCGTAGCCTTTGTGCTCGGCGGCGTGCTTGGAGATGGTGCAGATCATGTAGAGGCCGGCCGCCTTGGCGCGCACCGGCGCGGTCTTCGGGTCGGGCCGGCGATAGTCGGCGAGGTCGAGCCGGATACCTTTCAGCCGCTGCTCCGGATCGAAATAGCTCGGCCATTCCCAGCTCGCGATCGCCAGATGGATGGCGTTGCTCTGCGCCGAGACACCCATCATCTCGGAGCCGCGCCAGGCCACCGGGCGCACATAGGCTTCCTTCTTGCCGTTTTTTTCCAGGACGAGTTTCTTGGCGGCGTCGATCTCGGCCACCGAATAGGGGATCTCGAAGTCGAGCACCTGGGCCGAGCGCTTGAGCCGCTCCGAATGCTCGGTGCATTTGAAGATCTGACCGCCATAGGCGCGCTCGCCCTCGAATACGCAACTGGCGTAGTGCAGGCCGTGGCTGAGCACGTGCAGATTGGCGTCCTGCCACGGCACCAATTTGCCGTCGTACCAGATGAGCCCTTCGAGCCGGTCATAGGACTGCGCAGCCATGACTTCCTCCTTGCCTCCTTCCGTCCCCTCGGCTTGGGCCGCCGGTTTGCCGCCTTGATGGCGTATTTTTCGTGCCTATTCCAACACTTTGCGTCGACGGGCAACACCCGGTATGAATGGGTCCGGACCGGTCCTATCGCCGCCCGGCAGGCGCGTTCTGGAACGAAGGGACCGTTTCGGCACGATCCTTTCGTCATCGATAGCGTTTTTGTAACATAAAAACAAAATATGTCAACATGGCTGACATAAAATTGAGTGCCAAGACCACCGATGCTGCCAGTGGTCTGGCCGAGCGCCCGGCCGGTGCGGGCGCAGCCGTGGCCGGCGAGCCGGTCTGGGACATCATCGAGCTGTTGTTCTTCGCCTATCGCGATTTTGTCGGCGATCCCGACGAGGTGCTGGGCAAGCTCGGCTTCGGCCGCGCCCATCACCGGGTGCTGCATTTCGTCAACCGTAATCCCGGCATGAAGGTCGCCGACCTGCTCGACATCCTCAACATCACCAAGCAATCGCTCGGCCGCGTGCTCAAGCAGCTGGTCGACCAGGGCTACGTGGTGCAGAAGGAGGGCGCGCAGGACCGCCGCCAACGCCTGCTCTACGTGACGGCGAAAGGCGAGGCGCTGGCGCTCAAGCTGGCCGGCCTGCAGATGCAACGCATCAACCGCGTGTTCGGCGAGCTGGGACCCGGCGCGCACGACGCCGCGCGCCGCTTCCTCACCGCCATGATCGACGCCGACAACCGCGAGGGCGTGCTGCGGCTGATCGCGCGTGCCGACCGTGCCGCCAAGCCACGGAGTTAACGCGCGATGGCACTACCAGAGACGCTCGCGGATGATGCACCGCATCTCTTGATCGTCGACGACGACCGCCGCATTCGCGACCTGCTGTCGCGCTTCCTCACCAGCGAGGGCTACCGCGTGACGACCGCCGACACGGCGGCGGACGCGCGCAGCAAGCTGAAAAGCTTGAGTTTCGACCTGCTCATTCTCGACGTGATGATGCCGGGCGAGTCCGGCTTCGACTTCGCCAAGTCGATGCGTGCCGATGCCAATAATGTTCCGATCCTGATGCTGACCGCGCGCGATGCCGCCGAAAGCCGCATCAAGGGTCTCGAGATGGGCGCCGACGATTACTTGTCCAAGCCGTTCGAACCGCGCGAATTGTCGCTGCGCATCGCCAATATCCTCAAGCGTGCGCAGCCGGCCGTTGCCATCCCGGCGGAATCGGTGCGCTTCGGACCGTTCGTCTATCACCTGGCGCGCGGCGAATTGCGCAAAGGCGAGAAGATCATCAAGCTGACCGACCGCGAGCGCGAGATGCTGCGCGTTCTTTCCGGCACGCCGGGCGAGACGGTGTCGCGCATGGATCTCGCCGGCAACGGCGGCAGCGTGAGCGAGCGCGCCGTTGACGTGCTGGTCAACCGGCTGCGGCGCAAGATCGAGCGCAATCCCGCCAATCCGCTCTACGTGCAGACCGTGCGCGGCATCGGCTACCGGCTGGTGATCACCACATGACCAGCCTCGACATCGCTAACGGTGTCCGCAGTGCACTGACGCGCCTGCGTGCGGCTTGGGAGTGGTACGACGCGCTGCCGCCGGTGCGCCGCGTGCACCATGCACTCGGACAGGTCCACGACGGCTGGCGGCGCATCAGCCGCTGGCTCAACAGCGTGATGCCGAAGGGTCTCTACGCGCGCGCGCTGCTCATCATCATCGCGCCGATGGTGATCCTGCAATCGGTGCTCGCCTTCGTATTCGTGGAGCGGCAATGGAACGAGGTCACGCAGCGGCTCTCCGCCGGCGTGGTGCAGGACATCGCCGCGCTGATCGACGTCTATAAAGGCTATCCGCAGGACGCCGACCGCGCCCAAATCAAGCGCATCGCGCAGGAGCGGCTCGGTCTGGTGGTCGATTTCCTGCCCCTCGGCGACCTGCCGCCGCCGGGACCCAAGCCGTTCTTCTCGCTGCTCGATTCCGCGCTGTCCAACCAATTGCGCAAGCAGATCGGCAAGCCGTTCTGGATCGACACCGTCGGCAAGTCGGCGCTGGTCGAAATCCGCATCCAGCTCGACGACGCGGTGATGCGGGTATTCGCCCGCCGCAGCGCGGCCTATGCCTCGAACGCGCAGATTTTCCTGTTCTGGATGGTCGGCACTTCGGGCGTGCTGCTGTTCGTCGCCATTATCTTCCTGCGCAACCAGATCAAGCCGATCTTGCGGCTGGCCGACGCCGCCGAGAGTTTCGGCAAGGGCCGCGAAGTGCCGAACTTCCGCCCGCGCGGCGCGCGCGAGGTGCGGCGCGCGGCCAACGCCTTCATCGAGATGAAGACCCGCGTCGAGCGCTCGCTCGAGCAGCGCACCGCGATGCTGGCCGGCGTCAGC
>Ga0315540_10002438_pt1 | contig 10464 bp, 7 predicted proteins | sample SalMarSW160110MG_FD_203677 | JGI IMG/M metagenome (GOLD analysis project Ga0315540, IMG submission 203677) | Salt marsh sediment microbial communities from the Plum Island Ecosystem LTER, Massachusetts, United States - Salt Marsh Sediment SW1601-10 ... | reverse complement strand
CGCGGTTGCTGGCGGGGTACTCGCGCTCGAGCTGACGCGCGACCGCATCGACCTCGGCGCGGGCCTGCTCGCTGGTCACGCCAGGGGCGCGACGGCCGATCAGGTGGACGAGGCCGAAGCTTCGCGGGATGTCGCGGTCCGCGAGCACCGTCCAGATATCGAACCGTTGTGTCGTGCCGTCAACGACCGGCAGGAGCCCGCAGTGCTCGGGGAGCACGCCCACGATCCGGTGCGATACCCCACGCACGATCACGGTCGAGCCGAGGGCACTGCGCTCCCCGCCGAACCAGCGCCGCCACAGGCGGAAGCTGATGAGCGCCACGTGCTCGGCGTCGCCAGGTGCGTCGGCGGGCTTGAAGACGCGCCCGAGGAGGACGGGCACGCCGAGGGTGGTCAGGGCGTCGGCGGACACGGCGGCGGTCGCGAGCTCCTCGTTGTGGTGGTCGTCGCTAACCGAGTAGGTCCCGGTGAGGTAGTGCGCCCATCCTCGAAACGAACCACATCGGGCGCGCAGGTCGTGGGCGTCAGGCAGGGAGACACGCTGCTGGCCGGCACCGTCGTGCGCCGCCACCGCCCACACGCAGGCGAGCTCTTCCGGTCGCTCGAACGGCAGCTTCCGCAGCACGACCGCGGAGACGACGCTGTACACCGCCGTGATCGGCCCGAGGCCAAGGGCGAGGGTGACGACCGCGAGCGCCGTCACCCGCCGCCTGCGCCGTAGGCGCCGCAGCGCACGTCGCAGCTCGTAGGCGAGAGCCTCCCAACCCACGCCGGACAGCGTACCAGGCGCCGACGCAGGTTCTTTGGGCTCCGTCGCAGCCCGCCCGGCGAGCGGGTCCTGACGCTTGCCGGGAGTGAGTCGCTGCCGAGTGACGTTGCGGCGTGTGCCGCGCAGAGTCTCTGGTCAGAGCATGTCAAGGAGCCCGTTGAGGTCGGTCTCTTCGATGCGGTCCTCGGACCCGGCCCGGCAGCAGTCGCGGAGCTGACGGGGCCTGCTCCCGGTCCGCCGCAGCGTGGACGGATCATCCCAGGCTCGCGCAGATGCGCACGACAGTTAGGGTCCGAGCGCGAGCCGGAAAGGCCCCGGCGGCCTGCGGAGCAGGCCAGCCCACTCGGGAGGCTCGGTGGGCTAGGTCGAAAGATCCGCCTCGAGCACCAGGCGCGGGACCGGGGCGAGCCCCATGCGGCCGAAGAATGCCACCAGCTCGTGGTCGTCCCACGCGACCTCGGTGCGCACGCGCTCGATGCGCAGCGCTTGCAGGTTGCGGACCAGCTGCTCATACATCGCGCGGGCGATGCCGCGCCCGGCGAAGGCACGGTCCATCAGCACGGTGTCGAGCACGGCGAGCGGCTCGGGCAGGCCGAACTCCCCGTAGTGGACCTCGGCGAGCATCGCTCCGACCAGGAGGTCGTCGACCTCGGCGCCGAGCGACACCCGCACGTCGCTGTCCTCGAGCGCGCGCTTGAGCTTGCCCTCGAACCACATGGTGCGCCGCCGACCGGTGATGCGCTCGTCGATCGCGACCAGGCGGGCACAGTCCGCCGGGGTCAGGTTGCGGATGACGACTCCTGGGGGGGTGGTGTACTCGCCGTCCATGCGGCTCCTCCGAGCTCGAGTTTGTCGTGGCGGAAGGCGCCCCAGATGGCGGCGCCGACCGCTCCGGCGAAGATGCTGAGCGGATGATCGACGACGCGCAGCTTCGATCCGAACCGGGTGTCCTCGTCGAGAGCGTCCTGGAGGGCGGCGAGCAGGCCCCGATCGCTCGCCAGCCCGCCGCTGACCAGGACCACGCCGGTCGCTCCGATCGACCGCAGCAGGCGGGCGAACCTGAGCGCCATGCTCTCGTGGATGCCGCGCAGGATGTTCGCAGTCGAGATCCCGCGCGACACCATGTTGATGACGTCGGTCTCGGCGAGCACCGCACAGATCGAGGAGACCTTCTCGGGCGCATCGGCAATGAGCGACAGCTCGCCGATCTCAGCCTGGGACACCCCCAGGTAGCGGGCGATGTTCTCGAGGAACTGGCCCGAGCCCGAGGCGCACTGGCTGGTCATCTTGTAGCTCAAAACCTTGCCACGGCCGTCCATCAGGATGGCCCGGCTGTGGAGCGCGCCGACGTCGAGCACCGCGCGCGCCGCGGGCTCCAGGTAGAGGCCGCCCCGAGCGTGGGCGGTCATGCCGTAGAAGTGGCCAGTCGCGAACGGCACGTCCTCTCCCTCACCCGTGGTGGCGACGTAGTCGAGGGCGTCCACCGCGGCATGCTGGGTCGCGGCCCCGAACACCTCCTCCACCACCCGGGCAACGTCCCGTCGTCGGATGCGGGAGGCGGCCCGAGCGAGGATCCGGTGCTCGCCGCCCGAGCACTCCATGATCACCGCCTTGACCGCCCCCGAGCCGACGTCGATTCCGGCGGTCAGAGTCATGACCGGGTCTCCCGCAGGGCGAACAACGCGCCCCCGAGGGCGCCGGTGTAGATGCTGTCGGCCGAGATGTTGAGCGTGCGCTCGCCGTAGGTCTCCTGGCACAGCTGGCGCAGTGCCTTGACGGCAGCCGGGTTGCGCGCGACGCCGCCGGTGAAGGTGAACTCTTCGCGGATGCCGCCGGAGCGCGCGAGCAACGACATCGCCCGCAGGATGATCGCCCGATGGAGGCCGGCAAGGATGTCCTCGCGCGCCTCCCCGAGGGACAGCCGCTCGCGTAGCTCGGCGCCGGCGAAGACGGTGCAGGTGGAGTTGATCCTGACCTGGCGTGTACTCGCCTCCGCGAGCGGACCGAGCTCGTGAAGGCCGATGTTCATCTCGTCGGCGATGTAGCCGAGGTAGCGGCCGCAGCCCGCGGCGCAGCGGTCGTTCATCTGGAAGCTGGTGACGATGCCTTCGCCGTCGACCTGGATCGCCTTGGTGTCCTGACCACCGATGTCGAGCACGGTGCGCGTGTCGGGGAACAGGGCGTGGGCGCCGAGGCCGTGACACAGGATCTCCGACCTGATCATCTCCTTCGGGAACGGCAGCCGGGCGCGGCCGTAGCCGGTCCCGACGGTGCCGGTCACCTCGAGCGCGGTCGCCCGCGTGCTCTCGACCGCGGTTCGGACCTCCGGCGGGCTGCCGATACGCTCGACGGCGCTCGCGATGTGATGCTCGAAACCGAGCTCGAGCGGCTCGTTCTCGACCCGGATGATGCACGCGTCGTACAGCCCGACCAGAAGGTCGAAGCTGGCGCCGACCGGGTCGGCCGCCTGCTCGGCGAGCCGCATGAATGCCGAGCCGGCGGCGTCGCGGAAGAAGTCGGATCGCGCCGAGGTGTCGGCCGCCGCGAAGCGTTCCTCCTCCTCGCGGCGGATCGACGTCAGTATGAAGTCGACTCCCGCTCGCGCGGCCGCGCGCAGCGACGCGTCCACCGACCGATCGATCTCGGCCGCGACATACTCACCCAGGCAGTCGAGTTGAGCCAGGGTCTGGCTGAGACGGAACGCCCGCAGCAGCCGCTCGTGGACCGCGGACCCGGCGGAGGCCTCGACGGCCTTTCGCAGCAGCCCGAATCGGGCCGAGATGAAGGCTTCCTCCTGGGCAACCCGAGCGGCGAGGTCGTAGTTGGAGCGGGAGTTGGTGATCCCGCGGCCGAGGATCTTGCCGTCGCCGTCGAGCACTACCGCCTTGGTGGTCGTCGAGCCGAGATCGATGCCGACGACGCAGTTCATGGCTGCGAGGACTTCCGCCGGGCGGTCAGCATCTGGAGGTAGCTCTCGATCCGGTTCTTGATGTTGGCGGCCGAAAAGTAGCGCGGGTCGACCAGGTCGGATTCGATGAACGCCCCCGGAATCCCGGTCCGCTGCTCGACCTCGCGCAGCATCATGAGCTGCCCGGCCGAGAACGAGTTGCACGACTTCACGGAGTTGATCAGGAAACCGTCGGCCTGGTACTCGTGGAGGTAGCGCACCAACATGTCAATGCGCGTCGGCAGGTTGAGGTTGGTGTAGCAGCCGCCGCAGTAGTCCGCCATCGTCCCGAGGGGGTCGTCCGGGTCGTGGCGGAATCCGAGGTCGTAGGTGCCGCCGACCTTGGTGTAGGTCGAGGCGACCACCACTGCCCCCTCGTCGCTGAACATGCGCCAGAACTCGCGGAAGTGGGTCCAGTTGGGTGGGCCTTCGACCACCAGTCGGAAGCGCTGATCGTTGAGCGGACCGTCCGGGGTCACCGGTCCCAGCCCCGCCGCCACCCTCGCCTCGACCTCGCGCCGCAGCTCGCGGTAGTACTCGACCCCCTCCGCCGTGCCGCGGAAGGCGGAGAAGATCGGGCCCACGTAGTAGACCCCGCCGAAGTACGCGTCGATCGGGCTCGGCCGGTGCTTGGCCGAGGAGAGCACGGCGACCAGGTCGTCCTCCGCCTCTCTGGCAAGGGTGAGGTTGGCCCGCAGCCGGTCCTCGTCGTAGCCGCGGCCGGTGATGCTCTCGAGCGCGGGGATCAGGTCGCTGCGGATCTGGTCCGCGATATAGCGGCGGTGCTCCGGGGCGAGCCGGCCGTCGCCCTGGTAGGGAACCTGCAGGAACACCGTCGGGCAGTTGTACTGCTCGCGCAGCAGCTCGAACCACTTCATGAAGGTATAGCAGCCGGTGTACGACAGCAGCAGCAGGTCCGGCGGCGGCAGCCGGGTGCCGGTCGGGCCGATGTTGCCCGACATGAGCATGCCGATGTCGCACTTGACGTAGGTACAGACATCCTCGGAGTGGCCGGCGCGCTCGGCGGCGGCGATGAAGTCCCGGCTGCGGCCGCGCATGCCCGACTGCAGAGCGTTGATCTCCGGCAGCACCGGGAGCGCGCCGAACGACCGGATCAGCTCGGTGAGGTTGCCCGGCACGAAGGTGTAGACGACCGGGTCGCCGCACTGAGGAGCGCGCTCCAGGCGCTCGTAGTGGCGCGCGATCATCTCCTTCTGCAGCACCATCGAGCGGTCCTTGTGGATCTCGGCCGCGTGCCCGGGCCGCGGATCGGACTCCATCACCCACCTCCCCACAGCTTGAGCCCGTCCGAGAAGGTCCCGGCCTGCTCGCGGAACTGCTGGAACTGGCCGCTGTTCTCGGCGTACTTGAAGGCGATGCAGGGAATGCCTTCGGCCTCGGCGCCGGCGCGCAGCATCGGCCGGTCGAGCAGGGCGGGATCGCAGAAGCTCGCCGCGGCGAAGATGATGCCGTCGGCCCGAGCGGCCGCGACCCGCTCCTTCATCAGGCGCCGCTTCCCCGCCGGGTCGGGCTCGTAGAGCACCGAGGTCTTCATCGCGTGGTGGACGAACGCCTGCGCGAGCCCGCGCAGCGGCGGGCCGCCGGTCACCACGTCCCCCTGGATCAACCGGTTGCCGAGCAGAAAATCGTCGTCGACGATGTAGCAACCGGCGCGTTCGATCGTCTTGATGAGGCCCAGCGGCGGCTGCTCGCAGAAGCTGCCGACCACGATCACGCGGCTGTTGTCGCGGATTCGGCCCGGCTCGCCCGCCACCGCCTCGAGGTAGGCGCGGCCCTGGGTCAGGAAGACCTCCGGCGGCACCACCTCTCCGGCCCTCAGCAGCGGGTAGAGCTCCTCGGTCGGAACCCGCCACGGCTCGTCGCGACGCACGCGGTAGAGCTCGAGCACGAGGCGCCTCACCTCGCTGTACAGCTCGATCGAGCGCCACAGGTCGGCGTCTGTCACCGCACGCCCCGAGATTCGGCTCAGGTCGGCGAGCAGGGTCCGGAGCTCGCCCTCCCAGAAACGCTCACCGAGATCGAGGCCGTGCTGGTGGGGCAGGTCGAGGTAGCGCACGTAAGTCTGCGGCTCAAGCAGCTGCCACATCCCCGACAGGTTGCGGATCACGTCACAGGTCGAGGGGAACAGCACCGCCGACAGGAAGCCGAGCCGCCCTGACTGGGCCAGCTCGAGCACCGACCGCGGCAGGTGGCAGATGTAGGACTGGTAGAAGGCGTCGCCGCGGATGATCTCGAGCTGGTCGCCGACGCCGTGGATCCCGACCGGTAGCATGCCGGCGGCATGGATGACCTCCCTCGGCGCGTATACCGGCAGGTAGCCGCAGGCGTGGCGCGACGGTTGCTCCGCGAGCCACTCCCGCGCCACCGAGAACTCGAGATCGTGATACCGGGCGAGCGCCCAGTCGACAACCTCTGCTCGAGCGGTCATCGGCTACCCCGACGCGAACGCCCAGGAATCACAACCTCCGCCTTCCTGTGTCATCGATCCGGCAGCCCCACGAGAAGCCCCGACACGGCTCGCTATCCTGTCCAGAGGTCCCGCAAGGATCGTAGCCGATCATCGGAATCACCCGCAAGCCACGCGTTTTCGAGTGGCCTCCCCGCACCTCTCCCTTGCGGGCCGGGAAGCGCGCAGTGTACCCTTCAGGAGTCCGTCTCGAGCCTTGGACAATGAACGATACGCACTTGCGGTCCGCCCCGAATCTCAAGTCCTTTTCAGGCTTCGAGATGACGTGAAGAGCACTTTCGAGGACCTCCACACGCCGATGGGCGGACGTGGAACGACGCGATCGGCGACCTGCGTCCGACAGAGTTGCCGAACCCGCGAGGAACGGAAGGACGGTCAATATGGCGATGTCCGATGAGATGACCTTTGCAGTGCTGGGCCTCGGCAAGATGGGCGTGGACTGGGTCGCGAACCTGCTCGAAGGCGGGCACCGGGTGGTCGGCTTCGACACCGCGGCGGCCGCCCGTGAACGGGCGCCGGTCGCCCTGGGGAAGGGTCTGGCCTGGATCGCCAAGAAGCGCCACCCGGAGGAGCCCGAGTTCGCGGCGCAGGCGGCGGCGCGCTTCCGGCTCGCCGCCGATGAGGCAGCGTTCCTCGCCGAGCTGGCGCACTGTGACGTGCTGCTCGAGGTGATCCTCGAGGACCTCGGCCTCAAGTGCGAGGTCCTGGCGCGCACCGCGCCGCACCTTCCCGAGCGCGGCATGGTGTGGACCAACACCTCCTCGCTCAGCGTTAGGACCATGGGCGTCGCCTCCGGCCGGCCGGATCGCTTCATCGGGACCCACGGCATGAACCCCGTGTACCAGATGCCGGCGGTCGAGGTCGTGCGCCACGCCGACATCGCCGACGAGACCGTGACCCGGACCGTCGCCGTCCTCAGGGCGATGGGCAAGGAGCCCTTCGTCGCCTCCGACGTCAGCGGCTTCTGGGTCAACAAGCACCTGGTGCCGTTCATGCTCGAGGCCTATCGGGCGCTGGAGCGGGGCGAGATCACGGTCGAGGACGGCGATCTCGGCCTCAAGGGCAGTCTCGGCCACCCCCAGGGGGTGTTCAAGCTGTCGGACTTCATCGGCAACGACACCATGTACCGGGTGGCGATGGCGATGTACCTGGCAACCCAGGATCCGCGTCTGTACCCGCCAGCGATCCTCACCCGCCTGTTCAAGAACGGCGAGCTCGGCGTGAAGACCGGCAAGGGCTTCTACGACTGGGACGGGTTCAGGACCGTCGGCGGCCGCGACTTCTCGGCCTTCACCATCACGTCCTCGGACACCCTGCTCGAAGTTTGAACCCGCGGAGGAGCCGATGGCACCGGACGTCTCGATGTATCCCAGGGCGCGCATCCCCTATGGCACCTGGGGCAGCAGCTACTTCCCGGCCTGGCAGACCTCGGCGCTGGCCGAGGTCAACATCGGCCAGTTCGCGGGCGAGTCGATGGCCCGTATCCTCGGCCTGCGCCGGGTCCCGATGCGCCAGCTCGACTACCTCGTCATCGGATCGACGATTCCGTGGCACTGGAAGTTCTGGAACGCGCCGCTGGTGGCGAGCTGCATGGGAGTGCGGCTGCCGGGCTACCACCTCGAGCAAGCCTGCGCCACCGGCCTCCAGGCGGTCGTCGCCGGCGCCGCCGAGGTCGCCGGCGGCAGCCACGACGTAGTCGGGGTGCTGACCTTCGACCGCACCAGCGACTCGCCGGTGGGTGTGTTCCCGGAACGCCGGTCCTACGAGCGCACCCAGGCCCTCGCCGACGTGTGGGACAACTTCGGCTTCGACCCCGCGACCGGCAAAGCCATGATCGCCACTGCCGGCCTCGCCGCCCGCAAGTACCGGATCGACCGCCGCGAGGTCGACGAGATCACCCTGTGCCGGTACGAGCAGTACTTCAGCGCCAAGACCTCGGGCTTCCTCGACCGGGTGCTGGTGCCGCTCGAGGTCCTCAACCTGCAGGGTCGATCGCTGGGCGTGGTCGACGACGACCTCGGCGTCCGCAAGGTCTCCGCCGGCAGTCTCGCCCGCATGCGCGAGCTCGACACCTGCGTCACCGCCGGCAGCCAGACCCACGCCTCGGACGGTATGGCGTGCCTGCTGGTGACCAGCGCCGAGCGAGCCCGCGAGCTGAGCCCCCGGCCCGAGATCGAGATCACCCTGCTCGCCAAGGCCGAGGTCCGGACCGCACCGAGCCTGATGCCGGAGGCGCCGGCGCTGGCCGTCCGTCGGTTGCTCGAACGCACGGGCCTGACGATGGCCGACATCGCCGTGGTCCAGAACCACAACCCGTTCGCGGTCAACGACGCGATCTTCAGCAAGGTCGTCGGCCACGACTGGCGCGCGATGAACACCACCGGCTGCTCGCTGGTCTGGGGTCACCCGCAGGGGCCGACCCTGACGCGGTCGCTGATCGAGGGGCTCGAGGCGGCGGTCGACCGGGGCGGCGGACGAGTCCTGATCTTCGGCTGCGCCGCCGGCGACGTCGGTATCGCCGCGGTCCTCGAGGTGAGCGACACCGGGAGGCCGCAATGACCGATGCAATGAGATCCTCCACCCTCGAGACCCTCGGTCTGGGCTCGGTGCTCGACCTGATCCGGCGCGGCGCGCCGCCCATTTCTACCGCCGAGCTGGTCGACCGCGTCTTCGGCCCCGCGCCGAGCCGCGGCGCCCTCGTCATCTCAGGCGCCAACGGCATCGTTGGCGCCGGCAAGACCATGCAGCTCGGTGCGCGCCTTGCGCCCTACTCCGTTCCGATCGTCGCGCTCGACTTCCCCGGCGTCGCCGACGGCCTCGCGGGTCACTACCCGGGGCTGGTCGGGGCGTTCGGGGCCGACCGCGCCGCCTCCATCATGGGCAACGTCATCCGGCTGTCCTACGACGGCAGCAGGCTGCCGGACCTGCTCGCATCCCTCGGGCCGCGCTTCCTGCTCGAGGCGGTCCCGGAAAAGCTCGACCTCAAGCGCGCCCACTACGACGTCTTCCGGGCGGCCTTCCCGGACATCGAGATCCGGTCGGTGACCTCGGGTTTCCCTGCGGCCGAGCTCGGCGTGGGCGTCGCCCATCCGGCCTTTCCACACCAGGTCAACAAGGTCTTCGAGACCGTCGAGCCCGAACCCTCCGCGATCACCCAGCTGCTGTGGGCGCTGGGGCTCATCCCGATGCCTGTCACCGACCGCTGGTCGTTCGTGCTCGACGTCCTGTTCTGCGGCCTCACCCTGGCGGCGACCCGCTTCCACGAGGCCACCAACATGCCGTTCTGGAAGGTCGACAAGTTCGTGCGCCGCGACCTGGGGCCGAACCCGTTCCGCGCCCACGACGCGATCGGCGCGGCGGGCGCGAACTTCCTCACCTGGTCGTGTCTGCACCACCTCGAGCCGATCTACGGCGCCCTGTTCGCACCCTCGGAGGTGCTCGAGGAGCACATGCAGAGCGGTGCCAACTGGTACCCGATGAACCACTTCCGTCCGCTCGTCAACTGGGCTTTGGACGACCCGGCCGAGCTCGACACATGGGTCTCAGGGCCGCTGTTCCAGATGGCCAGCCTGTTGGTCCACGAGCAGCGCTCGCACTTCGCCCAGATCAACGCAATCGGCGAGCTCTGCGCCCAGTTCTCTCGCGGGGTCCTGGCGGTGATCCGCGCCCGCGGCGCCGACGCTGCGATCCGTTCCGTCGAGGCCTACCACCGTGTCCACCCGCAGGCCGCGGGAGCCGCCTGGCACCCTGGGGCCTTCGCCGAGATCGAGACCCCCGACTGGCAACAGCTCTACGTCAATGCCGAGCACGACGGGACCGTCGGCGTGATCTCGATCTCTCGCGAGAGTTACAACGCCGATGTCGATGCCGAGCTCAACCGGGCCATCGACTGGCTGCTCGCGCGCGGGATCGAGCGCGTGATCCTGACCGGGGACTTCCACCTGAGCACCCAGCTGGTCGGCGCGGACACGGCGGAGTTCTACCCCGCTCTGAGCGACGAGTCGGCCGGCATCGCGATCGCCGGCGGCTGGTCGCGCACCGCGCGCCGGCTGTTCACCGACTTCCGGACGTCGGTGGGTCTGGTCAACGGCAAGCGCTGCCTTGGCGGGATGCTCGAGCTGATGATGCACTGTCACTTCCTGATCGCGGTCGAGGACGCGGCGCTTGGAATGCCCGAGGTCACCCTGCCGGTGGTGCCCGGCATGGAGGGCTGCCACTGGCCATTCCGAAAGGCCCCACGGGAGCGCTGGTCCGCGATCC
>Ga0315540_10002437_pt1 | contig 10465 bp, 11 predicted proteins | sample SalMarSW160110MG_FD_203677 | JGI IMG/M metagenome (GOLD analysis project Ga0315540, IMG submission 203677) | Salt marsh sediment microbial communities from the Plum Island Ecosystem LTER, Massachusetts, United States - Salt Marsh Sediment SW1601-10 ... | reverse complement strand
GGAGGCTTGCATCATGGACTCGTGCGTCCCTGCATCGAGCCACGCCATGCCGCGGCCAAGCATCCGAACTTCTAGTTCGCCGCGCTCGAGGTAATTCTTGTGGATATCGGTGATTTCAAGCTCGCCGCGGGAGGACGGTGTGAGCGTATGCACGATTTCAGAGACCCGGCCGTCGAAAAAGTAGATGCCTGGAATGGCAAGGTTCGATCTTGGCACCGAAGGTTTCTCTTGTATGCTCAGCACCCTGCCTTGACTGTCCAGCTCTACCACACCGTAGCGCTTGGCGTCGCGTACTGGGTAACCAAAGATGAGACCGCCGTAAGTGAGTTCGGCAGCATCCTGCAACCTTTCGGTCAAGCCGTGGCCATAGAAAACGTTGTCTCCCAGAACAAGGCAGACAGGTTCCCCCCGGATTTGGTCCTCAGCGACGAGAAAGGCGTCGGCGAGGCCCCTGGGTTCAGTCTGTTCGAGATACTCGAAACTCAAGCCCCAGTGCCTTCCGTGCCCCAGTAATCTCTGGTAAAGGGACAGATGCTCAGGCGTGCTGATAACCATGATCTGCCGAATTCCTGCCAACATAAGCAAGGATAGTGGATAGTAGATCATCGGTTTGTCATAGAGGGGTAGAAGTTGCTTGCTCAGTCCTCGAGTGACAGGATCTAACCGGGTGCCGCGTCCACCGGCAAGAATGATGCCTTTCATGTGCTCGCCTGCCTGGCCCCGTAGTTCCTGTTCACCCATTCGGCATAGGATGGGCGATCTTGCGCAGACTTCAGCCAACTGCGATTGTCCAAGTACCAACGGATTGTCTTAAACAACCCAGTTTCGAGATCGTGTTGCGGCACCCAGCCCAGGCTACTCCGGATGTTCCGACTATCGATCTCATATCGTCGGTCATGGCCAGGACGGTCAGGGACAAACTGAATCAGCTGCATGTGGGGTCGGTGTGGGGAGTCAGGGACCATGTTGTCCAACAGCCTGCAAATGAGGTGGACAAGTTCGAGGTTCGTAAGCTGGTTTTCTCCGCCGATCAAATACGTCTTCGAGTTCTTACCTTGTTCTAGCACACTCAAGATGGCCTCGCAGTGGTCTTCGACATAGAGCCAATCGCGGATCTGCTGCCCATCTCCGTAGATCGGCAGCGGTCTGCCGTTGAGTGCATTCAGAATGACAAGGGGCACGAGCTTTTCCGGGAACTGATAGGGACCATAGTTGTTAGAGCAATTGCTTATCGTGATGTTGAGGCCGTAGGTTGCCGCGTAGGCACGGACCAGATGGTCGCTGGCGGCCTTGGATGCGGCATACGGGGATCTGGGGTCGTAGGGAGTCGACTCGGAAAAAGCAGGTTCGCCGGGGCCGAGAGAGCCGAATACTTCGTCGGTGGAGACATGATGGAAGCGAACATATGGGAGTTCTGGATGTCTCATTTGGAAATCACGAACCGCCTCCAACAATGTGAACGTGCCCAATATGTTGGTATGAACGAATTCGGCGGGACCGAATATCGATCGATCGACGTGGGTTTCTGCAGCGAAGTGAACAATTGTGTCGATTTGGTGCTGATCGAGCAGCTTTGTGATCAAGCCCCCGTCATTGACTGAACCCTTGACAAGCTGATAGTTGTTGGGCTGAATGTCACGCAGATTGTCGGGATTTGCCGCATACGTGCACGAATCCAAGTTGACAACCTTCACGCTGGGGCGCTGAACCGTTAAGTACCGGATGAAGTTGCTACCGATGAATCCGGCACCTCCAGTTACGAGAACATTGATCACGGGAAGACCTCGGCTATCTGCTTAGGACCCATAATCGAAGACATCAATCTCTTCAAGCGACTGGCCATTGACGTCCTTGGCGGACAATACGGGTGTCAGTCCTGGGGCAACCGGCCAATCAACGCCGACTTGTTGATCGTCCCAGGCCAAGGTTCGCTCCCATTCCGGAGCATAGTAATCTGTGACCTTGTAGGAAACAATCGCTTCTTTGCTGACCACAAGGTAGCCGTGAGCGAATCCGGGGGGGACCCAAAGCTGTTGTTTGGACTCCGCGTCCAAGTAGACGCCAACCCATTTCGAGAAGGTCGGCGAGCCGCGGCGGAGGTCTACTGCCACATCGAAAATCTGGCCCTTGATGGCGAAAACGAGCTTGCCTTGTGCCTGCCTGGTCTGGTAATGAAGTCCCCTCAAGACCCCCCTGCGTGACCCTACCACGTTGTCCTGGACAAACGGGGCCGTGATCCCTAGATTTGCATAGGTTCGCGAGTTGTGGCTCTCAAAGAAGTAGCCGCGCTCATCTTCGAAGATGCGGGGGTGAACGATTAGAACGTCTCTGATTTCAGTAGGTACAACATCCATGTAGGCGTAGGCTCTCAATTCCGCTAATGGATTGGATCGCTTCGTTCCGGAGCTCAAGCACTGCAAACCGAAGCACCGCGCCAATAGGAGCGACGTCCTCAAGTCAACTATGTTACCATGGCTCAGCTCGGGAGACGCAAATGCCCCAGTGGCATTTCGCTCTCCAGATTTACACCTTGACTTACGAGCGAGATTGACCTGGATCAGGTCTCGCTCTTAAGGATGGCAAGGCCGTTTGTGTCGCCGGAACGGAAGATTCTTTCGCTCTGGGGACCGGCAAGTTGCTTGGCGGCGCCTATGCTCGGACGAGGGGCGTCCCGCGCAGGGCCGAGGACGACGCTACCGGGTCTGGAGTTGTGCAGACGTGAGGAAGAGCGCCCCGCCGCTATTCTTGGGTCGGCGTAGCTACCCTGGAACTTCAGGCGGACCTTTTGAGATTCTGGTGACTTTTGGGGAGCGCTTTGAGCGGGTCCCTTGGTGGCTGTTTGGCGGTGTGCTTCTCGCGTCGTGGAGCCTAGCCGATGCAGCTTTTGGACGAGGGGCTTTGAGTCTGGTTGGGTTCTCACTCTTGGATTGGGCCATCCTGGGTTTGCTCCCTCGCCTCAATCGTTCGTTCGGCCCCCCCAAGTTCGCGACGCTAATCCTATTCCTTCTGAGATGGCCATTTGCCGGTCTCCCGGGGATTTGGTCATGGGTAGCGCAATGTCTTGGCAGCGGCCTGGTGGTCTACAGTTTTGCAGTCGAACCTCTTTGGCTGCAGGCCACTCACCACGTATTGGGCTCAGAAAAGCTCAACGGGATGCGCCCTGTCCGCGTGCTTCATCTTGGGGACCTGCACCTTGAGCGCACGACCCGGCGAGAAGCCGAAGTCGTGGCCATGGCCAGAGCGTTGGCGCCTGACTTGATCCTGTTCAGCGGTGACTTCCTGAGCTATTCGACGGTCCACGATGACGTGGCTCGCGAACAGGTCAGGGAGTTCTTCTCCGAGCTTAAGGCGCCCTTGGGGACGTATGTCGTGTCCGGAAGCCCGCCGGTGGATCCTGAGCCAGTACTCGAACAAATGCTGCAGGGGCTCGAACTCGAATGGTTGCGAGACTCAGTCATATGCATCCATCGCGATGGCATTGATATGCAGATCATCGGAATGACTTGCACTCACCAGCCTGCCGTGGACGGAGCCAGGCTCGAAACGCTTGTGGAGGGGACGGGGAGCCAATTCTCGATCCTTCTCTACCATTCGCCAGACTTGGCGCCGCTGGCTGCACCTCGGGGCATTGATCTACAGCTCTCAGGTCACACACATGGCGGACAGGTTAGAGTACCGCTCTTCGGTGCGCTCTATACATCCTCACTCTACGGGAAACAGTACGAAGCAGGCGAATACACGGTTGGAAGAATGAGGCTCTTCGTCACTCGAGGGATCGGGCTCGAGGGCAGGGGTGCGCCGAGAGTTCGCTTTTGGTGTCGCCCTGAGATCGCTGTGTGGGATCTGGGCCCAGAACTGTAAGCCGCGCCGCCGACTCGCTTGCGGGTCCCTCGTCACTCCCCCCAGAACAAGCTCCTGGTCCTCCTTGCAATTGCTTTGCGGTTTGGTTCACGTGCCTATGAAGGGTGCTATTCTGGTCTTGGATGCCCCCCTGCCTCGTTGGATCTGAATCCGGACGTTCTGATGACTCAGGATATTGGCGGGAGGCGAGTGTAATACCAGCATCATTAAGACGTTAGATAGATGTGGCTGAGTGACCTATCAAGAGTGGGTGGTGAGAAGACAGGTGACTTCCAGTTCTATTCGTGTGCTGATCGCTGATGATGATCCGCTGTTCAGCGAAGTTGTCCGGCTGCAGCTGACACAGGCCGGTCTGTCCGTCGTCGCCGAGGCGGAAACCGGGGACCAAGCCATCTATCTGGTCCAGAAGCTCGAGCCGGATGTAGCAGTCTTAGACATCATGATGCCAGAGATGGATGGAATTGAGGCTCTCCAAGCCATAAAGCAGGCTAGACCGACTACCAGTGTTGTTATCTTGACCGCCCATGCGAAGATCGGGTTTCTGAAAGAAGCGCTGGCAAGAGGTGCTGCGGCATTTGTTACCAAGGGCGAAGTCAACCTCAGGCGGTTACCAGAAACCGTACAAATGGTCTCTTTAGGTGAGGAGATTATCGTCGACATGGACCTGATTCGAGAGGCCCTGAAACTGAACCATCCCTCCAGACCAAATCGGGAATTGAAGCTTGATCTGGAGCAGCTGACCGATCGAGAACGCGCAGTCCTGCAACTTATCGGCGAAGGCTTGAGTAACAGGGACATCGCAAACTCCCTGGTTGTCAGCGAGAGCACAGTCAAGAGCCACGTGCGGCATCTCTTTACAAAACTCGATCTATCCGACCGAACACAGGCGGCGCTCTTTGCCCTGCGGCACGGCATAGCGAAGTAGCCGTCAAATCAGTGCTGGCCTACACGGACACCAGTCGAGTTCAACTCAACACCTGGCGGGCCATCTGCCGATCCGACCCTGTTTTCATTCCCCTGGCCTACTCCGAATGAGCAGTCAATCACTCTTCGGCCTCCCCAGCGGAGGATTTGCACAGGGGGCAGAAGTTCTCGCGTCGCCAGCATGGCATTACATGTCCTCCTCATTCCTCGTCCCAGACCGTCCGCACCCCTGCCATTTTTCCCGTCCGGGGAAACCTCACCCATTGACTAGGCAAGACTGCTCGGGCCGATCCTAGGGGAACATCGAGCCATCCGACTTCCTTGTTGAAAGGAATCCTGATCCAGGCAGTGTTATCTGGATAAGTTCAGATACATGTGAGACGGTAGCGGGGAAAGCAATTTGGGGTCATCCCTAGGTTTGTCGACCTAAGAAGAGAGAGCCCAAATGCGGTAATCTGCACTACCACGTCCATTCTACTACCTGTCTTAGAATTCCCCCATTGATCTGAGCACCACGGGTCAGAAGCAACTGAGATGGCTCGGTGTCTGGCAGCGTCTTCGGCAGGAAGGCTATTCGGCTGAGGAAGCTGCCGATCTGCTTAAGCAGCCGCGTTCAACGCTCTATCGCTGGAAGAAGCGGCTGGAGGCCGAGGGGTTGCGTGGGCTAGAAGACAAATCTCGCTGCCCGAAGTACTGCCGAAAACCTTAGTGGCCGCCGGAGCTGGCTGAGGCGGTGTAGGAGTTGCGGGAAGAGCACCGCTGGGACAAAGTGAAGCAAGCGCGCGTGTTGAAGCACAGAAAAGGGCTGGCAGACTTCGGCCTGGGCCGTGGGGCGCATCCTGACCCGCCTCAAAGCCCGCGGTGTGCTGTGTGAGCCTCTGAGCAACGGCATCAAACACCACCGGCGGCGTGTGAAGCGCCCCTACGCCACCCGCAAGCCCCGGGAGTACCAGGCAAAGCAATGGGGGACTTGGTGCAGGTGGATACCCTGGACCTTCGGCCTCTGCCAGGCATGGTGATCAAGAAGTTCACGGCGCAAAACATGGTCAGCCGCTGGGACGTGATCGAGGCCTTCCGCAGCGCCACCGCCCGCAACGCCAGTTCGTTTCTGTATACCCTTGTCGTGCGGTCTCCCTACCCGGTGAAGGCCTTCCAGGTCGACGGGGAAAGCGAGTTCCAGGCTGACTTCGAGCTGGCCGTGCCGAGAAGGGAATGAGGCTGTTCGTCTTGCCCCCACCCCCGCCCAAGCCAAACGGGCACGTCCATCGGGCCCAGAGGACCCACACCGTGGAGTTTCATGATCGCTACATGGGGGACCTGGAGCTCAACAGCCTGAACCGAGCCATGAGGCAACGGGGGCGTGTCTGCAACCACGTACGGCCCCACTATTCGCTTGACCTGCAGACACCAGCGGAGCATCTTGCTCGGCAACACCCGGCGATGGCTCCGCCCCCATATTCGTCTCATATGTCCTGAACAGATACAGATTCTTGACTGCGTCTTTCGGGCAGAGTAAGATATGAGCGTCCTCCGGTTGTCTTCATCGTTAACTCCCATGTGGGTCAGGTGGATCATCAGTCACCTGCCCGCTCAACTCTCCCGTATGAGGAAGAGAAATTCCCATGACTCGACTTTCATACCGGCTGTTGGCGATGCCGGCGGCTTGCGCATTGCTCATCCTTGCCTGCAGTCTTGGGGGGGGGGGATCCACGTCCGATCAGGTAGGGGATTTCACCTCACAACCTGATGCTGCAACCTTGATCCCGAGCGAAAGTGAGTTCGAACCGCAGCAATTCTCGATCAAACAACAATTCTGGCATTCTGGCTTCCACGTTCAATTGGAAGATGGGCGCTACTACAACAAAAAGAACGATTTCACAGACAAGATTCGCTACTTCGTTTCGATCGCGGCATCCTTCGAAAACCTCGGGGACGACGACATCTCCTACTATGCAACGAATTCACTTGTGTGGGGTGGGAACAGCGCTCCAACGTTGCTCGACTCGGATTTTCCAAGGGTTCCTTCTGGCCAGGCTTCAAACGGTGAGTTCATCTTTGAGGTCGACGAGGCTTTTGACCCAGCAAGTGCGCAGCTCATTGTGGGTTCGAACGAAGAGAATCAAGCCCAGGTCCCGCTGGGCCCGGAAGGCGGCGACCTCGTCAATCTGGAACCGACCGAGCCCCCGATCTCCGGGTCGATCTCGATGGAGTTGATTGACCTCACGTTCAATTCTGCCGAGATGCGAGCCGATATCCCGAATTCGTACCGTGAACTCGATGGGGGCAAGCTCGCGTTGACATTGCATTACGACGCCACGAGCCGCGCAGCGGGCAATTGGAGCATCCTGGGACAGGACTTTGGATTGACCTTGCCCAACGGGAAGACAATTGCACCAGATGGTGGGCCAGTGGAGTCCCTACAAGGCTCGGCGAGCGGTATTGACACAACCGACCTTTCCGTACGGTTTCTAGTTGATGATCCGGCCAACGGAAAGTACACTCTGCGGTTCACGCCTGGCAACTGGTTTATCGGCAGTGACGGCGTGACTGAGGGAGCAATTGACTTCGAGATCCAGTAGTCTCCCGAAGCAGCCCCTCAAGAGGCCAATGATGTCCAATTCAGCCTTTGCCTGTTCGTTCCCTGTCTCTTTTTCTGGCCCTGGCTTGACTCGAACATCACCCCTTCAGTTTCCCGCCCCAACCGTCTCTGGGAATCAGGACCCTCGCACTCACTTAAGAAAGCCGTCTAGGGGTCCTGAGGATTTCAGGAACCCTTGAACGGCTTCTTTTGTGACCCTAGCCTCAGAGGCGACGACGGGATTCGAACCCGTGATGGGGGTTTTGCAGACCCTTGCCGCCGCTTCCCGGACCCTTGCACGCTTTTCGCGGATTCCGTCTAAGGGTCATGGATTTGTCCACTGCCCTTTTGACCAAGACCCTTGCCCGTCGATTTTGGCCAGGCAATAGACATAACTGCATGCGTTGATATGTGTTCAGACTTTACATCAAAAGTCTCTGGCAGGCAAAGAATTCAAAGGTCTTGTCTGCGAGTACCCTTCTCACTTGACCAAGTTGCGCACCAGAAAGCCGAGTAGGGAATCCGCTGCCAACCCGGCTTGGGCGCACAGAATTCGATACTGACGACGGATGTCCGGATAATCCTGGGCACGAATGTCTATGTGGACCAACCTACTGCAATTCTGTGGATTCGGAGAATCGAAGGAAATCCCTCCGTGATTGACAAACCTGGTCATCAGTAATAGCCTCTGAGTTTTCCTAGTAAGATGTTGAACTAAGCGCTTCGCGCAGGTTTTCGTACCCCGCTGTGTTGTTCGACCCTCCAACGGAAGCGACAAACCAAAGGCTATAGTCTCCTCAAACCGATCCCAAGAGGAGGATACAGCCATGAGTCGATTGCGGCGGCGGATGCTGGAGGACATGCAGCTCAGGGGGTTCGCCGAGAAGACGCAGCAGGCGTACCTGCAGTGCGTGAAGCAGCTGGCGAACCACTTCGGCAAGTCACCGGAGGCGATCAGCGAGGAGGAGCTGCGGGGGTACTTCCTGTACTTGAACAACGAGAAGAAGGTTTCAAGGGCCACGTCCACGCAGGCGCTGTGTGCGATCAAGTTTCTGTACGAGCAGACGATGGGGCGGGATTGGCCGACGTTCAAGGTGGTGCGTCCGCCCAAAGAGAAAAGGCTGCCGGTGGTGCTGAGCCAGGAGGAGGTGCTGCGGGTGCTGGGGTGTCTGCGCAGCTTCCGGCACCACGTGTGTCTGACGACGATCTACTCATGTGGGCTGCGGCTGGGGGAGGCGCTGAAGCTGGAGGTGGGGGACCTGGATGGTGACCGGATGATGGTTCACGTGCGCAAGGGAAAGGGAGGCAAGGACCGCTACGTGCCGCTGCCCGAGCCGACGTTGGCGCTGCTGCGGCAGTACTGGGCGAGCCACCGGCATCCGCTGTGGCTGTTTCCGGCGCCGACGCCGCAGGGTGTGCCGCTGTCGGAGGCGGAGCGGACGATCTCGGCGAGCAGCGTGCGGAAGGCGTTGAAAGCGGCATGCAAGGAATGCGGGATTCAGAAGCATGTGAGGGTGCACACGCTGCGGCATTCGTATGCGACGCACCTGCTGGAGGAGGGGGTCAACCTCAGGCGGATCCAGGCGTACCTAGGACACCAGGCGCTTTCGACGACGAGCATCTACACGCATCTGACGCGAGACGGGGATGAGCGGGCGGCGATGGTCATCAACCGGGTGATGGCTCCCCTCGGTTGCTAGAACTGGCGGAGGTCTTCCGCCGCCACGGAGCCGCTTACCGGGACAAGTATGGGGACCGCATGCTGCCCAGCCACCGGCGGGCGATGCGGGACATTGAAAGCTGCCGGACCGAGGCGCTGGGTGGGCAGGTGTACGTCTGCGGGGAGTGCCGGGAGGTCCGGTACAGCTATCACTCGTGCAAGAACCGGCACTGTCCGAAGTGCCAGGGGGAGGCGGCTGAGAGGTGGCTCATGCGGCAGGATGAGCTGCGGCTGCCGGTGCCGTATTTCCTGCTGACTTTCACGCTGCCGTCGGGGCTGCGGGAAGTGGCGCGGCGGCACCAGAAGGCGGTCTACGGGCTGCTGTTCCGGGCCAGTGCGGCGGCGGTGCAGGAGCTGGCCCGGGACCGGCGGCTGATGGGTGGGGAGATCGGGATGGTGGGGGTGCTTCAGACCTGGTCCCGGGATCTGGCCTACCATCCGCACGTCCACTATCTGGTGGCCGGAGGCGGGCTGTCGGAGGATGGTCGCAGGTGGCGCCCGGCGCGGGAGGGGTTCTTTCTGCCGGTGAAAGCGCTGTCCCGGCTGTTCCGGGGGAAGTACCGGGATGGCCTGAAGGGGGAAGGCTGGTTTGGGGAGATCCCGCAAGAGGTCTGGTTCTGCAACTGGGTGGTGCACTGCGAGCCGGTGGGGGACGGGCAGGCGGCGCTCAAGTATCTGGCGCCCTACATCTTCCGGGTGGCGTTGAGCAATGGCCGGCTGAAGCGTTTGGCCGACGGTCGGGTCACCTTCAGCTACCGCGAGTCGGGGACTGGGCGAGCGCGGGAGTGCACGCTGGGGGCCGAGGCATTCATCCATCGGTTCCTGCAGCACGTGCTGCCCAAAGGGTTTGTGAAGGTCCGGTACTACGGATTGTTCAGTGCGAGCAAGCGGGCTCGGCTGGCCCTGGCCCGGGGGATCTTGGGTGCGCCAAAGCTGTCCAGGCAGGCCGAAGCGCGGGGACGAGCTGGGCCGGGGCTGAAGTGTCCGAAGTGCGGGAGCGAGATGAGGTGTGTCCAGCGCCTTGAGCCTCGGGGTCCGCCCTGGCACCTGGAAGGCATGCGATGGGCTGCCTGAGAAGTCGCCCTGTCGGGCGGGGGGCTTCTGTTGTCATGAGAGGCCGTTTCAGCGTGACCGGCGAGCACACTGTGCCGCAGACGGCGAAGCCATTCCATGCGCCACTAGTCTCAGAGTTGCTCGAATCCCCCACTCGGGCCTACAATTCCACCACAGGGCCCACTTGAAGTCGCCGGTTTCAACCTTTCCTTGAAGAGATCAAATTCCAAATGGGGGTGCCTGCGCTCGGCTTTGTTCAACCTGGGATTAATGTGGCGGCGCAGCGCCACATTAATCCCTTAAGACGTTAGATGGCATCCTTCACGAAG
>Ga0315540_10002436_pt1 | contig 10467 bp, 11 predicted proteins | sample SalMarSW160110MG_FD_203677 | JGI IMG/M metagenome (GOLD analysis project Ga0315540, IMG submission 203677) | Salt marsh sediment microbial communities from the Plum Island Ecosystem LTER, Massachusetts, United States - Salt Marsh Sediment SW1601-10 ... | reverse complement strand
CTCGAGCTCGGTGAACACCCACTCGGTCAGCTGCTCCATCGAGATGGGGTGGAATCGGTCGGACATCGCTCAGATCCTCAGGGTGTGGCTCACAGGCGGGCGTGGAGGCGGGCCGCCTGCTCCCGGGCCTTGGCCCGGATCTCGTCGGGGTCGACGCGGGAGGGGCGGCCATCGGACCAGACGACCTCGCCGCCCACCTCCACGCGCAGGGGCCGGACCCCGGGCGTGAAGGCCAGGTGCCAGGGCTGCATGGGCTCGTACGACCAGGTGACGCGGTCGTCGCGCGCCTCCGGCACCAGGCTCCAGCCGGTCTCCAGCCAGCTCCATGCCGCATCGGGCGTGGCGGTCACGTCCACGGACCGATGGAGGGCATACGCAAGACGGAAGGTCTCGACCATGTCCGCGCCGATGCCGTCCGTGCCCAACGCCACGGGGTTCGAGAATCGTGCGGGGTTCGCGTACCCCACGGCGTTGTTCAGGTTGGAGAACGGGTTGTGGAGGATGGTGCCGGCCAGGCCATGCTCATCGGCGAGGTGGACGCCGTGGGCGAGGAGCCAGCGGTCGGTCGCCAACGGCCGGAGCCGGTCGGGGGCCGCCGCGTCCTCGGGTCCCTCGCAGACGTGGACGTGAACGCCCACGCCGAGGTCCCGGGCAAGGCCGGCGGCCGCGTCGAGCGTGGCGTCGCTGCAGGTGAAGGCGGCGTGGATCCCCACCAGGCCGCGACCCCCGGCGGCCAGGAAGCGCCGGTTCTCCTCCAGGCCACGCGCAGCTCCGTCGGGGCCGTTGCGGTCGGTGACACCGTAGGCGCACACGACGCGCACCCCGACCTCCGCGCAGGCATCGGCGATGACCGAGAGCGAACCCTCGATGGCGTTGGGCGACTCGTGGTGGTCGACGATCGCCGTGGTCCCGGACTCGAGTGCCTCGAGAGCCGCGAGCCGCGCCGACCAGGCGAGCATCTCGAGGTCCAGGGCGGAGTCGAGCCGCCACCAGATCTGCTCGAGGATCTCGCGGAAGGAATGCGGCGTGCGCGGCGGTGCCGGCATCCCGCGGGCGAGGGCGGAGTAGATATGGTGGTGCGCGCACACCAGGCCGGGCGTGACCCGGGGATCCGGACCGCTCACCGGGACGACCGCCACGGGCCGACGACCGCATCGAGCTGCCGCGTGATACCGCGCACCACCACCTCCCGAGGGATCACTCGCTAGTCATCTGACGACCACTCTTGTGACACCTGGAGAAGGGGAGTCCAAGTGCCAATCGGCACGTTCTCCCCGGGGAGCCCATGAGGCGGGTGCGGGCTTTCCGGGCGGCGGCCGACAACAGGGCAAATGGCGCTTGGGACCAGGTGGGCGGTCGTCGCCCGCGAGCTGTCCCGTGGCCGGCGGTGCTCATCATCTCCGAGGACCTCGACGAGGGTCCTGTCGCTGGCCGACCGCATCGCCGTCATGTTCGAGCGCGCGATCATCGGCTGGGCGGATCCGCGCACGTCGACCCGGGAGGAGATCGGCCGGCTGATGGCCGGCGTCCGCTGAACCCTGCGGTGGTTCGTCGAAAGCCCCCCTGCGTGGCCACGACGATCGGTCTTGGCTTCGGTAGAATCCTCGGGCGTTCACGCTGGGGCGTGGCCAAGCGGTAAGGCGCCTGACTCTGGATCAGGAGATCGAAGGTTCGAATCCTTCCGCCCCAGCCAATCACCTGACATCGTGGGCATCCGTCGCACGACACCGGCGACGAGGGTGGCGGCGCTGGTCGTCACGGTTGGGGTCTGGCGCCGGGGTCGCGCCGCCGAGAATCGCGACGAGCGGACCTATCCGCGGTCTGCCTGAGGACTCCCGTATCCGTTTGAACCTCGGTGGCTACGATTGCGATGCACCGCGCGTAGGGCACGGCGACGCGGATCGCAACCCGCACGAGAACATGACGATGGACCAGAAGATCAGCCCCCGCAAGACGATCGGGCTCGTTGCCCATGACAACATGAAGGCCGACCTCATCGAATGGGCGCGCTTCAACCGCGCCATGCTTGACGGACACTTCCTCGTCGCGACCGGGACGACCGGCATGCGCATCGAGGAAGAGCTCGATATGCCGGTCCAGAAGCTCAAGAGCGGCCCGCTCGGCGGTGACCAGCAGCTCGGCTCGCTCATCGCGGACGGGGATGTCGATTTCCTCGTCTTCTTCTGGGATCCGCTCGAACCGCAGCCGCACGACACCGACGTGAAGGCGCTTCTGCGCCTGGCGGTGGTGTGGAACGTCCCCGTCGCCTGCAACCGCGCATCGGCTGACCTCATGATCTCGTCGCCGCTCATGACGGGGGACTACGTCCGTCGGCTGCCCGACTACCACGAGTACATCGATCGGTACGCCGACCGCGCATGACACACCCACCCGGCTGATCCTCCCCGTCCAGACGGCCATCCGACCGGGCTGAAGGTGCCATCGGGCTCTGGCGTGAACGGCCGGGCGGCGGGAGCATGGGACCATGCAGCCTTCTCCACCCAAGGGGATCCTGGGCTGGCTCCTGGGACTCCCGCGCTACCTGTTCCACGCCCACCTGGGCTTCCTGTTCGGCCACCGGTTCCTGCTTCTCGTCCACGATGGGCGGCGATCCGGCAAGCGCCGTGAGACGCCGCTGGAGGTCGTTCGCTACGACGCGGCCCGGCACGAGGCCATCGTGGCCGCCGGTTGGGGCACGAAGACCCAGTGGCTGTACAACGTGGAGGCCGGCCTGGCCCGCGAGGTGTGGATCGGTCGCGAGCGGTACGCGCCGGCCTGTCGGCGGCTCGAATCCACGGAGGCGCAGGAGGCGCTCCAGTGGTACGAGGGCCACAGCGGCCTGCCCAGGTCCCTGGTGCGCGGCGTCCTGAGCCGGCTTGTCGGCTGGCGCTACGACGGGTCCCCGGAGGCGCGCGAACGACTGGTCGACCAACTTCCGCTCATCGCCTTCCGTCCCGCTGCGCTCGCCTGAGCGCCTCGCCCGCGAAGCCCTTCACGGGAGCCGGCTCGACACGCTGACCGCGATCCGGATCTCGGACCATCGGTACGCCTCGCCGGGACCGTTCGGCTCTGGCCGGAGGACGGCGCGCGCGGCAGGCTGGGCCGCGCAGGCAATCAGGACGGAGGATTGGGCAGGTGGTGGGCATCGGCGCGGCAGCGAGCGAGTTCCTCGCCAACAAGCGTGTGGCGGTGACCGGGGTGTCCCGGACACCGGGTGGCCACGGCAGCAACACGGTGTTCCGGCGGCTGCGCGAGCGCGGCTACGAGGTGTTCGCGGTCAATCCGAACGCGACCGAGGTGGAGGGCGGTCTCTGCTACCCGAACCTGGCGGCGATACCGGGCGGGGTCGATGCGGTGGTCATCGGCACGCAGCCGGAGCGTGCCGAGGCGACGATCAGGGAGTGCGTGTCGCTCGGCATCCGGTACGCCTGGATGCACCGCGGGCCCGGAGGAGGCAGCGTTTCGCCATCGGCCGCGGAGTACGGTCGCCAGCACGGGATCACGGTCATTGCCGGCGGCTGCCCATGCATGTTCGAACCCGCAGCCGATTTCGGCCACAAGGCCATGCGGTTCGTCTTCACCCTGACCGGGTCCGTTCCGCGCAAGGTCTGAACGGCGCGGCAGCTGCCTGGTCCGCGGTGCCGGTACCGGTCATCCAGCCCGGTGGTCTCCTGGAGGCGACTGTGGCGTTGACGCCTCTCTCGCTGATCCATTGACCGGCGGGGGAGAATCTCTCCGCACCATGCGAGATCGCCGGACGGTGAACGACCTGCTCGCGAGCGCGCGGGACGGGCTGGACAGGCTGGAGCCCGCGGCGGCGCTTGCCGCCGTCGAGCGCGGCGCCCTGCTCGTCGACACGCGCTGTGCCGAGCTGCGCGAGGCAGACGGAACCGTGCCCGGATCGGTGCACGTCCCGCTGTCGGTCCTGTACTGGCGCCTGGACCCGGCCTCCGGGTACGACGACCCGGAGCTCTCCGACCCGGATCGGCAGGTCATCCTGCTCTGCGCCCACGGCTACAGCTCCAGCCTTGCGGCCGCCACGCTCCGGCAGATCGGCTTCGCGCGCGCGACCGATGTCGTCGGCGGATTCGAGGCGTGGCAGGCATCCGGGCTGCCCGTGGCGAGAGGCCCGGGCACCTAGTCACCCGGCGCCAGTGGGCGGCGCGAGGACAGCGGCCGCGTCGCGCCGTTACAGTGGGGCAGCCCACCAAGACGGCAGCTCGTGCCCCGGAGGTTCCATGAACGACGCACCGGTCATGGCGATCGTTGCCCGGCCATCGGCTGGCGCCACCCTGCTGGCGTTCATCCGGATGCCGCGGTTCTGGGCTGCCGCCCTGGGCGGGGCGCTGCTGACCCTCCTCGTCCTTGGCCTGCCGAGCGCGATCATTCCCAACCCGGTGTTCGGGCGGACCGTGCCCGTCCGGCCTTCCGACGTGGCGATCTGGCTGGCCTCGGCTCCGCTGTTCGGCCTGGTGCTGGCCACCTACGCGGTGCGACCCCATTCGTCCGACCATGCGCGCGGCGAGGAGGTCCGCCTGGGCCTCGGTGGGATCGCGGTCTTCTTCGCCATCGGCTGCCCGGTCTGCAACAAGCTCGTGCTGCTCGCCCTGGGAACGTCCGGTGCGTTGACCATCTTCGCGCCCATCCAGCCCATCATCGGGATCGTCTCACTGGTCTTCCTGGTGGCTACCCTGGCCTACCGCCTGCGCCAGCTCGCCCGAGGCTGCGACCGGTGCACCGCGCTGCCCCAGGCGGTGGTGAGCGACACCTGAGCCGACCTGACGGTCGGCTCGCTCCGCGCCACCTCTGTCCACGAGGCGTCGGCTAGCCTTGCCGCATGGCGCGAAGAGATACCCGGGTCGGCCGGCTGGTCGCGGACCTGTTCGACGGTGCCGACGATGATCCGCTCGCCGTCGAGCTGCTCACCTGGGTGTCGGCATCCCCCGGGTTCCGCTCCTTCGTCGAGGCTCACCGCGACAAGATCCGCAAGAAGCTGCGCGGTGCCTCGACCGGCGACGCCAGGGCGGGAGTGCGGGCCGAGCTCCGGGTTGCCGCCCTCCTGCTCGCAGACCGGCGCCTGTCCCTGGAATACGAAGGGTATGGATCCGGTCGTGGCGGTCCGGACTTCACCGCCACCTACCGTGCCGAGCGGCCGGTGAATGTTGAGGTGACCCGTCTCCAGCGTGATCCCGGAGCGAGTTCCCTCGCGGGTGTCCTGCTGGCGAAGCTCCGCCAGCTGCCGTCCGGGGCGCCGAACGCGCTCGTCGTCTCGGCCCCCGACGTTCCCGCGGATGCGGTCGACGTCGCTGCGGCAGTTCGGCTGCTCCGTGACCGTGCCGACGGGAAGGACGAGGCGTTCTTTGCCCACGCAGGCCACGACAGCGCACGCGGCTTCTACGCGCGGTACCTGCGGCTGGGCGCGGTTGCGGTCGTCAGTGAGGTCGGCGGCCCACCCCGCGCTACCTGGTGGACGAACCGCTCAGCGCGGATTGCGGTGCCGGCCGCCACGGCACGGGCGTTTCTGCGCTGCCTGCAGGCGACCCGCTAGGCCGGATCGGGACCTCCGGCTCTCCGAGGGGGGTACCCACGTACCGTAGAATCAGCGGATGGCGAACCCGGCAGGCTGCCGATCTGCGGCCGGAGCCGGCGCCCGGTGACGGGGGAGGCGCGGGCGACGCGCAACCCACAGGGGAGCCTGGCGTCCGGCGTGGCGGCGGCTGGCGCGAGCACGCTGACGTGGGTGACCACGTGGCTCGTGACGATCTACGTGGCGTTCATCCTCGTGGCGATGCTCAATGCCGGCAGCGTCCTGGGTCCCGACGTGCTGCTCCTGCTGGGAGGCATCGGGGTGCTTCTCCTCGCGCGCGGCATCCCGTTCGTGCGCGATTGGGGACCGCTGCTCATCGTCCTGCTCGGCTGGGAGGCCCAGCGCGGGATCACCACCGATATCGGCCGGCTGGTGCCGGCGGACACGATCGTGGGAATCGAGCGCTCGCTGGCAGGCGGGATCATCCCTGCCGTCGCGGTGCAGGACGTGCTCCGCATCCCCGGGCTCGTGACCCCGCTCGACGTATTGATGTCGGCCGTCTACCTCGCCCACTTTGTCTACCCGGTGCTGTTCGCGGTCTGGCTGTGGCGCGGTGATCGTGCTCGCTACTATCGCTTCGCGGTCACCCTGGTGGTGGTCAGCTTCGCCGCCTTCTTCACCTTCGTCCTGTTCCCGGTCGCCCCGCCCCGCTTCACGATCCTGGGTGGCAGCCCGCTGCCCGTCACCGACGTGATGGCCGAGGTCAGCCGGAGCCTGGGGTGGAGCGCGCCGGCATCGGCCTACGTCCACCTCCTGGGGAACCCGTTCGCCGCCTTCCCATCCATGCACGCGGCCTACCCGGTGATCGTCCTCCTCTTCCTCCGCGAGCGGTCGCGCTGGCACGCCCTGGCCTGGTCGCCAATGGTCCTGGCCATCTGGTTCGCAACGGTGTACCTGGGGCACCACTTCGTGGTCGACCTCATCGTCGGAACCGCCTACGCCCTGGCCGGGTACCTGCTTGTGCGCCTGCCGTGGTCGGCCCTCGGGGAGCGGATCCGGGGTGTCCTGGGCCGCCAGTGGGAGGCCACCTAGCCGTCCTGTCTGGGATCCTCGCGGACCGACCCGCCGAAGAAGCTGGCGACGATACCGATGGCGGCGATCAGCGCCGCGATTCCGAACGCGTCGTGGATCGCCAGGACCAATCCCTGGGCCTGGCCGACGCTGGCCGCGTGGACGGGGAGGCGGATGGCCACCACGGCGCTGCTCAGGGCGATGCCCAGGGCCTGCCCGTCGATGCGCATCTGCGCCAGGGTTCCCGAGGCGGTGCCGATCCGGGGCCGGGGGACGGAGCCCAGGACGGCGCTGCTGTTCGGGCTCATGAAGAGGCCCATCCCGAGACCCACCAGCACCAGCCTCCAGATCAGGTCACCCGTCTCGAAGGTGGCGGGCAGGAGGGCCAGGCTCACGAGGCCGGCGACCAGCATGGCCATCCCCGCCGAGGCCGGCACCCGTTGCCCGATGCGGTCGGAGAGCGCGCCGCTGAAAGGCGCCACCACCGCCTGGGTGATGGGAATCGGCGTCAGCAGCAACCCGGCCTGCAGCGGCGACAGATGCTCGCCGTTCTCCAGGAAGAAGGGCAGCAGGAAGGTAGCGGTGAAGAGGCCGATGAAGGCCACCACCACGCTGAGGTTGCCCACCGCGAACGGGCGGATCCGGAAGAGGTGCAGGTCGAGCATGGGGTGGCGGGCGCGAGTCTCCACGATCCCGAAGGCGACCGCGCAGACCGCGAAGACCGCCAGCAGCGCGAGCACCAGCGGGCTTGCCCAGCCCCAGCCCTGGCCCTGGCTGAGGGCCAGGAGCAGGCTCAGCAGGCCTATGCTCGAGAGCGCCGCGCCCAGCAGGTCGAACGAGACGTGCTCTGCGGCATCCTCCTCGGGGAGGATGCGGTTGGCCCACAGGACGGCCAGCAGGCCGACCGGCGCGTTGACGAAGAAGATCGCCCGCCAGGTGCCCAGCTCGGTGAGCAGCCCGCCCAGGGCCGGCCCCACGCTCAGGCCTATGGACACGCTGACGGCGTTGAGGCCGAGCGCACGCCCGCGCTCACCGGGCCCAAAGGTGTGGGCCACGATGGCCGGCCCCATGGCCTGCAACATGGCCGCGCCGATGCCCTGGATGGCGCGGAACGCGATGAGCCACCCCGCGCCGGGGGCCAGGCCGCACAGCACGCTGGCCAGGGTGAAGAGCACGAACCCGGCGAGGTAGACGCGCTTGAAGGTGAGGATCTCGCCCAGGCGCCCGAACGGCAGCAGGAAGCCGCCCACCACCAGCAGGTAGCCCACCGAGACCCACTCGACCGTCGAGATCCCGATGCCGAAGGCACCCTGGATCTTGGGAAGGGAGATGTTGACGATGCTCCCGTCGAGCGTCGCCATGAACGTCCCCAGCGAGACGCTCGACAGGATCAGCCACTTGCGGTCGATCGTTCGCACGGCTGACAAGGGTAGGCCGATGGGGGCGTCAGGGGTGGGTCGCCTGCTCCACCTGTCGCCGGTCGACCCGCTCCAGCTGGATCGTGGAATGCTCCATGTCGAAGTCCTCGGCCAGGCAGCCGCACAGCTCGTCGAGGACCCGGGTCGTGTCGGCATCGGTGGTGACGACGACGTGGGCGGAGACCACGTTGATGCCCGAGGTCAGCGTCCAGGCGTGGAGGTCGTGGACGTCGAGCACGTCGGATGCCTCCAGGACGTGGGCCCGCACTTCGTCGAGGTCAACGCCGCGTGGCGCGGCCTGCAGGAGGATGTCCACCGCGTCGCGCAGCAGGCTCCAGACGCGGGGCAGGATGAGGAGCGCGATGGCCAGGGACGCGATGGGATCGATGGGTGTCCAGCCGGTGGCCAGGACGACCACGCCGGCAACGATCACGGCCACGGCTCCCAGGAGGTCGCCGAGGACCTCGAGGTACGCGGCCCGCAGGTTCAGGCTGTGGCGGGCTCCGCCGTGCAGGAGCCGGACCGAGACGCCGGTCACCACCAGGCCCAGCGCCGCGATGGCGAGCATCGGCGTGCCAGTCACCTCCGCCGGAGAACCGAGGCGGCGGATGGCCTCGTAGCCGATGAACGCGGAGACGGCCAGCAGCACCATTCCGTTGATGGCCGCCGCGAAGATTTCGACCCGGAAGTAGCCGTACGTCTTGTCCGCGGTCGCCGGGCGGCGGGCGAACCAGATGGCGAGCAGCGCGAGGACCATGCCGGCCGCGTCGGTCAGCATGTGGCCGGCGTTGGCCAGCAGCGCCAGGCTGTTCGCGGCGAGGCCGCCGGCCACCTCGACCGCCATGAAGGCCAGGACGAGGACCAGCACCGCGACGAGGCGCGGGGCGCCGGCGGCAGCCGTGGACCCCGGACCGGTGGGATGGCCGGCTCGTCTCATGCGGCCACGCCCGTGCAGCGGGCATCGATCATGGTGAGATTGTCCCCCTGCGGCGCTCGGGATGCGCTTGCCCGCTACGTGCGGGAGATCTGCTCGGCCGCCGAGCGCGAACCCGCCCGTGGGGTCGCTCCACCCGCGCGCCGCGCCAGCATCTCATCGAGGCGATCGATGAAGGGCTGTGCCCGTAGCTTCTCGAACGTCTTCCGCGCCTCGGCGGCAGCCTCGACGGTATCCGGCCCGGGTCCGAGGGTCGCCACCAGGGTGACCTGGCAGAGGGCTCGTTCGAAGTCGACCTCCAGCTCGCGCCATCGGTGGACGGCGTCCACGAACCCGGCAACGGCGCTCGAGCGATCGCCGGACAGGGCGGCAACGCCGGCGGAGAGCTCGACACGGATGGCGGCCATGACCCGTCCGGGCGCTCCCTCCATCCACTGCAGGATGTCCGCGGGGGGCGTGGCGTTGCCTGCCCACAGGGCGGCGCGCCCGCCGATGGTGGCGAGCGTGATACCGCCACCCTGGCGGAACTCGGCCGCCGCGGCCCTCATCCGCTCGAGGGCATGGTCGTATCGGCCCTCGGCAAGCGAGATTCGCGCCTCGGTCTCGGCGGTGCCGGCCCGTGCCTGCGGGTCATCAAGGTTTCGCATGTTGTTGAGTTGATCGAGGGCGTCGCGGTACGGCTCGCCTCGCATCGCCGCCAGCACCGCCTTCCCGGAGTGCAGGTGCGTCGCCGCGTCGTCGCCGAGCTCGACGGCGAGTGCTCGATCCAGGAGTGCTTCGATGTCGTCCCAGTCGCCCGTCTGGAGGCCATTCTCGATCGCGTTGCCCACCAGGTAGGTCAGGTAGGACCGAAGACCCATGCGCAAGGCGATCTCGGCACCCTCCCGGCTCGCCTTCAGACCCATCCGCGGGTCATCGGCGGCCGTGGCGAACCCGAGGTTGATGAGGGCGCGCGTCTCGATGTCGACGTATCCCTCGGCAGCGGCCAGCTGCCCCGCGCCGATGAGGGTGGCCGCCGCCTCCTTGAGGCGACCATGCAAGCTGAGCACCGTCGCTCGCGTCACCAACAGCTCCAGCGTGGTGCGCGTATGACCACCGGCATTTGGTGGGGTCAACGAGTACGGCGCCGCCGGTCGGTGCTTTCGGCGATCGTCGCCAGCGCATCCAGCACGCGGTCGATCTCGTCCGCCGTGTTGTAGTGGACGGCGCCGATCCGCAGCAGGCCGCCGGAACCCGCGAGGCCCAGGCGCTCGACGAGGCCCTGGGCGTAGAAGTCGCCGTCCCAGGTGAAGATGCCCTGGTCTCCCAACCGCTCCGCCGCCGACCGCGGCGTGACCCCGTCGATGGTCAGGCCGAAGGTCGGCGTTCGCTCGTCGATCCGGGCGGCGTCGGCGATCCCCCACAGGCGAATGCCGGCAATGGCGGTGACGCCCGTGATGAATCGCTCGGTGAGCGATCGTTCGTGCGCGCCGATGGCGCCCATTCCGGCCGCGATCTCGTCGCGGGCGGTCGACATT
>Ga0315540_10002435_pt1 | contig 10470 bp, 11 predicted proteins | sample SalMarSW160110MG_FD_203677 | JGI IMG/M metagenome (GOLD analysis project Ga0315540, IMG submission 203677) | Salt marsh sediment microbial communities from the Plum Island Ecosystem LTER, Massachusetts, United States - Salt Marsh Sediment SW1601-10 ... | reverse complement strand
CTCGGCTATCTCACGAATTGCAGTTACTTCGCATCTTGTGCGGCGCGATAGGTGCCCCGACACAATTGTTTATGTTTACAAATCCGCTTCAGTGTAAAAATCGGCATTAGCGCCGTATTGAGGCAGATCAAATTGATAGCCGCCCGAGCGACTAGTCTTGCCGCCGTTACGGCCCATTGACCGAGCAGGGGATCGCGCATGCGTATGCGGGCCGCACCGTTTAAATGGCTGCTGATTGGCCTCATGGTGGTGTCCTTCGCGGGACGGCCATGGGCGCAGGCTTTGCCAGCGTTGACGCAGGGCTGCGGTGGGTCGGGCGTCATGGCAGTGCAATCAGCGCATCCCGCGGTGACGCGTGAGGCTGGCAGGATTCCGGCCGATGAAACGGCAGTGCCACAACACGATTCCGGCAGAACGAAAAGCGCCGATTGCGCCAAGAACTGCGCCGCGGTGCAGGTCCTGGGCTTAGCTGCCATGACCTGGTCTCCCGAAGTCTGGCCGCAAATTCATTCGGCGGCCATTGCTGTCGCGTTGAATGGGCATCCTCCCAAGCCCGAACTCTCCCCTCCCATCGCGCGCGGGTAACCGCGGCGGCGCTCGCGGCGTCGGCGCATGATGCCGTCCCGGCCACAACCGGCTTGGGCGAGCCAAACCTTACGCACAGTTCGATCAACCCGTAGTCCGCTCGGCCGCAACCGGCCTAAGCGACGCGACGAAAAGGAATGACAATGGCAAACCATGGAAATCGCCCAAAAGGCGGAGCTCGAATACCGGCCAAAATGACGGGTGCCCGCAAGCCGGGTCTGTCGCGGCGCGCGCTGCTGCTCGGCTCGGTCGTCGTCGGCAGCGGCGGTGTGTTCGCCTGGAGCGTGCTCGGATCGACGCAGTCGGCCAAGGCCGGCACCATCACGGTATGGAAATCGCCCACCTGCGGCTGCTGCGGCGGCTGGGTCGATTACATGCGCGGCAAAGGCTACCAGGTCAGCGTCAACCACGTCGCCAATCCGGACCTGATCAAGGCGAACTTAGGCGTGCCGAACGCGCTTTACTCCTGCCACACGGCCAAGATCGACGAATACCTGGTCGAAGGCCACGTGCCGGAAGGCGCCGTCGCCAAACTGTTGGCCGAGCGGCCGAAACTGAAAGGCATCGCCTTGCCCGGCATGCCCGACGGATCGCCCGGCATGGATGGTGTCCCGGGACTCTATCGCGTCGTCGGCTTCGACGCGAACGGGCGAATCTATCGCTTCGCGGAAGTGGGCGTCTGACAACTTGTAAGGGCGAACGCGGCGGGCGCGACAAGTTCGCGCCACCCGTTCGCACAACCATCATAAAGGAAAACGACAATGCAACGGCGTAGCTTTTTTAAATCGATGTTGGCAATGACAGGTCTGCCGGCGGCGGCCGTGATCGGCGGCACGGAGGCGCGGGCGGCCATCCCTAAAAACAAGCAGAAGGTGGTCTATCACCTCTCCGATGCGGAGAAGGTCGCGTTCGTGCTTTCCAACATTCAGAACCACTTCGCCGGGGTAGGCGGGCCCGAATATGTGGAGATCGTGTTGGTGGTGCATGGGCCGGCGCTCCAGGCCTTTCATCAGGCGGCGGCGGACCCGGCGGTGAAGCAAGCCATCACCAACCTCAAGGAAGAAGGTGTCTCGCTCGACGCCTGCGCCAACACCATGAAGGCGCAGAAGGTCGACGAGAAGGGCCTGTTGCCGGGCTTCGCCAAGGTTGATCAGGGCGGCGTGGTGCGCATCGCGCAATTGCAGGGCGACGGCTACGTCTATCTGCGGCCCTGATCCGCGTCGCGAGCGCGAGCGCCGGCCGCAGGGCCGGCGCTTGCCGGCATCTTCTCCGCGATCGCGGGCAAGTTTTTTGTAACCAAATCTGGCGGATCGCCGCCCTGACACATTTGGTCACAAAATCGCGTCGGGCCGACAAACTTGGGTGACAGGTCGGGCTCCTAATGCGGGTCAGCGACGGCAGAGATCGTTGCAGGCAAAGGAGCAGTCCAATGAAAACGCGAAACACTCTGATCGGTCTTGGCGTGGCGGTCGCGCTCGCCGCCGCAGCTGGGACCTACAGCTTCACCGCGTCCGCACAAGGCGCCGGCTATGGCCCGGGCATGATGGGCGGTTACGGACCGGGCTACAGCCAGGGCGGCGGCAACGGCTATGGACCCGGCTCTGGCCCGATGCAGGGCTATGGACCCGGCTCTGGCCCGATGCAGCAGGGTTATGGCCCCGGCTATGGCCACATGCGCGGCTACGGCCCCGGCAACGGCCAAGGTCAAAGTCAAGGTTACGGCCCGGGCTACCACATGCGCGGTTGGGGCGGCGGTTACGGTCCCGGCGCGATGCACGGCTACGGTTACGGCCACGGAATGATGGGCTGGTAGCGCCAAGCGCTGCGGCTCCCCACGAATTCCAACACAAAGGAGAAATGCGATGCGTAAAAGAATTTTGATCGGTGCCGGACTTGCGGTGGCGTTGGCCGGCGCGTTGTTTGTCTACAATTCGCCGGTATTGGCGCATGGCCCCGGCGGTTGGGGCATGATGGGCGGCTATGGCCCGCCAATGATGGGTGGCTACGGCCACATGGGCGGCTGGGGCGGCGGCCCCGGCGCTGGACCATCGAACTGTCCCGCCTTCGCCCAAGGCGGCGGACCCGGCCCCGGCGGCGGCTACGGCCCGGCCTATCACATGCGCGGTCGGGGCGGCGGTTACGGCCCCGGCATGATGCAGGGCTACGGCCCCGGTTACGGGCCGCGGGCTGACGCCCAGGGCAGTCAGAAACTCAACCTTTCCACCGACGACGTGAAGAGCCGCATGGAGCGCTGGCTGACTTGGCAAGGCAACCCGCGGCTTAAGCTCGGCGAGGTGAAGGAGAAAGACGCCGACACGATCACGGCCGAGATTGTCACCAAGGACAATTCCGTGGTCCAGCGCTTCATCGTCGACCGTCACACCGGCTTCACCCGCCCCGACAACAGCTGAGCGGACAAACGCAGTCGACTAAAAAGAGAAACAATCCCCGAGCCCGCGCGGTTAACGCCGCGCGGGCTTCGTTCATGCGCGACGTTCGCTTCTGGGCCTTAGCGGGCAATATTCCAGCGCTATCGAATGTCCGCTCGTTGCTGGAACCATTGCCCAAGGAGAGCGTTTTACCTCCAGGCGCACTTCGGGAGGAAGCCGCTGTGGCTCGGCCGGTATGTTTTTTTGTCGGCCCACAGGGTTCCCGAGGGTTTCAACCGCCGCGTGGAGGGGGCGATGAGGGCAGGACTCTGGAGGTTGGCTACGGCTTGGTGCGATTTTGGTGCGGGCTTTGTTTGCGAAAGCAAGTGGCGCCTCGGTCGCGCGGCTTTCGCGCGGCGGGCGGTGCGCGCCGTCGCAGCCGGCACGCTGATATTGCTCGCGGCGCCGGCGCTCGACGTGCGGCCGGCTGCCGGGCAGGCAATCCCTAAATCGCTGGAACAGCGCCGTTCCGATAAGGACATACGGGCCGCCAAAAACGAATGGACGGTCGGTATCGTCGGCGGGCTTGCCTCGGGAACCTATATGCGCTTCGCGGTCGAACTCGCGCAGGCGCTCGACGACGGCGACAATCTTCGCGTTTTGCCCATCGTCTCGTTCGGTGCCGCCTCCAACCTCGACGATCTGCTCTACCTGCGCGGCGTCGACATCGCGGTTACGCAGTCTGACGTATTCGAGTATTTCCGCACGGTACGCAAGACCGCCAACCTCAACAAACGGGTCAACTACATCATTCGCTTGCCGGTCTCGGAAGTTCACATTCTGGCGCGCAACGAAATCCACAGCATCGAAGATCTGCGTGGCAAGAAGGTCAATCTCGGGCCGGTCGGCAGCGCATCAAGCCTGACCGGCGCTATCGTCTTTCAGCGCCTCGGAATCAAGATCGAGCAGACCAACCTCAACTACCCGCTCGCCTTGAAGATGCTGAAATCGGGAGAGTTGTCGGCGCTCATTCGCGTGGTGGGCAAGCCGGTGGATGCGCTCGTGCGAATTCCGGAAAATTCCGGTTTCCATCTCATATCCATCCCGTTTTCCAAAAAATTCGCCGACTACTATACGCTGGGCGAGTTCTCGAGCCAGGACTACCCGACGCTGATCCCGTCGGGGCAGCGGATCGATACGATTTCGGTACCGGCGGTGCTCGCTGTTTACAATTGGTCGCCCAAGACAGATCGCTTCAACCGGGTGCAGCGTTTCGTTGAGCGCCTTTTCGAGAAGTGGGACAAGTTTCAGCACCCGCCGTTTCATCGGAAATGGCGCGATGTCAATCTTGCGGCGACGGTCCCCGGCTGGACGCGCTTTAGCGTTGCCGAGGAGATGCTGCAGCGAATGATGAAGGCAAGCGCTTCATCGCCGCAAAAACTGAAGCAAAACTTCAAAACATTCCTGAGCGAGAATAGCAATATCACGCAACCGCACAATGCCGCCGAAAGGGAGGCTCTGTTCAAGGAATTCATGGCGTGGCGCCAGAAGCATATGTCGAGCTCACGATGATCGAATAGCGACCAACTACAGGCCCGATCGTAACGGGCATTGATCGAAGATGCGGGAGCGTATCATGAGTAGTCCCATTTATCGATCGACTGATCCGAACGAGGTCTCGTTCTATGCGCCGAAGTGGCGGCGGAATGGCACGACGATATCGGATGCTCGTGTGGCGGGCGATTTCGATATAGCGAACAGCAATGTCAGTGTAGCGAACAACGGTGTCGCAAATATTCGCAACCTTGAAACCAATAACGACCGACGTCAGAAGCCGCTTGAGCCGACCCTTGTGCCCGGCCCGCCGACGCCAGAACTGTGGGCCGAACGCTGGGCGCGCAGGCCAGCCCGGAGCGGCAACGGCATCGGCGGGTTCACCGGCGTCCTCCTTCTCGTTTCCCTTGCAGCCTTGATTGCACTCGGCTTCGCTCTGGTGTGGCCGACCATCCAGGATTTCAGCGCGGCGCCCAAGCCGATTGCTGCACAAGGATCGAAGCGTAGCGACAGCGAGCCAAGGCTGGCCGCCGTGCCGCTGCCCAAAGCAGCCGAGACAACGCCCGCTTCGGCAAGCTCTTGGCCTATCGAACAACAGAACCCTGCGCTCGACTTCTCTTCACGTGTCCCGAGGGTTTTTAACGCTCCAGCTGGACTGGAGCAGTTCGGCAACAGTGCGACGCCATGGGCAAATCCGAGTCCTGCGAGTTCGGCGCCTCTGAATCAGGTGCCGGCTGCGCCGCCTGTCGCCGCGGCGAAACCGAGCGCGTCACCCGTTTCCACGCCAAAAGTCAAAGCTATACCCACGCGGAAGGAACCGGTGCGCTCACTCGCCCGCGACGAACTCGAAACGCTGCTCAAGCAAGGACAGGATTTCGTCTCGGTCGGCGATTTCTCCAGTGCCCGACTTGTCTTTGGGCGCGTCGCGGAAGCTGGCGACGCGCGCGGCGCCTTGGGGCTGGCCGCGACCTATGACCCGGTCGCACTCGCCAAGATCGGCGCGAGAGGAGCGACCCCCAACGCGGCGAAAGCGCGCGAATGGTATCAGAAGGCGAAAGCGCTCGGTTCAGCTGAGGCGGGCCCTCGGCTCGAGGCACTGTCGAACCGTGCGCAGTGAGCGCAATTGACGGAATGGCCAAAGGCGGCGTTGGCATTGCGGGCCGGATGTGAAGATTGCGCCGTAAGCCATGCGCAATTTTTACGTTCTGACCGCTGCGGCGCGAGCGACCCGAGCGCGGGCTAAGCGTTCTGCATGACCCGAATGGATCGCGGTGATCTTCGCCAGGCTCGAATGTCGCCCAATGGCACCAAGCCGCCCTGCCAACTCATCCGCCGAATGTCCGCTTTCGGGGTCACCCGGACGTGGCCGAAAGTGGCGGTCGTGCCGTCTTTTGACCCATCGAAGATGACGGAAAGAAGAGGGGCACAAGTCTCGCTGCCCGCGCAGGCTCTTTCATACTTCCGTCGAGGCGGCATTGATATCGGTCAAAGACAAGTTTGGGATGTTTGATAGGCTGCAAACATAAATACGGAGGGCTCGTATGGCACCACCGGGTATATCCGCCGCGTAGATCGCCAGTGCATGCGTTTGGGCACGAGCGTAGCGGCTACACACGAACGAACACGCTGGCAGCGGCCTATGGGCGCCAACAGTGAGGCAAAGCCCAACCTTGTCCCTGCCGGCGTGTTTTTTATTGGCACTGCGGCGCGAAACATCTTGCTGGCATCCTCGGCACCCCGACCATCCGAGCAATGCGCTATTCACCGCCGAGCATCGGCGCTTCTACGAGCATGGCGCATTATGCGCAGAACGCATGCGCGGCACCGCTGAGCTCTGCAGAAATTGGTGGGGCGCCCGGCGGGTTCTCCGCCGGACGCCCCTTAACATCATCAGCCGGCCTGTAAGCCGGGTTCTGTATGGCCCGCGGCCGAAACCGCGGACGTGACGGCCATTCCTCTGGTACGCCGGTTGCCCGGCGCATCAAGCAACCTACCCGAACGGCTGGGCCGGACAGACCTGAAGCTTGCGCTTCGCACCGTTCCTATTCGGTCTTGCTCCCGGTGGGGTTTGCCGTGCCGTTTCCGTCGCCGGAAACGCGGTGCGCTCTTACCGCACCGTTTCACCCTTACCGCGGCCAAAACGCTACGCAGCCGCGGCGGTCTGTTCTCTGTGGCACTGTCCCTGAAGCTGCCCCGTGAAGGGCCGCCCCGCCGGATGTTATCCGGCACCGTTCGTCCATGGAGCCCGGACTTTCCTCCCCGGCCGCCTTTCGGCATTGGCGCGGAGCGGCCGTCCGGCCGACTGACACTGATAGGAATGGGGTCCGGCGGGGCTGGCGTCAAGCAGGCCGCCCCGTCGCGGTTAAAAAAGGCCCGGACCTGTCGGGAGGGAGACAGGCCCGGGCTCGGGGGGCTCGCGATAAACTTGGCCGGAGCAACGAAGTGGCGTCCGGCTGCGGGCCCCAAACTCAAGGCGCCCGCACGAGGCTGGAAAGTCAGCCTCCGAGGCCTGGATTAGGCCTTTTTCAGGTGCAGGTGCCGGTGGTTGGGACGAAACTGCGCCGCCAGGCGCTTTACCAGCGCCGGCACTGCGGCGACTGCGGTTCGGACATATTCCGCGCGGTCGGCCTGCGCGCGGGCGAGCGCGGCATGGACGTCGACGGTTTGGATCTGAGAGCGATTGTGGGTCTTCATGGCAAGTTCTCCGAGGGAGGGGCGTTCGCTTGCCCCTATGCGTTAAGTGCATAATATTATCTCGCAGTTAAAATATAATCTGCTAATATGTATATACATTCGTGAATTATAGGAACGAATATGGATACCGCCTCTGATCTGCGCGTCTTCGTCCGCGTCATGGACCGCGGAAGTTTCTCTAGCGCCGCCAAAGACTTGGGGCTCACCCCCTCGGCCGTTTCGAAGCTGGTATCGCGGCTGGAGGACCGGCTGGGCGTGCGCCTGCTCGAACGCAGCACCCGCCGCCTGGCGCTAACCCCCGAAGGCGAAACGTTTTTAGCCCGTGCCCGGCGCATCGTCGCTGACATCGACGAGGCCGAGGCCGAAGTCATGCAGGCGCGGGGGGCCCCGCGCGGCAGGCTGCGCATCAATTCCGGCACCGCCTTCGGCCTCCATCAGCTTGCCCCCGCTTTGGCGGATTTTCTGGCGCGCTATCCGGAGATCGACTTGGAATTGTCGATTACCGACCGCTTGGTGGACTTGATCGAGGAGCAGGCCGACATCGCCGTGCGCTCCGGGCACATCCCGGAAGGGCCGTTCGTCCAGCGCAAAATTGCCGATCTCCAGCGTGTCATCTGCGCCGCGCCCTCGTATTTGAAGCGGCGAGGAACGCCTACGGTCGCCGCCGATCTTCAGAAACATGATTGCATTCTGGTCGCCGGCGCCGGCCTCAATCGCTGGCCGTTTACGACGCGTAGCAGCATCGATGTGGTCGAGGTGCGCCCGCGCGTCATGACCGACGACGCAGAAGCCGCATTGCGCCTCGCGATCGAAGGCGCCGGCATCATCCGCCTCTCCGACGTCATTGTGGGCGGGCCATTGCGTGATGGCCAGCTGGTCGCGCTGCTTACAGATATTCATCACGTTGAGCCGTTCCCGCTGGCGGCGATCTATCCGGCCGGGCGCCAACGGCTGCCGCGCGTCGCAGTGTTCATCGAGTTCCTGATCGAGCGTTTTGGCCGCGCGCCCTGGCGGCTGCCGGGGATACCGGTGCCGGCCGGGGAGAAGCCGGCGCGCTAAGTTTCAGGCCAACGGTTCCGGCCGCGTCTCGATCAGCGCGCGCAGCGTGAGCAGCGTCGAGGCATCGGAGATGCCGTCCACCCGTGCCGGTCGAAAGTGTCGTTGGAAGGCGGTGACCACGTCGCGCGTGGTTTCGTCGTAATGGCCGGTTTCCTCGAGGCCGTAGCCGTAGGCGCGCAGCGCGTGCTGCAAGCGTAAGATCATGTCGCCGCTGTCGCCAAGTTTGAGAGTTTGCCCGTCGAGGCTGAGCGGGGCCGGCCGCACCCAGTGGCCGATGTTGGATTCGCTGAGCAATGCCCAGGGAAACTTTTCGCCCGGATCCTGTTTGCGTGTCGGCGCGACGTCGGAATGCGCGAGCACGCGGTCGGGCGGAATCGGCCCGCGCCGGGTCATGATGGATTTACACAGCGAAATCACCGCCGCCACCTGCCGCAGCGGAAAATCGCGATAGCCGAATTCGTGGCCCGGATTGACGATCTCGATGCCGATCGAGCACGAATTGATGTCGGTTTCGCCGGCCCAGGACGCGACGCCCGCGTGCCAGGCGCGTCGTTCTTCCGGTACGCATTGCACGATGCGGCCGTCTTCGAACACGACGTAATGCGCCGATACCTTGCTGTCGGGCGCGCACAGCCGTTGCAGCGCGTCGTCGCCGGTCGGCATGCCGGTGTAGTGCAGCAGGATCATGTCAGGCGCGCGGTCGTTCTTGCGCTCGTCGTGATTGGGCGACGGCACCACCTCGGCGACAATGAAAGAATCCGGCCGAAACAAAGCTGACATGAAGCGCTGCCACACCCGAGACGTTCAAGCGCGAAGCCGCATCATTCACCGCGCAAGACCGAAAAAGCAAACTGTGCGTGGCCCGGACCGGCGCAGGGCCGCCGCCCTGCCGCCAGGGCAGCGGTTGATCAACGTCCCGCGCGCCGGTGCCGGCCACGGATTCTGCACCGCCGAGAACCGGACGCCCCGCCCGCCGGGGGCGTCGCCGGGAACCCGGGCCGCGGCAAGAAATCCTTAAGTTTAAGGGCCGTTAATGAGTGTCGAATGCTGCGCCGCGCCGGGGTCCGGGCCAGAGGTGCCGGGGCCAGGTCATTCCATTGACGCCCATATTGTCCCATGATATCCCACGAATTCTCATCGAGGATGGCCCGGCGCTTAAAGCGAAATCGCGCCGCGCATGTCCTCAAGGGTCGAGTCCGCGTGGCTCTGCGGCGTTGCGTCCGGTCGGTGTGGAGTGCGGGATATGGACCGCTTCGTGTCGAACGTCACGCTGCGGCTCGACTCCAAGGGGCGTGTTTCTATCCCAGCGTCTTTCCGATCGGTGCTCGCCCGCGACGGTTTCGACGGGCTTTACTGCTATCCGGCGCTGGATCGCCCGGCGATCGACGCCGGCGGGAATGCGCTGATGGCGGAGATCGAGGCGGTGATCGCGCGCTATGCCCCGTTCTCGGAAGAGCGCGAGCAGTTCGCGGTAGCGCTCTACGGCACCAGCGAGACGCTGAAGATCGACGGCGAAGGCCGCGTGAGTTTAAGCGAAGCCCTCAAGCGTCATGCGGGGATCACCGAGGCGGTGGCGTTCGTCGGCCTCGGTCACAAGTTTCAGATCTGGGAGCCTGGCCGGTTTCAAAGCGAGCTCGCGGAGGCCACCCAAAAGGTGCGCGCGCTCAAGGCCGAGCTGAGCTCCCAGGCGGCGGCGCGCAACGCGCTCGGAGCACGGGAATGACGGTGGGCGGCGACGGCCTTGCCGCTGTCGCTGGCGGACCAGCCCCCCACATTCCCGTGCTCGGCCGCCCCGCGGTTCACTTCCTCGATGTCCGTGACGGTGGCGTTTATATCGACGGCACCTTCGGCGCCGGCGGCTACACGCGCGCGATTCTCGCTGCGGCAAATTGCAAGGTCATCGCCATCGACCGCGACCCGCGCGCGCTCGCGCGCGGCGCCGATTTGGTCGCGGCGTCGCAGGGTCGCCTCACGCTGATCGAGGACTATTTCTCCAATCTCGAACACATCGCGCGCGCCGCCGGTTTCGAAACCGTCGACGGCGTGGTACTCGATCTCGGCGTGTCCTCCATGCAGCTCGACGAACCCGCGCGCGGTTTTTCCTTCCGGCTCGAAGGCCCGCTCGACATGCGCATGGGCGCATCGGGTGCGAGCGCTGCCGACGTGGTGGCGGCGTCCAGTGAGCGCGATCTTGCTGACATCATCTTCC
>Ga0315540_10002434_pt1 | contig 10470 bp, 9 predicted proteins | sample SalMarSW160110MG_FD_203677 | JGI IMG/M metagenome (GOLD analysis project Ga0315540, IMG submission 203677) | Salt marsh sediment microbial communities from the Plum Island Ecosystem LTER, Massachusetts, United States - Salt Marsh Sediment SW1601-10 ... | reverse complement strand
AGCAGCGGCCAGGCCCGGACCTTGCGCGGCCGCCGGCGCATCAGGCGCGGGCCGCCCCAGATCGCCGCGGCCAGCAGCAGCGCGGCCGCGGCCAACAGCGGCAGCTGCCGGCGCAGCCCGTTCCAGAGGGCGGCGAGCATGCGGCCGCGGTCCGCGGATTCGAATTCCAGCACGTAGCGGTACCAGCTCAGCTTGACCGTCTCCCAGATGGCGTCGATATCGGGGAAGCGCACCCCGCTCAGGGACCACCGTGACGACGGCGTGCCGTCCTCGCGCTGCCAGCGTCCGCCGATCCATGCCTCGACCCAGCTGTGGGCATGCGCCTGGCGGATCAGCAGGAAATGGCCCACATCGTTCCATTCGCCGCCGTAATAGCCGTTGACCACGCGGGAGGGAATGCCGAGCGAGCGGATGGCGAGTGCCAGCAGCGTGGCATACATCTCGCAATAGCCCCGCTTCGTCTGCAGGAAGGATTGCATCGGGTGGGCCGGATCGACCTTGGCGTTCAGATCGTAGGTCCAGCCGCGCAGGGTGGCCACCAGTCGCCCTACCCTGTCGCCGTCGCTGCCGTCGCCGGCCACCCCGGCGGCCCAGCGTGCCACCGCCGGCGGCACCACCGAGGCATCGCGCTCGGCCGGGACCGGCGGACGCATGCCGGGCGGTTCCGCGTGGTCGCGGCCGATGGTCATCAGCAGCCGCAGCCGGCGGGACGGGGGGGAGTCGAAGCGCAGGGTCCCCTGATCGTCGGCCACCATCGGTGCCGGGATCTGCCGCAGGCCGTGCCAGCCGTCCGGCAGCATCACCACCCCGTGATCGGTCGCTTCGCGGTAGACGGCGACCTCCATGCCGCCATCGCCACGGGAGATATCCTCGCCCGCGTGCCAGCTCGCCACCAGGACGGGCGGCAGCCGGCGCCATCCGTCGCCGGTGAACAGGCCGAGGGCGATGCCGCGCCAGTAACGCCCCTGGATCAGGTGCCGGAAACGGGCCGCATCCTCGGGATGCGCCGGCTCCACCCGCAGCACCACCGTCGGATCCAGCGTGCGGCCGAAGTCGCCGAGCTGCACCTGATTGGAGAAGCCCGAGGTCTCCATCCTGGGCTGGGTCGGGCGCAACACCGAGTGGAAGTCGAAGCGCGGCAGGGCCACGAACAGCATGGCGCTGGACAGCGCCATCACCGCCGCCATGCCCGCATCGGCGCGCCACGCGGCCAGGGACAACGCCTCCCCGGCATGCTGCAGGCCGTACAGGCGCTGGGCGGCGCGCCAGAGAAGCAGCAGGAAGGCCAGCAGCGGCAACGCGTACAGCACGCTGTCCGTCAACACCGCCGCCGCCAGGATCAGGAAGCCGGAGACCAGGATGCGGTGCAGATGGTTGCGCGGTGTCGCCTCCTCGACGATCACGGCCAGGGCCAGGATCAGCAGGAAATCGGTCAGGGCCACGAGGAAGGCGCGCCCGAGTGCCAGCTCGATGGCGACCCAGACGAAGCCGGCCCAGCCGATCAGGCTGGCATGGAGCTCCTTCAGGGACAGGGTTGGGCCCCGCCACAGGCGCAGCAGGCCTGCCGTCGTCACCAACAGCCAGTAGAACGGGCTGACGAAATCGGACAGGGCCAGCGCGGCCACGCCGCAGAACAGCACGGCCAGCGTCAGGCGTTCCGCCTCCACCAGCGTCGGCGCCATCGCGGCCCGGATCATGCCGGCCCGACCAGCGACAGCAGCAGCCCGCCCTGCCCGGCCGGCGGCTCGGCCTGGGGCGCGGCACCGGCCAGCAGGCGCCACAGCGCCGGATCGGCCGGCCCGCTCTCCACGGCACCGATGACGATGCGCCGCGCGTCCGGCTGGCGGGATGGCGGCTGCAGCAGCCAGGAAACGGCCTGGCCGAGCAGGCGATCCAGGGCGGCCGGCGGCGTGCCTTCGGGCAGGCGCATATCCACCCGCACCAGCTCGACCCGGGTCTCGGGCGGCGGTGCGGCGAAATGCTTGACCAGCCACTGCCGAGGATCGGCGGCCCCGGCCGGCAGCTTGCGCCAATGGATGCGCGAGCGCAGATCACCCGGCACGTAGGCGCGCAGATCCCGCCATTCGTCACCGGCCATGTCCGCCGGCTTCCGGGCCGCGGCAACGCCACCGTGCATCGCCACCGGTGCCGGCACCACCACCCAGTCCCAGGCCTCCTCGCGTTCCAGGCCGAGCCGCCACAGCCCGAGCGGCGCGCTGGTTGCGAGCCGCAGCCGGCGCAGCAGGCGTATGCCGCGCCTGTCCGCCAGCATGGAGCCGCCGAGAACGCCCCCTCCCCGCTCCAGCCGCAGGCTCAGGGCCAGCGGCGCCTGCGGGCCGTCGTCGTGCCAGCTGATGTCGACCAGGGCCGGGTACGGATAGGCAAGCGGCACGGCCTCGCGCAGCACATGCGCGAGGCCGGCCTGCGTGTGGTCCGGCATCAAGCGGGCAAGGGAGGGGAGCCGGCGCAGCAGGCGTATGCCGCTGACCAGGCCCGCGGCGCCGAAGGATGCGAACATGGCGCCGCACAGGTAGAGCAGGTTGTTGCCGGAATAGACGGCGGCGGCGGACACGCCGAGCAGCGTGGCCAGGTACAGTGCCCCGGGCCGCGTCAGCCCCAGCCGCCAGGTGCCGAGGCGCAGCTCGGCGCGCACCACCCGGTCCATGAGACGCAGCAGCCATGGCGGCAGTCGGAGGTCGGATGGATCGTACGGCATCGGCGCCTCAGGCCGGAACGGGAACCTGCTCCATCAACGACAGCAGCGCCTTGCCCGCATCGCCGTCGGCCACGACGCGATGACCGACGACCGGCAGCCATACGGCCTGCACGTCGGCGGCGCTGACATAGGGCTGACCGGCCAGCCAGGCCCGGGCCTTCGCCGCGGCCAGCAGGTCCTGGGCCGCGCGCGGCGACACGCCCTGGCGCAGCCATTGGCCGTTGCGGCTCTGCGCCAGCAGCGCCAGCACGTAGTCGAGCAGGGCATCGGATACCGGCACGGCCGCCGCGAGCTCACGGATATGCGCCAGCTGGGCCACCGGGAACACCGGCTTCAGCCCCTCCAGCTGCACGCGCCCGGCCAGGCCGAGCAGCACACGGCGCTCGGCCTCGGCATCCGGATAGCCCAGCGTGATGCGCATGAAGAAGCGGTCGAGCTGCGACTCGGGCAACGGGAAGGTGCCGGCGTATTCCAGCGGGTTCTGCGTGGCGATGACGAAGAAGGGATCAGGCAGCGGATGCGTGTCCCGCTCGATGCTGACCGTGCCCTCGGCCATCGCCTCCAGCAGCGCCGATTGTGCCTTGGGGGTGGCCCGGTTGATCTCGTCGGCCAGCACGATGTGATGGAACACCGGCCCCGGATGGAAGACGAACCGCCGCTGCTCCGGATCGAACATCTCCACACCCGTGATGTCGGCCGGCAACAGATCGGCGGTGAACTGGATGCGCCCGAAATCGGTGCCCAGCGAAACGGCCAGGGCCTTGGCCAGCGTCGTCTTGCCCACCCCCGGCACGTCCTCGATCAGGATGTGGCCGCCGCAGACCAGGGCCACCAGCACCAGATCGAGGCGCTCGGCCTTGCCGGCCATGACGACGCCCAGTTGCGCCTTGAGCCGGAGCAGCTGCGACCGTTCGTCTCCGGTGGCGCTTACGGCTGACATTCGATGCGCTCCATGTCCGTGTCGCTGAAGCCGAAATAATGGCCGATCTCGTGGACCAGCACATGGCGGATGCAGGCGTCGATGCTGAGCTCGTGGCGCGCGGCATAGGCGATGATCGGCCGGCGGTACAGATAGATCACGTCCGGCGGATGCCCGCCGTAACTGCTTCCGCGCTCGGGCAAGGGCCATCCCGAATACAGGCCGAGCAGCTCGTCGGGTGAATCCAGATGCATCTGCCGCATGGTGTCGGAATCCGGAACATCCTCGGTGATCACGACCACATTCTCGATGGCATCGCGGAAGCGTGACGGCAGGCCGGCGAAGATCTCGCTCGCGCGCTGTTGGAAGGCTTCGTCATCCATGCGGACAGACTAGCATCTCCGCGCTTTTCCGGTCACCCGTGCCGCTATGCCAGCGACGCGGCGGCCTCGCGAAAGCTCGGGTAGCTGAGCCGCGGCAGCAGCTCCCGATGCAGCAGGGCGTTGCACACGCGCTTGTTGTCGCGGAAGAACTCCAGCGCGGCCGGCGGCAATTCCTGCGCCGCCGCATCCGCATCGAGGATGACCGGCGCCGGCGCCCCGACGAGGCGTGCCAGCTCGCACACGTACTCGTCATGCGGCAAGGGCGCGTCATCGGCCAGGTTGACGATGCGCCCGGGCCTTGGATGCGTCATCGCCGCCAGCAGGGCCGCCACGATATCGTCGACGTGGATGCGGTTGGACCAGTGCGGCGGCTGCCAGCATGCCACCTTGTACCCGCCTTCCCTGAGGCGCGGGATGATGTTGCGCCCCGGGCCGTAGATGCCAGCGATGCGGAAGACCTCGGCCGGCAGCCCCGAGTCCAGCCAGGCCGCCTCCGCCGCAAGCCGTCCGGCGCCGCGCGCGCTGCGCGGGCGGCACGGCCAGGACTCGTCCACCCAGGCCCCCTCGGCATCGCCGTACACGCCCGTCGTCGACAGGTAACCAGCCCAGCGCAGCCCTGAAAGCCGGGAGGCGATCACCGGCAGCCACCCCGCCTGCGGGGCCAGCATGGTGTCCCCGTCGCGCGCCAGCGGGATCGAATCGACCACGGCATCCACCTCGCTGAGCAGTGCGTCGGGCAGATCGGCCGGAGAGTCGGCGATGACCGCTTCGATGCCCCGGGCGCGCAGGGTCGCGGCGCGTGCATCACTGCGCGTGGTGCCGCTCACCCGCATGCCCCGGGCCAGGGCGGCCATGGCCAGGCGTTCGCCGACATAGCCGCAACCGAGGATCAGCAGTTGCCGTATCTGTTGCATGCGCCAAAGCTAGCCGATTTGCCGCCGGCCGCACCAGCCATGCCATGCCGCTGGAAAGGCATCACCGCCCCGACCCGTTGACGCGGCTGGGCGGGCGGCATCACAATGGGGTATGCCGTTCGATCTGGCCGTCATCGACCTGGACAACACGCTGTACCGCGCCTCATCCGGTGTGTTCGCGCGCATGGATGCGCGCATGAACCGCTTCATCGAACGCAGGCTGTCGGTGGACACGGACGAGGCCAACCGCCTGCGCCGGACCTACTGGGACCGCTACGGCACCACGCTGCGCGGCCTGATGCTGCATCACGGCATCGACCCGGAGGCCTTCCTCGACGAAGTGCACGACATCGGCGTGGACACCCTGCTGTCCGCGGACCGGGAGCTGGACACGGCCCTGGCCGCGATGCCGGGGCGCAAGGTGATCCATACCAACGGCACCCGCGAGCATGCCGAACGCGTGCTGGCGGCGCTCGCCATCCGCCACCATTTCCACGCCATCTACGACATCCGCTTCAACGACTACCGGCCCAAGCCCTGCCCGGAGACCCTGGCCATGCTGCTGGCGGCCGAACAGACGACGCCTTCCTGCGCCATCGTCATCGACGACATGGCCGACAACCTGGCCGCCGCCGCGCATCTGGGGGCCCGTACGGCCTGGATCAGCGATCGCGCATCGCCCCGGTGGCATTTCTGCTCGGCCACGGTGGCGGCGCTCGCGCGCCGGCTCAGCGCCCTCCCTTTGCCGCCTTTGCCGCAGCAGGCCTGAACAGCAGCACCAGGGCCCAGGCCAGCGCCCCGACCATCACCAGCGTCCCGATGCCCTTGGCGACGGCCGCAAAGAGGTGGTCATCGGCCAGCAGCCCCGTCTCGGTCAGGATGAAGTTCCAGTCATGGAAGCCGTAGGGCGAACGCTCGCCGACGTTGCCGCCGAGCAGCGGCATCGACAGGCTGCGCGCATCGTTGATGTACGGGGCGATATCGAGGAAATTCTCGCCGAACCACCACAGGCAGACCGCCGCCCCGAAGGCGTCGCGCGTCCTGAACCACAGCACGAAGAAGCAGATCGCCGGCATCATCAGCTGCCCGAGGCTGCCGCCGAGCGAGGTGATCACCGCCGGAAAGGGGCGGAACAGGATGTGGCCGAACTCGTGGAAGGGCAGGTTGACCCCATGCAGGAAGCTTTCGCCGGCCGCATTCGCAGCGACCGGCGAGAAGATGAAGCGGATGCTCCAGTAGGCGAGCAGGGCCAGCAACAGCCCCCTGCCGACCAGCGCCAACGGATTCGACACCTGTGCGGGCACGAAACCGTCGCCGTCGCTACTGGTTCATCTTCTCGAAGAACTCGGCGTTGTTCTTGGTCTTGGAGAGCTTGTCGAGCAGGAACTCCATGGCGTCGACGGTGCCCATCGGCGACAGGATCTTGCGCAGGATCCAGATCTTCTGCAGCTCGTCGCGCGGTACCAGCAGCTCTTCCTTGCGGGTGCCGGACGGGGCGATGTCGATGGCCGGGAACACGCGCTTGTCGACCAGCTTGCGCTCCAGCTTGATCTCCATGTTGCCCGTGCCCTTGAACTCCTCGAAGATCACCTCGTCCATCTTGCTGCCGGTGTCGACGAGCGCGGTGGCGATGATGGTCAGCGAGCCGCCGCCCTCGATGTTGCGGGCCGCGCCGAAGAAGCGCTTCGGGCGGTGCAGGGCGTTGGAGTCCACGCCGCCGGACAGGATCTTGCCCGAGGACGGCACCACCGTGTTGTAGGCACGCGCCAGGCGCGTGATCGAGTCGAGCAGGATCACCACGTCCTTGCCATGCTCGACCATGCGCTTGGCCTTCTCGATGACCATCTCGGACACCTGCACATGGCGCTGGGCCGGCTCGTCGAAGGTCGAGGACACGACCTCGCCCTTGACCGAGCGCTTCATGTCGGTGACCTCTTCGGGGCGCTCGTCGATCAGCAGCACGATCAGGGCGACCTCCGGATGGTTGCGCTCGATCGAATGCGCGATCGACTGCATCATCATGGTCTTGCCGGTGCGTGGCGGCGCCACCAGCAGGCCGCGCTGGCCCTTGCCGATCGGCGAGATCAGGTCGATGACGCGGCCGGTCATGTCCTTGTAGGTCGGATCGTCGACCTCCATGGTCAGGCCTTCGTCCGGGTACAGCGGCGTCAGGTTGTCGAACAGCACCTTGGTGCGCGCGACCTGCGGCTCCTCGCCGTTGGTCAGATCGACGGTCTTCAGTGCGAAATAGCGCTCGCCCTTGCGCGGCATGCGGATCTCGCCGGCCACGGTGTCGCCCTTGCGCAGCCAGTAGCGGCGCAGCTGGTTGTGCGAAACGTAGATGTCGTCCGGGCCGGACAGGTAATTGGCCTCGACCGAGCGCAGGAAGCCGTAGCCGTCGGGCAGGATCTCGAGCACGCCCTCGCTGTACAGGGTGCCGCCCCGCTGCGCATGGGCCTTCAGGATGGCGAAGACCTGCTCCTGCTTGCGCATGCCGGCGGCGTTGTCGATGCCGAGCGAGTCGGCCTTCTCGAGCAGCTCGGTCGGGCTCATGGCGTTGACCTCGCGCAGGTGCAGGGTCACGCCGGCCAGCTCGTTGGAGATGTATTCATCGTCGCCGCCTTCCTGGGCGCGGTGCTTGGCGTTGCCCTTGTCGCCATTGTTGAAACGGCGGCCGCGGCCGCGGCGCTCATCGCCGCGCGACGCCTCCTCCTCGCCCTCCTGGACCTGGACGGAATCGTTGTCCTCGGACGGGGCGGCATCCGCCTCGCGCACCGGGGCGGCGCCGGACTCCGCCGTCTCGGATTTACGGCGGCGGCCACGCCGCTTGGCCGTCTTTTGCTCGGTGGCCGCATTGGCCCCCGGCATGCTCTCCATGTCTGCGACTTGTTCAGAACTCATGTACTCTCCCCAGGGGTTACGCTCTTGCGAGCGGTGAAGGACGAAGGCACGCGCCGAACCATGCGATATGATCTCAGGCTGATGATCGGGATGTGCGGTTGAAAGGGCTGCTCCCGCCAGTGGCGGTCACCATGCATTGCTAGCACAGGCGCGGCCGCGATGTCAACGCGCAGCAGCCTGTGCTGCGGCCAGGAGCTCGGCATGCAGCGCGTCCGCCTGCCGCTGCAGCGTTTCCAGATCCCCGTCGTTGGGCACGATGCGATCGGCCAGGCGCCGGCGTTCGTCGTCATCGCACTGGCGGGCCACGATACGCGCGAACGCCTCGGGGCTTTGCCGCTGGCGCTGCACGACACGCCGGCGGCGCGTATCCATGTCCGCCATCACCACGACGACGCAGTCGACCCGTTCGGCCGAGCCCGACTCGATCAGCACCGAGGCCTCGATCACCACGTAGGGGCCCTGTTGGCAACTCACCCAGGCCTCGGCCTCCTGCCAGATGTACGGGTGGACGATGGCCCCCAGGCGGCGCGCACCCTGATCCGTGGCCAGCGCGATGCGGCCGATCGCCTTGCGGTCCGGGCTGCCGTCCGGCTGCAGCACCGCCGGCCCGAAAGCCTGCCTCAGGGCGTCGCGGATACCGGCATGGGTCATCAGCACGGCATGGCCGACCGCATCCAGATCCAGCACGGGCACGCCGAGGGCGGCAAGCATGCCGGCCACCGTGCTCTTGCCGCTGCCGATGCCGCCGGTCAGGCCGACCACCCAGGGGCGCCGCCCCATTCAGCCCCCGGCCAGGCCCAGGTACCAGCGCACGCTGGCCTGCCCCCACAGCAGCCAGGCGACACCCGCCGCGGCCAGGAACGGCCCGTACGGCACGGAGGCGCGCATGCCCCGGCGACTCAGCCACAGGTACAGGCTACCGACCGCGGCACCGCTCAGCGAGGATACGAACACGATGAAGGGCAGGGCCTTCCAGCCGAAGAACGCCCCCAGCATGGCCAGCAGCTTGAAGTCGCCGTAGCCCAGGCCTTCGCGCCTGGCCACCAGCACGAACACCCTGGCCACGAGCCAGAAGATGGCGTACCCCGCCACCGCCCCGACCAGGCTCGCCACCGGATCGCCGATCCAGAAACTGAAGCCCAGGCCGACGCCGGTGCCGGGCAGGGTCAGCGCGTCCGGGAGCAGCCCCGTCTCCAGATCGATCAGGGTCAGGATCCACAGCAGGGTCACGAGCACCAGCGCCATCAGCAGCTGGGCCGTCGGGCCGAAATACCACGCGAGCCCGGCCCAGCTGGCGCCCATCAGCGCCTCGAGCAGCGGGTAGCGCCAGGCGATCGGCACGCCGCAATGCCGGCAGCGGCCGCCGAGCATCAGGTATGAAAGCAGGGGGACGTTGTCGTACCAGGCGATGGCGTGGCCGCAGGCGGGACAGTGGCTGCCCGGAAACGACACCGATTGGCGGCGGGGGATGCGATGGACGCAGACGTTGGCGAAGCTGCCGACCAGCAGGCCGAGGATGGCGGCGATGGCGATCAGCAGGGTCATTCCCCGTCCACATCCCTGAGCCCGAGCTTGTCCATGCGGTAGCGCATGGAACGGAAACTGATGCCCAGCATCTCGGCGGCACGGGTCGCATTGCCGCCGCAGGCATCCAGTGCCTGCCCGATCAGCATGCGCTCGATATCGGCCAGGCCTTCGTCGAGATTGATGCCCTGCTTCTGCAGCTCCGCCAGCGATGTCATGCCCGGTGACGACCCCACCCCCGGCTGATAGATGTCCTCCAGCAGCGCCACGTCCATCTCCCCGTCGGCCATGGCGAGCATGCGCTGGATCACGTTCTCCAGTTCGCGCACATTGCCCATGAACGGCATCGTCATCATCCGCTGCATGCACGCATCACTCATCGTCGTGCCCTCGTCCCCCCACCTGGCCAGCATGCGTTCGACCAGCACGGGGATGTCCTCCCTTCTGGCCCTGAGCGGCGGCATGTGCACCGGCACCACATGCAGGCGGTAATACAGATCCTCGCGGAAGTTGCCGAGACGCACCTCCTCGGCCAGGTCCCGGTTGGTCGCCGCCACCACGCGCACATCGACGGCGAGCTCCCTGTCGCCGCCGACGGGACGGACCTTCATCTCCTGCAGCACGCGCAGCAGCTTGACCTGGACGGACAGCGGCATCTCGCCGATCTCGTCGAGGAACAGCGTGCCGCCCTGCGCCGACTCGATCATGCCCTGACGATCGACGGTGGCGCCGGTAAAGGCGCCGCGCTTGTGCCCGAACAGCTCCGATTCGAACAGCTCGGCCGGAATGGCGCCGCAATGGACCGGCACGAACGGGCCGCCCGCCCGGGCCGAATGCTGGTGCAGGTAGTGCGCCGCCAGCTCCTTGCCGGTACCGGATTCGCCGGTGATCAGTACCGTGAAATCCCGTTGTGCGGCCCGGCGCAGGCGCTCGCGCACCCGCTGCATGGCCGGCGATACGCCGGCCAGCACCTCGTCCGCCTGCACATCCTCCGCCCCGGGAGCCGTGTCGCCCACCCCGGCGTCGAGCGCGCGCTCGACGGCCTGGGACAGTTCCTCGGCCGACACCGGCTTGGTCAGGTAATCGAAGGCGCCCTCCTTCATCGCCTCGACG
>Ga0315540_10002432_pt1 | contig 10476 bp, 8 predicted proteins | sample SalMarSW160110MG_FD_203677 | JGI IMG/M metagenome (GOLD analysis project Ga0315540, IMG submission 203677) | Salt marsh sediment microbial communities from the Plum Island Ecosystem LTER, Massachusetts, United States - Salt Marsh Sediment SW1601-10 ... | reverse complement strand
TCGTGGATCGGCTCTTGCTCGCGGGGGCCGGCGAGATACTCATCGTCGTCGCCGAGAAGCCACGTCCCGGCGTGGAGCTCGAGCAGCCACTTCGGCTTCAGCGGGATGATCGTGCCGAGCTCCAGCCGGGTCGCCCACCGGTTCCCGCCGACGTTGACCAGGCGGTCCGAGTCGTAGCGCCCGGTGGGGGCGACGACCTTGATACTCGCTCCGAGGATCGGGTGGGGGTCCACGCGCAGCGCCTGGAAGTCCGCCGGCGTCATGGTCGGCGCACCCAGGAGGTTGACGGACAGCGTGACGCCGAGATCGCCGACACCGGAGAGGTCGCGCCGCGCGGGCGTGTCGCCGACGAGCCCCCTCGCGGTGCCCCGGGAGTACGGCAGCTCGACGACGACGTTGGCGCTGCGCCCCCCCAGCCTGAAGGTCTGGAGATAGCCGAGGACTCCCGTGTGGATCTTCGAGTCGGCCCCGAAGATCGGCGTCGAGGGGTCGAGAAGCAGGCCGCCGTCGGCGTACGAGTAGCCGACCACCGCGATCCTGGTGCCCTGGGGCGCCGGCCAGTAGGCGCGCGGCGTCAGCTCCTGCGAGGCCGCGTTGCCGGCGCAGCCGGCCCAGAGTGCGAGGCCCGTCACCAGGCTCAGCACCGTGTGGCACGTCGACCGTGGCTTCACGGGGCGCCCTGCGGTCATGTGGGCCCGCCCTGGTGCTGCGGTTCCGCACCGGTCTCCATGGCGCCCAGCCAGGACTCGACCTCTTCCGCCAGCTCTGCCAGCAGCTCAAGGTACTCCCGGTTCCGCGACGAGGGATCGACGCCAATCAACCGGCGCCACCGCTCGAGAGCCAGAGCGCAGTTGCAATAGTCGTGGCAGAGATCCCGAAACGACTCGTTCTCCCGGTAGGCTCGATCGATCAGCGAGTCATGACCGGGGAAGCTCCTCTTGATGAGTGATCGCGAGCACTTGCTTGAATCCACGAGCTTGACACCCTTGCTGCTCGTCGCGTCGTTTCCGAAGCAGAGATCAGCCGCCGCTGAAAGTGTGGTTCGACGCGGGTGTCGCGGGTAGGGTATTACCAGTGCGAAAGGTAGCCTACAGCCGACGCTCCCGGACCCCGATCGCGACGCGACATGGGTCGTGTCGCACCCGCCCTCCCGACGCACTGCGAGGGCGAAGCCGAGACTCGTGCCGATGGGACTGCGGCCGGTCACAGGCCTCGCCGTGGGTGCACCGGCCGTGCCCTTCCTCGCCCGTGCCATGCAGCCCCGAGCCGACATCGGTGGCCGTCGGCTCGCCCCATCCACACGCACCATTCCTCCTCGGCTTCACCTCCTGCGCATCGCACCAGCGCTCGGACGTGTGCGCGCCACGCCCGAGGAGCGGAACTGCTTCGAACGGACCTTGCCGCGGGAGCGGGCGCCGTAGTCGCGGTCGAGCGATCCCGTGCTCGGGCGGGTCGAGGGCTGCCCGCCGGCAGCGGGGCGGGTCGCCGGCCGCGTGCCGGGCCCGGGGCCGGTCGCAGGCAGCTGCTGCCCGCCGGGGCCGGTGCCCGGACGCCAGCTCCCCCCCTGGCGCTGCTCCCACCCGCCCTTCGGGTCACGGCGGTAGACGTCACCACTGCGATCGGTGAAGACGTCGTTGGGCCGGTTGTCGGCGGGCGCCGGCCGGGTGACCTCGCGCGTCGCCGGTCGCGCCGCGTTGCGGGCGGCGTTGCCCTGCCGGGCGTACAGGTTGTTGGACACGGGCAAAGCTGCTGCGCCGGTCTCGGTGGCGGGCAGCTGGACGGGCGATCCGGGCCGCGGCTGCGGACCGACTCCGCCGGCGGGAGGACGCGTGCTTCCGGCCGGTGGCCTTCCCGCTGGCAGGTGGGTCGGCGGCGGATAGTAACCGGGGGGCCGATAGCCCGGGTAGGGTGGCCGGTGGCCCGGGTGCGGTGGCCGGTACCCGGGGTAGTGCGGAGGGTAGTACGGCCGCCACCCCCAGGGCCCCCACCAGCTGTGGTAAGCGTAGTGCGGTCCCCAGCCCCCCGTGCCGAAGGTGATCCTGAACGGGCCGCCGCTCCAGCTGACGCCGAATCCCCAGCCGGACCACGGGTCGTAGGTGGCGTGAAATCCCCAGGTCGAGGGGCGCGGGTAGTAGCGGGTGCCATACCAGCCGGAGTAGCGCCAGCCGGTGCCGTAGACCACGCAGCCGCCGGAGACGTAGCTGCCGAGGTATCCGGGGGTGTAGCCGACGTACACCACCTCGGGGGTGACGTCGTACACCTTGACGTAGGTCACGTTGTGGTTCGGGTTCGAGGGCGGGATGCCGTAGATCGCTTCCGGCACCTTGGTGCACACCTGCCACGGGCCGGTGGGTGAGCCCGACTGGTACCACACCGCCTGCTCGCAGCAGTAGTAGGTCGAGCCGAGCTTGAGCACCGACTGCGGCGAGTTGACCGCGTACTCGACGCCGGCCGCACCGTCGACGCGGTCGAACTGCGGGCTGCCGTCGTACTGCACGGTGAGCGAGCTGTCGTCACGGCGGATCGCCGCCGTCTGGGGGATGGTGTTGTCGAGCACCGCTTCCTTCGCCTCGTCCGTTCCGGGAACGTGGGCGCGGACGTGCGCGACGTCAGAGTCCGCGGGGATCTCGGCGAACACCTCGGGCAGGTCCTGGGGCGGCACGAACCTCCACGGGCCCTCCAGCGACGGCGGGCTCGAGTACCAGCGCCCGGCGAGGAGCAGGTAGTGGGTGCGCGACGTGGTGTCCACCAGGATGTCGCGATCGGCGTTGCTGATGTGCAGCAGGTCGAGATCGCCCACCGGCGCCAGCTCGGGCTCGCCGTCGATCACGATCAGCTCGGTGGGCTCCGTGGCCGTCACGACCACCGGTGGCGCCGCGGCGGCTTCGGCGTCGCCGTCGCCCTCCTCCTCATCCTGCTCGGGCGCCAGCACGCGCACCACCTCGGGCACCTCGGCACGTGGCGCGTAGGGCCCCAGCGCGGAGGCGGCGCCGTACCACAGGTCGCCGCCGCCGTGCAGGTAGTAGTCGCCGTTGGTGGGGTCGTGGACCACAGTGAATGGCGTATTGAGCGCGCGCTCGATCTCCTGCGTGCGCGCTTGCTCGGGCTCGGTCACGGTGCGGAAGCGGGGCGTTCCGTCGAACAGCACCAGCACCGACCGCGTCCTCGCCACGATGATGAGCGGCGGGTCGTTGTTGAGCCCGGGGTCGTGCGGATGCTCGTGCTCGGCCAGCTCCAGCAGGGGCAGCAGCAGGTCCAGAGAGTCCTCGAGCTCCCAGGCGGGCATCTCCCGCTCGATGATCCGCGCCAGCCTGTCGCGCTGCTCCGCGGTCGCTTCCGGGAACCGCACCCGCGGCACGCGGATGTCGCGGTAGGTCACGGTGCGCGAGTCGCGGTCGATGTCGACCCGGGCGGTGATCCACACCGCACCGAAGTAGACCTCCTCGCTGTCCGCCGGCGACACCGACACCGCCGCGCGCGCCTCGACGTCGTTCTCGCTCAGCCTCTCGATCTGGGGCTGGTACATGACAATGGCGCTGCCGGCGTGGTCTACGGTTCGCGGCCAGTCCTCCGGCGCGGCCACGGCCACTGACCCGAACGCCACCAGCCACCCTGCACACATTACCTCTGCTCGCATGCTGCTCTCCGTTCCGTCCGGCGCACCAGCCGCTCGCGGCGGCGGTGCGAAGCCGCCGCGACCACGACTCCGACAAGGCTCGGGTCCGGCTCGGCGGCGGTGTCGGCACTCGCTACCGCGCGCGTACGTTCATCAGGCGCAGCGGGACCACGCCCAGGCTCTCGATCTCGACCGTGTCGCCCTCGAGCAGGGTGACCTTGCCGGCCGCGATCATGGTGCCCGTACCCCGCCCCCCGGCATCCAGCGTCATGTCGACGAAGCCGAACTCGTAGCGACGCGACCGCGCCGAGCTCATGGCCTCGCAAAACCCGATGGGCCGATCGGTGAGGGCGAAGACGCGGCGGCCGTCGGGCTCGACGCACAGCCGAGACCGACTACCAGCGACAACACCAGCAAGACCATGACACCCGGAAGCTGAGCTCGCATTCGTCACTCCCTCCGCACGGCCGGCGGGCCGCTGAACGCACCGTCGATTCCCGGCGCGAAGGCCGCCAAGGCGCCGCGATCACAGATCGTTCCAGCGCTTCCCTGTATCCGATGGCGAGTTTGGAGCCGCGGCGGGGTCGTGGGTAGGGGACTACCAGAGCGACATGTAGCCTACACTTCGCCGGGGGAGTGTTATCATGGCCGCCGCAGCAGATCATGGAGCCAATTGACAGACCGGTAACCACAGCGGTGGACGGGAGCAGCGGGCTCGATCACGACGGGATTCGACAGCAGCTCGCCCGCATCCTTTCCAGCCCGGAGTTTCATGCCACCGACAGGGTGCGGGACTTTCTGCGCTTTGTCGTGGAGGAGAAGCTCGCCGGCAGGTCCCATCGTCTCAAGGGGTACACCATCGCGGTCCAGGTGTTCGGACGGAGTGAGGACTTCGACGCCACCAACGACCCCATCGTCCGCATCCAGGCCGGACGGTTGCGCCGGGCCCTCGAGCGCTACTACCTCGTGGCCGGGGTCGGGGATCCGATTCTGATCGATGTTCCCAAGGGGCGGTACATCCCCCGGTTCGCGGCCAGGCCGGCGGCGCCGGCCTCCCCGGCGCCCATACCGGGCCAGCCCGCCTCCACGCAAGCGCTGCCGGCCGCGCCCGCACCCGACGACCTGCCCGTCACCACTGGACCCTCGGTCGCCGTGCTGCCGTTCGAGAACCTGAGCGGCGACCCCGCGCAGCTCGCCCTCACCGTCGGGTTGACCGAGGAGCTGGTCACCGAGCTGACCCGGTTCCAGGACATCGCCGTCGTCCCCTGCCACCTGGCACAGCAACCAGCAGGGACGCCCCAGGATCCAGTCGAGCTGGCGCGGGCCGTGGGCGCGCGCTTCCTGCTCAGGGGTGCGGCACGACGCGACGCCGAGACGGTCAAGGTGTCCGCTCAGCTGATCGACACCGGGGAGGGACGGCAGATCTGGGCCGACGCGTCGACGCACCCGCCGGATGCGAGCGAGCTCATCGCAACCCAGGAGGAGATCGCACAGCGCGTGGTCAGCTCCATCGCCAGCGAGTACGGCATCATCGCCCGCCGTCTGTCCGCCGAGTCGCGCAAGCGCCGCCCGGCCGAGCTCGCCACCTACGAGGCGATGCTGCGGTACTACAGCCACCAGATCGCGCCGACTTTGGAGTCGGCCGCAGAGTGTTTCTCCGCGCTCAGCGGCGCCACCGAGAGGGAGCCGGAGTACGCTCCGGCGTGGTCGGCGCTGGCGACCCTGTACTGCCAGATGTACGCCTTCGACGCGCCGGGCTTCGACAACGCCCTGGGCACCGCGCTCGAGCATGCGCACAGAGGCGTGTCGCTCGACCCGGGCTTGCAGCTCGCGCGGCTCATCCTGGCCTACGCGAGCCATCTCGCCGACGAGCCCAGGAGCTTTGAACAAGAGGCGGAAGCCGCCCTCGCCCTGAACCCCAACTCCCCCTACACCGTGGGCACGATCGGATACATCCACGCCCTGCGCGGCGAGATCGAGCGCGGGCTGCCGCTGGTGCAGCGGGCGATGGTCATGAACCCCTGTCATCCCGCCTGGTTCCATGCCGCATTCGTGATCGACCACTGGCTGCGAGCCGAATGGGACATTGCGCTTGCCGAGAGCCGCAGGCACCGCCCGTTCATCAGCTTCTGGGACGATGTGGCGATGGCCGCCATGCTCGGCAAGCTCGGACGGAGCGACGAGGCGGGACCGCACGTGGACCGCGTGATGGGACTGAAGCCCGACTTCCCGCGCCGCGCCCGCAAGCTGATCCGCCGAGCGCTGAAGATCGACCCGGTCGTGGACGAGCTGATGGACGGGCTGCGTCGGGCGGGTATGCCGGTGGAGCCCACCGACCGCTCGCCGATCACCAGCTGAACGTGAGCCTGGCGATCACCGCTTCAGAACGACCATCCCAGGGAGGTCCGGAATCGCAGATCGCTCGACCGGGCGCCCTCGGGCGGCTTTGAGTCGTAGCTCTCCTCGAGGGTCAGGGCGACCGTGAAGTCGCGCACCAGCTTGCGGCGGAGCGACGAGGTGAACTCGATGCGGTAGCGTCCGGACACCGTCAGGCTCGGCAGCACCGACAGATTTGTCGTGAGGGAGGTCTGCCGGCCCTCGAACACGAACAGCTGGTATGAGCCCGTGAACGCCGCCTCGCTCGACCACCCCCCCAGCTCGTCGCCGGCGTAGTTCTCCCGGACTCCCGACAGGCCCGCCGCCAGAAACAGCTGCGACCTGGGAGTCATGACCAGGTAGCGTCCCAGCCCCCCCACCAGCGACGATCGCAGGCGGAGGTCGAGCTCCTCGTTTCGTGCGAGGAGCAGCTCGGAGAACCAGAACCAGCGTCCGCGCATGAACCTCTGGTACGCGGTAGTAAGTGAGGCGCGCGACGTCCTGGGCACGTCGTCCCGGTCGCTGGCCGAGCCAGCCAGAGCGCTCTGAAGCTGGAACGACTCGGCCCGATACGTGGTCCCGGCGTCCACGGTGAGGTCCTTCTGGCTGTTGGCGGTGGCGAAGCCTGCGCCGAGGTTCACGAACCCGCTCCACCGATCCCGCCACCGATCCTCGATCTGAGCGATGCGGGCGATCTGATCGTGGCCGAGGACGACGGTGACGCCGCCGGCAGACACCTCGAGGGCGTTGCCCTCGGCCGACGGCCCCAGGCTGCCGTAGAGGCGCCTGCCGTCGATGTCGGTCACCTCGAACAGCTGCGTCGTCGAGATCGCCTGGACGCCGATCCACTCGATCGCGACGGTGCCCATGTGCTCGGTCTTCACGGTCAAGACGCCGAGCGTGAGCTCCCTGATCTCGCCGGTGATCCTGTCACCGCCCCTGAGGGTGACCACATCGATCTTTTCCCGTGCCGCGGCACCCTGCGCGGGCAGCAACACCATCGCCGCCGTGACAATGGCCACGAGCATGAGCACCGGGCCAGGAGCCGGGTGACTCGCGCCGGGTCGGAGACCTGAGCTCGTCGTGTCCAAACCTCCGGAATGGTACTGGGCGGAGCGACCCCCCGCAAGATTGCCACGCGCCCGCTCGCCAGCAGGTCGGCCGACGGTTGAGCCAGGCCTGTCAGCTCGACGGCCGGCCGGTCTGCTCCCTGCCGCTGGCCTTGGCGTCGCGGAACCTGCGCGGTGAGGACCCGGTCCAGCGGCGGAAGGTACGGTAGAAGGTGCTCGTCTCGGAGTAGCCGAGCAGGAACGCGATCTCGTAGATGGCGAGCGAGCGGTCCGCCAGCAGGTCGGCCGCCATCGCCTCCCGGACCCGGTCCTGGATCGTGCTGAATGACGTGCCCGCCTCTCGCAGCTGGCGCTGCGACGAGCGCCGGCTGACCGCGAGCGACCGCGCGACGGCGTCGATGGACACCCCCCGGCCGTCATCTCCGCCCAGACGGCGCGCTCCACCCGGTCGACGACGCCGCCAGCCGGCGCCAGGCCGGCCAGCACCCCTGCGGCGTGGCTGTCGAGGTACTGGCCGAGCTGCTGGTCCGCCGCAACCACGGGCAACGCCAACTGGGAGCCGGCGAACACCAGCCGGGCCATCGCACGGTCGTAGTCGACCGAGGCGCGGAAGGTGCTGGCGTGGGCGCTGCTCCGGGCGCGAGGAGCGGCATGGGGGCGCTCTCGCACCGCTGCAGCACGAAGAGCGGGATCCTCACCAGGGTCGTCTGGTGACCGTGCATCCGATGATTGTATAGCGACCGGACAGGGATCGAGCGGATGAACGGGTCGAGCCAGCGCGACCGCGCCCGGGGCGGGCGTCCGTCAGGGTCATCGGAAGATCCCGTGAGGAAAGAGAAGACTCCGGGGCGACGCGCCCCGGGGTGTCGAGGAGAGGGAAGGTGAGATCGGTTCCGCCGGGGCGGATCAGCCGGGCGTCAGAGCTCGCCGTGCTCGCGGCCCCAAGGGAACCGCGCACGACCAGCTGGGCATCGGCCGGGCCGGCGATCGCGATCAGCAGCAGAAACCTCGTGAATAGTGCGGGCTTAGCGCGCTGTCATGTAGGCTACATTCAGCTCTGGTAAGACACTTCACAGCATCGACTCCATGCCGCATGTTCTCTGTCGATGATCGGATGCAACAGGAGTCTGCTCGCGGTCCAGGTGGCCCACCGCCGAGAGGGCCAGGAGTCTGATCGGGGCCCTGGTGACCCACCACCGAGAGAGGGACTGAGCCGCGCGCACGACCGCGAGCGCATGCCGAAGTCCTCCAGGCTCCGGGTCGGAGGGCCCCAACGACAGCCATCCCAGGCTCTTCGTTTCGGCGTGGAGGAGCCCGGCGGAGGCCGAGGCCTCACATGGAGCGCGTCGACTCGTCGCCGAAGCGGTACGCGCCGCGACAGCAGCTGGCAGCCGAGCACCGGCCTCGGTGCTGAGCGATCCCAGAGTGACCGTGCCCGACACCATCGGGCGCACGACCCAATAGGAGGCTGAAATGTCCAAGACCTTGTCCCGTTCCCTCGCCGTCGTTGCCATGGTCGTCGTGGGCTGTGCGGCCCCTGCGCTCGCGCAGGTCAGCGAGACCGACCAGCTCCAGCAGCTGCGAGCGAATGTCCTCGCGGACCGTCAGGCCGTCGTCGCGGGCAACCTGGGGCTGACCGACGCCGAGGGCGAGTCGTTCTGGCCCGTGTACCGGGAGTACCGTTCCGAGATGGCCAAGGTGGGGGACCGGCTGCAGAAGCTGATCCAGGACTACGCGATGATCTACGACAGTGCGACCGAGGCGCAGGCCAAGAATATGGTGGACGAGCTGATGGCAATCCAGCAGCAGCAGCTGAAGGTCAAGCGGAAGTACCTGCCCCGGTTCCGCAAGGTTCTCACGGAGATCAAGGTGGCGCGCCTGCTGCAGATCGAGAACAAGGTGGACGCGATCATCGCCGTCGGGTTGGCCGCTGACATCCCCCTGGTGACGGCGGAGGAGTAGTTGCTCCTCCCCCTCAAGGAGACGAGAGCGATGTCCTCCAGGGTCTGCGCGCTGAGCGCACTCGCTGCGCTGGGCTGGTGTGGAACGCTGGCCGCAGCCACCTCCCCTCCTGCCGACGGCCGACCGGTGCGAGTCGAGGTGGTAGCCTACGTCCTCGACATCAGCCGCATCGACAGCGCCGAGCAGAGCTTCACCGCCGACGTCTACGTGGAGGCGGCGTGGAGCGACCCCCGTCTGGCGCACGAAGGGCCGGGCCCGGTTTCCTACGGGATCACTGACATCTGGCAGCCGAACCTGCAGTTCACCAACGGGCGGCAGCTGTCCACGTCCATGCCGGATCGGCTCGAGGTTCTCCCCGGCGGCGAGGTGCGCTACCGGCAGCGATTCTGGGGCGAGTTCTCGCAGCCCATGGACCTGCGGGCCTACCCGTGGGACTCCCAGGGGCTCACGTTGCGGCTGGTCACCTCCGGCCTCACACCCGATCAGGTCGAGATCGTGCCCACGTCGCGCATCGACAGCACCATCTCGACCGACCTTTCGGCAACCGACTTCGACATCACGGGCTCGGATGTGGCGGCGGAGACCTGGCGGCCGGCAGGGGCCCAACGTGAGTTCGCCTCCTTGCGCAGCACCTTCGTCGCGGAACGCCGAAGCGGCTACTTCATCGTCAAAGTGATCATCCCCCTCACTCTGATCGTGATGATGTCGTGGCTGGTGTTCTGGCTCGACCCGGCGCAGGGAGGCCCTCAGATCAGCGTCGCCACGACAACGATGCTGACTCTGATCGCCTTCCGTTTCGCGGTCAACGCCAGCCTGCCGAAGATCTCCTACCTGACCCGGCTCGACGCCTTCATCCTCGCCTCCACGGTGCTCGTCTTCCTGAGCCTCATCGAGGTCACGGCCACCACCCGCCTTGGGCGTGTCAAGCGGTTGGACGCCGCGCTCCGCCTCGACAGGTGGTCGCGGGTGGCCTTCCCCGCCGTGTTCGCAGCCGCTGCGTTCCTCACCTTGGGACCGTGAGCTCGTCGCATGGCAGCCCCGTCGATCCACCGCTGCAGACCTTTGGACAGCACGCGTGGACGAGCTCTCCGTGGACGGATCGCCCAGCCTGCCACTGCGCGGGGAATGCCGCAGACGACACCTGAAAGCACCACCAGCGAACCTGCCGGTGGAGCGTTCCACTGGCACGAGCACGAGCGGACTCAACGACACGGAGGGCACAATGACCTTGAAGTCACATTCGACCATCGCACTCGTCGCGGGCCTGGCGCTGCTTGCAGCCGCCTCACTTCCGACCGCGGCCGCCGAGAAGGAGGACTGGAGATTCCTCAAGAGCGAGGCCAAGCGGGCCAAGATCAACGAGACCGCCGACGAAGCCCTGTCCGTGGTCCTCGCCAGCGACGCCAAGGCCGAGGAGCTGTTCCAGAGCGCCTACGGCTGGGCCGTCTTCGA
>Ga0315540_10002431_pt1 | contig 10479 bp, 8 predicted proteins | sample SalMarSW160110MG_FD_203677 | JGI IMG/M metagenome (GOLD analysis project Ga0315540, IMG submission 203677) | Salt marsh sediment microbial communities from the Plum Island Ecosystem LTER, Massachusetts, United States - Salt Marsh Sediment SW1601-10 ... | reverse complement strand
ATCCAGGCGACAACCGCCCTCAATGAGAAATACGTCTTCACCCTCCACACCAGGCCAACCCCGATCCAGAGCCGCGCCTTCAAACTCCTCGCCATCAACCCGGATCGTACCCAGTAATCGACCCGCGCCCTCGATAAACGAGTGCGAGATCAACGCCTTATCTTTTTGAAAGAGGGAAGTTCGGTCTAAGGATTTCGATGCAAGGGCGCGCAGCGCAAACAACCGGCGCGGCCGCAAAGGTGACCACCGGCCAGTTAGACGTTGGCCAGGCGAGGATGCAGTTTGAGGACGCCCAGAAGGCGATGCAGCAGGGGGATTGGGATAAAATTCGGCAAGGCGATGGAGGCGCTGAAACGCCTATTGGCCAACCCGCTAATGTAGCTCCCGAACCTCACGTAGAACCGCCGCGCCGCAATATGGCTTGGTTTCGGTAGATGCAACAGCACGGCCCAATGGCCTATTGTCGGTTCTGTGTGTTCGATCGGGGCGACGCAATTGGGTGATTGAAATGACGCGCCCTGCTTTGGTTTCGGTTCTTGGATCCGAGTTTGACGACTTTCTGTTCCCGCCGATCGGTGAGGACAGAAACGATACGCCGGTCAGCGTGCTTTCAGCGCTGGCGCGATTGGATGTGGACCCCTGGCAGGAGGCCGCCGAATTAGCTCAGCTGCCGGGGGAAACTGCGACTCAAAGATTGGCCTCGTTGATGGCGGCTCTGCCTGATGGGCCCTTGGCGGGACGATTGCTGGTTCCGCACAAGATTGCTTGTGCGGAACGCCGGCGCGCAAAGTCTTGGCCGAGCTGTTCGGCCGCGCCGGCGACAAGAGCGGCTCGGTAGCCATGCTCGATGCTTATGGACGGGCGCTGAATATCTGAACCTGCCGCCTGTGCAAAGACAGAAGGAATACCCATCATGGAACCCAATACCGCCCAGGCCAAGGCTCCCGAATCGAAGCTGAGTTCGAACCCCGATGCGAAGGTCGATTTGAAATCCCTGCCCCTGGCGGAGGTGGAGAAAAAACTGGGGTCGTCGGCGGATGGCCTCACTCAAGCCGAGGCGCAGAAACGGCTGACCCGATATGGGCCCAACGAGATTGAAGAAAAGAAGACCAATGAGCTCCTGAAATTCCTCAGCTATTTCTGGGGGCCCATCCCGTGGATGATCGAAGCGGCGGTGATCCTGTCGGCGGCAGCCCGGCATTGGCCTGACTTTGGCATCATCCTGCTTCTGCTTCTGGCCAACGCGGTCGTCGGGTTCTGGGAAGAACACGAGGCGGGCAATGCCATCGCTGCCTTGAAGGCCACGCTGGCGATCAAGGCCCGGGTGAGACGTGATGGGAAGTGGGTCACCCCGCCGGCGCGCGAACTGGTGCCAGGCGATGTCATCCGCGTCCGTCTGGGCGACATTGTGCCGGCGGATGCGCGTCTGCTGGAAGGCGACTCGGTGGAGGTGGATCAGTCCGCGCTGACGGGAGAGTCGCTGCCCGCCACGCGCAAGTCCGGCGAGGCAATATTTTCCGGCTCGATCATTCGCCAAGGTGAAATTGGCGCACTGGTCTATGCCACCGGAACGAACACCTATTTCGGCAAGACGGCGGAGCTAGTGCAGGGGGCGCAAACCGTCAGCCACTTTCAACGCGCGGTGCTCAAGATCGGCAATTACCTGATCATCCTCGCGGTGGTTCTGGTGGCGACGATTATTGCCTTCGCGATTTTCCGCGGAGATCCGATCCTCACCACCTTGCAGTTCGCCTTGGTGCTGACCGTCGCCGCGATTCCCGTTGCGATGCCGACGGTGCTGTCGGTGACGATGGCGGTCGGCGCGCGCCTGCTGGCTAAGCAAAAGGCGATTGTAACCCGGTTGGTGGCGATCGAGGAATTGGCGGGCGTCGACGTGCTGTGCGCAGACAAGACCGGCACCCTGACCCAGAACAAGCTGACATTGGGCGACCCGTTCGGCGTGACCGGTGTCCCCGCCGAGCAAGTGATCCTCAATGCCGCGCTGGCGTCGCGGGCGGACAATAACGACACCATCGACCTGGCCGTTCTGGGCGGCCTGAAAAACGATCAGGCCCTGAAGGGCTATAAGGCAACTCATTTCCAGCCATTCGACCCGGTACATAAACGTACCGAGGCCGCCGTCACGGGCCCGGACGGAAAGGCGTTCAAGGTGACGAAGGGCGCGCCGCAGGTGATTTTGGCGTTGTCGGCCAATGCCGCGCAGGTGACCTCGGCCGTCGACAAGGCGGTCAACGAATTCGCGGCCCGCGGCTTTCGTTCATTGGGCGTGGCGCGAGCCGAGGGAGATGGCAAATGGCAGTTCCTTGGTGTCTTGCCCCTGTTCGATCCGCCGCGGGACGATGCCAAGTCCACCATCGCAACCGCGCAACAAATGGGCGTGAAGGTCAAGATGGTGACGGGCGATGCGCTGGCCATTGCCCAGGAGACCGCCAAGAAACTGGGGATGGGAACGAATATCCTTGATGCCAATTCACTGGGTGACGAAAAGCAGCAAAAGACTACGGCGGTGGCCAAGGCCATCGAGAACGCCGACGGATTCGCCCAGGTGTTCCCCGAACACAAGTTTCACATTATCGAGGCTCTGCAAAAGCGCGGCCACATCGTCGGCATGACCGGCGACGGGGTGAATGACGCCCCTGCGCTGAAGAAGGCCGACTGTGGCATCGCCGTTTCGAGCGCGACGGACGCAGCGCGCGCGGCGGCAGACATCGTGCTGATGACCTCCGGACTGTCGGTGATCATCGACGGGATCAAGGAGAGCCGCTGTATCTTCCAGCGGATGAACAGCTACGCGATCTACCGCATCGCGGAGACGCTGCGCGTGCTGTTGTTCATGACGCTGGCGATCCTGGTTTTCAACTTTTATCCACTGACGGCGGTGATGATCGTGATGCTGGCGTTGCTCAACGACGGCGCGATCCTGTCCATTGCCTATGACAACGTTCATTACAAGGACCAGCCCGAGGCCTGGAACATGCGCCTGGTCCTGGGGGTTGCCACTGCGCTGGGGATCGTGGGCCCTATCGCGGCGTTTGGCCTGTTCTTCCTTGGCGATCGCGTTTTTCACCTCGACCGTCCGCATCTCCAGACGCTGATGTATCTGCTGCTGTCGGTGGCGGGACATCTGACGATATTCCAGACGCGCACGCGCGGCCCGTTCTGGTCCATTCGCCCCGCGAGGGTGCTGTGGATAGCGGTGCTCGGCACGCAGGCACTGGCGACGCTGATTGCCGTTTACGGGCTGTTCATGACGCCCCTCGGCTGGGGTTGGGCCGTGTTCGTTTGGGGCTACGCCATCGCGTGGTTCCTCGTGACCGATCCCGTGAAACTGCTCGCGTATCGAATTCTTGATCACGCCAAAGCCGAGCCCGAGGCCAAACTTATTGACGATGACAATGACCGCTAATGTGAAGATGCTATGAGGCGGACGAGGGCCGCCTGAGTCTTCGCTTACTCTCCTTCGCCGCATCCTCGATGGCGTGGTGAACTGCCTGCTGGTAATTGCTCGTGGAAACGGCGTGGATTTTGGTGTCCCGACCGCGGCGGTGACGTGGGCGCATGACGTCTTCGGTACCTTAAGATGCTCGGTAGCTGGATTGGCGACGCCGACGGCAAGGAGCCCGGCGGCAAGGCCATGGCGATTCTCTCGACCATGGTCGGTGCGGTCGTCCTCTCCCGGGCTGTCAACGACGAGCAGCTGTCAAAGCAGTTCCTGCAAGCGGCCGCCGAGAGCGTGCTGATGGGGTCGTCTGCCAGCGATGCCCAGCAAGGACCGATTCGATGACGATGGTTTCTCCGACCGAGGCGCGCAGCGCAGCTGCTTCTATCTCCGAGCTGGCGGGATGCTCCGGGCTTGAGCTCGTTGCGAGGCTGGCTGACTTTGCATCGCGCTGACTGGCCTAAAGCTCTGCGACTTGAAATCTTCTTGCAACAACGCCGCTGCCACCTGTTGATCAAGGTGGTAACGAGATTTTCCAGGTGCACGGCTCGGCGAGCTCATCACCAAGGGCGCGTTTCGCAATCAGATAGCCGGCCTGCTTGTGCCGTTCGATGGTCTGTGCGGAGAAGTCGCTCTCCGTGAAAGGCTGCTCTCCCTCCGGGACCTCATTCACGATCCGCGTGATCGTTGTCGGCGCGGTATGGCCCATCAGCTGAATGAAACGCGGATTCTGGCGTAGCCGTTGGCAGGCCTCGGGCTCTAAATTGTCCATAATCTCCGCCACCAAATTCCGGAAATCACCGATCCGTTCCCGGGCGCGCACGTCGCTGCGGACCCGTTCGGCATAAACGATTTCCTCGCGGCGCATCAGGACCTCGGCGAGATTGTCCGGCAACGCCTGGCGGTTAGCGAACAGATCAACGATGAACACGCGCTTGCTGAGTTCGCCGCAGCGCTCGATCACCAGTTCCAACGGCGAATTGCTGACAATGCCGGCGTCCCAATAATGTTTGCCTTGGATGGTGGTCCAGGGGAATGCCGCCGGAAGGCTGCCGCTGGCCAGTATATGATCAACCGTAATGTCATCAGCGTGGCTGTCGAAAACTTCAAGCTCCGCTGTCTCGACATTGACGGTGCTCACCAGCAGGCGGATTGGACTTTCTCGGAGGCGGCTGAAATCCACATACTTCTCCAGCAGGGTTCTGGCCGGGGCCAGGTCATAGAGGCTCGTCCACGTCCAAGGAGACCGTTGCGGTGGCAGCCACCAATGCGGCTGGAAGAAATGGGAAGAACCAAACCACATGGTCCACCATGAAGACAGGGCGCGCCGCCACGTTTCCGTCGGCGCGTACGGCGTGGCGACGGCGAGATCGTTCCAAAATGCTTCCAGCGCGGCCACGGCTTCCCCGGGATTGCCCGCAATGATTGCGCCATTGAAGGCGCCGATGGAGACCCCGGCGATGATATCGGGATAGATATTTGCCTCCTCCAGCGCTTTCACGACCCCGCATTCGAAGGCACCCAGCGCACCGCCGCCCTGCAGAATTAAAACGGTCTGAGTGGCGGCACCTCCCAGTGCAAAATTCGGGTCCGGAAGCCTACCTTTTATGGAACGCAAGTTGATGCGATGGCGGATCAGCAACTCCGTCGCGAGCGTCTCGCTGGCTGGGCGCCCCATGGAGAATGAAGCGCACAGAACATTGTTCTTTAGATAGAACAATGTGAAGGAGCGATCCTCCAGCGAGCCTCGGCCGATGCGTTCATCGATCTCCCGCGTCGAGCCGAGAAAATTGAAACTAAGCTCGAGGATATTACAGAAAAAGTAGGAAACCTCGTCATAGGCTACCCGCCTGCCGAGCATGTTCTGGGCCGCCAGTCTTCCCTGCTTGACGGCGTTGTCCCAGTGCTCGATCCGGCGCCGCTCCTTGAAAACGATGTCGAAGAAGTTCGCGACGTCGCCGGCCGCGAAGATTCCCGGCTCGCTCGTTTCCAAATGCTGGTTGACCAGGATGCCGTCCCCAAGCTGGATGCCGCTGTCGCGCAGAAACTCAATATCCGGCGTTACGCCGATCGCAACGACCACCAAGTCGCACGGAAAGACATCACCGGAGCGGGTCGCGACCGCCTCTATGCGGCTGCCGCCTTGGAAGCTGGCGGCGGCGTCCTTCGCGCGCAGTTCGATTCCTCGTTCTGCGCAGAAGTGGCTGAAGAACGCGGACAGTTCAGGAGCGGCAAGCTGAGAAAGTAAGAGATCATTTTCCTCGATCAGCACAACATGCTTGCCCATGCGGGCGAGCGATGTGGCAGTCTCGACACCGAGGAAGCTGCCACCGAGGACGACGACGCGCGTGGCGTTCTTGGCAGCCTGCGTCAGCGTTTCGGCATCCGCCAGAGTGTGCAGGTAATATACGCCGGGAAGCGTTGAACCCGTGACGGACGGGCGAATTGGCCTCGTCCCCGTCCCGATCAGCAGCTTGTCGAAATGGATGTCCCCCGCGTGATCTGTGCGCACTAGCCGGTTTGTCGTATCGACTGCGACTACGTGGACGCCAAGCATTATGTCGATCGCCTGCTCCCGGTAGTAAGCATCGCTATGGATCAGAAGCTTTTCTTTCGGCAGGGCGCCCATGAGAAACTGCTTGGACAGATACGTACGGCCGTAGGGCATGCAAACCTCATCGGAGATCAAAAGGATGCTGCCCCTCGCGCCTTCGGCGCGCAGCCTCTCGGCGGCGCTCACGCTGGCCGGCCCGCCGCCGAGCAGCAAAAAATCAAAGTGCGTTTGCATTCCTTCTCCGTTCGTGCCCGATTTCGGTTTCGATCCGAATGACGAAGGCGTAACTGAACGACCCTCGCCGTTGGAGCGATGGTTTTTGATAGAAGGACCGGATTTTTTCTGGGTCGTTTTGCACTTGGCGCACGGATGCGCGGACCTTGGCGTTAAAATCGGCCTTGTCGGTAATTGTCATGCGGCCGCCGGTGTCGGCCTTGAGGTGTTTCCAGACCAGTTCGTCTGGATTGCGGTCGGGCGAATAGGGCGGCAGAAAAAACAGCCGCAGTCTGCCGTGTTGGCTGTCGACAAAAGCTCTGGTCTTCTTGGCAATGTGGGCGGGGCCGCGATCGACGATCAAGAAAATCGCGCGCTTGGCGCCGGCCATCAGGCGCTTGAGAAACTCGATGAAGACTGCTGCATTCACCCCGCCTTTTTCTTTGATCATGAACCGCATATGGCCGCGCGCGGTAATCGCCGAGATCAGACTCATGCGATGGCGCGCACCCGTGGTTTCGACGATGGGGGTTTTGCCCCTCTTACCCCACGTACGCCCGGCATGGTGATCGGAGCGCATGTGAGCGGCGTCGCCAAAGAAGATCTCGGCCTTTTCTCGCTGCGCCAGGGCTTTGATCTTCGGGTAGTCCTTCTTGAGCCATTGCTCGACCAGAGCCTCGTCGCGCTCCTGCGCGCGGTGCAAGGGCTTCTGACAAGTGATGCCGAGTTGCGCCAGCAGTCGACCAACCGAATTGGCGCTCACCACGACCCCAAACTTATCTTTGATCAGCTTTGCCACCATGTCACGCGTCCACAGCGCAAAGGCGAACTTCAGTTGTAACGGGTTCTTCTGCGTGATGGTGTTGTAAATCCATTGCAAGGCGCGCGCATCCAGTTTGGGCGGCCTGCCCAAAAGCGGCTTGGCTTTCAACGCTCCCCAGCCACCTCGCCGATACTGCGCTAGCCAGCCATATATCGTACGGCGGTTGATCCGCATGGATCGTGCGACAACCTCGGGGCTTTCGCCAGCCTGTACGCTGCGCACGGCGCGGATGCGCATCTCTTCCAGCGTCGTGTGATCCAGCTTGCGAGCATCGTCTTGTCTCATCTCCCTTCAGAATCAGACGCGTTTCGCCCTGTCAACAAAAATGGTGCAACTACTTATGGACTGATTAATAAGTGCGAATTTTTCGCGCTTTCGTCCATCTTCCAGCGTCACGAGCGCAATGTTGTAAACAGGATAGCCTACTATGATGTATCTCGATCTTCCGGGATGACGCGACAGAGAACCGGAAGGATCGCCGGCTACACGCCTAGTCAACTCAGTTCAGGGAACGTTTTTCGTCCCCGAGCGTTGAATCTGTTGTCATCCCCGGAATCCCGGACTGAGCGAGTACAACCAATGGCACGATTGAAACGAGATGACGAGCGGCTGCTATCGAAGGAGGAGCAACATCTCGTCGCTCAGACTCGCCACCCGATCGTAAAAAAGCTAGCGGGGCATGATCTCCTGGAAATAGTCAAGCAATTGCGAGAGCGTCGCGACCGGGCGCGCGAAGTCGGCAGGTACAAGCGACGCGAGTTGCGGGGCCAGACCGCGTCATCTGGCATGACCGTAGCCTCAAGGTCTGCGGCCTCGGAAAGCGAAGGGCATCGAGCCAAACGCACACTGTTGTCGGGAGCCTTGAAGCGCGCGAACAAGGAGACCGAACGCCGGCGCACCACGGACGCCCGCAGCGATCTCATTTCGAATGCCAAGCGTGCACTCGCGATGAAGAAGGCAACTGATACCGACGCTCAATGGCCGCCGGCCACGCGAACCGCCAACGAGGGCATGCAGCCAAACCCGAGTACAGATATCGCACCCTCGGGCGCCCTGAAACAGGAAGATCAACGGCCCGTGCTGGAACGCTCCCGCAAGGTGCGCTGACTTTAGTCGCGCGTCGCACGCGGATGGCCCATTTATCCAAACAGGTGACAGCTCATTTGCCGCACCGGAATAGCCGCCGCCGATAAAGCAACAACCGGGCTGCCCGGTAAGGAATGCAAATGCTGTATCTCGACCCGTTCTCCGAATTGGATTTCCGTCGCTTGGACGCGATCCGCGCGGACCATTGCGTCTCGATCTATATTCCGACGCATACCGTCAGTCGCGAGACTGAACAGGACAAAATCCTGTTCAAGAACGGGGTCCGAAAGGCGATGTCACAGCTTTCAGAGGCCGGCGCCGACAAACGACGCGTTTCCGGAATTGAGGCGCGTCTGCAAGCCCTTGCAGACGACACATTGTTTTGGAACCACTTGGCCGAAAGCCTCGCCGTGCTCGCGACGCCCGACGCGATCGAGACCTACCGTCTACCGCGCGCCGTTTCGGTTGAGGTCGAGGTTTCGGACCGCTTCCACCTCAAACCACTCATCCCGCTCCTAGCCTTTCCTCATACGGCGTATGTCCTCGATATCGCTCAAAATCAGGTGCGGTTCTGGAGTGTCACCGAGGGACGGATGCAGGAAATCGAGGTGCCGGGCATGCCGACGAGCTTCAGCGATGCGCTGGAGCAGCGCACGGGAAATAGCGTGTCGGTCGATATGCGTCAGGATGAGCACAGGAAGGTGCGTCAACGCCAGTTCGCGCACGCCATTGAAGAGGCTCTCCGCCCCGTGCTGCTGAATCAGAAGGCACCTCTGGTTCTGGCGGGTGTGGACACGATACTCACGTATTATCGTGAAGTTGACACCTATCCGCATACCGAGGGGGAAGCCATCTCGGGCAATCAGGAGCACCGCAGAACGGACGAATTTGCAGCAGAAGTGCGCGCCATCGTTTCGCGCCGCTTCGAGAGCACGATCAGCAATCGTCTCGATCGCGTCGAATCGCTGCGCAGCGATCGACGCAGCTCGACCGATGTTACCGAGATCACCCTTGCGGCGCAGGAAGGGCGGGTCGAGTCGCTCGTCGTCGCCGTCGATCGCGAGATTTATGGGACGTTGACCGACGGGACTGATTCTATTGCACCGCGCGAGAAAGCCGACGCCGCGACTTATGACATCCTCGACGAGGTTGTCGGTCTCACCTTGCGACAGGGCGGCGAGGTCATCGGCGCCAAGGAGAAAGAACTCCCGGTGGGGTTCCAGATCGCGGCTATCTTCCGTTACGCAGCGTGATAGCCGATTTCACCCACGCCATATTAAAGCAGGAGAATTCCCGTGCAAATTCAGGTCAACACCGACAATAACATCGAAGGCCGCGACGAACTCGCCGGTCAGATCGAGGCCGAGGTCAACGCCACGCTGAGCCGGTTCAGCGATCAGATCACCCGGGTTGAGATCCACCTGAGCGACGAGAACGCTGGGAAGTCCGGCAGCGCCGACAAGCGTTGCCTCATGGAGGCTCGGCCGGCCGGCCGTCAGCCGATCGCAGTCAGCCACGAAGGGGCGACCTTGGAGGAGGCCTACAGCGGAGCCGCAAGGAAGTTGAGGAGTTCGCTTGAGAGCACCCTCGCACGTGCGAGCGATCACAAGGGAGTCGCTTCCATCCGTTACGACGAACCGCCCCTTGGTCAAGAGGCAGATCAAAAGCGACCCCGTTCGAAAGTCCCGGCGAATCCTCCCGGACCTGGCGCTAAGGACCGGCCAGGTTTTGACCTCGGCGGCGCCGTGACCGACGCTACGGCTGGCTCCGGTTTAGGGCTGGGAGATGATGCGTCAGAGAACAGCGGTGATCGTCGGCTACCCGGTCGCCGACCGAGAAACAAGCTCGGTCTACCCCGCTTTGGTGGAGCGGTTGTGAACGACAAGTGACTGCGGCGGATTGAGCTCTACGGTTCTTTTCGAAGCAATAGCGCTGCGGCCCGCTTCAGCAGTACACATTCGCCTCGGCCGGCGCGGGGGCAAGCCGGCCAAGTTTGCGCATGGATCAGCAGGCGAACAATGCCGATCTCACATCCGATTCCCGACCCCCCGGCGCATGCACTGGGCCGCTATCGCGAGCCTGATTGCATGCGCAGCGTCTTTGAGGTCGTGACAACGGCAGGACCGTTTGCCCTCACGTGGGTTCTGATATGGGCGGGCCTCGATGCCGGGTATTGGATATGCCTGTTGCTCGCTGTGCCCGCCGCAGGTTTCCTTCTGCGTCTCTTCATGATCCAGCACGACTGCGGCCACGGATCATTCTTCCGCCATCGCCTCGCGAACGATTGGGTCGGACGTGTCATCGGCGTGCTGACACTGACGCCGTATGATTTCTGGCGGCGCG
>Ga0315540_10002429_pt1 | contig 10480 bp, 7 predicted proteins | sample SalMarSW160110MG_FD_203677 | JGI IMG/M metagenome (GOLD analysis project Ga0315540, IMG submission 203677) | Salt marsh sediment microbial communities from the Plum Island Ecosystem LTER, Massachusetts, United States - Salt Marsh Sediment SW1601-10 ... | reverse complement strand
AATTGAACTAGAAGACGCTGAAGAGCCGTACGAATCTATCGAAGACATTTGGCCGGATTATCCTTCAGAAGAAGACTTCTTCTATAATGTTGATGAATAACTAAAAGGCGCCAACGGCGCTTTTTTTATATAAAAAATGAACAATTGGTCTGGTGTTTACGGACAAACTCCTGTCATAAATATTTTAAATAAACTGCTTGAAAGCTCTTCTGTTCCACATGCCTTCTTGTTTACAGGATTAAACGGTGTAGGTAAGGAATTTACAGCTATTAAACTTGCACAGGCTTTGAATTCACAGAATCAATTACAAGAAGATTCTGAAAGAATTAACAAGCTAATCAGCAATCTCTCTGAACCATATATAAAATATATTATTCCATTACCGAGAGGTAAAGGTGAAACTGATACCTCTAGGCCATTTGAAAAACTTTCAGCCAAAGAGAATGAAACGTTTTGGGAAAAGTTAGATAAAAAGGCTAAAAATCCATATTATAAGATTCAGATGGAAAAGGCCTTTAATATTAAAATTAGTAGTATCCGGGATATAAATAAATTTTTATCAATGAGTTTTAGTGATATCATGTATCGCATTATACTGATTTCAGATGCTCACATGATGAATGAAGAAGCACAGAATGCATTGTTAAAAAATCTCGAAGAACCCCCCGATGGAATTGTATTTATATTATGCACTCCTTATCCTAATTTATTACGGGAAACCATTAGATCGAGATGCTGGCAAATTTCATTTCAACCCTTAAAGGAAGAAGATATAGTAAAAGTATTAACGGAATACTTTTCTGTTGATTATGAACTGGCAAAAGAAGTCTCATCCTTTGCTGGGGGTTCTGTTACTACAGCATTAAAACTTATTGATCAGGATTTTGAGTTATTAAGAGACAGGACAATATATATCCTGAGATATTCTTTCGGAAGGAAATATCATTCTGCAATAAATGAATTCACAAATATTTTATCCGATAATTCTGCTGAAACAATTAAACTTATAATTCAAATGATTAATATCTGGTTTAACGATGTGCAAAAATTCAGATTTAGAAGGGGTGATTATTATTTCAATAAACATATTGAAACGTTAGAAAAATTTAATAAACGATTTCCTGATATTGATATTCAAAGAACTATTTTTAACCTAGACAGGATGGCTTCATCAATTCAGAACAACATTAATCAAAAACTGATAATTTTAAATATTATTTTTGAACTTGCAGCACTGACAACACCTGGACTAACAAAAGTATAATTTTAATAATTGTGAATATAGTTTTCTCTCTACAATAGGTAAATTCATATACTAAACCTAATTACCTGATTATTAAAACAATTTTCTTTAAATTAGTACAATAAATAAAGAATTAAAGCGCACAAAATTAAAAATTGATAAGGTTTTATTATGAAAAAAGTCGTAATCACAGAAGCTAAACGAACTGCCATTGGATCATTTGCAGGCACTTTGGCCTCTTTCAGTGCTGCCCAACTTGGAAGTTTTGCTATTAAATCTGTGCTGGATACTTCAAAAATAGATAAAAATTTAATTGATGAAGTTATTTTTGGCAATGTTCTAACTGCAGGACAGGGACAGGCTCCTGGTAGACAAGCCGCTATTTATGCAGGTCTACCAAATAAAACAGAGTGTATGACTATCAATAAAATGTGCGGAAGTGGACTTAAGGCAGTTATGTTGGCAGATCAGGCTATTAGGTGTGAGGATGCCGATATAATTATTGCAGGAGGACAGGAAAGTATGTCAAATGCACCATATTTGTTACCTAAAGCAAGAAGCGGGTACAAGCTCGGTAACGGTGAAATTATTGACTCGATGATAAAAGATGGACTTTGGGATGCCTATAATGATATTCATATGGGAAGTTGTGCAGAGGCCTGTGCAAAGGACTTTAAATTTACAAGGGAACAACTGGACGAGTTTACAGTTGACTCTTATCAAAAGGCACTCAATGCACAAAAGGACGGCAAATTTAAAGATGAAATTATTGACATTGTGTTAAAAACGAAAACTGGTGAAACCATTGTTAATATTGATGAAGAGCCATCCAGGGTAAAATTTGATAAAATTCCTACTCTGAGACCTGTGTTTGATAAGAACGGTGTCGTCACTGCAGCAAATGCCTCTTCCATTAATGACGGAGCAGCAGCATTACTCGTTGTAAGTGAAGACAAAGCTAAAGCACTTGGACTTAGACCTTTAGTAGAAATTGTAGCTCAGAGTTCAGCAGCAAAAGCACCGATTGAATTTACAACGGCTCCTGCAGATGCAATTGCTAAAGTTCTAAAGAAAGCAAGTATGACAAAAGATGATATAGATCTTTATGAGATAAATGAAGCATTTTCCGTTGTATCTTTAGCAGTAAACAAAATATTAGGCCTGGATGCATCAAAAGTAAATGTTAACGGAGGTGCAGTTGCACTTGGGCACCCGATAGGCGCAAGTGGAGCAAGAATTCTTGTTACTTTAATTCACGAAATGAAAAAAAGAAATTCAAAATACGGATTAGCTTCTCTTTGTATAGGTGGAGGCGAAGCTTCAGCTTTAATCGTAAAAAATTATAATTAATGGGGGTATGAAGATGAATATAAAAAATATATCAGTGATTGGTGGTGGCACTATGGGCAATGGTATTGCTCATGTATTTGCAATGAAAGGATTCAAAGTTAATCTTATCGAAATGAATTCAGATTTACTTGATAAAGCTGTAAATACAATCTCCAAAAATCTTGATAGACAGGTTAAGAAGGAACTTATCAGCGAAAATGACAAAAAAGAAACATTAAGCAGAATAGCAAAAATTACCGGTGTAGAAAATATTCCTGAAGATACTGACCTTGTTGTAGAGGCAATTTTTGAAAATAAAGATGCAAAGTTAAAGATTTTTAAAACTCTCGAGGAAATTGTTAAAAAAGATGCTATTTTTGCGTCAAACACTTCATCAATTTCTATTACAGAACTTTCATCAGTTTGCAGGGCCGATAAATTTATTGGTATGCATTTTATGAATCCAGTGCCTGTAATGAAACTAATTGAAATCATTCGTGGTTATTCTACTTCAGATGAGACTTACAACTCAATTAGAGATTTATCGTTGAAATTGGATAAAACACCAGTAGAAGTTTTTGATTATCCGGGATTTGTTGCAAACAGGATATTAATGCCGATGATCAATGAAGCAATCTTTGCTCTTTTTGAAGGCGTTGCTTCTGCAGAAGATATTGATACCGTTATGAAATTAGGAATGAACCATCCCATGGGCCCATTAACTCTTGCAGATTTTATTGGTCTGGACGTATGTCTTTCTATAATGGAAGTTCTATATAATGGCTTTAACGATTCAAAATATCGTCCTTGTCCTCTGCTTAGGAAAATGGTAGCAGCCAATAAACTGGGAAGAAAAACCGGTGAAGGATTTTTTAAATATAATTAGGAATTATAGCAATACTTGCAGTTATATAATAAACTACGAAAGTTTTTCAGACTTTACAGAGTAAAGATAAATAACTTTTTTCAGTCTTTTTCCCTATCTCAAGATACCTATTTATTACTTCTAGGATCTATTATAGGAGTACTGTGTGGCTACGGTGCGGTTCTCTACAAAAAATCCATAATGGCTGTCAAATATTTTTTATTTGATGCTCCCGGTAATTACTGGGGATTAAAAACACTTATCAGTAATGGTTCTACGTCGTGGGTTATTATTGTTATATTAATATTGATTCCTACTTTTGGAGGCTTGATAGTAGGCCTAATGGCGAAATACTTTAAGGGAGCTAAAAAAGGGGAAGGCATACCAAAGGCTATTGATGCCGTTGCATCAAGAGGGGGGGTAATAGAAGGGAAGACTGGCTTTCTTAAGACACTTGGTGCTGTAATTAGTATAGGTACAGGTGGTGCTGGTGGTAATGAAGGCCCTATCGTTATGATGGGTTCATCTATAGCATCTTCACTTGGAAGATATTTGTCATCTTCTCCTGAACGTTTAAAAATATTGGTTGGTTGTGGTGCGGCTGCAGGTTTAGCTGCTGCATATAATGCACCTTTAGGCGGCGCACTTTTTTCTATGGAGATTATTTTAAGAACATTTAATGCAAAATCCTTTAGCCCAATTATTATATCTTCAGTATTTGCAACAGTGATTTCGAGAAGTTACCTTGGTAATGAACCTGCGTTTAAGACTTCCTCATTTACATTAAATACTAACTATGAATTTATATTTTACCTTGTATTGGGGGTGCTTGCAGCATTTACAGCAGTTTACTTTGTCAGAACCTTCCTGAAAATAGATGAAGAATTCGATAAACGCCATAATATTCCAGAATGGCTAAAACCAGCTATTGGAGGACTGATGGTAGGGCTAATTGGGCTATATTTGCCAGGAATTTTCAGTTTCAGTGATGCCAGGGTAAATAATACGATTTTTAATGCTACGCCTTTTATCATACTTTTACTATTATTATTATTTAAACCAATTGCTACAGCAATGACAATTGGTTCAGGCGGTAATGGGGGTACATTTAGTCCAAGTATTTTTACAGGAGCAATGCTGGGCGGAGCATTCGGTCAAATTGTCAATTATCTGTTTCCAGCAATAAGTGCTCCACCGGGAGCATATGCTTTAGTAGGCATGGCTGCTGTAGTGGCAGGGACTACACATGCCTCTTTAACAGCGTTGATCATTGTTTTTGAAATGACAGATAACTATAGAATTATACTTCCATTAATGCTTACAATTATAATATCTACAACAATTTCGAAGGCAATACTTAAGGGATCACTTTATACACTAAAATTTGATAAAGAAGGGAAGGGGATTGATATTTATGGAAGAAAAACATCTGTACTCAGGAATATTTCCATTTCCAGCCTAATTGAAAAGTTCGAAGATGTAGTTACTGATGATTATACATTTCATAAGCTTCTGGGAAAAGTTAAGGAATCGAGATTTAATAATTTACTAGTTAAAAATGGAAATAATAATATTATAGGTAAAATAGCATTTCAGGATATAAGAGATGCAATATTGGACGATGAGACAAGAAGTATTATGCCGTTTCTGGTGGCAGGTGATCTTATGGTAAGAAATGTTCCAGTTATACCAAATGATAAAAATAGCGAAGATGCTTTGAACATCCTGGAAAAAATAGATATGGACTTTTTGCCGGTACAAGATAAGGTGACTGGTAAATTTCTTGGAATCGTATCCACAGAGAACATATTAAAGAAATACCAGAACGAGTTATTCATACAGCAAAGTGAACAAGACCTTGCATTAAATTAATACTTGCTCCCGTTATAATTTTTCAAATATCTTGACTCCTCTGAACAATGTTAATCTTTTCCATTTTCTAAAAACTCCTTCTTCAAAACTAAATCAAAATTAGAAAGGCAGAACAGCATATATTATAATATTCCATATCGGATCCTGCATAATTATATAGCTTAATTTAAATATTAGCTGAATCAGCGTTACAATATATAATACAAGTGTTTACAATACTTTTCTAAGGCATCTCTAAACACATTATTTTATTCAAAAGAATTATAGTCCGTTAGTGTAGTATTAGTATCATTTGATTTACTTGAGTTAATAGTTTAATAAAATTTTAAAAACTTATTTTGATATTGTACTTTAATTCTAATCATTATATCTTACTGATTAGAGATGGCAAAAATAATAAACAATATATCATTCGATACCTTTCAGCAGAATAGAACATTTGCTCTGTTAAACACTTTCAGGCTTTATATCGATTCCAGAACTGAAAAAGTAAGAGCACTAATAATGGACCCTGCAATTAAAACGACTTTGCTTCTGGATATGATAGAAACATTTATACTAGCATGCTTTTGGTTTATGGGTTTGCTATTTACATTAGGAATGTGTGTAGCGTTCTATTACTCAATGAGAGCTTATCTGAGTTTCTTCTAGAGAACATAATATTCTATACATATCATAATATCCCACCTGTCCGATAATGTATATTATGTAAACTTGCTTATTCCCTAACTCAGTGATACTAACTTTAAATATACCAGAATGATAATGATCAATAAAATTATCCAGATGAGTGGACTACGTGTCCTACGGCTCTTCATAAGTTTCCTAGAAAAGCCAAGACGCCTTTTTCTGCGTTCGATTCCATCTTTTTCAGGAGAATAAAATCTAGGTGGATAATCAAAAATTCTATGGTTTGGCCTTTTCATAAACATAGTTATTGCCTTTAATTTTCAAAAATGGCTGCTACAAACAAGGCTGGATCGAAAGTCTGAAGATCATCAATTCTTTCTCCAACTCCTATATATTTAACAGGAATATTAATGCTGGAGTACAATTGAAAAATAACACCACCTTTGGCAGTGCCATCAAGCTTAGTAACAATCAGGCCATTTATTTCTGTTACTTTATTAAATTCATCCGCCTGTACAAGTGCATTTTGCCCTGTATTACCATCTAGCACTAATAAAGTCTCATTGGGAGCATAATCAAGTTGTTTTTTGATAACTCTTTTTAATTTTCCCAATTCATTCATTAGCTCAGACTTGTTATGTAGTCTACCAGCAGTATCAATTAGCACAATATCATATTTTTCATTAATTGCTTTTCTAACAACCTCATAAGCCACAGAAGATGGATCAGAGCCCTGACTTTTCTGAATTATTTCAACACCGGCTTTCTGAGCCCAAATATCAAGCTGTTCGCTAGCTGCAGCCCTGAAAGTATCTGCTGCTCCCACTATAACTTTCTTACCTGATTTCTTAAAATTATGTGCTAATTTACCTATTGTTGTTGTCTTCCCTGCTCCATTAACTCCCACAACCAAGATTACGTAGGGTTTAAATTCACCAAGATTATTAACATTGTTATTCTTTTTCTCTCCTTCAATAAGAATAGATTTTAATTCTGTTTTAACGGTTTCAATTATGTTCAGATTTGTTCTATCCTTTTCAGATCTAAGTTTTATCCTGGCATTTTCAATAATCTTTTCTGAAGTATCAAATCCTATATCTGAAGTTATTAGTATTTCCTCTATTTCATCAAGCGTTTTTTCATCAAGGATCACTTTACCTGTAATTGCCTCATTTATACCGTTAAAAATTCTATCCCTTGTTTTGGATAATCCATTCTTTAGTTTTTCAATATTAAGATTCTTTAAGAGGCTCATTTTTCTTTTGTTTTATAAATTCAATTGATCTTATTAAATAACCAATTAGTGATGAAAAAATTAATAAAATGCTTATTAAATATAATCCTCTGAAATATATTGTATGTCTATCTACCTGAAACAAAATAAACAACAAAACCAATCCTATACTTATAACCGTGATTTTGCCAAGCATATTTGATGGAAGAACTCTTCCTAATTTTTTTGAAATTATAATTCCACCGATAAATATCAAAACATCACGGCCAACGATCATCCAGAAATAATAGGTCGGAACTTCGTTAAGCCAAAATAATTCTAAAACAACAAATCCAATAACTACTTTATCAGCCAGTGGGTCAATAATTTTACCCATTTCAGTAATTTCATTAAACTTTCTGGCAAGATAACCATCCAATATATCGGTAATTGTTGCGAACAGACAAATGCATATTATAATTATCCTGTTATTTCCGGAGTTAATGTTATTAAATAATATCCATAGCGGGATTACCAGTAATAGTCTGAGCAGGCTTAGAAGATTGGATTTGGTACTTACTATTTCTTTGAGATTGGTCATTATTTTATAGTCTTGTTTATAACAACAAGACAGATAATTAAAGGGAATTAAATTTCATAAATTTCTTTTTTAAAATTTACGTCAACTTCTGTAGGATATTCTCCGGAAAAACATGCGGTGCAAAAATTCTCCGTGCCTGCTTCTGAAACTGCTTCAAGCATTTCTTCTTTAGTTAGATATTCCAGGCTGTCAACTTCCAAATATTTTTTAATTGCCTTAATATCTTCGTGCCTGTTTGCAATAAGCTCTTCCCTGCTGGGAAAATCCATACCGTAATAACAAGGATGTTTTATTGGTGGTGACGAAATTCTTAAATGTATCTCTTTTGGATTAGCTTCTTTTAATAAATTAACCAACTGCTTTGAAGTGGTACCGCGAACAATTGAATCATCTACAACAACTATAGTTCTTCCCTCTAATACTCCCTTTACTATATTGAATTTGATCCGTACTCCAATTTCTCTCTTTTCCTGTCCTGGTTGAATAAAGGTCCTTCCGATATAATGGCTTCTTATTAAACCAATCTCCAAACGGGATATTATTCCCTGTTTTTCTAATTGAGTTTGATAACCAATTGCACAGGTATTGGAACTATCCGGTACACTGATGACGATCACTTTATCGCCGTCTTTATCTCTTACTGGATGTTTTCTAGCAAGAATTTTACCCAGTCTACGCCTCATTTTATCAACGTTGTGTCCGAATATAAAACTATCAGGTCGGGAGAAATATATATATTCAAAAATACATTGTTTTTTGGGAACAGCCGAAACAGAAATCATAACTGATTTTTCCTGTCCGCTTTGAATAACTTCATCATCAATGATAACCATTTCTCCAGGTTCAACTTCACGTACAAATTCAGCTGACATAATATCGAATGCACAAGTTTCAGATGCCGCAATAAAAGCACCTGAAGTTTTGCCAATTGCAAGCGGTCGGAATCCATACCGGTCCCTTGCTGCAATTAGCTTATCATCAGTTAAAATTGTAAGACAATAAGCACCTTCAAGTTTAGATAATGCTTCTTTTATTTGATCAATTTGATTATCGAGCTTACTGCGAGCAATGAGATGTAATATTACTTCCGTATCGCTTGTTGTTTGAAAAATAGCTCCTTCATTGACAAGCTCTTCCCTGAGCTGTTTTGCATTCGTTAAATTTCCATTGTGAGAAACAGCAAGGTTTCCCATTCTGTAATTAACAACAAAAGGTTGTATATTTTTTTTAGATTCAGAAGATCCGGTCGTGGAATATCTGTTATGACCAATAGCTGAATTTCCTACCAGTGTTTTTTTTAAAATATCAGCATCTGCATAAACTTCTGAAACCAGTCCTTCTGCCTTATGTATATTAAAGACTGATTTTCCTCTTTCATTAAAAGATTGAGTTACAATTCCAGTAGCTTCTTGTCCTCTGTGCTGAAGGGCATGTAGTCCATAATAGGTTTTTACAGAAGCCTGCGGAGTCCCGAAAATTCCAAATATTCCACAAAAACATTTAGGCTTATCTGATTTTATTATCATTTTTACCAGTTTTTGAATTAGGCATAAGTAAAATTAAATAATGATGAGGTCGGTAGCAAGTATGGCCTTAATAGCAAGTTAAGGCCTAAATTATGTTCATTTTGCAGAAAATCACTGTAGCTATTTACTAATGAAAATAATAAATGATTTGATATAGAATGTACAGGATTTCGTTAAATTTAATTAGTATTTAACTCAATTCTAATATTCAATTGTTCTCTTTTCAAAACAGGAAAAAAGCTCAAATATTATAGCTCTAGTTTTCAGCAATTTATTGTTTTGTAAACTATAAAAAGAAAGAGTATAAAAATTATACGCCTATGAAAAGTTTTATTATTCATTATTTTAGAACAAAAAAGAATCGTTACAAAAAAATTGTTGACTATTAAAGAAAAAGTTTTTAACATAATATCGTATAGATAATTACTTCCCAGGTAACCATTTAGGAGGGAGAAAGTAAATAAAAAGTAAATCAGTTAATTAAAACGAACAAATCTCGAGAGCTGCAATTTTTTCAAAGTACTATAAGAAAGTTTTATACATGATACCTATTAGAATGTATAAATAGATTAACATATAATTTAATTTCATAATCCAGCATGTAAGAATAATCGTATCTATTTTGTTTCTAAATAAATCTATGAAGCTTGAAAGAATAATAAGCTAATAATGGAGAGTTCATGCCTGCAGTTGAGGAAGTTTTTTCTTACTACAATTTTCTTGAAAATCTATGCTCGAATAAGTATAACCATAAAGAATTGGATAGCTTTATTGAGAAGCTTGCAAAGATTGCAGAGTCATACATACGCTATAATTACAGTCGAATAAAAAAATTTGTTCATCCACAAAAGAGTTCATTTAGCAATATTGCTATGGAAGCAATCACTCCCTTGTTCCTTGATTCAAATAACAATCAATATGTGATTGTCGATTTAATTAAAAACTGGAATCCTCCAATTAAATCAGAAGAAGAAGCCCTGTTTTTTCTTAATAAAGTTATAAGTAACCGTATTGAACAACATATTTCACTTAAGTTACGAGAATCCGATCCCCTCTTCTCAAAATTACTAAATTCTATGAATTATTTAATCAGAAGAGGTGGTTATAACAAAGTAAATTATCTGGGAAAGGTTTATATAACTGAATCAACTAATAAAAAGATAGATTGGATTGTAATTGATGATAGTGAATTTCATAAAAT
>Ga0315540_10002425_pt1 | contig 10490 bp, 7 predicted proteins | sample SalMarSW160110MG_FD_203677 | JGI IMG/M metagenome (GOLD analysis project Ga0315540, IMG submission 203677) | Salt marsh sediment microbial communities from the Plum Island Ecosystem LTER, Massachusetts, United States - Salt Marsh Sediment SW1601-10 ... | reverse complement strand
CCTGCCGGAACAAAGTCTCGCCGGCGTCCAGGGCGCGCTCGACCCCCGCCGTCCGAACCACCTCACCCAGCCAGTCGGGGTCGCTCACAGCCGCTTTCCCATTGGAGACTACGTATGATTTGAATCATACGCCACCTGAAGCGGCCGCGCCATGGATTACCGCAAATGCGGTAACCGGCACGTCCCTGGCAACGCGCCCAGGATACGTTACGGGGCGCCCGTCCATGGATGCCACGCATAAAGCGTGGCATGACGGTCTTTCGGAATTGGTAAATAACAACGTCATGCCACGGCTTGTCCGTGGCATCCACGGGGCCGAGTTCCCTACGCTGCCTTGCCGCCGGTCAGCGCGGCGATTTCGTCCGCGCTCAATCCCATCTCCGCCAGCACCGCTTCCGTGTGCTCGCCGATGCCGGGCAGGCGGTGGCGCGGGTCGTCGTCGCCGCCGGGCATGGCGGCGGGGATGTTCGGCACCGGGATCGGCCCGAGGTCGGGCTGCGTCACCATCGGCGCGGCGTTGACTGCCCGGACATGCGGATCGTTGAGCCATTCGAGCGGCCCGTTCACGCGGCTGGTCAGCACGTCCGCCTCACGCATCCGGTCGGCCCAGGTGTCCGAAGTCTCCTTCAGGAAAGCCTCCTGCAGGATCGGCAGCAGGATGTCCTTGTTTTCCGCGCGCTTCCCGAAGTCGTTGAAGCGCGGGTCATCCGCCAGCTCCGGCATGCCGATTACGCGGCAGATACCCTGATACTGGCGCTCGTTGAGCAAGGTGACGAGCACGTGGCCGTCCTTCGACTGGTAGACGCCGCTCGGCACGTTCGGCGGGCGCAGCGGGCCGTCCTGGAGATAGGCGTCGGTGATGTGCGGCGACATGATCGCGGCGATGCTTTGCATCAGGCTGACATCGAGGTACCGGCCCGCACCCGTCTCGCGCCGGCCGTAGAGCGCCATCGACACCGCCTGGAAGCCGTAGAGCCCGGTGACTGCATCGATCATGAAGACCTGCGCCTTGACGGGCGTGCCGTCCATCGCGCGGTTCATCGTCATCATGCCCGAGAAGGCCTGCGCCACCGTGTCGGTGCAGGGCCGGTCGCGATAGGGCCCGGTCTGTCCGAAGCCGCTGATCGAGAGGTACACGAGGCCGGGGTTGGTCTTCTTCACCGCGTCGTAGCCGAGGCCGAGCCGCGCCACGGCGCCCGGCCGGAAATTCTCGATGAACACGTCCGCGCGGTCGACGAGGCGGCGCGCCACGGCAAGGCCCTTCGGGTCCTTGAGGTCGAGGACGACGCTCCGCTTGCCGCGGTTATAGTTGGCGGAATGCGAGGTCTGCTTGCCGTAGCGCGGTCCGATACCGCGCATCCAATCGCCCGTCGGCGGCTCGATCTTGATCACCTCCGCGCCGTAGAGCGCCAGCAGCATGCCGCAATGCGGCCCGGCGATCCCCTGGCTCATGTCGACGACGCGAATGCCCTTGAGCGGCGAATGATCGGTCATTGTTTTCGTCCCGTGGCGTTTCCCTTGGTGGGATTAAGGCTACAGAAAGGACGACAATACCGACAAGGTCGGGTTGCAACAAAATGCCCTCTCCGCCCCCAGGGGGCAGAGAGGGGACGACGTCAGATACCGCTAAGCTTCCGAAGGCAATTGACCTACCGCGGCGCCAGACACACCGCCGCTTCGAGCGCGCCCATGTCAGGCGCGGTGTCGAGGGTCATGATGGCGTCGAGCACGCGCTGGGCGCGCCGCCGGCTGACCGCGCGGGTCGCGTTGCTCCAGAATTTCTCGATCACGTTGTCGGCGGTGATCGGGTTGCCGTCCGAGCCGAGATTGTATTTCTGGTAGTGCTTCAGCTCCCGCCCGTCCTTGGTGCGGACGACGACGGTGCCGGAGAAATAGCGCGGGAACAGCGTCTCGGTCGTCTCCTCGTAATGCACCTTGTCGCAGAGCGCGAGGATGCCCGGATCGGTGTAGGACTCGGGGTCCAGCTCGTCGAGGGTGAAGCGGCCCCGCGTCAGCGCCGCCGCGATGACATAGTGCACGCTGAACTGCGCGGCATAGGCGCTGTGCGGCCGGCGCTTGCGCGCCTCCGGGCTGCAGACGGCGGTCACCTCTTCCTTGTGGATCAGCGCCGCGACCGAGTCGATATCCTCCGGCGTCAGCCCGTGATCGTTCCTGAGCTTGATCGCCGCGTCGATGAAGGCGTGATTGAAGTGACAGGCGGGATAGGGCTTGTAGGCGACGTCGAGCATCTCCCAGCTCTCGCCGAGGCCCGCGGTGCAGCTGGCGAGGTCGACGTCGAGCTTGTTGCCGAAGGCGTTGTAGAGCCCATAGGGGCCTTCATAGGGCGTGCGCGAGCCGGTGAAGCCGTGCTTGGCCCAGCCGGCGGCGGTGATGCCCCGCTCGGCGGCGATGCCGGGATGCATGCGCTTCACCCAGGCGCCGTTGGAATGATATTCGCGCGTGCCGCTGGTCACGCTGAGCGCAATGCCCTGCGCCTCGGTCAGCTGCTCAGTCGACAGGTCCGCAAGTCGGCCCGCGATCAGGGCGCAGCCGAAGGTGCCCATGATCGGTGTCGTATGGAAGCCCGCGACATGCACGCCGCCATGCGCGGTCTTGGCCACGCGCGTCCCCGCCTCGATCCCCATCAGATAGGCGCCGAGCGCGTCGCGCCCGCTCTTGCCGCGCGAATGGGCCATGGCGAGCATGGTCGGGACCGCGCTCGCCGAGCAATGCATCACGCCGGAGGGATGCGTGTCGTCGAAGTCGAGGCCGTGGATCAGCACGCCGTTGACCATCGCGGCGTCGCGCAGCGGCAGCCGCAGCGGCATGCCGATCACCGGCGAAGTCCCCTCGCCGCCCAGCTCGCGCGCCGCCGTCACCGCCCGCTGGCCATAGTCGGTCGTGGTCGAGGCGAGCCCGATGCCGAAGCAGTCGAGGATGTGCAGCTTGGCGACCTCGACGACTTTGGCCGGCGCCTGGTCCAGCTCGAAGCGGGCGGCGAAATCGGCCAGCTTCTCCGAAACGGTAGCGGTGTCGGGTGCAGAGTCCTGCTGCCGGAAGGCGGCGGGTTTGACGACCGTGCTCATGGGGCGCTCCTGAAAGGCGATTTGGCGCAGTCTAGACCAAATCGCGCCCGGGCAAAAATATGCGGGGGCCGCCGGACCGTCGGAGTCCGCGCCCCAAACGCATCGGCGCGCGCCCTTAAGTCCAGGCGCGCACCGGTATTCCTTGCTGCCGAGTTCTTTACTTACAGAGGTAGCCGTAGAGCGGCTTCGTCTGGCCGGGCAGCGTCACCACGATATGGTGCAGATCCATGCCATAGCTGACCAGCGAAATGGGGATGGTCCGGCCGTCGCCGATGTCCGCCACGACGGTCGTCCCGGAAATACGATAGCGGGCCGGATAGGAAGCCTGGAACTTGCCCTTGGCCTTGAGCACCCCGTCCTCGATCGCGAGGTAGTTGTAACATTCCTCCGCGATGTACTGGTAGCCCACGCGCTGCGGCTGACTGAACAGCGCCCAGCGGCCGAGCAGAAACGCCGGGACATCTTGCCTGAAATCGCCGTAGCCGTAAGTGCTGCTGAATTGTGCCAAATACGCGTCAAATCCCTTACGGTGCCGCACATCCTCGAGATACTGGACGGGATCGTTCTGGCGCATGGTCGTCAGGTCGGCGACGACGTTCGCGTCCTCGATTTTCAGGAAGTAGATGTAGCCGAGCGCCAGCACCAGAATGACCAGCGCGCCGACCAGGTTGACGGAGATTTTCCGCATTGCCCTTCTACGGCCAAAGATAGAGGTGGTCATTTCGGACTGAACACTCCCAAGCTAACCCGTGATTCGATCTCGCCACCCTGCGGGCCCCTTGAGGCGGCCCGAGAATCCCGGTGCTTGAAACAATGCGCCCGTCGCCGAAATAAACCGTTAACGGCAACGATCATAGACATCGCGGCGCAAAACCGGAAGAATTTACAGAATGTGCGTAGGGCCTTGATATAACCATCATCCCCCGCGCCGCAAGAGCGACCATACGCCGCAAGGGCCTCAATCCCATGCAATTTTGTTAAGGCTGCGTTGCAATTTAATGGCAACTTGGCGGTTCAGGACTGCCACACCGATTTACAGCGGCGCGGTCCTGGGTATATTGAGGCCCACGCGGCCGCCGGGGGAGAGGCCCCTACGCCTGTCTTACCCGCCCCGATCCAATCGCGATGGGGCCGGGCCTGAAGGTGTTTCAGCCCCCCGCCTTGCGCGCCCCAAGACCCAGAATCGCTCTCCGCTGGCGACAGCGACCCAAAATCGGCAACGACAACATCGCCCAATGGCAACAAACACAATTCCCAGGAACCGCAACGTCGGGCTCCTCGTCCTTTGCATCCTCGCCCTCATCGTCGGCCTCATAACGGGCCTCGGCGCCTTCGTGCTTCGCGCCCTTATGGCGCTGATCCACAACGTCATGTTTCTAGGCCATTTCTCGTTCATCTATGATGCGAACGAGGCGACGCCGCCGAGCCCATGGGGTCCTTTCATCATTCTCGCCCCGGTCCTGGGCGGCCTTGGCGTCGTCTTCCTCGTCCGCCACTTCGCGCCCGAAGCGCGCGGCCATGGCGTGCCGGAAGTGATGGACGCGATCTACTACAAGGAAGGCCGGATCCGGCCGGTCGTGGTGATCATCAAGTCGATCGCGTCCGCGCTGGCCATCGGCAGCGGCGCATCGGTCGGCCGCGAGGGCCCGATCATCCAAATCGGCAGCGGCATCGGCTCGTCGCTGGGCCAGATACTGCGATTACGACGATGGGAGACCATCACGCTGGTCGCCGCCGGCGCGGGCGCGGGCATTGCGGCGACCTTCAACACGCCGCTTGGCGGCGTCATGTTCGCCATCGAGCTGATGCTCCCGGAGCTCAGCGCGCGCACCCTGCTGCCGGTCGTGCTCGCCACCGGAACGGCGACCTACGTCGGCCGCATCTTCTTCGGCATAGCGCCCGCCTTCCTGGTACCGACGCGCGGCCTGCCCGAGCTGCTGTTTCCCGCGGCGATATCGTTCCTGCCCATTTATGCATTCTTCGGCATTCTTTGCGGCATTGCATCGGCGATTTTCGTCCACACGCTCCACGCAATGGAGGACGCCTTCGACGCGATGCCCGGGAATGCCTACACGCGGCACATCATCGGCATGCTTCTGCTGGGCACGATGTTCTATGTGCTGTATCTGACGCTCGGTCATTACTATGTGGAGGGCGTCGGCTACTCCACCATCCAGGCCATTCTGACCAATCAGATTAATATTACGTGGCTCCTGGGGCTGTTGTTTGTCGCCAAGCTGCTCGCGACGACGCTTAGCCTTGGCTCCGGGTCTTCCGGCGGAATTTTTTCGCCCTCCCTGTTCCTCGGGGCCACGCTCGGCGGCGTCTTCGGCTCGCTCGCGGCCCATGTCTGGCCAAACCTATCGATCAGCTCAGTGCCGTTCGCGATCATCGGCATGGCGGCGATCGTCGGCGGCTCGACCGGCGCCGCGATGACAGCGATTCTGATGATCTTCGAGATGACGCACGACTACAGCGTAACGGTCCCTGTCATTATCTCGGTCGCCGCGGCTATCGGCATCCGCCGCCTGCTGGCGCGCGAGAATATCTACACGGCGAAGCTGGCGCGACGGGGTCACCACATCCCCAAGGAGCGGCACTCCCACATGTTCCTCATCCGACACGCCAAGGACGTCATGCGTCCGATTTCCGGGTCGGTGCCGCTGGAGGACGTCACCTGCCATGGCCCCAAGCCCGCGGTGCCGGTACCCGCGGAATCCTATCAGCTTGTCACGAAAGGCGAGCGGGTCGTCGGCGTGGTCCCCGTCCTGCCGGACGCGCCCGTCACGGAAGCGAAGCCGGCGATCACCAACTTCACGGTGGTGCGCAGCGACGCGTTCCTGCAATCGGTGATCCAGCGGATGAACCGGAAGAATCAGCCGGTCGCCCTCGTCCTGACGAACCACAAGCGACCGGGCCGCGACAACGTCCTCGGCGTCATCACCCGCCAGGAGATCGCGGCGACGGTCATGCGCGACATCGAGCCGTAGTGCCGAAGCGCCCGCCGGCGGACAGGGTTGCGCCCTGCCCGCCGGCCCGTAGGCGCGGCGTCAGCTCACCTCGAGCGTACCCTTGCCGGCGATCTTGCGGGCGATCATGACCGTCGCCACGCTCAGCAGCGCGATGACCACCGAGATAGCCGCCGCGTTCTCGACCGAGCCTTCCTCAAGATAGATGTAGACGGCGACCGCCATCACCTCGGTGCCCGGCTGCGCCAGGAAGACCGACATGGCGAGCTCACGCAGGCAGAGCGAGAAGATCAGCACCCAGCCGACCCAGATGCCGGTCTTCATCAGCGGCACGGTGACGTCGCGGACGGACCGCATCCACGTCGCGCCCGCGATTCGCGCCGCCTCCTCCAGCTCCTCGCCGATCTGCTTGGCGGCGTTGCGCATGAAAATGAACGCGAAGGGAATCATCTTCGCCATGTAGGCGACGAAGATGATCAGCAGCGTGCCGTATAGGATGTTGATGTAGCCGATCAGGATGCCGACGCCCATCGCCACCGCCGGGAAGCCGAAGGTGATCATGATGATGAAGGTCACGAGGCTGCGCCCCGGGATCTTCGTCCGCTCCACGATCCAGACATAGACGATGCTGAGCAGCACGCAGAGCGTCGCCGTCGCGAAAGCCAGCTTGAGGCTGTTCTGCACCGACTGCCAGACAATGAAGGTGTCGTCGAAGAAGATCTTGTAGTTGCTCAGGACCATGTTCTTGAAAGCGATATCCGCGCCGAAGGTGTTCAGCAGCGACAGGATGATCAGCGCGCTTAGCGGCAGAAGCACGCTGAAGAAGATCACCACGAAGCAGAAGCCGAACGCGACCCAGCGCCACCGGCCCAGCTCGACGGCCTGCGCCTTGCCGATCTTGCCGGTCAGCGTCGTGAACTTGGTCCGGCCGAGCCACCAGCGCTGGCACAGGAGACAGAGCGCCGTGAAGAAGATGATCGGGATCGACACGGCCGCCGCGAGCTGCAGCTGCGGCGGATAGGTCAAGAGCGTGTAGATCTTCGTCGTCAAGACGTGGATGTTGACGGGAAAGCCGAGCGCCGCCGGTGCGCCGAACGCGGCGAGCGCGTCCAAAATGCACAGGATCAGGCCCGACAGGATGGCCGGCGCCACCAGCGGAAGCGTCACCGTCACCGCAGTCCGGACGCGCCCGGCGCCCAGGTTGCGCGCGGCGTCCTCGAAGGACGGATCGATATTGTCCAGCGCCGCGGTCACCGCGAAGAAGACCAGCGGGTAGAAGTGCATCGACTCGACGAAGATCAGGCCGCCCATCGAGAAGATGTTGATCGGCGGCGCGTCGAGCCCGAACAAGGCCATCAGCAGCTTGTTGATCTTCCCGGAGTTGGGCGCCATCAGGAAGATCCAGGCGATCACCGAGATGAAGGACGGCACGATGAAGGCGACGCCGGCGAAAGCGCGCACCATGCCTTTCATCGGCATGTCGGTGCGCGACACGAGCCAGGCCGCCGGCAAGCCGACCAAGAGACAGATCAGCGGCACGAAGAAGGCCAGGATCAGCGAGTTCTTCATCGCCGACAGCAGGCCGGGCTCACTGAACACGGCGATGTAGTTGGCGAAGGTGAATTTGCCGTCCGCGTTGTAGAGGCTGAACTGGAAGAGCAGATAGACCGGGTAGCAGACGAGCGCGGCCAAGACCACGACGCCGACCAGCATGGTCAGGTATTTGACCGGCTCGCGCCGGGCGCTGGTCTGGAACGCCTCGTAGCCGAGTGTGATCCGGCGCCGCAACCCTGTCAGCGCCTTGCCGCCATCGATTGTCGTTGTCGCCATGGCTCAGACCACCCAGGCCAATTCGCTGTCGAATTCGACATCGACTTCATGGCTCAGCGCCGGCGCATGGTCGAATTTCGGAACCTGGCAGCGGAATTCCTGTCCCTTGAGATCGAGCCGAAGATCGATCCGGTTGCCGAGGAAGGCGCTTTTCTGCACCCGGGCGCGGAATTTCGGGTTGAGCGACGGCGCGCTGCCGTTCACGAAGATCGCCTCCGGCCGGACCGAGACGGCGATCCGGTCGCCCTTGTTGAGCGTCTGCAGCTTGTCTTTTCGGCTGCTCGCCCAGAACGGCGCGCCGAGCGCGCTCGCGGCGCGGACCCGGCCGGCCTTCGCGTCGACGGCATCGACCGTGGCATCCAGCAGGTTGGTGACGCCGACGAAGGTCGCGACGAAGCGGCTCGCCGGATGCAGGTAGACCTCACGCGGCACGTCGACCTGCTCGATCTTGCCCTTGTTCATCACGACGATGCGGTCGGCGAGAACGAGCGCCTCCTCCTGGTCGTGGGTGACATAGAGCGTGGTCATGCCGATGCGCTCCTGCAACTCCTTGAGCTCGAAGCGCATCTCCTCGCGCAGCCCGGCGTCCAGATTGGACAGCGGCTCATCAAGCAGCAGCATCGACGGCTCGGTGACGATGGCCCGGGCCAGCGCGACACGCTGTTGCTGCCCGCCGCTCAGCTCGCCCGGCATGCGGTCTTCCAGGCCCGGCATCTTCACGAGCTCGAGGGCTCGGCGGACGCGCTGCGCGATCTCGTCGCGCGACAGCTTCGCGATGACGAGTCCGTAGGCGACGTTCTGGAACACGCTCTTATGCGGCCAGACGGCGTAATTCTGAAACACCATGCCGAGCCGGCGCTTTTCCGGCGGCAGGCTGCTCGCGCCGTCGGCGATCTTTTTGCCGTCGAGCAGGATCTCCCCGCCGTCGGGCTTGATGAATCCGGCGACCGAGCGAAGCGTCGTCGTCTTGCCGCAGCCGCTCGGCCCAAGCAATACGACGCTCTCGCCCGAGGCGATCTGCAGGCTTACGCCGTCGACGGCGCGAACCTCCCCGAACATCTTGACGAGATTCTGCAGTTCCAACTTATGCGGTAGGTCGGCCATTGGCCCTTCATTCCTCCAACTGATCTCGCGAACACGGATATCCGGCCGCTCGCCTCCTATTCCGACGAGCGGCCGGAATCGTGGCTCGAAACCGAGCCGTCACGGTCGCGCCTTCGAAAGAAGGCGGCAATGACGGCTCGGCCGAAACGGCATGCTCAGTTCCGCTTCATCGCGATGTTGAACTTCTTCAGGAAGTTCTTGCGCCCCTCATCCGGGATCTGCCACGACAGATCCGGGACGATGAGCTTGAGCGATTTCAGATCCGGCGCCCCTTTCGGTCCCGGAACCCCATCCACCACGGGCCACTGCAGTCCCCAAACAGCGAACTGCTCCTGCCCCTCGTCGCTGAACAGCCACTCGCTGAACAGCTTCGCGGCATTCGGATGCGGCGCGGTCTTGAGGATGCCCTGGGGCGACATGTTGACAATGACGCCGTCCGTGTAGGCGAAGACGTCGACCGGCGAGCCTTTCGCCCGCGCGACCAGCGTGTTGTGCGAAGAGACGGCCACCGCCACCGGGCGCTCGCCCGCGGTCACCATGCGCGCCGCCTCGGCATTCGCCTTGACGAACATCATGTTCTGGCCGCCGAGCTTCTCAAGGAACGACCAGCCGCCATCGATTTTCTCGCTCACGATGCCGCCGTAGAAAGCCGTATGCGAGCCCGACGTCTGGGGATGGGCGCTCAGCAGCTTGCCCTTCCATTCCGGCTTCAACAGATCCGCGTAGGTGTGCGGCAGCTTTTTCGGGTCCTTGATGGCGTTGGTGTTGTACGCGCCGAGCAACAGAAACATGCTTTGCGCGATCCATTGACCGTCGGGGGCTTGTGGGGGGTATACCAGCCCTTCTGCTTGAACTCGTTGCCCTGATAGGCGAGCGACGAGGTGAAGACATCCGCGTGCTGCCGGCCGGCAGCCATTTCTGCTTCGATCGTCTGTACCAGCTGCGGTGAATTCTTCCGCAAGATGGTGAGCTTCACATCGGGAAACTTCTTCTTCCAAAAGGCGCTCAGCCCCTTCAGATAGGCTTCGCGCGAGGTCGTGTACCAGACGATCTCGCCTTCCTTCTTGGCGAGCGCGTAATACTCCGCAATGCGCTTCTTGCTGGCGTCGCTGTTCGTCACAGCGCCCGCCGGGCTCGCGAGCGCGACCGCGGCAAAAACCGTTGCGATGACCGCAACGCGTGGACTTCTCATCCTTCGTTTCCTCCATGCCGCCCCGCCAACCAGGGCGGGACATTCTTGTTGCGTTCCGTCCGCCGACACAGGGGGTTGGCCCCCTGTGAAGCAGGCGCGGACGCCCCCCACACTTCCACGGCCGTAGCCTATTAGCGCGTCTGCGTTATTCGCTGTTTCTTGTATGGGTGCCGGCGCCGTGTCGGGGTCTCCTCGTGACCGTCACGGCACTTCCGGAAGCTGGGACCCGGGAATTGTGCGACGGATTGTCGCGGCACGCAAATCGGCGTTTCGCCCGGTTGCCGGAAGCGCACGCCTGATCGCGCGGTC
>Ga0315540_10002423_pt1 | contig 10495 bp, 10 predicted proteins | sample SalMarSW160110MG_FD_203677 | JGI IMG/M metagenome (GOLD analysis project Ga0315540, IMG submission 203677) | Salt marsh sediment microbial communities from the Plum Island Ecosystem LTER, Massachusetts, United States - Salt Marsh Sediment SW1601-10 ... | reverse complement strand
TTCGCTAACGACCGCGCCTCAGCCGTCGATCGCCGCCTCGTCGCAGACGAGGACCATCTCGTCGTTCTGCACCCGCCCGGCGGGGATCGAGCTGTCGCCGGCGAGCAGCTTGGCGAGCGGCTCGCGTGCCTTCTCGCCGAGCACCAGCCAGAGAATCCGGCGTGCCGCCGCCAGCGCCGGGTAGGTCAGCGTCATCCGCAGGTGGCCTTCGTAGGGCTCCCAGGTCATCGCCACGCGGCGGTCCTCGACTTCGAGCACCGAGTCGCCGGGGACGAGCGAGGCGGTGTGGCCATCGGGGCCGAGGCCGAGGTGGACGAGGTCGAGCTGCTCGGGCACGTGGACTTCGTACTCGGCGGCGGAGAGTTCGAGGTCGCGGCTGGTCACCGGCATCGGCCGCAACGAGGCCTGGTGGTCGATCGAGAGCATCTGCACCAGATGGGTGAGGTTGCGCGCCTCGTCGCCCGGCGGCGCGACCCGCTCGTCGACCTGGAAGATGTTGGCGTCCTCCCAGGGCATCTCCTCCATTTCGCCGAGCAGGCCGACCATCGCCCAGGGCGTCCTGCCGCCGCTCAGCGCGAGGTTGAACTCGCCGCGCTCGGAAACGGCCTCTCGCCCCGTCGCGGCGACCAGCTCCGCGGCGGCGCGCGAAGCGGCGTCCGCGTCGGGGAAGACCTTCGTCTCGATCGGCATCGCAGTCGGCTGCCCGGTCGGCGCGCTAGGAAGCCTTCTCGTCGTGACCGCCGAACTGCTTGCGCATCGCGGAGAGGACTTTGTCGCCGAAGTCGTCGAGGCCGCGCGAGTAGAAGCGCTCATACAGCGCGGTCGTCAGGACCGGCGCCGGCACGCCCTCGTCGATCGCCGCAATCGAGGTCCAGCGGCCCTCGCCGGAGTCCGAGACGCGGCCGGCGAAGTCCGAGAGGTCGGGCGATTCCTGCATCGCCGCGGCGGTCAGGTCGAGTAGCCAGGAGCCGATCACGCTGCCGCGCCGCCAGACCTCGGCCACCTCCGGCAGGTCGAGCTCGTACTGGTAGTACTCGGGCTGCTCGAGCGGCGCCGTCTCAGCGTCCTGCTCGCGCTGCGCCTTGCCGGCGTCGGCGTTCTCGAGGATGTTGAGGCCCTCGGCGTAGGCCGCCATCACGCCGTACTCGATCCCGTTGTGGACCATCTTCACGAAGTGCCCGGCGCCGTTCGGCCCGCAGTGCAGGTAGCCGTTCTCCGACGGCGAGGGGTCGCCCGAGCGGCCGGGCGTTCGCTCCGCCGACTCGACCCCCGGCGCCAGCGTCGCGAAGATCGGGTCGAGCCGCTGCACGGCCCCGTCCGGACCACCGATCATCAGGCAGTAGCCGCGCTCGAGGCCGAAGACGCCGCCACTGGTGCCGCAGTCGACGAAATCGATTCCCTGCTCGCGCAGCTTCCCGGCGCGGCGGATGTCGTCGCGGTAGTAGGAGTTGCCGCCGTCGACGATCGCGTCGCCCGGCTCGAGCACCGCGGCGACGTCCTCGATCGTCTTCTCGGTGATCTCGCCCGAGGGGACCATCACCCAGACGGCGCGCGGCGCGCTCAGCTTGTCGGCGACCTCCTGCAGCGAGGAGGCGCCGTCGGCGCCCTCGCCGGCCAGCCCGGAGACCGCGTCCGGGTTGACGTCGTAGGCGACGATGCGATGACCGTCGCCCATCAACCGGCGCGCCATGTTCGCGCCCATCCGTCCTAGCCCTACTATTCCCAGCTCCATGGACCCCACCCTACCTGCCGACGTCCTCGTGATCTTCGGGATCAGCGGCGACCTGGCGAAGAAGATGACCTTCCGGGCGCTCTACCGGCTGGAGGCCGGCGGCAAGCTCGAATGCCCGATCGTCGGCGTCGCGATCGACGAGTGGGACGACGAGAAGCTGCGCAGCCACGCCCACGAGGCGATCCACTCCACGGTCAAAGACCCCGACGAGGAGGTGTTCGAACGGCTCGCCGCCCGCCTCTCCTACATCCAGGGCGACTACGCCGACGCGGCGACCTTCGAACGCGTCGGCAAGGCGATCGCCGACGCCGAGCGGCCGGTCTTCTACCTGGAGATCCCGCCCTCGCTGTTCGCCACCGTGGTAGACGGCCTCGGCAAGGCCGGGCTGACCGAGCACGCCCACGTGGTGATCGAGAAGCCCTTCGGCCACGACCTCGAATCGGCACGGGCGCTGAACGCCGAGCTGCACGGGGTGCTGCGCGAGGAGCAGATCCTGCGGATCGACCACTACCTCGGCAAGGAGCCGGTGATGGACATCGCCTACCTGCGCTTCGCCAACTCGCTGCTCGAGCCGGTCTGGAACCGCCAGCACGTCTCCCATGTCCAGGTGACGATCGCCGAGAACTTCGGCGTCGAGGACCGCGGCCGCTTCTACGACGCGGTCGGGGCGATGCGCGACGTGATCCAGAACCACGCCCTGCAGGTGCTCTCGCTGGTCGCGATGGAGCCGCCGGCGGGAAACCACCCGGACTCCGTGCGCGACAAGAAGGTCGAGCTGTTCCGGGCGATGCGGCCGGCCGACCCGAAGCGCTACGTGCGCGGCCAGTACGACGGCTTCCTCGAGGTGCAGAACGTCGCGCCCGACTCGACCACCGAGACCTTCGCCGCGGTCGAGCTGGCAATCGACAACTGGCGCTGGAGCGGCGTCCCCTTCTTCATCCGCGCGGGCAAGAACATGCCGGTCAAGGCGAGCGAGGTCAACGTCGTCTTCCGCCGGCCGCCGCGGCTCGGCGTCGGCAAGGGCAAGCTGCCGGAACCGAACCAGATGACTGTGCGGATCGAGCCGAAGCCGGGCGCGCGCACGCGGTTATGGGCGAAGAAGGCCGGCGTAGAGGAAGTCGAGCCGGCCGACCTCGAGGTGCTGTTCGAGAAGGAGCCGGGCCAGGACCCCGAGCCCTACGAGCGGCTGCTCGGCGACGCACTGGCGGGCCGCAGCCAGCTCTTCACCCGCGAGGACGCGGTCGAGGAGACGTGGCGGATCGTGCAGCCGCTGCTCGACGAGCCGGGACCGGTGCACCCGTACGAGCCGGGCACCTGGGGGCCGAAGCAGGCGGCCGCGCTGACCCGCGGGATCAGCCAGTGGTACGAGCCGTGGCTGCCCTGGGACGAGGACTCAATGCCTAGCGACGTGCTAGGTTTTTAGTCTCGCTAGTTAGGGGACCCTAATTAGGGTTCCCAGACAGTCCACCCGAAAGGCAGTCTAGCTCGGATGATTCCAACCCTGGTGATCGCTTTGCGCGAGGGCGTCGAGGCCTCGCTGATCATCGGCATCGTCGCCGCCTTCCTGGTCAAGGAGGGGCGGCGCGACAAGATCCGACAGATGTGGGCGGGGGTGGCGATCGCCGTGGCGCTCTGCGTCGGCGTCGCCGTGCTGCTGCGGGTCGTCGGCCAGCAGCTCCCGCAGCGCCAGCAGGAGGGGCTGGAGACGGTGATCGGGCTGATCGCGGTAAGCGCCGTCACCTACATGATCGTCTGGATGCGCCGCCACTCGCGCGGGATCAAGGCCGAGCTCGAGAGCCACGCCGCCGGCGCCCTCGCCGCCGGCTCGGGCGTGGCGCTGGTCGCGATGGCCTTCCTCGCCGTGCTGCGCGAGGGCTTCGAGACCTCCGTCTTCCTGCTCGCCGCCTTCCAGGACGCGAGCGACACGACCGCGGCCGGGATCGGCGCCGTGATCGGCCTCCTCGCCGCCATCGCAATCGGCCTCGGCATCTACCGCGGCGGCGTGCGGATCAACCTCACGCGCTTCTTCCGCGTCACCGGCCTGATCCTCGTCTTTGTCGCCGCCGGCCTGCTCGCGACCTCGCTGCACACGGCGCACGGGGCGGGCTGGTTCAACGGTCTGCAGGGACAGGCGATCGACCTTTCGTGGCTGGTCCAGCCGGGCACGATCTCCGGCTCGCTGCTGACCGGGATGCTGGGCCTGCAGCCGCAGCCGACCGTCGGCGAGGCGGCGATCTACCTGCTCTACGCGGTGCCGATGGCGCTGTATGTGATCTGGCCCGACCGGCTGCGGCCGAGGCTGCGCGGCCGCCGCGCCCCGCGCCCCGCCGGTCGTGGAGCCGGCTCGCCCGCCCAGAGCCCCGCCTGATCCCGAGCCGAGCGCGCCCCTGCTGGACTGACCGAGCGCGGTAGAGGACCGAGCGCGGTAGAGGTTTGAGCCGCATGGCGGGCAAAACCTCTACCGCGGTCATTCCGACTGCTTCTATCGGGTTTTGTTAGGGTGCCCTAACTCTCGTCAACCCAACCGATAGGAGCACCTCAGATGCAGGGAACCGTCGTCCGCACCTCCTTCCTGGCCGCCACGCTCGGCCTGATCGCGATCGCCGCCGGCGGCTGCGGCAGCTCGCGCGAAGACGCGCCGGCGGGCGCAAAGAAGATGTCGTTCGAGCTGACCGACGCAGGCTGCAGGCCACACGACGCCGAGGCCCCCGCGGGGCCGATCGTCTTCGAAGTGGAAAACGCCGGCACGTCGAAGGTGAGCGAGTTCGAGGTGCTCGACGGCGACGCGATCCTCGGCGAGAAGGAGAACCTCTCCGAGGGCCTGTCCGGGAGCTTCTGGCTCGACCTGGAAGCGGGGAGCTACACGCTCTATTGCCCCGGCGGGTCAGACGAGCGCGGGACGTTGACCGTCAAGGGGTAGGTGACGAGCCCAGAGACGTTCCGAACGCCGCCGGAGAAACGCATAGCCTGGGACGACCATCGTGCAGACGGAGCTACAGGTCGAAGATCGCGCCGACGCGCTGCTCGGGAAGCTGGGCTTCACCGATTGGCGGCCCGGGCAGCGGGAGGCGGTAGAGGCGGCGCTGGAGGGGCGCGACTCGCTGATCGTGATGCCGACCGGCGGCGGCAAGAGCCTCTGCTACCAGCTTCCCGGCCTGGCGACCGAGGACCTGACGATCGTCGTCAGCCCGCTGATCGCGCTGATGAACGACCAGTGGCGGCGGCTGAGCGGCGCCGGGCACCCGGTGGCGATGGTCACCTCGGCGATGAGCGAGGAGGCGGTGCGCCACGCGCTCGCCCAGGTGCGCGGTGGCGGCGCGCGGATCGTCTACTGCTCACCCGAGCGCTTCGCCTCCGGCGTCTTCCTCGAGGCGATCGGCCAGCGCCGGATCGACCTGCTGGCGGTTGACGAGGCGCACTGCGTCTCCGAGTGGGGGCACGACTTCCGGCCCGACTACCTGCGCCTGCCGGAGATCGCCGAGCGGCTCGGGCGGCCGACGGTGATGGCCTGCACCGCGACCGCGACCGAGGCGGTGGCGCGCGAGATCGCCACCCGCTTCCAGATGCGCGAGCCGCTCCAGGTGCGCTCCGGCTTCGACCGGCCGAGCCTCTCCTTCGACGTCGTGCGACTCGAGGGCAAGGGCTCGAAGGCACGGCGGACGGCGCTGCTCGAAGCGGGCCTCGCCGACCCGGCCAACCGCCCGGCGATCGTCTACTGCGGCACCCGCCGCGACACCGACGAGGTCGCCGCCACGCTTCGCGAAGCCGGCCTGCGGGCGCTCGCCTACCACGCCGGCATGGAGGCCGAGGACCGCGCAGGCACGCAGGCCCGCTTCATGGCCGGCGAGGCCGACGTGATCGTCGCCACCAACGCCTTCGGCATGGGCGTCGACAAGGCCGACGTGCGCTCGGTCTGGCACATGGCGATCCCGACCAGCCTCGAGGCCTACTACCAGGAGGCCGGGCGCGCCGGGCGCGACGGCCGTCCCGCCCGCGCCGTGCTGCTGGCGATGAAGGCCGACCTCGGCCGGCTCGTGCGCTTCAACCAGCAGCGCGCCGGCAACCCCGACTTGGCGATCGCCCATGAGCGCGGCTGGCGGGACTACCAGACGATCAAATCCTTCATCTACTCCGAGCGCTGCCGGCGGCGCAGCGTGCTCGACCACTTCGGCGACAGCCAGGCCGGCGCGCCGCTCGAACGCTGCTGCGACGTCTGCGACCCGCAGGACTGGCTGCCCGACCCCGAGACGATCGCGATCCGCCGCCCGGCCAAGGCGAAGCAGCCCGCCGCACCGCCGCCCGAGCTCAGCCCCGCCGACGCCTCGCTCTTCGAGCGGCTGAAGGAGTGGCGCCTGCGCGCCGCCGACGGCAAGCCCGCCTTCACCGTCGCCCACAACTCGACCCTGCAGGCGATCGCCGCCACCCGCCCGACCTCCGAGGGCGCCCTGCTGGCGATCAAAGGAATCGGCCCCAGCTTCGTCGCCAAGCACGCAGCCGATGTCCTGGCGATCGTCAGCGAGGCCGGGTAGGGCTCAGGCGTCGTCGCGGCCGAAGTTGGCCAGCGCCACCTGTTCGGCGAGCTTCAGCAGGCCGAGGGTCGAGTGCGGCGAGGAGGCGGTGCTGCGCATGCGGACGTGCGAGCCGTGCGGGCCGCGGACCTCGACGATCGTGCAGATGTCGCCGACTTCGCAGTCGTCGCCGTAGTCGGCTTCGATCGCTTCCATCTGCGACGCGACGTGCTGGCCCACTTTGCTCTGGTCTAGCGGCATATTGCCCATCCCTCCACCGTTGTCGGATCGATCGTCGCCCTCCAGTGTTCCATCACCTGGCGACTTCCACTCCCATGCGACGCATAGGTCGCCAGATGAATTGCATGGCCGGGGGCGGCCGTTTGCCAGCATCCCCGGCTCGCTCGGATGAGGACTGGAGGCAACAAGCGCAGTCTGACCGGCGTGCTCTGCGCGCTGGCGGCGCTCTGCCTGCTCGCCGCGGCGCCCGCCGGGGCCGGCGCCTCGCTCGTGCCGCGCGGCCATAATGCCTTCTTCGGCATCAGCGACACCGGCAACCCGGCTGACTTCGGCCAGTTCTCCAGCGCCCTGCACAAGCACCCGGCGCTGATCGAGTCCTTTCGCACCTGGGGATCGGAGTTCCCCGGCTCGATCGAACGCTGGCAGGCGGCGCGGGCGCGGCCGATCCTGCACATCTCCACCGCGGACAGCCAGGACGGGCACGAGCTGATCACCCCGCGCGGGATCGCCACCGGCGGCGGCGACGACTACCTGGTCCGCCTCAACAAGCTCTTCTGGGCGAAGAAGATGCGCGCCTACATCCGCCCACTGGGCGAGCCCAACCGCTGCCTCAACGTCTACGCCTCCTACGACTGCGCCGGCAAGCCGCGCGATTCCGCCCACAGCGTGCTCTGGTACAAGCGCGCCTTCCGCCGCATCTACGTGATCGTCCACGGCGGCGGCAAGCGGCGCCAGATCAACGCCCGGCTGCGCAAGGCCGGGGTGCCGCCACTGCAAAGCCACGTCGCCGGGCTGCCGAAGGCGCCGGTCGAAGTGATCTGGAGCCCGCTGCCGGCCGGCTCGCCGACCAAGCCGCAGAACCGGCCGCGGCACTTCTACCCCGGCAGCCGCTGGGTCGACTGGGCCGGGACCGACTTCTACTCCGACAACCAGGACTGGAAGGCCCTGAACGGACTCTATGAGAAGTTCGCGGGCAAGCCCTTCGCAATCACCGAGTGGGGTGTCTCGACCGGCGACGACTCGGCCTACGTGCGCAAACTGATGACCTGGGTGCGGCGCCACCGGCGCGCCAAGATGCTCGTCTACTACCAGGACTTCGGCTCGACCAGCTCCTACCGGATCCAGAACTGGCCGGCCAGCCTCGGCGTCCTGCGCAACCTGATCCACAACGGCCGCTTCCCCTCCTACGCGCCGTTCCCGCCGAAGGCGCCGCCACCGCCTCCGGGCGGCGTCGCGCCCCGCAAATAGAGCCGATCGACCCTGGGCGCGGTCGAGGTTTGGTTCGCTATGCGGTCGTAACCTCTACCGCGCCGGCCGGCCGCGCTACTGCCCGTCGATCAGAACCGCGTTGTTGGAGTAGCCGGTGAAGTTGCGGGCGATCCGCGCCCAGCCGAGCCGCCGCGGCCGCGCGGCGCGGTAGCGCAGCAGCGTCATGCGACCGAGGTCGACTCGCCCCACGCGGCGGAAGCTCGGCGGCAGAGCGCTGCGGGCGCTGCGTGGCGGCGGCCGGCCGCTGACGACGTCGACTTCGCCCACCGCCCGCGGCGCCAGCCGCCACTGCTTCCACTTGACCCGGGTCTGGTTGCCGCCGAGGTAGAAGGAGAGCGGTTCGTCGCCCTGCTCCCAGACGAAGATGGCCCGCGGCCCTCGCGCCGGGCCGATCCGCTGTGCCACGCCGCGCCAGTCGTCACGCTGCAGCGCCGGGCGGAAGTCCGCGTAGACGCAGAACGCGAGCAGGTAGGCGCACAGGGCGGCGCCGACTCCCGCGCCCAGCCATCCCGCGCGCGGGGCGGCGATCCCCGCCGCGCCGAGGAGCGCCAGCGGGATCAGCGCCGGCAGCAGGTTGCGCTCGAGGACGAAGTCCTGACCGGCGAGGGCGAGGGCGACGGCGAGCAGGACCGCGCCGCCGCCGATCGTCAGCGCCGTCGCCGCGCCACGCCTCTCCCGTGCCCCGCCGCGGAGCAGCAGCAGCGCGATCGCCAACCCGTACAGCACGATCGGGATCAGCGCGTGCTTGAGCAGGCCCGCTTCGCCGACGAAGAAGCTGGTCCCTGTCGCGCGCAGGCGGCCGACCAGGCCGAAGCTCGCAATCCAGTCGTTGTTCTTGCCACCCGCCTGGTGCAGGGCGATCGGGGCCAGCGCGAGGCCGGCGAGCGCCACCCCGCCGACCGCCCACAGCACGCGGCGCAGCGGTCGCACCGCGAGCAGCAACCAGGCGGCCTCGATCGCCATCGGGAAGACGGCGAAGTAGTGGGCGCTGAGCGCCAGCGCCGAGAAGACGGCCCACCAGGCGAGGTCGCGGCCGGCTCCCGTCCGCCGGGCGCGAAAGAAGAAGAGCAGCGCTGCGGTGCAGAGCAGGACGAGCAGCGCGTAGGCGCGGGCGTCCTGCGAATACCAGACCAGCATCGGCTCGACCGCGACGATCGCGGCGACGGCGAGGCCGGCACGACGGCCGATCAGCTCCCGCCCAGCCACGTAGGCGAGCGGAACCGTGGCAGTGCCGAAGGTCGCCGAGAGCGAGCGCAGGCCCACCTCGCGCACGCCGAAGAGGTGAGACCACAGCCAGGCGAGCAGGTAGTAGAGCGGCGGGGTCGACTCGCCGGACCAGACCTCGTGCATGGTCCGCGGCAGACCGGCGAGGAGGACGCGGCCGGCGGTCACCGCCTCGTCGTGGCGGTAGCTCTGCAAACCTAGGGTCGAGAAGCGGATCGTCGCCGCCAGCGCCGTCAGGCCGACCACGGCCCAGAAGAACCATCGCGTCCGAGCCGTGTTGGGGAAGGTGAAGGAGCCCATCCAGTCGAAGGGAGTGCGGATGAATCGCGGCCGAGACAAGGCAAAGGTACTCGCAGCGCTGGCCGTAGCTGCGGCGCTCGTCCTCTGCATGGCCGCCCCAGCCGGCGCGGGACAGCTCCAGCCCGGCCCGGGCAAGACCTTCTTCGGCCTGACCGACAGCGGCGTCACCTCCCAGTTCACCGAATTCGGCGAACTGGTGGACAAGCATCCGGCGATCATCGAGACCTTCCGCTCCTGGGGCGACGACCTCAAGGGCTCGCTGAAGCGCTGGCAGAAGGCGATCTCCCGTCCGGTCCTGCACATCACGACCGCCGACCCCAACGACGGCCACCAGCTGATCACCCCGCGCGGGATCGCGCTGGGCAAGGGCGACGACTATCTGGTCAACCTCAACGAGTTCTTCTGGGGGCACGATCTGCGCGCCTACATCCGCCCGATCGGCGAGCCCAACCGCTGCCTCAACGTCTACGCCTCCTACGACTGCGAAGGCAACCTCAAGGCGCCCTACCAGAAGCCCTACTGGTACCGGCTGGCGTTCCGTCGCATCTACATCGTCCTGCACGGCGGCGGCAAGCTGGCGAAGATCGACCGGCGGCTCGCGCTGGCCGGGCTGCCCCCGCTGACCAGCTCCGGCGGAGAACTTCCGGCCGGGCTGCCCAAGACGCCGATCGAGGTGATCTGGAGCCCGCTGCCCGGCGGCTCGCCGGAAGTGCGCCAGAACCTGCCGGGCTTCTTCTACCCCGGCTCCCGCTACGTCGACTGGGTGGGAACCGACTTCTACGCCAACTACCCCGTGTGGAAATCGCTGACCGGCTTCTACGAACGCTTTGCCGGACGCGAACGCAAGCCGCTCGCGCTCACCGAGTGGGGGCTCGACGGCAGCGACGACACGACCTTCGTCAAGCGTCTCTTCACCTGGATGCGGCGACACCCGCGCAGCCGGATGCTGATCTACTACCAGGACTTCGGCTCGACCAGCTCCTACCGCCTGCAGAACTATCCGGCAAGCCTCGCGATCGTGAAACGCAAGCTCCGCTCCCCGAGCTTCCCGTCCTGGGCCTTCGAAGCGCCGGAACCGCCACCGCCCCCCACGCCGCCCACGCCGCCGGGAGGAGCGACCCCGTAGCCAGCCGGCTGGGGCAGGCACGGCAACGGGTGACGGCATCGCCATACCTGGTGGTGCTGGCCGCGATCGTCGCCGGCGGCGCGGTCCTCCGCTTCG
>Ga0315540_10002421_pt1 | contig 10499 bp, 6 predicted proteins | sample SalMarSW160110MG_FD_203677 | JGI IMG/M metagenome (GOLD analysis project Ga0315540, IMG submission 203677) | Salt marsh sediment microbial communities from the Plum Island Ecosystem LTER, Massachusetts, United States - Salt Marsh Sediment SW1601-10 ... | reverse complement strand
CCTTTTCGATCCACCAGCCCTGGGCCTGGAACGAGTAGTCGCCGGTCACGGGGTTGAAGCCGAACGAGCCGGAGTCGTCGTACCAGAACCCGCGGTCCACGGAGGCGAGGATCGCCTCGGGCGACGCCGTGCCGGGCTCGACGAACAGGTTGTGGAAGCCGATGCCGGGCGTGCTCGCGAAACCGCGCACGCCGCTGCCGGTGAGCGCGGCCCCGGTGCGGCGCGAGTGGTAGAGGTCGTACGTGAAGTTCGCGCAGCGACCGTCGTCGATCAGCACGTTGCGGCGCGTGGACACGCCCTCGGAGTCGTAGGGCGAGCTGCCGAGGCCGCGCACGAGCGTGCCGTCGTCCACGAGCGTCACGAGCGGCGAGGCGATCGGCTGTCCCAGCCGGCCGGTGAGCCACGACGACTGCTTGAGCACCGACTCCCCGGTGAACGCGTCGTACATTTCGGCGATCCAGGCGGCGGCGATCTCGGGCGACATCACGACCGGCACCCTCGCGGTGGGGACCCGACGGGCCCCGAGCCGGGCGAGCGCGCGGCGCGCGGCCTCGCGGCCGATCGACTCCATGGGCGCGACGTCGGCGAGGTGGCGCTTCGCCATGCCGTAGACGCCGGTCTGCTGGCGGCCCGCCCCCTCGTCGGCGAGCGCCACGACCCAGGCGCTGACGACCGTGCCCTCCCAGGCGCGCGCAACGCCCCTCGAGTTCGCGATGGCGAAGGCGCCCGAGCTGCTCGAGACCGTGGCGCCGTCGGTGCGCCGGATGCGGGGATCCGCATCGAGCGCGGCCTTCTCGAGCGCCAGCGCCATCTCGATCTTGCGGTCCGCGTCGAGCGTGGCGGCCGCCGGGTCGAAGAGCTGCAGGTCGGTCGCGGCGGCCGTGCCGGCCTGCGCGGGATCGGGCACGCCGTTCGCCTCGTCGGGCGTGGCGTGCGCGGCCAGCGCGACGGCGCGGCGTGCGAGGTCGTCGATCCCCTCCGGTGTCAGGTCGGTGCCGGAGCAGAAGCCCACCGCGCCGCCCACGATCACGCGCACGCCGAGCCCCAGCGTACCGCTCTGCTGGAGCGTCTCGATGCGCCCCCCGAGGACGCTCGCGGTGAAGGCGCGCGAGCTCTCGAGGCAGGCGTCGGCGACGTCCGCGCCGGCGGCCTTCGCGCGGTCCAGGGACTGCGCGGCGTACGCCAGCAGCCGGTCGGGCGGGGCGTGTCCGCCCGTGTGCGCGGCCGTCGCCGCGCTGCGCTCGCTCAACGGCGTCCCCCGAACGTGTACGAGAAGCCGGCGGAGAGCTGGGCGCCGCTGCCGTCGATCTTCGCGAGGGCGCCGTTGTCGAGTCGCTGGAGCGAGGTGTCGGTGATGGTGGTCCCGTCCGAGCTGCGGCTCTTGCGCTGTCCCTTCAGCTCGTCGAACTTGCGGTAGATCCACGCGAACCGTGCGGTGAGCCAGGCGTTCCCGTAGAGCGGCCGCCGCCAGCCCAGGTGCGGGCCTCCTGCGAACGACGAGGCGTGGTAGGCGCCGCTGTAGTCGGCGTTGAGGTCCGGCTGGGGGAAGATGCGGACCGAGTAGTCCTCCGAGTAGTGGGCGAACGACATGCCCGCGGAGGCGCCGACCTCGAGCCCGAAGAGGCTCCTGGGCCGGTACGAGCCCGTGAGGCGCACGTCCATGGTCGCGACCAGCGTGGTCGCGTCCATGCTGCCCAGGATCGTGCCGGCCGACAACGTGTGCACGCGCTGGCGTTGCTGCTCCGTGGTGATCCCCAGGCACCACGCGCCGCGCCGCCGCCCGACCTCGAACGCGTATGCCTGCGGGTGGTCGAAGCTCCGGAACACTCCCGGCGCGTCGAGGCTCTGCACCGCGATGTCCTGCATGTACGTGATGTTCGCCTCGGGATCCGTGTAGTCCTGCGTCGCGAAGCCGCCGCGCACCTCGACGTACCAGCCCGAGGGGGCGACGGTGAAGACGGACACGGGGCCGTGGTCGGTCGTCGCCGGGGCGGCGGCCGGCGCGCCGTCGTCGGCCGCGCGGGCGAGGGGGGCGAACAGCGTCATGGCGAACAGCGCGGTGACCAGGACTCTCATCTCGTATGCCTCCGGGCCCGCCCTCAGACGGCGGTGCCTCCCACGGTGATTCCGGTGAACCGGACGGTCGGCTGGCCCACGCCGACGGGCTTCCACTGGCCGTCCTTTCCGCACGAGCCGGTGGTGCCGTCGATCAGCAGGTCGTTGCCGACGCCGTCGATCTTCATCATGGCATCGTTACCGTTGCCGGTGAGTGTCGCATCGCGGACGGGTTGCGTCAGCCGGCCTTTCTCGATCTGCCAGGCCTCGGTGACCTGGAACGAGAAATTGCCGTCGGCCGGGCTCACCGACCCGCCCCCGAGCCGTTTGCAGTAGAGCCCGCGGTCCACCGAGGCGATGAGCTCCTCGGGGGTGTGCGGGCCGGCTTCGATGTACGTGTTCGTCATGCGGCAGAGCGGCACGTCGCGGTACGAGGCGCGCCGTCCGTTGCCCGTGGGCGCATGGCCCGTGAGGTCCGCGTTGAGCCGGTCCCAGAGATAGCCCGCCAGGACGCCGTCCTCGACGAGCACCGTGCGCTGGGCCGGCGTGCCCTCGTCGTCCACCCGAAACGACCCGCGCGAGTGGGGCACGAGCCCCGAGTCCACGATCGTCACGCCGCGGGCGGCGACCTGCTGGCCCTGCTGCGTGGCGCGAATGCTGCTGCCCTTGCGGATGGTGTCGCCTTCCATGCCGTGGCCGAAGCACTCGTGCACCATGACGCCGCCCCAGCCGTTGGACACGACGACGGGGTAGGAGCCGGCCTCGGGCTCGCGGGCCGAGAGGAGCAGCACGGCGCTGCCGGCTGCCTCGAGCGCAATCGCTTCGGGGCTGCGCTCGGTCTCGAAGTAGGACGCGTCCACACAGCCGCCGCCGGCCGCGAATCCCTCCTGGCGCCGGTCGCCCTCGAGCGCGAGCGCGCTCACGACGAGTCGCGACAGGTACGCGCGATCCTCGGCCCAGAGCCCGTCGGTGTTCGCCACGAGGAACGACTTCGCGCTCGTCGCGAGGTTCACGCCCACCTCGCGCACGCGGCCGTCGTGACCTCGCGCGGCCGCGTCGGCGCGCCGCAGCAGCTCGACGCGCTTCGCCTCGTCCAGCGCGAGCGGCGCCGGCTGCGCGAGCGTGAACGGCGGCGGCGCGTCCACGACGCGGAACGCGCGCGGCGCGCCCCCGCCCCGGCCCTCGCGGGCGATCCGCGCCGCGACCTGCGCGGCCGCGCGCGCGCCTTCGATGCCGTAGCCGTCGGCGTAGGCGTAACCGGTCTGGTCACCATGGATCGCACGGACGCCGACGCCGTTCAGCACCGAGTACGAGGCGGTCTTGACCCGTCCCTCGTCGAACGAGAATGCGGTCAGGATCGCGTGCTCGACGTAGACGTCGGCGAACTCCGCGCCGGACCCGCGCGCGATCTCGAGCAGCTCGGAGACCAGCTCGCGTGGCACGAGCGTCGGGAGGTCGGGAAGGCGGGTGTCGGTGGACATCGGTTGTGGGGATTCCTGCGGGTGGCGGACGGGAAAGGCGGGGAGCTTAGCGGGGGCTCCGGCGCGAGGCCAGCCGGGGCAGGCCCCCCCGCACGCCGCCGAAGGGAATCTGCCGCAAGGGCTTTGGTTGTGCGGCGCAGATTGTGGTGGACGCGCCCGAGCGGCGTACGGCCGCAGGTCCGCCACCATCCGGCAACGACTTCCGGGACCCCGGGCGCGCCCCCACAATCTGCGCCGCACCTGACAAAGGCTTTTATTGACCCGTCGGTCATTTGGCGACTAGTTTACCGACCCGTCGGTTATTAACCGCATCCGACAGGGCCGTGACAACCGGCAGCCCCGCGCTGAGACCGCGCGGGCGCGCCCCGAGCAAACCCGGCACAGGACAACGACCATGCAGACGAAACCGGCGGCCGCAGGAACGCGCAGGGGCCCGCGCTGGCACCGCCGCAAGGAGACCCGGCCCGCCGAGATCCTCGACGCCGCGCTCGAGGAGTTCGTGGCGCGCGGCTTCGCCGCGACGCGGCTGGAGGACATCGCGAAGCGCGCCGGCTGCACCAAGGGCACGATCTTCCTGTACTTCCCGAACAAGGGGGAGCTGTTCAAGGCGATGGTCCGCGAGCACGTGCTGCCGCGCATCCGGGAGGCGGAACAGAGCGTCGAGGGGCACGGCGGTCCGGTGCGCGACCTGCTCGCGGACGTGCTGCGCGCGCGCTGGGACGGGCTCTACCACTCGAAGCTCAGCGGCCTGCCGAAGCTCATGTTCGCCGAGGCGGGCAACTTCCCCGAGCTGGCGCGCTTCTACCACGACGAAGTCGTCTCGCGCAGCCAGGCGGTCGTGAAGCGAATCCTCGAACTCGGCATCCAACGCGGCGAATTCCGCGATCTCGACGTGCACACGACCGCGCTGGTCATGGTTTCGCCGATGCTCATGGCCTCGCTGTGGAGGCACTCGTTCGCGCACTGCGCCCCGGACTACGCCGACGCGCAGGCCTTCTTCGACACCGCTCTCGATTTCCTCCTCCGCGGGCTCGCCCGCGAGACTTCGCCCGGGGGTCAGCCTTGAAGCATGCGCCGTTCGCGGCCGCCGTCCTGGCGCTCGCCGCGCTCCTGCCCGCGCCGTCCCGCGCGGCCGACAATCCCAGCCTCGGTTTCGCGGACGCCGTCTCGCTCGCGACCCGCCAGAACACGGGCGTCGCGCTGGCCGGCCTGCGCCGCCGCGAGGCGAGCGCGCGGGTGGGACAGGCCCGCGCGGCATTCCTGCCCTCGGTCACCGGGCAGGCGACGATGACCGACCGCACCTATAACATCCTCTCGCTCGGCATCGACCTGCCGGGGTTCTCGATCCCCGACCCGCTGATCGGCCCGGTGTACGACTCCGAGGCGCGGGTCGTGGTCCGCCAGACCGTGCTCGACCTGTCCTCCTGGCAGCGCCTGCGCGGGGCCCGCTACGGCGAGATCGTGGCGCGCGCCGATCTCGGCGGCTCCGCCGAGGCGGCCGCCCAGGCGGCGGCGCTGGCGTACCTGCGCGCCGCCCGCGCGCAGGCCATGGTGCAGGCGCGCGAGGAGGACCTCGCGCTCGCGAAGGACCTGCAGTCGCTCGCCGACGCCCAGCTCGAGGCGGGCACGTCGCCCAGCATCGACGCGACGCGGGCGCGCACGCAGGTCGCGGTGTCGCAGGGCGCGCTGATCGTGGCCCGCAACGGGCTCGACCGCGCGCGGCTCGATCTCGCGCGCGTCCTGGGGCTCGACCCGTCCGCGCCGCCGGTGCTCACGGACACGCTGAGTGCCGCCCTGGGCGCCAGCGACGCGCCGGACTCCGGCGCGGCGGCCGTGTCGTTTGCGCTCGAGCACCGCGTCGAGCTGCGTGGCGAGCAGGCGAAGCTGGCGCGCGCCCGCGCCGACCGCAGCGCCACGCTGCTCGAGCGGCTGCCGCGGCTCGACGTGACCGGCGACTGGGGCTCGAGCGGCGAGCACTACGGCGACGCGATCGCGACGCGCACCTACGCCGCGGCGCTCACCGTGCCGATCCTGGACGGGCTGCGGCGCGAGTCGAGGCTCGGGGAGCAGGCCGAGCAGATCCGCGAGGCCGAGGTGCGCACGAAGGACCTCCGCGACCAGGTGTCCGCCGAGGTGAGCGGCGCGCTGCTCGACCTGGGTTCCGGGCTCGAGCAGGAGAAGGTGGCGCACGAGCAGCTGCGGCTCGCCGAGGAAGAAGTGTCGCAGGCCCGCGAGCGCTTCACGAGCGGCGTGGCCGGCAACATCGAAGTGATCAACGCCCAGGCATCGCTGCTGCGCGCGCGCGATGCGGACATCAACGCGCGCTTCGCCGTCGCCAGCGCCCGCGTGGCGCTGGCCCGCGCCGCGGGTGTCGCGCGCGGCATGCGCTGATTCACGACCCGGAAGAGGACCCACCGACATGAGTGCCCAGCTCGAGTCTCGCGAAGCTCCCGCCGCACCCGCGCCGGCGCCGGCCCGCCGGCGCCTGCCCCTCGCCCCGATCATCTTCCTCGTCGTCGCACTCGTCGGCGGCGGCTTCGGGCTTCAGCGCTGGCTGTGGTCGCGGACCCACGTGGAGACCGACAACGCCCAGGTGGACGGCAGCATCGTGCCCGCGATCGCGCGTATCGGGGGCTACGTCACGAAGGTCGCGGTCGAGGAGAACGCGCGCGTCAAGACCGGCGACCTGCTCGTGCAGCTCGACGACCGCGAGCAGAAGGCGAAGCTCGAGCAGGCCGACGCCGACCTCGCCGTGGCAATCGCGAGCGCCGGCTCACGGGGACGGGTGGGCATGGCGCTGGCGCAACTCGACGCGGCGCGGGCCCAGGTCGCGCAGGCCGAGGCGAACGCCACGAAGACGGCCGGCGACGCGCGGCGCTACGAGGGCCTCGCGGCCCGTGGCATCGTGAGCCCGCAGCAGAACGACGCGGCGAAGGCGGCGGCCGAGGCGGCCGCGGCCCAGCTCGACGCGGCGAAGAAGCAGGTCGTGGCGGCGGAGGGGGCCGTCCGGACCGCCGACGCGAAGCTGGCGGCCGCGCGGGCCTCGCGCGACCAGGTCGCACTGCAGCTGTCGTACATGAGGATCACGTCGCCCGTCGACGGCATCGTGAGCCAGAAGAACGTCGAGGTCGGCCAGTACCTGCAGCCCGGCCAGGCGACGATGGCGGTCGTCGAGATCGACGACACCTACGTCGTCGCGAACCTCAAGGAGACCTCGATCTCGAACGTGCGTATGGGCGACCCCGTGAAGATCGACGTGGACTCCTATCCCGGCCACCCGGTGCAGGGCGAGGTCGAGAGCCTGAGCCCGGCCACGGGCGCCGAGTTCTCGCTGCTGCCGCCCGACAACGCGACCGGCAACTTCACGAAGGTCGTGCAGCACATCCCGGTGCGGATCCGGGTCACGAGCCCGCCGGACCCGGTGCGCCCGCTACGCCCCGGCATGAGCGTCAAGGTCACGATCACGACGCGCCGCCACTGACCCGCGCATGAGCGTCGCCACCGCCCCCGCGGGGGTACTGCACCTCGAGGACGAGTCGTACCGCAACCGCTGGGTCATCGCGTTCGCGGTCACGCTCGCCTCCATCCTCGAGATCCTCGACACGAGCATCGTGAACGTGGCGATCCCGCACATGATGGGATCGCTCGGCGCGACGCTCGACCAGATCGCCTGGGTCTCGACCGGTTACATCGTCGCGAACGTCATCGTGCTGCCCATCACCGGCTGGCTCTCGGTGAGGTTCGGGCGCCGGCGCTACTTCACGGCCTCGATCGGCCTGTTCCTCGTCGCGTCGTTCTTCTGCGGCAACTCCCACACGCTGTCCGAGCTCGTGTTCTGGCGCATCGTGCAGGGCGTGGGCGGCGGCGCGCTGCTGTCCACCTCGCAGGCGATCCTCTACGAGGTGTTCCCCGTCCACGAGTACGGCCAGGCGATGGCGATCTTCGGCGTCGGCGTCATGGTCGGCCCCACGCTCGGGCCCACGCTGGGCGGCTACATCACCGACACGTTCTCGTGGCCCTGGATCTTCTACATCAACCTGCCGATCGGCGGCTTCGCGCTGCTGCTCGCGCTCAGCTACGTGCGCAACTCGCGCTTCGCGAAGAGGGCGGGGCCGACCGACTGGACGGGCCTCGCGCTGCTGGCGGCGGGCATCGGGGCGCTGCAGCTGCTGCTCGAGCGCGGCGAACGGCTCGACTGGTTCGCCTCGCGCGAGGTCGTCCTGCTGGCCGCCGCGGGGGTCCTGGGGCTCGCCGGGTTCGTCTGGCACGAGCTGACGACCGAGCACCCCGTGATCGACCTGCGCATCTTCGGCAACCGGCAGTTCGGGACGAGCGCGATCCTCGGCTTCATCCTCGGCATGTGTCTCTACGCGACGGTCTTCGTGCTGCCGGTCTACCTGCAGGCCCTGCAGCACTTCACCGCAAACCAGACCGGCCTCGTGATCCTGCCCGGCGCGCTCGCGAGCGCGGTCACGATGGCGGTGATGGCGCGGCGCATCGGGAGGCAGGACAGCCGCGTCGTGGCGGCGACCGGCGCCGCGCTGTTCGCGCTCGCCATGTGGTGGTGGTCGCACTTCACGACCCTGAGCGGGGCGGACGACTTCTGGTGGCCGCTCATCCTGCGCGGCGCCGCGCTGGGCCTCGTGTTCGTGCCCCTCAACAATCTCGCGATGCTCGACCTGCCCATGTCGCGCATCGCCCCCGCGACCGGTCTCTACAACCTCATGCGCCAGCTCGGCGGAAGCGTCGGCATCGCGATCTCGGCCTCGCTCGTGACCCGCTTCTCGGCCGAGAGTCGCGCGGTGCTGGGCGAAAAGGTGTCCGCGTACGACCCCGTGACCGCCGCCCGCGTCGAGTCCACGGCGCGCTGGCTGGTGTCGCGCGGCGACGTCGCGGCGGTCGCGCACGAGAAGGCCGTCGGCTTCGTCGCGGGCGCCGTCCAGCGGCAGGCGACCATGCTCGCGTTCGACCGGATTTTCCTGCTCTTCGGCGCGCTGTTCCTGATCGCGATCCCGATGATCATGACGCTGCGCTGGAAGTTCGGGCAGGTGCGCGGCGGCCACCGCGCGGGGCCGCCGAAGTGCGGCGGCCTTCACTCGCGGGGGCGATTCGCATGCCCCGCAGGATATCGGCCCGCGCATCGGAACGCATGAGCATCGCGCGGTTTCCGGGGCGTGCAGGAAGCGCCGCGCGACGCACCGCGCGGCGTGGCCACCCTCACGCGGGCGGGTGTATGGTCCGCGTTCCATGAGTCACCGCCACCTGCACGGCACCGACGTCCCGGGCCCCGCCACGCACACGATTCCGCACGAGCACCTGCCGCTCGTGCCCGACGGCGAGGGCTGCATCGAGCTGCTGGCGGACCGCCTGCGCGAGTGGCCGGGCGTGCTCGCGATCGAGGCGAACTTCCACGCCAGCACGCTCACCGTGCGGTACGAGCCGCAGTCGGTGACGCCCGACCAGCTCAACGCGTTCGCCGACGACGTCGGGGCGGTCTTCTCGCAGCGCGTCACCGTGTGTGAGAAGCGCGAGACCCTCGACGCCTGCGCCGAGTGCGCGCTGCGCTTCGGGCGGCTGACGCCGGCGGAGAGGGCCCTCTTCCGGGCGTCGGCGACCCCGGGACGCGTGAGCATCGCCCGCCGCGACGCGGAGGGCTCCGGTGTCGAGGTCGTGAGGCCGCTGGGCGGCAAGCCCTGGGGCGCGGCGCTCTCGCACGAAGAGGAGGAGGCGCGCTCGGGGGGCCGCATGATGGCGGTGCTCACGGGCCTCTGCCTGGCCTCCCTGCTCGCCGGCATCGCGCTGGAGAAGGTCATCGCGCCCGAGAACACCTGGTCGCACCTGCTCTACTACGCCGCCGCGGTGTCCGGAGGCTGGTTCGCGACGCGCAGTACGTTCGAGGCGCTCCGCCGGCTCAAGTTCGACGTCAACCTGCTCATGATCCTTTCGGCCGTCGGCGCCGCCGCGATCGGGTACGTCTTCGAGGCCGCGGTGCTCATGTTCCTGTTCTCGCTCAGCAACACGCTCGAGGTGTACACGATGGGGCGCACGCGGCACGCGCTGAAGGCGCTGCTCAAGCTGCGCCCGGCCCGCGCGCTCATCCGCCGCGAGGGCCGCGAGATCGAGGTCGAGGTCGAGGCCGTGCGCGTCGGCGAGACCGTGATCGTAAAGCCCGGCGAGGCGTTCCCGGTGGACGGCAGCGTCACCCAGGGCACCTCGCTCGTGGACCAGAGCAGCCTCACCGGCGAGTCGGTCCCGGTCGAGAAGAACCCGGGCGACAAGGTGTTCGCCGGCACGATGAACCAGCTCGGTGCGCTCGAGATCGTGACCGTGCGCGCGGCCGCGAACAGCGCGCTCGCGCGGATCGTGGCGCTCGTTCAGGAGGCGCAGGAGCAGAAATCGAAGACCGAGGAGGCCGCGGAGTGGGTGGGCCGCTACTACACCGTCGCGGTCATGATCGGCGCCGGGCTCATGCTGTTCGTGCCCCCGCTGCTGTTCGGCCACGAATGGCGGGCGTCGATCTACCGCGCCATGACCCTGCTCGTGGTCGCGTCGCCGTGCGCGCTGGTCATCGCGACTCCGGCCACGATCCTCTCGGCGATCGCGAACGCGGCGCGCAACGGCATCCTGTTCAAGGGCGGCCGCTACATCGAGGCGCTGGGACGCGTGAAGGCGGTCGCCTTCGACAAGACCGGGACGCTGACCCGCGGCCGCTTCGAGGTGACCGACGTGGTCGCGCTGCGCGGCACGACCGAGGACGAGCTGGTCGCAATGGCCGCGACCGCCGAGAAGCGGTCTCCGCACCCGCTCGCCCAGGCGGTCGTTCGCGCCGCGGAGGCGCGGCGGGTCTCGTACGAGCCGGCCGAGAAGATGGTGAACCATCTCGGCAAGGGGCTCGTGGCGACGCACCGCGGCCGGACGATCGAGATCGGGACGCCCGAGCTGTTCGCGTCGCTCGGCACGGAG
>Ga0315540_10002420_pt1 | contig 10500 bp, 7 predicted proteins | sample SalMarSW160110MG_FD_203677 | JGI IMG/M metagenome (GOLD analysis project Ga0315540, IMG submission 203677) | Salt marsh sediment microbial communities from the Plum Island Ecosystem LTER, Massachusetts, United States - Salt Marsh Sediment SW1601-10 ... | reverse complement strand
TCGCCGAAAGCAAATCAAAAATCGACCAGGAGAGCGCTGGTCACTGCGAAGGAGCGGGAGTGGGAGTGCGCACGTCACCTTGCCTCTGTGCCCGACTTCGCCCCCTCTCCCGCGAGGGGAGAGGGGACGAAAGTCAGAACGGGTTGGGTGAGCTTGAAATGACTGCTGCAGAGTTTGGGCCGCACGGCATGCTTGGCGGGAGGCTTTGCCAAGGGTGCGGCTGGAGCGGCCCGATTAGGATAATGCAACGCCGTCCTGATGGCCCGCTTTGGCGCGGCGCGAATTTGCCTTGCGCTCGCCCGAAGCCGGCTTGACGGCAGCGCCGCCGATCGCCTGGAGATAGAGGTCGAGCAGCGTCTCCTGTTCGTCGCGTTCCTGCTGGTCCTGCTTGCGAACCCGGATCACCTGCCGCAGGATTTTTACGTCGAAGCCGTTCCCCTTTGCTTCGAGATAGATTTCTTTCTTGCCTTCGTTGAGCTCCTTGATCTCTTCCTCGATGCGCTCGATGCGCTCGACAATTGCGCGCAGTTGATCGCCTGCAACCTCGCCTGGTGCGCTCATGGTGTACTCCTGGTGAACATGATCGTGCAAAAATGCGCGATTTGGCCCGCATCAGCAAGGCAAGCCGCCGCGTGTGGTCAACAGGTGGTTAAAGGCTCGCGCGCCTGCGGTCAGGACAGGATCAGGCCGGGCGGCAGCGCCTCGCCGTACAAACTCAATCGCTCGGCGCGCTCGACGGGAACGGCCTGTCTGAGGCGGTTGGTCTTGGCCGGTGCAACGCCGGCCTTCTCCAGCTTGCCGGCGATTTTTTCCCGCAGGGATCTGGGCAGGTCCAGGCTGCGGTCATCGACGGCGCGCGCAGCGCGCAGGAACAGCACCTGCACCTCGGCGAATTCCGGATGGGTCCAGTCGAACCGGCGGAACGCGTCATAGGCCTTTTCGACCAGCGCCGGCGGGGGAACGCTTTCTGGCCCGGCGTAAAACGGCGTCCGGTTGAGCAGCAATCCGAGCGCGGCAAGATAGGGCGCGCAATGCTTTTGCTGGGAAGCGAGTTGCTGGGCCGTTGCGACGAAGTGCCCGATCAGCGCGGCCTTGCGCTCAGGGCCGAGGCGCTCGAACGAGCCGGCCATGCGGATCAGTTCGGGTGCAATAGTCTTTTGCTGATAGAGCCGGTCCTTCTCGGCGGCGAGCAGCGCCTCTTGCCGTTCGCGCGAGAGGCCGCCGGCGACGCGCCGCCACAGGATGTATTCCTGCGGCTTGCTGCGCTTGCCGGGGAAGCGCAATCCACCGCTCAGGATGTGCCACAGCGCGTCGATGCGAAGCTCATCCATCGGCACGCCGAATCCCGGGCGCAGGAGGAAACCGGCGAGCACCAGCCAGGTCTCCTCGTGGTCGGCTGAGCGAGCGCGCGCGGCTTCGTTGGCTTCCAGGCTGCTCCACAGGTCGCGCAGCAGGATGCCGTTCCACTCGCCTTTTGGCCGCTCGAGGATTTGCTCCAAACTCTGAAGCAGCCGCTGCGCCGTCATCTTCTCGCGCTTGCCGAGCGGCAGCGTAAACGCAGCAGCGATCCGCTGGCGGGCCGCGGTCAGGCGCTCGGGCGCGACGCCAGGCTCTGTTGGCGAGGGCGCCGATTCCGCTGTTGGGGCGGTCCCGGCCGCATCGCGCTCATGCGGACGCAGATTGAATTCGAGCGGCCAGGTGTGCGCGAGGCTTGGGTCCAGGCTCCGGCACGACACTTGAAGCAGCCCTAGCGCGTTGACCTTGGCGTCGACCGCGACGGGGATTGTGGCGGCGGCGTCGCCGCCTGCCGATAGCGGGACGGTCGCGATCGTCTCCAGCGGCGGCAGCGCGTGAAACTCTTCCCGTTGCTCGTCGATAATGTCGCCGGCTTTTGCCGCCTCGTGGCGGGTCGAGGTATAAACCTGGAAGCGCACCAGCCGGTTGACGCGAAGCCGCAGGCCGAGTTCCGCAACCTCATAGGACTGATCGGGCGCGGCGCCGTGCGGCAGAATGCAGACGAGCGCGCGCCGCGTTGCTTGCTGGCCGCCGTCCGCGGCCTTTGCTTGCGCTTCGAGAAAAACCGCGCGGGCGGCACCCGCCTCGATCCGTTCGCCGCCTCTTCGCAACTGCCGGCCAAATCGTGCCGCACCGAGCGCCACGGCGTGATCGAACTGCGCGTTCTCCAGCACATGCGGCAGCCGTCCGCTTTGCCATGCCCCGATCTGCTCGCGCAGCTTCTCGCGCAAACGAGCGGGACGCAGCGAGCCGCCATTGAAGAGCACCGCATCGACGGGAGGACGGCCGTCGAGGAACGCGGCAAGATGGCGGGTGATCGCGCCATCGAATGCGTAAGGGAGCCCAAACTCCTTGATCGCGCCGAGCGCACGCCGTGGCCGGTCGGTCAGCTTGCAGGCGGGGAAGAAGCCGTCGAGGACGAGCGCTTCCAGCTCGGCGCGGGTGACCTCGACGGACTGCGCGCCGGCCAGCAGGCTCGACCCGCGGCCCGGGAGCGAGACCGTGAAGGTTTCGTCCGACGCGCCGTCGCTGCCCAGCACCTTTTCCTTGAGCGATCGGCACGCGGCCACGAGGTGGTCCCATTGCCCACCGGCAAGTCCGCCGCTGCCGGTCGCGAGGCGCTGCTCACACAGATGCGCGATGGCGAGATCGATATTGTCGCCGCCGAGCAGAATATGATCGCTGACGGCGACCCGGCTGATGGCGGGCTCGCTGCCGTCGTCGTGCCGCTGCAGCTCGAACAGGCTGAAGTCGGACGTGCCGCCGCCGATATCGATCACCAGCACATGCTGCGTATCCGCTGGCGAAGGCGGCAGCGCGCTCCACGGACTCCCGCGGCCCGCCTGTTTTTGCTCGAGCCAGCAGTAGAACGCGGCCTGCGGCTCTTCGAGGAGGCGCACATGAGCGGGGAAGCCGGCTTCCTGCGCGGCGGCAAGCGTCAGCCGTTGCGCCGCGGCATCGAAGGAGGCGGGAACAGTAACCGTGACATCCTGGTCGTCGAACGCGCAGCCTTGCTCGGCAAAACGCAGGTTCCAGGCCGCGCGCAGATAGCCGAGAATGAGGGCCGAGGCGGTGACGGGCGAGATCTTGTCCTGCTGCGCCAGTTCGTCCGATCCCCACGGCAGGAAGCGCGCCGAGCGATCCGCCGCGTGATGGCAGAGCCAGGACTTGGCCGACTGGACGACGCGCCCCGGCGTTTCGCTCGCCTTGCGCTGCGCCAGCCGACCGACCACCCATTCGCTCGAACCAAGTCCGCGCGCGTTGATTTGCGCGGCAATCGCCTCCTCGGGCCGGTAGAGGAAGGAGGGGACCGTCGGGTGATCGATCACCGTCGACGGCGTGTCCCATTGCGGCACGGCGAAAGCCTGCGAGGCGCCCTCACCGGACAGCGGGGCAAAGGCCAGGACGGAATTGCTGGTGCCGAGATCAATGCCGATGCTGAATTTTTTGGGCTGCGCCATCCGCAATCCGTTGCCGCGCGATGCCAGACATCAAACGGACCGACTTCGGCGGTGCTTTGCCGCTATTCCGTTCTCACCAAAAACTCGACCTTCCAGCGATGGCCGGATGTGGTGTGCTTCATCCAGAGCTCGAGGGTGCCGACCTCGGTGATGACCGCGTTGATCTGCACCGGTACCGGCTGGCCAGCCGGCAGCTCTTCGACCGGCGCGAGATCGACCTCGAGCAGACTGATTTCCAGCAGCTCTTTCTCGGCATCGGGCAGGATCTGCCCGGGCTTGTCGCCGCTTCTGACTTCCGAGGAGAAGAACCGGAACTCCGCCGGTTGCCCGGTGACGAGGGCGAGGTCGCGGCCTTCGATCATCACTTCGGAGCCTTCCTCCATCCCCTGTGGAACGACGCAGAGCGCCTTCAGCGGCGGGTTGAAGCCGGGCACCGCCGGCATCGAGGTCTCCAGCCCGATATAATAGGACCGCGACGCGCCGGCCTTGATGCGGATGCCTTTGCCGGTGATGCGGTTACGGCCGTAGAAGGATGCGCCCTTGGCGACCGCCAGATCCGGCTCGTGTCCGGCGAGCTCGCGCACCGCCCGGCCGTCGTTCCAGTCCGTCAGCAGATCGAGCACGCGCCGCCGCAGCGGCGCCGCTTTGAAGACGCCGCCGTTGAACAGCACCGCAGTCGGCGCCAGAAACGACCTCGACAACGTGTCAGCCGGGACGAGGGAGCGCAGCATCTCGCTTGCCTGCACGTTCGCGAGGCTGCGCGTGAGAAAGCGGGCCAGGTGCTTGCTGATCACCGGGTCCGACGCATAGGGCAGGCCGAACTCCTGCAAGCCGACGCGCCGGCCCTGCTGCGGAAGGTCTCCGATGCCGGTGATGGCGAAGAACCCGTCGATGACGATCTGCTCCAGCGTCGGGCGGTCGAGCTTGGTCGAGACCGTATTGCCAAACAGGCTCGACCCGCGGGTCGGCACGGCGATCGGAAACTCGGTCATCGAGTCATCTTCCAGCATCGCCACCTTGGCCATGCCGGCGGAATGCGTGAGCGACAGGAACTGCATGTCGCTGATGGACGTGCCTTCGCCATCCAGCTTGGCGCGCAGCGCATAGGCGAGCGCCAGGTCCATATTGTCACCGCCGAGCAGGATGTGCTCGCCGACGCTAACGCGGTTGAGATCGAGATCGCCGTCCTTCTCGGAGACGGCGACGAGGCTGAAATCGGCTGTTCCGCCGCCGACGTCGCAGACCAGGACGATGTCACCGGGCCGCACCTGCGTGCGCCAGTCCTTTCCGGCCTGGGCCGTCCACGCGTAGAACGCCGCCAGCGGCTCCTCCAGCAGGATGACCTTGCCGAGACCGGCGGCCTCCGCCGCCTCTGCCGTCAGGTTTCGCGCGATTTCGTCGAAGGAAGCCGGGATTGTCACCACCACCTGCGCTTCCGCCAGGCTCAAGTTCTTGTCCTGGGTCCGCATCGCGTGGGCGAAGCTTTCTCTCATATGCTCGAGATAGCGGCGCGAGCACTCGAAGGCCGACAGCTTCTCTTCATCGATCTCTGACTTCCAGGGCAGCGTGCGCTGGCGCGGATCGATATGGGGGTTCGACAGCCATGACTTCGCCGAGGTGATCAGGCGGTCGGGCACGAGCGCGCCATGCTCGCGGGCGAAATGGCCGATGACCGGGCCGCGCTCCGGGGTCGGCCACGGCAGCGGGAATGAGTCGGCGGGAAACTCGTCATGATGCGGAATGTAAAGCGCGGACGCGAGCGTCGGCTTCTCACCGATCCGGTTCGGCCCCAGCACCTGGGTGATTTCGATGATGTCGGTCTGATTGCTATCGACTTCCGAAACCGCGATTGCGCTGTTGCTGGTGCCGAGGTCGATGCCGAGGCTGAAACGATAGTCCATGGAAACGTGCCACGTTGTTGTTGCGGAGTTGTTGTTGCGGAAAACGATCACCAATGGGGGACAGTTACGCCGCGTGTGTTACGGCACCGCCGTCAGAGCGGCGGGGACTGTCCGGCCAAACCGGCGGCTAGCGAAGCTCGACCTCGGCCGGAGCGACGGCTGGCAGCTTGTCGGCGCCGATCCGTGCCACCCGTGGCAGCTTGACCCATTCCGCCTTCCAGCCGTGATGGATGAGCGTTCCGGTGAACGGCGCCTCGCCGCTGATCTTGCCGACGAGACGGTAATCGTCCGATGCATATCCGGTCGGGACGGAGACGGTCGAGCCTTCCTTTTCGGTGCGCATCGGGCTGATGCCGAAATGCTCGCGAAGAACCGCCTTGCATCCCTCATGCAGAACGCGCCCGGCAGCCCCCACCTGCGCGTCGCTATAGCCGGCGATGTCGTCCATCAGAAAGTCGATGAAACGCCCCCTTTCTTGAAGGATCGAAAGAAAGTTCACGACCTCGGCATCGAACTGATTGGCCGCGGAGACGGGAGGCGCAGGGGGTGAGACGGGCGCGGCAGGCGCGGCAGGCTTGGGAACCTCTGCCTGTGCGACAGGCGAGGCGGCCGGGCGATCGGTCAAGAGCGCGCCAACCAGCACAACGGCAATCACGACGATGGCATATATGGCATATGATGTCAGGACGGAGTGCGTCACGGTCGCGAGGACCGAAAGCACGAGAATGATCAAGGCGAGAGCGACAGCAATTTTTCGCATGCTTCGGATTTCTTCTCTGAAGATGGCTGGCGGGGCAGGGGACTTCTTTGAACAGCTTGGTGCGATCCGTTATCATCTGGCCGCCGCGGGGTGAGCCGATGGCTCCGGTTGCAGGCGTCGGCCCACGTTTCTCATTTTTCCCGGTCTCATGTCCAGCGATTGGCCGGCCGCCGGGTTGAGCCCCGAATGGGCGATGCGCCAAGACAAGGCGCTTAATCGCCCCCGGCTGGACGATCGCCGCCGGCGTCGCGCTGCGTCTCGCTGTTTTCGCCGGTATTGTCGTCGGCGTCGCTCTCGCCCTCAACCACGTCTTTCAACAGCCGTGCCCAGGTTGCCGCCGCATTCAGCGTTGCCGTCGCGGTGAGCGCGGTCCCAAAGGCAATTGCGACGAGGAGCGGACTGAGGCTTGTGGCCTGCTCGACCGCGGCCGCTGGCGGTGCCCCGGCTGCGGGTTCCGCAGCGGGTTCTGCGGGCTCCGGTTCCGCCGCGGTTTCGACGGGCGCGCGCTCAGCAGCGGGTTCTGCGGGCTCCGGTTCCGCCGCGGTTTCGGCGGGCGCGGGCTCCGCAGCGGGTTCTGCGGGCTCTGGTTCCGCCTCTGCCTGGACGGGCTCCAGTTCCGCCGCTGGTTCTGCGGGCGTGTGTTCCGCCGCGGTTTCGGCGGGCGCGGGCTCCGCAGCGGCTTCTGCGGGCTCTGGTTCCGCCGCTGGTTCTGCAGTCTCCGGTTCCACCGCTGCCTGGACGGGCGAAGGCTCCGCCGCTGCCTCTGCGGCGGCTGGTTCGGCTGCTGCCGCAAATTCGGCAAGCCTGGCGGCCGTCAATGGCGGTATTGTCGCTGCATCAACAACTTTAGCGAGAGCCGACTTGCGGCGCTTTTTACCCTTTTTGTCCTTGCCAGCGCTGGACGCTGACTCTGCGGGCTCAGCGGAACCCGAAGGAGCTGGCTGACTGGCCGCGATCGGGACAACTGGTTCCCGCTCCGGTTCCGGCGCCGGTGCGGGAATGCTGTCTTTGCTCTGTCGGCCCTTGCCGATCCCGCCGCGCAGGTGATCCCTGAGCCGGCGGCGAGCCCGTCGGAAGGTGTCGTCGATGGCAAAACCGATGTCTTCGTAGCGCTTATCAGTGCCCCGGCTGTGGCCGGTATTGAGGTCACGTCCGTCGACAAGCGTGAAACCGATGTCGACCTCATACAGCCCCGGGCGCTTGCTCGCCTTCGGCCCTGTGGCCACCACCCGGCACGTTTCGATCGCCTCGTGGGACCGCGCCAATTCGGCAATTCGCTCCTCAATCGCGCTGCGAAGCCGGCGCGTCCCCTCCATTCCGTGAAAATCGATTTTCCATGTTTGCATCGGTAGTCCCCGGCCAACAACACGTCAGGTCATCGTAATCGAAGCACTTGACGGCAATCTGTTGCATTCGAGAATCACGTTTCTGCCATTTTGAAGGAGGCGCCGAGCGTATTCAATGCGACCGCAGCGCCGGTGGGCGAAGAAATGAGCGCTGCCATGACCTTTACTCGTCGTGGGGCGCGAGCGCGCGGCGCAAAGGCAAGCATTATAAATGCAGTCAATGCCCATGCCCAAGCGGGCGACTTCGAGCACACGTCTCACCTTCCATCTACTCGCAGGCCGTTGATAAGCAGAGCAGTTCAAAGCGCAGATTGCAACAGCCGGCGCCAGCAAGCGCTCTTGCGGAGAGTCATCGGAAGGTCAGCTCCGCGACCCACACCTGTGGGGGGCGTCCCAAATGTGTCCCGAGCTCGATTTCTGGGTCTTCAAAATCATACTAAGTCCTGGCGCGCTCGGAGAGATTCGAACTCCCGACCCTCAGATTCGAAGTCTGATGCTCTATCCAGCTGAGCTACGAGCGCCTGGTGCCGACTGCATTTGATCGCCCTTTTCCGAGCTTTGCGTCAACCCTCATCGTGCAACGGCCATCCCCTCGGCCACGCATCACGCCCAGAAGGGCTTGCTGCGTATTGCGATGTTTCGTAAAGAACCCCTATGGTGATAAGGAGAATCAACGATCAGACCGATTCGCTTTGGCTGGCGCGCATACGTACCCAGCTTAACGGATCGAATGGTCGATAACGATCATGACTACCTGGGAGGTACGTCAGACTTGTCTGAGCAACAGGAGGCTCAGCATGGAATCGACGATGGAAGACCGCATTCGCCAGCACGCTTATTTCTTGTGGCTCGACAACAACAGGACAGGCGACGCTACCTCCTTCTGGCTCGCCGCCGAGCGCGCAGTGCTGGCGGAAGTCGAGCAGGAAGCGGTAACGGCCCTCCAGCAGGCGCAAGCAGCTGCCGAGTCCGCAGCACGTCAGTTGGCGCGGCGCGTCAATGCGCTGGTGCTGCTGGAATCCGGGTCGGCTCGTGAAGAGCCTGAACTCGGCATTGCTGCCGAGTGACGATCGCCATCGGCGCAGTGCACGGCTGTTTTGCTGAGGGCGGCTTGCGCGTGCGCGTGCCGCCATCATTCGCGATTGCAATGCACCGCCAATGCCGGGTGAAATTCGCGTCGGGCTGAACAGTCTTCCCGGCGGTCGCAGCACCGCGCGCTCACTTTCCCAATTCGCGATCGCGGTCGACGGCTTCCCGTTCGCCTGCATTTGCTATAGTGCGCCGCCAAGCGGGCGCGGCCCGTTTTTTTGCGCGAGCACGGTATGGCACACGGGGCGAGCGGCGAGGAGGATGGCGATGGATGTCCGCGCGGCGGTGGCATTCGAGGCGGCAAAGCCACTCGAAGTAACGACGGTGCAGCTCGAAGGGCCCAAGGCCTTCGAGGTGATGGTCGAGATCAAGGCGACCGGCATCTGCCACACCGACGAATTCACGCTCTCCGGCGCCGACCCCGAGGGCTTGTTTCCCGCGATCCTCGGCCACGAGGGCGCGGGCGTGGTGGTCGAAGTCGGGCCCGGCGTCACCTCGGTCAAACCGGGCGATCATGTCATCCCGCTCTACACGCCGGAATGCCGCGAATGCGCGTACTGCCTCTCGCGCAAGACCAATTTATGCCAGAAAATCCGCGCCACCCAAGGCGCCGGCGTGATGCCCGACGGCACCTCGCGCTTCTCCATTGGTGGCCGCAAGCTGCACCATTACATGGGCACCTCGACCTTTGCCAATTTCACCGTGCTGCCGGAAATCGCGGTGGCGAAAATCCGCGAGGACGCGCCCTTCGACAAGGTCTGCTACATCGGCTGCGGGGTGACGACCGGGATCGGCGCCGTCATCAACACCGCGAAGGTCGAGCCGGGATCGAACTGCGTGGTGTTCGGACTCGGCGGCATCGGCCTCAACGTCATTCAGGGGCTGCGGCTCGTCGGCGCCAACATGATCGTCGGGGTCGACCTCAATCCGGAGAAGAAGGTTTGGGGCGAGCGCTTCGGCATGACGCATTTCGTCAACCCGAAGGAGGTTGACGGCGACCTCGTCGCTTATCTCGTCAATCTGACCAAGGGCGGCGCCGATTACAGCTTCGAGTGCATCGGCAATGTCGATCTGATGCGCACCGCGCTCGAATGCTGCCACAAGGGCTGGGGCGAAAGCGTGATTATCGGCGTCGCGCCCGCCGGCGCAGAAATCCGCACGCGGCCGTTTCAGCTCGTCACCGGGCGGGTATGGCGCGGCTCTGCCTTCGGCGGCGCCCGCGGGCGCACCGACGTGCCAAAAATCGTCGACTGGTACATGGACGGCAAGATTGAGATCGACCCGATGATCACCCATACGATGCCGCTCGGCGACATCAACAAGGCGTTCGACCTCATGCATGCCGGCAAATCGATCCGCAGCGTGGTGACGTACTGAGTACGCCGGCGGCGGGGTGACTTCTTGGGCCCTGCGCTATCGATTTTCGGTCGCCCGTTCGTGCCAAAGCGCGATGAGTTGTGCCAAGTCTTCGGCGGTGAGGCCGTAAGTATCAGGGAGCGCGCTATTGTGGCCGACGAGCTTGACGTTCATCGCCGCTATCGTGCCTTCGGGAGCCGAATGCTGATTGAACGCGACTGATTTTTGTGTGCCGATCTGCACGGCAGCGAAATCGCTAACATCCCGCCATCGGAAACTGAAGCGGCGAAACAGGTTTCGCATGACGAACCCTTCGCCGTCGAGGGTCAGCTCGGCGGCGCCCGGGAGCAGCGCGATGATGCTGATCAGGCAGCCGGTCCCGAAGAAAGCGACCGTCACCCAGGCAACTTCCAAAGTGGCTTGCTGGCTATCGCGCGCCAAGCCGAGCGATATGAGAAATCTCGGTAAGTTGCGAGGGTTCTCCGCTCCGAAGGTCTCAGGCGACCAGATCACCGCGCCGCCGATCGCAACGAATACAATCGATGCCGCTAGGATTTTGAGCCACTTCGCGA
>Ga0315540_10002418_pt1 | contig 10503 bp, 4 predicted proteins | sample SalMarSW160110MG_FD_203677 | JGI IMG/M metagenome (GOLD analysis project Ga0315540, IMG submission 203677) | Salt marsh sediment microbial communities from the Plum Island Ecosystem LTER, Massachusetts, United States - Salt Marsh Sediment SW1601-10 ... | reverse complement strand
CGACGGCATCGAATGGGGCCCGGTCGTCACCGGGTCGGGCGGTACGGTGGCGTTCGTCCAGGCCGGGACGCGCACGCCGCCGCTGGTATCAGTGATGCCCCTCGCCGGCGGAGCGCCACGGGTGATCGACGCCGGGCGGGTGCCGCCCGACTTCCCGATCGCCCAGCTCGTGGTGCCGAAGGACGTGAGATTCACGTCGGCCGACGGCTGGACCATCCACGGCCAGTTGTTCGAGACCACCCAGGGTGCGAAACCGCGCGCTGCGGTGATCTTCGTGCACGGCGGGCCGCCGCGCCAGATGCTGCTCGGCTGGCACTACATGGACTACTACTCCAATGGCTACGCCGTGAACCAGTATCTGGCCAACCACGGCTTCGTCGTGCTTTCGGTCAACTACCGGCTCGGCATCGGGTACGGCCATGCGTTCCATCATCCAGAGCATTGGGGCCCGACCGGCGCCGCCGAGTATCAGGACGTGCTCGCTGCGGCCCGCTTCCTGCAGGAGCTGCCCGGAGTGGATGCCGAGGCGATCGGTATCTGGGGCGGATCGTACGGCGGGTACTTGACCGCGCTGGCGCTCGCCCGCAACTCGGACGTCTTCTCCGCCGGCGTCGACATGCACGGCGTGCACGACTGGTCGTACACGCTGATCAACGGCTGGCTGCATACCAAACGCACGCGCTACCAGAAGCCGAACTGGGAGAAAATCCTCAAGAACGCATGGGAGTCCTCGCCGGACGCCAGCATCGCCACCTGGAAGTCGCCGGTGCTGCTCATCCAGGGCGACGACGACCGCAACGTCCACTTCCACCAGACGGTCGATCTGGTGCAGCGCCTCCACAAGGCCGGCGTGCCGTACGAGGAGATCGTGTTCCCCAACGAGATCCACGGATTCCTGCGCTGGCAGGACTGGCTGCGTGCCGACGAGGCCACCGCAGCCTTTCTGGCGGAGAAGCTCCAACGCCCAGGCTCTCCGGCTCCCTGAACCGGGACCAGGTACCCAGAGTGGTGCTGGCTCCGAAGCCTCCTCCCCATCACGTCGGGAGTGCGTGACAGACACCGTTCCATGATGTCGGCCCTGGCACTCGAGTAGATTTCTTGACACGGTCAAGGATTAGACGCATACTATATTCATGTATGACGATCCAGCCGATCTCCTCCGCCGACACGGTCTCCAGGTCACGGCTCAGCGCCTGGCCGTTCTGGCGGCGGTGTCGGGCCGACCGCACGGCACAGCGGACGACGTCGCGAAGGCCGTGCGGACCCAGATCGGCGTCATCTCCCGCCAGGCGGTGTACGACGCTCTTGCCGTCCTGGCCGACAAGGGTCTCATCCGGCGCATCCAGCCCGCCGGATCGCCGGCGCGCTACGAGGACCGAGCTGGCGACAACCACCACCACCTGATCTGCCGCACGTGCGGCCGGATGGTCGATGTCGACTGCGCAGTCGGTGTCGTGCCGTGCCTCACCCCCGCCGACGACGCGGGCTACGAGATCGATGAAGCCGAGGTGATCTATTGGGGCCGCTGCCCCGAGTGTCTCGCTGAACACACGGCCGGGTCGGCGACTGAAAACGAGGCCGTCCCCTTGCCACGCGTTCTGCACACGAATGACGACAACGATGCCGACCGAGCAGTCGCTCATGATCAGACCAACCAACCATAAGGAGTAGTGACATGTCAGACGATGCCAGCAGCAAGTGCCCGGTGACGGGTGGACACGGCAAGAAGGCGACGACGAACCGAGACTGGTGGCCGAATCGACTCAACCTGAAGATGCTTCACCAGAACCCTCCTCCGGCCAACCCGATGGGCGAGGGGTTCGACTACGCCAAGGAGTTCAAGAGCCTCGACCTGAAGGCCGTGAAGAAGGACCTGATCAAGCTGATGACGACGTCGCAGGACTGGTGGCCGGCGGACTGGGGCCACTACGGCGGCCTCTTCATCCGGATGGCGTGGCACAGCGCCGGAACCTACCGCATCAGCGATGGCCGCGGCGGCGCTTCCTCCGGCACGCAGCGCTTCGCGCCGCTCAACAGCTGGCCTGACAACGCCAACCTCGACAAGGCCCGCCGGCTCCTGTGGCCGATCAAACAGAAGTACGGCCGCAAGATCTCGTGGGCCGACCTGATGGTCCTCGCGGGGAACTGCGCCCTGGAGTCGATGGGATTCAAGACCTTCGGCTTCGCCGGCGGGCGCGAGGACGTGTGGGAGCCTGAAGAGGACATCGACTGGGGCACCGAGACCACCTGGCTCGGCGACGAGCGCTACAGCGGCGACCGGGTGCTCGAAAATCCATACGGCGCCGTCCAGATGGGCCTCATCTACGTGAACCCGGAGGGGCCCAACGGCAAGCCGGACCCGGTCGCCTCCGGCCGCGACGTGCGCGAGACCTTCGCACGGATGGCGATGAACGACGAGGAGACCGTCGCGCTCACCGCCGGCGGTCACACCTTCGGCAAGTGCCATGGCGCTTCTCCCCAGGAGCCGTACGTCGGCCGTGAGCCCGAGGGTGCGGGCCTCGAGGAGCAGGGTCTCGGCTGGAAGAGCACCTTCGGCAGCGGCAAGGCCGGCGACGCCTACACCAGCGGCATCGAGGGCGCCTGGACGCCGAACCCGACCAGGTGGGACAGCGGCTACTTCGACATGCTCTTCGGCTACGAGTGGGAGCTCGTGAAGAGCCCTGCAGGCGCCTGGCAGTGGCAGGCGAAGGACGTCGCCGAGAAGGACATGGTGCCGGACGCGCACGACCCATCGAAGAAGCACCCGCCGATCATGACCACCGCGGACATGTCGATGCGAATGGACCCGATCTACGAGAAGATCTCGCGCCGGTTCCACAAGAACCCCGAGGCGTTCGCCGACGCCTTCGCGCGGGCCTGGTTCAAGCTGACCCACCGAGACATGGGGCCCACCTCGCGCTACCTCGGCCCAGAGGTCCCGAACGAGGAGCTGATCTGGCAGGACCCGGTTCCCACGGTCGATCATGAGCTCATCGGGCCGTCGGACATCGCCTCGCTCAAGGCCACGATCCTCAAGTCGGGTCTTTCCATCTCGCAGCTCGTCTCGACCGCCTGGGCGTCGGCGTCGACCTTCCGCGGCTCTGACAAGCGCGGCGGGGCGAACGGGGCGCGCATTCGGCTCGCGCCGCAGAAGAACTGGAAGGTGAATGAACCGGCCCAGCTGGCCAATGTGCTCAATGTCCTGGAGGGCATTCAGAAGGACTTCAACGGCTCGCAATCCGACGGGAAGAAGATCTCGCTCGCCGATCTCATCGTCCTCGGTGGCTGCGCCGCCGTCGAGCAGGCTGCGAAGAACGCCGGCCACGACGTGAAGGTCCCCTTCACGCCGGGGCGCACGGACGCCTCGCAGGAGCAGACCGATGTCGACGCGTTCGCCGTGCTCGAGCTCAAGGCGGACGGCTTCCGCAACTACCTCGCCGACGGCTTCCGCCGACCGGCGGAGCACCTGCTGGTGGATCGGGCGCAGCTGCTAACACTGACCGCCCCCGAGATGACGGTCCTCGTCGGCGGGCTGCGCGCGCTCGACGCCAACCACGGTAAGTCCAAGCACGGCGTCTTCACCGACCGGTCCGGGAGCTTGACCAACGACTTCTTCGTGAACCTGCTCGACATGGGCACCGAGTGGAAGGAGGCCGCGGACGGGACCTTCGAGGGACGCGATCGTGCGACGGGCAAGCCCAAATGGACCGGCACCCGGGTCGACCTCGTCTTCGGCGCGAACTCCGAGCTGCGCGCCCTGGCCGAGGTCTATGCCTGCGACGACGCGAAAGAGAAGTTCGTGCGCGACTTCGTGGCGGCCTGGGACAAGGTCATGAACCTCGACCGCTTCGACCTCGCCTGATCCCGACGGGATGGCAGCCTGAGCCGACCCCCTTGCATTCTCAGGTGATCTCGGCGCCGGGGCGTTGACAAGACGCCCCGGTGACCGAGAGTCTTCATCAAGCTCTGGAAGGATGCACCGTCCAACGACAGGTGATTGCTGTCGTTGGGCGGTGCTCTGACGTGGAACCGCCGGTGGAGAAAGTCGAGCGCCGCCTCCTGGACTGTTCGGCGCTTGATGCGGAGGAACGTCTTCGTGGAGGCTGGCGCCGGTCAGCCTGGCATCCGTGGCAGCACGCCGGACAGGGGAGTCAGCTCACCTGAACCGATCGGTAGCGGACACCAGCTCGTGGATGTGTCCGGCCTCGTTGGCAGAGTGGCCGGCGTCGCTCACGATCCTGAGATCCGCCTCCGGCCATGCCCGGTGTAGATCCCAGGCCGACCGCATCGGGCACACCACGTCATACCGCCCCTGCGTGATCAGCGCCGGAACGTGGCGGATACGATCGACGTCGCGCAGGATCTGCCCGTCGCACTCGAAGAACCCACCGTGGACGAAGTAGTGGCACTCGATGCGGGCGAACGCCACGGCGAACTCGTCTTCTCCTGCGCGGGCGATGTGGTCGAGATCCTGGATCAGGTAGCTGGTGCTGCCCTCCCAGATCGACCAGGCCTGCGCGGCGCGCTTTCGCACATCGGGGTCTTCGCTGGTCAATCGCCGGTAGTACGCGCTCATGAGATCTCCGCGCTCGACCTCGGGAATCGGCTCCAGGTAGTGCTCCCAGGCGTCCGGGAAGATCCAGCTCGCTCCCTCCTGGTAGAACCACAGCAGTTCGGCACGCCGCAGCATGAAGATGCCGCGGAGCACAAGCTCAGTGACCCTGTCGGGGTGCTTCTCCGCGTACGCCAGCCCCAGCGTGCTCCCCCACGAGCCACCGAACACCTGCCACCGATCGATACCGAGGTGCAGGCGAAGCGCCTCGATGTCGTCGACCAGATGCCAGGTGGTGTTCTCATCGAGGCAGGCATACGGTCTGCTTTTGCCGCAGCCGCGCTGGTCGTACACCACGATGCGGTACGCCTCCGGATCGTGGTAGCGACGGTATTTGGGATCAATGCCACCGCCCGGACCGCCGTGGATGAACACGGTGGGCTTGCCCTGCGGATTGCCGCTCTCCTCCCAGTGGATCTCGTGCACATCGGAGACTCTCAACATGCCGGAGCGGTTGGGTTCGATCGCGGGGTACAGCGTGCGGCGGTCACCGGTCATGTCGTCTCCTTCCGGGTCGGTCGGTGGGTGGAGGATGCGAGGAGACAGCGTAGCACCGCAGCCAGTCGGTGGAAGCCGGACATGGGTGTCAGGCTCCATGATCTCGGGAAGTCTTCCGTCGACTGAGATTGCAGAATCTCCGACGGCGATCCAATGTAGATATAGGGATGACGCCGCTCCGTTTCGAGTCGCAATGGCGCGAGATCAGGAAGGGTGGTTGCCGTGAGCGCGCTGAGCCGTGCGCTTGGATGTGTGTTGACGGTGATGCTCGTGCCCGGGGGAGCATCCGCCGGACCGCAGGCCGGGATCCGTGTCGCATCTCGGCTCGACCGCAGCCTGCTCGGCGTTCTCGAGAGCGCCGAGCCACTCGAAGAGGCCGCCGCGGCAGGCTACCGGGTGCAAGAGGGCCGGGTGCAGGTGATGGTGATCAGCCACCCTTCAGCCGCTGGGGAGCTGGTCGCCTGGCTCGAGCGGCATGACGCTGTGGGCGTCGTCGCCTTCCGGCAGCTGATCAGAGCCGACGTCAGCCCCGGCTTCCTTGCAGACCTCGCTGCGCACCCGGCGGTGGAGTGGGTGCGCAAGCCGCTCTACCCGGAAACCCCAGACCAACCGTGGTCCGGCCGCAGCGAGAACGCCACCCTGAGCGAGGTCACCACCGAGGGTCTGGTCCCGATGAACGGCGTCGCGTGGCACAATGCCGGCTTCGCGGGCCAGGGCGCCAGGGTGGGGATCATCGACACCGGGTTCGGGGGTTACCGGGCGCTGCTCGGAGGTGAGCTGCCGGCTTCGATCCGCACGCACTTCCATGCGTTCGGCTCGGCGGTGCTCGATCCCAACAACGTGCACGGCACGGCCTGCGCGGAGATCATCCACGACATCGCCCCGGACGCGGAGCTCTACCTCGCGATGATCGAGGATCTGGTCACCTTCCACCAGGCCATGGACTGGTTGCGGGACCAGGGTGTGGCGGTGGTTCTCAACTCGACGGTGTGGTTCTTCCTCGGTCCCGGAGACGGAACATCCCCGACCCACGACCTCATCGACGAGCAGGTCATCGACGGCGGCATGTACTGGGCCGAGGGCGCCGGCAACTACCGGGAGCAGCACTGGCAGGGCCGAAGCGTCGACCGCGACGGCGACGGCTGGGTCGAGTTCGACGACCGCGGCACCGAGACCTTGATGCTGCTCGGCTCGGACGGCCGGCCGAGGTCGTTCAACTCCGGCGACACCATCAGCTCATACCTCATCTGGAACGACTGGGCTGCGGTGAACCAGGACTTCGACATCCGTCTGTTCCGGGTCTCCGGCAGCCAGTTCATACAGGTCGGCTCGTCGAACGGTACCCAGAACGGTGGCCCGGGTCAGGCTCCCGCGGAGTCACTTCCTTATGTCGTCCAGTCTTCAGGTAACTACGCGGTCCGCGTGTTCCGTACCAACGCTGATGCCGTGCACGACATGGAGCTGTTCACACCGCGGAGGAACCTGGAGCACTGGATCGGCGCCGGATCGATCGCTCAGCCGGGCGACTCACCCCATGTTGTGGCGGTGGCGGCGGACTCACATTCTGCGCCCTACACGACCTACAGCTTCAGCTCACAGGGTCCGAGCAACGGCCCGGGCGGGGCGCTCGATGGCGGTATCCGTAAGCCCGACATCACCGCCTATGCCTACGTGTCCACCGTGAGCCGCGGGTCTCAGGTCTTCTCCGGCACCTCGGCCGCCGGCCCGCACGTCGCCGGGGCCGCCGCCCTGGTGTGGTCCACCCGGCCGACCTGGTCGAACCTCGAGGTGCGGCGCTATCTGGAGCACACGGCCGTCGACATGGGTGCTCCGGGCTGCGACATGGACTACGGCTGCGGCCGACTCTACCTGGGGGCACCGATGGCTCCAGCGGCCCAGTGCGTGGCGGATGTCACCCCCCTGACCGGCAGGATTCCGGCAGAGGGTGGTTCCGGCACGGCCGTGGTGGCGGCCGGCTCCGGCTGTCCGTGGTTTGCCGACTCGCCGACTGGGTGGATCCACGTGACCGGAGGTGAGGCCGGCGACGGGAACGGCACCATCGCCTACACCGTGGATCCCAGCCCAGCCTGCGCACCGCGGCAAGGGGTCGTTTTCGCGGCAGGATCGCGATTCACGGTCGCTCAGGACGGCCACGACCCGAGGACCTGCCCCCGTCACGCGTCAGGGCGGGTCGTCTCCGGGGCCAGCGACTGACCAGAGACGCCTGGGAGAGTCTTCCACATCGAGTGCCACGCTCCGGGGCTTGAAAGGTCCATCACGCGTACGTACACCCTCTGATGAGTGGTGCTTCGTGGAGAGTGTCAGCCCAGCCACCTAGCAGAATGAGGAACGAGCGCCCCGGAAGGGGCGCCCGTGGTGGTGTCGGCCGGGTCTCGTCTACCGTGCCGGAATGTAGATCGGGTCGCCGGATCGGTTGTCGACCACCGACGCGTAGGCCAGGTAGCGGGCGCTGCCGGCGTCGGCATGAAGGACGGCATAGCCCTCGTCGACGTCTCCCGAGGTCACCGCGGCGAAGACATCGGTGAGCTGGCGGTGCTCGCCCGGGCGCAGGAAGACGTTGGTCTGGCCGAGCAGGGTGCCGTCTCCGCGGTACAGATCGATGAGCACCGTGATGTTGCCGTCGCCGATATTGACGAAGCCGATGTTAGAGCGATACCCCCGGTTTCGGTCGGAGGATCGCGAGAGCTGCACGAGACGGGCTTCGTCGGTGCCGCTGACCGCGGAGGAGATGGGAACGGCAGGGATGAACTGACCGAAGGTGCCGGTCGAGGCCGTGTTGTAGGTGCGGCTCGAGGCCGACAGCTCCCCATTTCCTGGTGTGAGGCGCAGCGACGCGGTGCCGGTGTAGTCGAAGAGCTGCTCGAGGGGGTTCTCCAGGTGGAGGCTCTCGCCGGCGTTGACGGTCACGCTGACCGAACCCGGGTCGGGGTTGGCGACGTCGCGTTTGAGCAGCTCGACCTCCACCGAGGCTGACTGAGCGGCGGAGTTGTGGAGCTCCAGGTCGGTGGTCCAGCGAGTGTCGTTGAGCCCACCGGCGTTGGCCGTTGTGGGGACGACCAGCGAGTCGCCGCGGCAGACGGTGCCAACAAGCACGCCGTCCATGCCGCCGACGATGTGACGTTCGCCGGTCCACAGGATGGTCTGCATGCGGGATGCCTCGACCGGGATCTTCCAGAAGGTCCAGTTTGTGAGATCGGCGCTGGTCATCACCCTGCGAACTGAGGTCGGGATGGCATAGGTCTCGCCGTTCCACACGATCCCGAGCAGGTCGGCGCCCTCACCCGTGGTTTGCAGCGTCCAGGTTTGGCCGTCCGGGCTCGAGGCCATGTAGCCGCCAAGACCGACGGTGACCCAGCGACCGTTGAGCCACTTGACCCGGTAGGGCCAGCCGTACGTGCTGGGCAGTGTGCCGAGCGTCCAGCTGACCCCGTTGCTGCTGGTGATCACCGTGCCCGCTTCGAGCCAGCTGGCGGTGGTGCCGACGGCCACGAAGCGGCCGTCATGCCACTCGACCCCCCACAGGCTGTTGTCAGGGTCGACGGGGTTGCTGCGGGAGGTCCAACTGACGCCGTTCGACGACGTCAACAGTGTCGCGGAGTCACCGACCGCGACGAAGAGCCCGCCGCCCCACGTGATGCCCCACAACGAGTTGGTGGTCCCCGAGGTGCGCGGGGTCCAGGTCACACCATCGGACGAGGTCATGATGTGGCCCTTCTCGCCGACGACGACGAAGCTCGAGCCGTTCCAGGCGCCGTCGAAGAGGTAGGCGTCGGTGCCGGTGCTGACCGGAGTCCAGGTGTCGCCGTCGGTGCTGCGCAGCATGGCGCCGGCGAAGCCGAAGATCAGGTGGACCGAGCCGTTGGAGACGGAGCCGGCGAAGTGGGTTTCGGCCACCGCCCCGCCGGGGTTGAGGTTCTGCCAGCTGTCGAGCCCACAGGTCGGGCCGGAGCCGCCGCCCACCGACGCCACCGGGTAGACGTAGACCGGATCGCCCGAGCCGTTGTCGACCACCGACGCGTAGGTCAGGTAGAGTGCGCCGGCGGTCGACGAGTGGATGACCGCGAAGCCGCCCTCGATGTCACCCATGCCGGCGAACACGTTGTTGAGCTGGAGGTAGCTGCGCGGCTTGAGCTGGACCGTGGGCCGTGCCAGCAGGGCGCCGTCGGCGTCGTGGAGCTCGACCTCGACGGTCACGGTCACGTCGGCGGCGCTGGCGAGGCCGATGTTGGTGCGGAAGCTGGAGTTGGAAGCGAGTTGAATAAGGCGCGCCTGGTCGCCGGGTCCGAGGGCTCGGCTTTCTTCGAAGCCTGAGATGTACTGGCCGTACGTGCCGCTCGAGGCGTCGTTGTAGGTGCGCGACGAGACCACCAACGGGCCGGTGGCGCCGACCCGCAGCGCGGCGGCGGCGTTCGCCTTGCCGAACTGCGCCAGGACGATGTCCGCGAGGCTGATGGAGACGCCGGGCAGGACGCGGAAGGTGCGCCAGGGGGCGGCGGCGTTGTCCTGATCCCGCTCGTGGAAGTAGACCGAGGCCCAGACCTCCTCGTCGCCTGGGTTGTGGAGCACCGCGTCGGTCACCCACTGGGTCCCGAGAGCGCCCGGCGCGTGGGCCGAGGCGGGGATGAGGTAGTGGTGGGTCGCCTCGCCGGGGGTGATGTTGATGATGCCCTGAGCCGAGCACTCGACGCCGTCGGCGATGGCGTTGAGATTCCAGGCGTAGCTCCCGGGCTCGGGCCAGCTGTGGCTTGGCGTCAGCTGGTCGGACGACCCGTTGTCGCCGAAATCCCAGTAGACCTGGGGTGCGGCGAGGCACGACTCGGCGGCGACGCCGGCATCGAGCGCCGTCGCGACGCCGAATACGACCGAGCTCGGGACCGAGGGCTCGCAGGTGAGCGTGCACACCGTGCCGTCGGTGATCTCGATCGTCACTTGGTCGGTGGCGGTGTTGCCGGCGCTGTCGGTGAAGGTGGCGGTGATTGTGTGCTGGCCGAGGGAGAGGCTCCTCACCTCGAGGGAGACCCCGGTCCCCAGCGCGCCGTCACGGCTCGAGGTCCAGTCGACGTCGGCCAGCGGCATGAAGCCCCGCTCCGGGTCGATGATCTCGGCGGTGAGCACCACGGTGTCGCCGCGGTGGATGCGCATCCCGTCGGCGGGGCTCGAGATGATGACCTCTGGGTCGCGGTCGGGGACGCTGAGCACGGCGGAGCGATCCTCCGAGCTGCGGGCGCCGTCGGTGACGTACACCACGAGGACCGGCGCCGTACCGGAAGGGTAGTCGTCGACGTTCCACGTCGCCGAGGTGGAGCTGGTCTCGATGACCACCGGCATCTTGACCGCGCCGTCCGGCGAGTAGAGAAGGGTGTAGAGCAGGT
>Ga0315540_10002417_pt1 | contig 10504 bp, 8 predicted proteins | sample SalMarSW160110MG_FD_203677 | JGI IMG/M metagenome (GOLD analysis project Ga0315540, IMG submission 203677) | Salt marsh sediment microbial communities from the Plum Island Ecosystem LTER, Massachusetts, United States - Salt Marsh Sediment SW1601-10 ... | reverse complement strand
GCCTGGTGGATCGCGGACACGATGGCGGGCACGAACGGCTCCACCACGCCCCGAACGTCGGCCGGCAGCGAGGCGAGCAGCGCGGCACCCGCGTTACCCACGCCGGTGAGCGCCTGGATCCCCGCGCCGCCCCCGGCGCTGGCCAGCGCCGGGCCGACCTGCGGCGGGATCCCGGCCGATCCGAACGCTGCCGGCACCTCCCGGCCCATCGACGTCGCGAACACGCGTGGGACACCGACCGCGAGGACTGGCGGACCTTCCGGGTCGACCGGATCCGCGCCGGCATGTCGCCCGGGCCACGGTTCAGCCCCCGCGAGCTGACCGATGCGCAGGTCCAGGCGATGGTCTCGCGAGGGGTCCCCGCATCGGCCCGGCGCCACCAGGCACGGGTCATCGTCCGCGCGCCGGCCGCCGTGCTCGCGAACCGGTTCGGACCCTGGCTCGGCACGATCACGGCGATCGACGACGCGTCGTGCGTGCTGGACACGGGCGCGGACACCCTGGAATCGCTGGCCGTCTACCTCGGCATGCTGGGCGTCGACTTCTCGGTCAGCGAGCCGCCGGAGCTGGTGGCCGCCCTTCGCACGCTCGCGGCTCGGTATTCGGCCGCGGTGCCCACCGGCTAGGTACCCGAGCGGGGGCGGTTCCCACGGGCCGCCCGATGGTCAGCCGAAGTGGCGCCGGCACCTGGCCTGGTAAGCCTCGATGCCGCCCACGTTGGCCGCGACGAGCGCCTCGGCGCCGACCCGGGCGCCCTCAGCCCGGGGACCCCCGGCGCGGACGTGGAACACCGCTTCCTCGCCGCACACCGAGCAGATCGCGGTCAGCTTGTCGACCCGCTCGGCGAGGGCCATCAGCGACGGCAGCGGCTCGAACGGCCGGCCGTCGAAGGTGACGTCCAGCCCGGCGACGATGACGGTCATCCCTCGATCTGCCAGGCGGCCGGCAGCCTCCACCAGCCCGATGCCGAAGAACTGCGCCTCATCGATGGCAACGACGTCCGTTCCGTCGGGAACGGCTGCCACGATGGCGGTGGGGTCGCTCGTGGCGAGCGATGGGAAATCAAGCCCAACGTGCGACGCCAGCCGGTCGGTGCCGTGGCGCGTGTCGAGGGCGTGGTTGAAGACCATGACGCGCCGTCCGGCGATCACTGCCCGCCTGACCCGCCGCAGGAGCTCCTCGGTCTTGCCGGCGAACATCGGGCCGCATACGACCTCGATCCGTCCGATCTCGCCCATGGCCACAGCATCGCATGCCTGCGCTCCTGCACACCGCCCTCGTCCGACCCCACGAGCCCGTCCGCCGCCACGAGCCCGTCCGATCCCACGAGCCCGTCCGACCCCACGAGCCCGTCCGACCCCACGAGCCCGTCCGACCCCACGAGCCCGCTGGATCACGGAGACGCCGGGCTCGGATCGGAGGGGCCGGTCGGGGATTGCCCAGGACGTCGATGTCGAGATGGTTCGAAGGAAGCGGAACTATCGCGCGGGACCGCACTGACACCTGGGGGCGCGATCACTCGCGTTCAGGACGCGAGGCTCGCGAGCCATCTTCGACCCGCTGCCCGAACCCGAGATGGTTCCGTTTGGTTGGAAGCGTCTGCAGATGGCGTCGCCTGCGGACGTTCAGGATGGCCGGGCGGACCCTGGGGCGGGTGCGCCGACCCGGCTGGCGGACCCTGGGGCGGGTGCGCCGACCCGGCTGGCGGGCCCTGGGGCGGGTGCGCCGACCCGGCTGGCGGGCCCTGGGGCGGGTGCGCCGACCCGGCTGGCGGGCCCTGGGACGTCGGTGCGGGCCATTGGACGCCGGTGCGGGCCATTGGACGCCGGTGCGGGCCATTGGACGTCGGTGCTGGCGACGGATGAGCGGCACCCGAGGTCGTGGAGGTAATCGAGCTCCAGGGCGTTGCCGTGCCCGTGGCCCACGCCGTGCCCGTCCTTGAGCCAGGTCATGAGCTCCTTCCAGGAGCGCCGGCCCAAACCGGCCATCAGGGACTTCCATTCCGCGATGGCCGGTCCACGCACCTCGTCGCTCATCAGCGACCTCCCTGCCTGTCCGCGACCGGGCGGTTGTCGCATGGGTTCTGCCTCGCCGGCGGCCCGGCAATCGTCGGTCCGCGCGATGCTTCCGCTTGGTTGGAAGCATCCGACATGGCGTCGTCTGGGCGACGCGGAATGCCCGGGCGTGCGCGCAGATGCGCCTCAGCTGCCGAGCTCGAAGCAATCCCACGCGCATGACCGAGCCGTTCGCCCGGTAGAAGGTCCATTCGCCGTGCGTCCCGCCGTCGAGATGCAAGCCGGCGAGATCGACGGCGCAGCGTGTCGAAGCGATGGCCGGCCACCTCCCCCTCGCAATACCATGGCTCGCAGCCGCAGCTTGCCGGAGGCCCGATGACGCCGCCCAACATTCGATCCTGGCTCATCGACATGGACGGGGTGCTCGTCCGCGAGGAGACCCCGATCCCGGGTGCCGACGCGTTCCTGGCGCGCCTGGCCGAGCGGGGCATCCCGTTCATGGTCATGACCAACAACTCGATCTACACGCCGCGGGACCTGTCGGCGCGGCTCGTGGCGAGCGGGTTGCATGTGCCCGAGACGTGCATCTGGACGTCGGCCCTCGCCACGGCGCGCTTCCTCGCCGACCAGCGACCCGGCGGATCGGCGTTCGTCATCGGCGAGTCGGGCCTCACCACCGCTCTGCACGACGCGGGCTACACGCTGACCGAGCGCGATCCCGACTACGTCGTGCTGGGCGAGACCCGGACCTACAGCTTCGAGCGGGTCACGCGCGCGATCCGGCTGGTCGCCGCCGGTGCCCGGTTCATCGCCACCAACCCCGACCCGTCCGGACCCACCGAGGAGGGCCCGGTGCCCGCGACCGGTGCCGTCGCCGCGCTCATCTCGCACGCGGCCGGGGTCGAGCCCTACTTCGTCGGCAAGCCGAACCCGCTGATGGTCCGCTCGGCCCTGAACGCCCTCGACGCGCACTCTGAGACCTCGGGGATCATCGGTGACCGGATGGATACCGATATCAAGGCCGGTCTCGAGGCCGGCATGCACACCGTGCTCGTGCTGACCGGCTCCACGGCGGCGGCCGACATCGAGCGCTACCCGTACCGGCCATCGCGAGTGGTGGACTCGGTCGCGGACCTCATCCCGACGCTGGGCTGAGCGCGGTCGACGAGCTCGGCCGGCGCCTGCCGTCGCACGGCCTCCGCTGGCGCGGGCCGCGCTGGTCGAGGAACCGAATTGACCCGCGTTCGGGAAGGTCCTATGGTTCGGACTTCCCGGGGTGTCAACGTGCAATTGGAGGGTTTTTGGGTGCCTACTGTCACCAAGGACCGGCGGGGGGTCACCCGCCGCGTATTGACGGCACTCGCGTCGGCCGGCCTGCTGTGGACCGCGGTCGGCATCCCCGCCGCCGCCGCCGAAGACACAAATGCCGGCACGATCACGGCGGCGTTCGTCGACCCCGCGATCACGTCATCCGGCACTGCGTCGCTTACGCTTCGCGCGACCAACGACAGCGGCTCGAACAAGGCCATCAAGTCGATCCGCGTCAGCGCCCCGGACGGCTACACGATGGCATCGCAGCTGTTCGTGCTCAGCCCGACGGTTGCCCACGGCAGCTCCGTCGATCTCCCCATCACCGTCGGCGTTCCCGACGGGTGCGGCGTCGCGTCCAGCGGCTGGAAGGTGTGGGCCGACACGGACGCCAACGCCGGCGAGGACGACCCTGTTGGCGATCCCGGGGATGACTTCCAGCTGTACCCGACCAACGTCACAACGACCGTGTTCAACGCGTGCGCGCTGACCTTCTCGACGCAGCCCGCGACCGCGGTCAAGGGCGAGAACATCACGAGCCAGGCGTTGATCCCGGGCGGCACGCCCGTCACCGTGCAGGTCGTGGATACGGCCAACGGCAACCAGGTGGTCACCGCGCTCGACGGATCGACCGTCACGTTCGACGTCGCGGGCGGATCGCCGGCGCAGTCGCTCACGACCACCGCCAGCGTGAGCGCAGGGTCCGCCGACTTCGCCGGAAGCCTGCCGCTAAGCGGCGACGGCTACCAGCTCGATGCCTCCGTCACCAGCCCCAGCGTGTCCGGCGTCAGCGTCGCTCCGGCCACCTCCGATCCGTTCTCGATCGCCGATGCCGGATCGACCTGCGATGCCGGCCAGCAGTGCTCGGCGACCGGGACGAGCACGAACGGCAGCGACTCGTCGTTCGGGGTCACCGGAGGTACCGGCGACACCGGCGATCTGCTCACGATCAGCTTCGCGCCGTCGGGCATCGACTGCACCCTGCCGATCACCGGGAGGGCCTATAGCGACACGACCGGGACGGCGACCATCAACATCACCGGCTCGCGCACCAAGATCGTCGACGTCACGATCCCCAGGGCCACCGCACGGGCCAACCGCAGGCCGTTCGCGATCCAGTACCACATCTGCTTCAGCAGCCCGACGCCGTTCATCCCGCTGCTGGGCACCGCGCGGCACATGGTGACGACGGGGCTCCTGCCCAGCTGCTGGCGGTATGCGACCGACGATGTCGCACCGTCCTCGGTCGCGGACCCCAACTTCGCAGGCCCGTGCGTGATCTGGAAGTATCGGGCGAGCAACGGCGATATCAAGGCCAGGTTCTTCGCCCCCGCGGGCGACCCAAAGGCCTACATGTAGGCCACCCGGCAGCCTCTGACCGTCCCGGCCGCGCGGACATGTCACTCGACGCCGCGTGGCCGGGACACCTAAGGGCGGTGGCCTGACCGTGGCGTCCTGCCCCGCCTGTGGCCAGGAGGTCCAGGAGCGTCATCGCGTCTGCGGCCAGTGCGGGACGCCGCTGTCGCCTGACGGGCCGGCCACCGAGATCCGGCACCGGGTCACGATCGTCACCTCGGATCTGAAGGGCTCGACGAGCCTCGGTGAGAAGCTCGATCCGGAGTCGCTGCGCGAGGTCCTGACCCTCTACTTCGACGAGATGCGGGCCGTCCTCGAGGCCTATGGCGGGACGATCGAGAAGATCATCGGCGATGCCATCGTGGCGGTGTTCGGCCTGCCGCTCCCGCGCGATGACGATGTGCTGCGAGCCGTTCGCGCTGCGGCCGAGACCCAGGCGGTCCTCGCGAGCCTGAACGAGCGGCTCGATCGGACCTGGGGCGTCCGCCTCGTCAACCGGACCGGTGTCGCGACGGGCGAGCTCGTCGTCGGGAGGGCATCGGCCGGCGAGCACATCCTGACCGGGGACGTCCTGCGGCTCGCCAACAAGCTCGAGCAGTCGGCGCCGGCGCAGGGGGTCCTCATCGGGGAGCTCACGTTCCGGCTGGTCGAGAGCGAGGTCACGGTCGAGGGCGTGGAGCCGGTGCTGCCCAGTGGCGGCACGGTGCCCGTCCCCGCCTACCGCCTGATCGCCGTCGCACCCGAGACCTCCGGCCCGGCGGCCGCCGAAACCGAGACTCGTGCGGACGCCGCCAGGGCGGTATGGGCATGCCCCGGCTGCGGGGAGGAGAACCCGGGCGCGTTCCGGTTCTGCGCGATGTGCGGGACGCGTGCTGCCGGCGCGACCCGCGTCGCCGAGACGCGCAAGACCGTGACCATCGTGTTCTCGGACCTCAAGGCCACCACCCCGGACGGCCAGCCGTTGGCCGCAAGCGTCCTGCGGGGCGTCATGGCCCGGGCGTTCGATCAGGCTCGGCGAGTTCTCGAGCGACACGGGGGCACCGTCGAGAAGTACATCGGAGACGCGGTCATGGCCGTGTTCGGCCTGCCCGTCCGGCACGAGGACGACGGGCTGCGCGCCGCGCGCGCCGCGCTCGAGCTGCGCGATGGCCTGGCCGCGCTCGCCGGGGACCTGCTGCGCGAGGAGTCGGTCCGCCTCGAGGTCGCGACCGGCGTGAACACGGGCGAGGTCGTCGCCGGAGACGCCAGCGTCGGCCAGCGCCTGGTCACCGGCGACGCGGTGAACGTGGCGGCCCGGCTCGAACAGGCAGCGCCCATCCACGAGGTGTACATCGGTGGCCCCACGTACAAGCTCGTCCGGGATGCGGTCGAGGTCGCGCGGGTCGAGCCGCTGACGCTCAAGGGCAAGGCCGAGCCGGTCGCTGCCTATCGGCTGACCGCGATCGTCTCGGATCAGGGCACCGCGCGACGCCAGGACACGCCGATGGTCGGCAGGGAGGCGGAGATGCGCCTCCTGGGCACGGCATTCGACGAGGCGGTCGCGGAGCTCGAATGCCGGATGGTGACCGTCGTCGGCGAGGCGGGCGTCGGCAAGACCCGCCTGACGGGGGAGTTCATCGGGGCGGTGATGGCGCGCTCGCGGGTCCTCCGGGGACGATGCCTCCCGTACGGGGACGGCGTCACGTTCTGGCCGATCACCGAGATCGTGGGCCAGGCCGCCGGGATCCGCGACGACGATTCGCCCGAGCTGGCGGTCCGGCGCATCGCCTCGCTGCTCGGTGATGACGCCGATGCGGTGCTGGCGCCCGTCGCCTCGGCGATCGGGCTCAGCCCGACCTCGTTCCAGCTGCCCGAGCTGTTCTGGGGCATCCGCCGCTTCTTCGAGCTGCTTGCCGCCGACGGACCGGTCGTCGTCCTCCTCGACGACATCCATTGGGCCGAGGCGACGCTGCTCGATCTGATCCGGAACCTCGTCGATTCCCTCGCCGGCGCGCCGGTGCTGCTGCTGTGCACCTCCCGCCACGGCCTGCTGGACAGTGAGCCCGAGTGGGCCACCCGTCCGCGCGAGACGCGGATCGTCCTGGAGCCGCTGACGCAGGCCCACGCCGAGCTCGTGGTCGACAACCTGCTGGGCCGGGCCGGGCTGGACGATGACGTTCGCGCACGGGTGGTCCAGGCGGCTGAAGGGAACCCGCTGTTCGTGGAGCAGCTCCTCTCGATGCTGATCGACACCGGCTCCCTTCGCTCCGAGAACGGCCGGTGGGTCGCGACGACCAACCTCTCACAGCTCGCCATCCCGCCCACGATCCACGCCCTCCTGGCCGCCAGGCTGGACCAGCTGCCCGCCCCCGAACGAGCCGTCATCGAGCCCGCCTCGGTCATCGGGCTCAACTTCGCTCCCGCGGCGGTCCGAGAGCTCGCGGCCGAGGAGGTCCGCGACGAGCTCCACGTCCATCTCCGAGAGCTCGCCAGGCGTCAGCTCGTCCACGAGGTCGAGAGCCGGAGCGAGGTCGAGAGCCGGAGCGAGGTCGAGCCGAGTCACCGGTTCTCGCACATCCTGGTCCGGGACGCCGCCTACCAGGGCCTCCTCAAGCGCTCGCGCGCGGACCTCCACGAGCGGTTCGTCGAGTGGGCGGACCGGGTGAACGCCGAGGCCGGTCGCGCCCAGGAGTTCGAGGAGATCCTGGGCTACCACCTGGAGCAGGCCTTCCGCTACCGCTCGGAGCTGGGGCCGCTCGATGCGCCTGGCGTCCTGGTCGGCGTCCGGGCGAGCGAGCGCCTCGGGTCCGCGGGTGGCCGAGCCTTCGCGCGCGGTGACATGCCCGCCGCCGCGAACCTGCTGGAACGCGCGGCCGGCCTCCTGCCCGAGGATCACGAGACCAGGCCCCGGCTGCTCCTGCGGCTGGGCGAGACATGCATGGAGATGGGCAACTACGAGGCTGCCGACGGGTGGCTCGACATCGCCGTGCGCCTGGCCGCCGCTCGCTCCGAGGAGGGGCTCGAGACCAGCGCTCGCCTCACGCAGCTCCTGTTCCGCCACCTCACCGACCCGACCCTGGTCGAAGGCGATGTCGAGGCCCAGGTCAGGGAGGCGATCGCGGTCCTGGAGCGCACGGGAGACCAGGCCGGCCTGGTGACCGCCTGGCGGTTCATCACGAACCTGCGGATCGCTGCGGCCCAGTGGGAGGAGACGGAGCGGGCCGTCGAGCACGTGATCACGCATGCTCGGCTGGGCAACGATCGGGTGGCCGAGCAGCGGGCCGGCCCCATCCTTGCCGTGGCCTCGATGTTCGGCCCGATGCCCGTGCCCAGGGCCGTCGAACGGTGCCGGGAGCTGCTGGACCGATCCGGCGAGAGTCGCAAGGCCCAGGCGACCATCCTTCGCGCTCTCGCCCGCCTGCAGGCGATGGGCGGAGACTTCGAGGCGGCTCGCAGCGGCTGCCGTCAGGCGCGGGTGTCGCTGGAGGAGCTGGGCCTCACGTTCCAGGCCAGCATCACGTCCCTCGACTCGGGGCCGATCGAGCTGCTTGCCGGCAACCCGGCCGGAGCCGAGGCCGAGCTTCGGCACGACTTCGAGACGCTCGACCGCCTGGGCGAGCGGAACTTCATCTCCACGGTGGCGGCGATGCTCGGGGACGCGATCTACCGCCAGGGACGCCTCAAGGAGGCGGACACGTTCGTGACGTTCAGCTCGGAGGTCGCGGCGCCCGACGACAGCTCGACGCAGTACCTGTGGCGGTCGGTCCGGGCGAGGCTGCTGGCGCGCGAGGGCCGGCTGGACGAGGCGCTCGATCAGGCCTCCGCGGCGGCGGCGCTCACCCGGCTGGCCGATGACCTCACGGACCAGGCGCACGCGCTCATGGACCTCGCCGAGGTGCACTGCCTCGCGGGCCGTCGGCTGCCGGCCATCGAAGCGGCGATGGCCTCGGCCGAGCTGTGCCGGCGCAAGGGCAACGTCGTGGGCGCCGCGCACGCTGATGCGGTCGCACGGGCGCTGCGCGCCGGCGACAGCGACCCGTTCCTGCCCGCGCCGCGTGGCGTCGTCCCGGCCTGACGGACCGGGTACTCGCCGAACGCGCCGTGGGTGCGTCGCCGTCCCTGGGTTCGACGTCCCGCCGCCGTCGAGCTCAGCGTGGGTCCGAAGAGTAGGCTCTGCCCCAGACCCATCCGCATCGGGAGTGCCGACAGTGACGGACCAGCCGGACCAGGCGGACCAGCCGCTGTTCGACCGGATCAACCAGCTCGCCGCAGAGGAGGAGCAGCTCTGGGAGCAGGCTGCCGATGGCGGCGGCCTGGGCACGGCCGATCACGAGCGGCTGGAGAAGATCAAGGTCGAGCTCGACCAGTGCTACGACCTGCTCCACCAGCGCGACGCTCGTCGCTCGGCCGGGTTCGATCCCGACAAGGCGAAGCTCCGCCCGGCCGACGTCGTCGAGCGCTACCAGCAGTAGGGGGATCGACCCGCTCACCGCCCCGGCGTGGAGACGCCGATCGCTTGCTACCGTGGGCGCGATGGCAACCGGACTGGCCACCTACCGGGAGGGGTCGCTCCACGCCGCGCTGAAGGCCCGCTATGCGGGGATGGTCGAAGGCGCGCGCGTCGAGGCCGCGATCGACGGGTACCAGATCGACGTCGCCGGACCCGACGAGCTGATCGAGATCCAGACCCGTGGCTTCGCCGGGGCGAGGCGCAAGCTCGAGCGGCTCGTGGAGCGCCACCGCGTCGTGCTGGTCCATCCGCTGCCGGTCGAGAAGTGGCTGGTCCTCGTGGACGGCGATGGCGCGATCGTCCGGCGCCGGCGATCGCCGCGACGGGCGCAGCCGCTGGACCTGTTCGACGAGCTGGTGGCGATGCCGGCGCTGATCGCAGATCCGGGCTTCCGGATCGAGCTGGTGCTGACCTGCGAGGAGGAGATCCGCGGACCCATCCCGGACGGCGCCAGGTACCGCTACCCGCGCAGCTGGTGGCGCCTCGACCGGCGGCTGGTCGACGTCGTCGAGACGCGCCGGATCGACGGCCCCGCGGATCTGCTGGCCCTGCTGCCGGCGGGCCTGCCGGAGGTGTTCACGAGCGCGGACGTCGTGACGGCATCGGGGCGCTCGAAGCGGCTGGCGATGCGCACGGTCTACTGCCTCGAGCGCTGCGGGGCGATCGAGCGGGTGGGCCGCCGCGGGCGGTACGTCGCCTATCGAAGGTGATCGCCGCTATGCGTGAGGTGATCGCCGCTATGCCTGGTCGGCGGCAACCCGCGCGAGGCGGTCGCCGGACGGGATCACGTAGTAGGCGCCGGTTCGTGCGCGTGTCACCGACGTCAGCCGGTCTGGCTCGGTCCCGCCCGCGCCGATCATGCTCTCGAGCATGGACCGCAGGATCGCCTGGTCACGGCTGAACCCGACGAAGATCGTCCCGTGCCGGGCCAGCGTCCCGTAGGCGATGTTGCGCCGGAAGATCTTGCCGAACAGCTCCTGGTCGGTGCGTGCGACGTGCGACTCCGGGGGCCGTGGGTCCAGCTCCACGCTGTCGGACTTGCGGCGCCCGATGATCGCCTCCTGCTCCGCGACCGGCAGCCGCTCCCAACCGATCGCGTCGTGCTCCCACTGCTGGAGCAGCAGGACCGAACCACCCTCACCCGGCTCCCCGTCCGGCACGAGCGCCACGTCCATGGCCTCGACGATGGTCGGGTTCTCGGTGCCGTCGATGAAGCCCGTCAGGTCGAGATCGTGGTGGTAGGGCCAGCCAACCATCTCGTGCATCAGGCTCGCGACCGGGGCGAGGGTCATGACGACCGTGCGGGAGAGGTCGAACACGACGTCGTAGCCGCTGC
>Ga0315540_10002416_pt1 | contig 10513 bp, 9 predicted proteins | sample SalMarSW160110MG_FD_203677 | JGI IMG/M metagenome (GOLD analysis project Ga0315540, IMG submission 203677) | Salt marsh sediment microbial communities from the Plum Island Ecosystem LTER, Massachusetts, United States - Salt Marsh Sediment SW1601-10 ... | reverse complement strand
AGACGGTGGTGGCGCAGGCCGCCGACGAGCTGCTGGCCGCACCTGCCACCACGGAGGCCACCACGGCAGCCACCACGGCAGCCACCACGACTGCGGCCACGACAGCGGCCGCGACAGCCGCTACGGTGGTGGTGCTCGCCAGCCCTTCGGCGGCGGGCGCACTGCCGGAGAGCGTGGCGCGGTCGGCTACGCTGGTTGCGATCGGCCCGACCACCGCCGCCGCGGTGGAAGCCCGCGGCTTCGGCTGCCGGCGCGCGGCCTCGCCCAGCGTGGCGGGGGTGCTGGCCACGGTGGACGCCATGACGGCGGACGCCACGGCGGCAGACGGGACCACGCCAGACGGGATGACGGCGGACACGGTCACCTCGGGCGGCAAGGCGCCGGCGAGCAAGCGAGGAGGACAGCCATGAGTCGAACCCTGGACGACGCGGCGCGCCGGCAGGACGTGGCGCGGAAGGCGCCCTCTCCCCTGCCCTCGCCGCTGGCGCGGCCCAGGCGGCTGCGCACCAACGCGGCGGTGCGGGCACTGGCCGCCGAGACGTCGGTCGAGGCCCGCCAGCTGATCGCCCCCTACTTCGTCACCGCCGACAGCGACGGCGAGTCACCGATCGGCACGCTGCCGGGGGTGGCGCGGCTCGGCACCAACGCGCTGCTGAGGCGCCTCGAGCGCGCCCTCGAGCTGGGCATCCGCGCCGCGGTGCTGTTCGGCGTGGTGGACGCGGGCGACAAGGACCCTCACGGCCACGCGGCCGAGGACCCCCAGGGCCCGGTGGCGCGCGCGCTGCGGGCGGCCCGCAGCGCCTTCGGCGACGAGCTCGTGTTGATCACCGACGTATGCCTGTGCGGCTACACCGACCACGGCCACTGCGGCCTGCTCGCCCCCACCCCGCGTGGCCTGGTGGTGGACAACGATGCCAGCCTGGCGCGCCTGGCGGCGATGGCGCTGGCGCACGCCGAGGCCGGCGCCGACCTGGTCTCCCCGAGCGACATGATGGACGGCCGCGTGGCCGCCATCCGCGCAGCGCTCGACGCCGATGGCTTCGAGAACGTCGGCGTCCTGTCCTACGCGGTCAAGTACGCCTCGGCGTTCTACGGGCCGTTCCGCGATGCCGCCGGCTCGGCGCCCAGCCAGGGCGGGCCGCCCGCGGCCACCGGCGAGCTGGCCGCGTCGGGCGGCTGGGGCCGCGACCTGCCGGTCCACCACGACCTGACGCCACCCCGTGACCGCGCCAGCTACCAGATGGACCCGCCCAACGCCCGCGAGGCGCTGCGCGAAGCGGCGCTCGACGAGGCGGAGGGCGCCGACATGCTGATGGTGAAGCCGGCCCTCCCCTATCTCGACGTGCTCGCCCGCCTGCGCCCGCGCACCGAGCTGCCGCTGGTCGCCTACTTCGTCTCCGGGGAGTACGCCATGCTCAAGGCTGCCGCGGCCGCCGGCGTGCTGGACGAGGGCGCCGCCGTCCGCGAGACGCTCACCGCCATCCGGCGCGCCGGCGCCGATCTGATCTTCACCTACCACGCGGTGGAGGCGCTGGAGAAGGGCTGGCTGGCCTGACGCCGGCCCGCGGGGGTGGGTTTCTCCATGCAACATCGCATTTCCTCAGGAAACACAAGCCTGGCTCGCGCACCCGAGCCTTCCGAGAGTTACGCCGTTCAGCACGAAGTTCTCTTCCTGGAGCGGGCCTGACCATGGCCTCACCCGGCCGTGGCCGCCAGGGTCGCCGCCGCTCGCGGTGGGCCCGCTCGCGCGCCGCCACGCGGGTGGCGTTCGGCGTCATCGTGATCTTCGTGCTCAGCCAGGCGGCCTGGTGGATCGTCTTCGAGTTCCGCAGCATCCACCGCAGCACGGCCGAGCAGCTCGCCGCCTGGCAGCGCGACGCGCAGCTCGCCAACGCCGTCCTGGCCGAGGCCGGCGGGGGAGACCAGGCCGGCGCCGTGCGCCGGCGCCTGCTCGAGAGCTACCCGCAGCTCACCTCGTCGAGCGCCCCGGGGGGTGGCGGCTTCGCGGTCGACCCGGCCGTGCGCTCGGCGTTCCTGGCCGAGCAGCAGCGCCACCTGCGAATGTTCGCCTTCGAGGGGCCGACCTTCGCGCTGGTGGTGCTCTCCATGCTGCTACTCATCGCCGCCACCCTGCGCAGCGAGCGGGAGCTCAAGCGCCGTCAACAGAACTTCCTGTCGGCCGTCACCCACGAGTTCAAGACCCCCATAAGCACGCTGCGGCTGCTGGTGCAGACGGCGCAGATGCGCCACCTGCCGGCCGACAAGCAGCAGGACTACCTGCGCCGCATGGACGCGGAGCTCGACCGCCTGGAGCGCACCAGCGAGCAGGTACTGGCCAGCGCTCGGCTGGAGCAGGCGGCGTCCTCCACCGGCTTCGTGCCGCTCGAGCTCAACCACGTGGTACAGGGCGTGGTGGGGGGCGCGCGTGCCGGGCTGGAGGCGCGCGGCGCGCTGCTCAAGGTGGATTACGCCCCCGAGCCGCTGCCGGTGGCCATCGACCCCGACGCCTTCGCCGTCGTGCTCAACAACCTGCTCGACAACGCGGTGAAGTACACTCCCGGAGCGGAACGGCCGGTCCGGGTGACGCTCGAGCGAGAGGGCGACGACGTCCTGCTGCACGTCGACGACCAGGGCGTGGGGCTGGCCGAGGGCGAGGAGGAACGGGTGTTCGAGCGGTTCTACCGCACCGGCGACGAGATGACCCGCGAGTCTGAGGGGATGGGGCTGGGCCTGCATCTGGTGAAGACCGTCACCGAGGCCATGCACGGCAGCGTGCGGGCCGGCGCCAACCCCGCTGCCGAGCGCGGCGCGCGCTTCACCGTGAGGCTGCCGCGTCGCAGCCAGGCAACCGAGCGGGAGCGGGCCGAAGGCGCCACCCCGGCTCCGCCTGCGACGGGGGCCGCATGATGGCCGCGCCCCAGCCCGGTCGGACGCCGATGCGCGTGCTGGTGATCGAGGACGAGGCGTCGCTGGCGGACGTGCTGGCGGACAACCTGCGCGAGGAAGGGCTGAGCGTGAGCACCGCCGGCGACGGCGTGACGGGGGAGAGGTTGTGGCAAGACGAGCGCCCCGACCTGGTGGTGCTCGACGTGATGCTCCCCCGCCTGGACGGCTTCACCCTGTGCGAGCGCAGGCGCGATGCCGGCGACGACACGCCGGTGCTCTACCTCAGCGCCCGCGGCGAGCCGGAGGACCGCGTCCACGGCCTCACCGTCGGGGGCGACGACTACCTGCCCAAGCCCTTCCACCTCCCCGAGTTCCTGCTGCGGGTCAAGGCCCTGCTGAGGCGCCGCGGCTGGGACCGCGGCGGCCCGCGCGCCGGCTTCCACTTCGCCGGGCACTTCGTCGACTACCGCTCCTGGACCGCCGAGCTGGCCGCCGGGGGGACGGAGCCGCTGGGGGAGCGCGAGTTCCGCATCTTCCGCGTTCTGGCCGACCGCGCCGGCGAGGTGGTGAGCCGTGACGACATCCTCGACAGCGTCTGGGGCGACGACGCCTTCCCCTCCAGCCGCACGGTCGACAACTTCGTGCTGCGGCTGCGCAAGCTCTTCGAACCCGACCCCTCCTCGCCGCGCTACTTCCACACCGTGTGGGGCGTCGGCTACCGCTTCACGCCGGCCGGGGAGAGCGAACGGGAGCCGTCGTGAGCGAGGCTCCGCTGTTCCTGCGCGCCGCGCGAGGCGAGAACACCGAGCGCGCCCCCATCTGGCTGATGCGCCAGGCCGGCCGCTACCTCCCCGAGTACCGCGCCCTGAAGGCGCGGCACAGCTTCTGGGAGATGGTGCGCACGCCCGAGCTGGCGGTGCAGGTGACGCTCCAACCCGTCACCCGCTTCGGCCTCGATGCCGCCATCCTGTTCAGCGACATCATGACGCCGCTGCCGCCCATGGGCGTACGCATCGAGTTCGACCCCGGCCCGGTGCTCGCCGAGCCGCTGCGCGACGAGGCGGCCGTGGCCGCGCTGCGCGTGCCCGACGCGGGCGAGCTGGCGCCGTTCGTGGCGGACGCCCTGCGGCTGCTCCGTGACGCCTCGCCGGTGCCGGTCATCGGCTTCGCCGGTGCGCCGCTGACGCTGGCGGCCTACCTGGTGGAGGGCAGCGGCAGCAAGGACTTCGCGGTCTTCCGCGGCTTCCTGCGCGCCCGGCCTGCGGCCGCGCACGCGCTGCTGGAGAAGCTCACCGAGGTGACGCTGCGCTACCTGCAGGTGCAGCTGGAGGCCGGCGCCGAGGCGGTGCAGCTCTTCGACTCCTGGGCCGGTCTGCTGAGCGAGGACGGCTACCGCGCCTTCGGGCTGCCTTACGCCCGGCGCGTGATGGCGGCCCTCGCCCCCTTCGGCGCGCCGCGCGTGTACCTGGCGGTCGGCGCCGGCCACCTCCACCGCGCGATCGGTGAGATCGGGGCGGACGTGGTCAGCATCGACTGGCGCCGGCCGCTGTCCGGGGCGCGCCGTGAGCTGGGCGCGCCCTGCCTGCAGGGCAACCTCGACCCGGCAGCCCTGCTGGGGCCTCCCGAGGCGCTGAGGCGCGAGGCCGAGGCGGTGCTCCGCCAGGGGCTCGGCGGCGCCCACGTGTTCAACCTGGGGCACGGCGTCCTGCCACAGACCGAGCCGGACGCGCTGGCGCGGTTGGTGGACATCGTGCGCGGCTTCGACCGGCGGGCAGAGGCCGGGGCCGGCGGCGGCGGCTCGAGCGGCCGCGCGTCCGCCTCGGAGCCGAGGGCTTCCGGTGCCGGTGCGGCACCGGCAACGGCCGCACCGGGCCGCGGCGAGAGCGCCCGATGAGCCGCCGCGAGCGCGTCGTGGAGGTCATGCGCGCAGGCCAGGCGGCGCTGATCGACGGCTTCGAGCGCGCCGACGGCCGGGCGCGCTTCCGCCACCACCGCTGGGAGCGACCGGGTGGCGGCGGCGGTACCGCGCGCGTGCTCGAGGGCGGGCGCGTCTTCGAACGCGCCGGCGTCAACATCTCCGCGGTGCAAGGCGAGCGCGTTCCGGAGAGCCTGGCCCGGCAACACCCCTCCGCGAAGGACAGGCCGTTCTTCGCCACCGGCGTGTCGCTGGTGCTGCACGCGGCCAACCCCTACGTGCCCGCCTTCCACGCCAACTTCCGCTACTTCGAGGCCGGCGCCGACGACGACGAGGGCGGGCTGTGGTGGTTCGGCGGCGGCGCCGACATGACCCCCAGCTACCCCTTCGCCGAGGACGCCGTCCACTTCCACCGGACGCTCCAGGCGCTCTGCGCCCGCCACCCGGCGGTGGCCGACTACCCGGCCTGGAAGGCGACCTGCGACGACTACTTCACCATCCGCCACCGCGGCGAGATGCGTGGCGTGGGCGGCATCTTCTTCGACGAGATGAGCGCGCCCCAGGCCGGCGACCACGACGCTGAGCTGGCCTTCGTGGAGGACGGCCTGGCCACCTTGCTGACCAGCTACCTGCCCGTGGTGGAGCGGCGCGAGGGGGCGCCTTATGGCGAGCGGGAGCGCGCCTGGCAGCTCCACCGCCGCGGCCGCTACGTGGAGTTCAACCTGGTCTACGACCGTGGCACCCTGTTCGGGCTGCAGACGCAGGGCAACATCGAGGCGATCCTCATGTCGATGCCCCCGCTGGCGCGCTGGGCCTTCGACCTGCAGCCGCAGCCGGGGAGCGCCGAGGAGGCGGCTCTGGCGTACTTCCAACCGCGCGACTGGGTGGGCGCCGAGGCCCGCCTCCTGGAGGGCGCGCAAACGGCGCCCGCTGGCGGCGGCCCGGAGGGCCGATGACCGCGGCGGCGCACGCCGCCGACCGGCCGTCGCGCCCCGGCGCGCCAGCGAAAGGACGGTGACCGCATGGGCCACGGACCCACGGGGATCGTGATGATGAACCTGGGCGGACCCAAGGACCTGGGCGAGGTCCACCCCTTCCTGCTCGAGCTCTTCGCGGACCGTGAGATCATCCAGCTGCCGATGCAGGACTGGCTCGGCCCCTTCATCGCCCGGCGTCGCACGGCCGGCGTGCAGAAGAACTACCGCGACATCGGCGGCGGCTCCCCCATCCTCAAGTGGACCGAGGAGCAGGGGAGGGGCATGGCCGAACGCCTCGACCGGCTCTCGCCCGCCACCGCGCCGCACAGGTTCTACGTGGCGTTCCGCTACATCCAGCCCAAGAGCGAGGACGCCCTCGCGGCCATGAAGGCCGACGGTGTCGCCCGCGCGGTCGCGTTCACCCAGTACCCGCAGTTCTCCTGCTCCACCACCGGCTCGTCGCTGAACGAGCTGTGGCGCGCCGCGCGGCGGCTCGAGCTGGAGAGCGCCTTCGAGTGGAGCGTCATCGACCGCTGGCCTACCCACCCGCGCTTCGTCGAAGCCATGACGCGGACCGTCGAGGACGGCCTGGCACAGTTCCGCCAGGAGGACAGGCAGGACGTGCTCATCGTGTTCAGCGCCCACTCGCTGCCGTTGAGCGTGATCAACCGCGGCGACGCCTACCCCGCCGAGATCGGGGCCACCGTGCACGAGGTGATGAAGCGCCTGGACTACGGCTTCGAGTACATGATCAGCTACCAGAGCTCGGTGGGGCCGGTGCCGTGGCTGGGGCCGTCGACCGAGCAGGTGGTCAAGGACCTCGGCGCCAAGGGCCGCAAGAACGTGCTGGTGGTGGGCATCGCCTTCACCAGCGACCACATCGAGACGCTGCACGAGCTCGACATCGAGTACGGCGAGCTGGCCCACCGCGCTGGCATCGACAACTTCAAGCGCGCGCCGGCGTTGAACGGCTCGCCGCTCTTTCAGGACGCACTGGCCGAGGTGGTGGCCGAGCATCTCGCCTCCGGCGAGCCCTGCACCCGCCAGTACGGGCTCCGCTGCCCGGGCTGCACCAACGCCCAGTGCCGCGACATCCTCAACCCGGTGGCGCCCTTCAAGCGCACCCCCGTAGGCCCCGCGGCCCGGCGAGCCGGGAAGGACGGCCGCGGGAGCGTCCCCGCCCGCTGAGCGCCCCCGCCGGGCCGCCGTCGCCGGGCTGTTGTCGCCGGGCCGTTGTCGCTGTGTGGCCGCCGGGCCGCCGCGGCCCCCGCGACCGGAAGCCCCGGCGCAGCGCCCGCCTAGCCTCCGCCTAGCCTGACACCGGCCGCGCCTAGCTCGACGCGCCGCCGCACCCCCGCCCCTCTAGCCTGAGCGCGGAGAGGAGGTGGCAGCGTGGCGCAGCATGGCGCACGCAGCTCGGCGCGGTCCCCGCAGGCGCCGCGCCAACGCCGGTCCCGGCGCGCGCGGCGGAGGCCGACCGCTCCGCGGATCCCAGCTGCACCGCGCGTCCCGCTTTCGTCGAGGGCCGCCCGGTCGCCCTGGGCGGCGCTGGTTCGCGCGGTGCTGGTCGCCGCCCTGGTGGCCGCGGGTCCCGGGGCGAGCGCGCTCGGCGTGGCCCGCAGCATGCGCTGGCGGGCTCGGCCCTTCCGCCTCGATCCCGCGCCGACGGCCCCGGACCTCGGGTCCTGGCCGGCGGGCATCCTCCCCGCCCGTGGCCTACCTCCCGGCGCCCTGCCCGAGGTGGTACGCCAGAGCACGCCGCGGAGCTGTGGCCCGGCCGCCCTCGCCAGCATGCTCGCCTGGCTGGGCAGGCCGGTGGGGGAGGCCGCGGTGCTGGAGCGCGCCCGGCTGCGGGCCGATGGCGTCACCCTCGACGAGCTGGCGCGCCTGGCTGCCGCGTTCGAGGTGCCTGCCGGCTGGTACGTGGCGTCCGCCCGCGCGCTGCCGCGCCTGCCCATGCCCGCCATCGCCCACCTGCGCCGCCGAGGCGGCCACTTCGTAGCGCTCTACCGCGTGGCTCGGGGGTTCGTGCTTCTCGCCGACCCCGCCGGCGGCCTGGTGATCGAGCGCCTCACGCGCTTCCGGCGCGGCTGGAGCGGGCGTGTGCTGCTGCCGGCCCGCGGTGCCGGCGGCAGCGCCGGCAGCGGTCGGCGGGGCACGCCGTGATCTTCCGGCAGGCGCCCCGTCGAGGGCGGGAGACTGCGCCACAGCCCCCACCCGCCGCTCCCGCCAGCCGCCGAGGGCCGGGCCGGACGGTGGCGCTCCCCTGCACGCCGCTGGCTCGCGTCTTCGCCCCGGGGCGCCCCACCGGCCGCCTGAGCTGCGCGCTGCTGAGCGGCGGGCTGCTCGCCCTGGCCGGTCGCCCGTGGGGGCTCGGCTGGCTGGCGTGGCTCGCGTTGGTGCCGCTGTTGGCCGCCCTGGAGCGTGAGGGTCGGCCGCTCGCCGCCGCGGGGCAGGCGGCACTGGTCGCGCTGGCGCCCGCCTTCGTGGTGTACGAGGCGATCGGCCCCTTCCTGCCGGCCGGCGCGGCCGCCCTGGCGGTCGCGGCTACGCTGCCCTTCGCCCTCGCCGCCATGCTGGCGCCGCGTCTCAGGCGCCTCCTCGGCCCCGCCGGGCTCGCGCTCGCCTTCCCGCTGCTGTGGGTGGCGGCCGAGGCGCTGCCCGGCCAGGATCGCCTCCTGGGCAACTTCGCCAGTCCGCTCTTCGCGGTCGGCTACAGCCAGGCCGGTCTGCCCACCATGCAGCTGGCGCGCCTGGGCGGGGTCGAGGCCGTGAGCCTGGCGGTGCTCGCCGCCAACGCCCTGGTCGCGACCGCCCTGCAGCGACGCGCCCGCTGGCCCATCTTGGCCCTGGCGGGCCTGGCTGCGGCCGTGGCCGCGACGGCGCTCACCGGGCCGGGAGGGTCGCTGGGAGCTCTGCGGTCCCCGCGCTGGCGGCCCGGGAGCGCCCGTGAGGCCGGCGCGCCGCCGCCGGCCCGGCGCGACGCGATCACGGTACGGCTGGTGCAGGAGGCTCTCCCGGACGCCGCCTACGCCGCCGCCGCGATGCTCCCCGAGGCTCGCGACGCGCTGGTGCGAAGGTTCGTGCACGACAGCCTGCGTCCATCCGGGGCGCGCGCGGCGCTCACGGTGTGGCCGGAGGGAGCGCTGCCAGGGCCGCTGCCGGTCACCGGCACGACGGGGCTCGAGCCGCTGCTTACAGGCCTCGGGCCCACCCTAGCGGGCGCGCCGGCACGCACGGCCGATGGCATCGCCAACGCCGCCTTCGCGTGGCGGGCCGGAACGCTCCGGCACGTCTACGACAAGCGCCGCCTGGCACCGATCACCGAGGACGGCCTGGTGCGCGGCTCGCGTCTCGGACTGACCGACCTCGCCGGCGTGCGGGTGGCGCCGCTCATCTGCTTCGAGGCGGCCTTCCCGGGCCTGGCTCGCCAGGCCGCGCGGAGCGGCGCCCAGCTGCTGGCGGTTCTCACCAACGACGCCTTCGGCCGCTTCCTCGGCACCCCCCTCCAGCACCTCCGCGTGGCGCGCTTCCGGGCGGTGGAGACCGGCCTGCCGCTGGCGTTCGCCTCCAATGCCGGTCCCAGCGCCGTCATCGACGGCCGGGGCCGGGTGCTCGCGCGAACGCCGGCGGGCCGGCCCGCCACCATCACCGCCACGCCGAGGCTCGCCACCGGGCCGACGCCCTACCTGCGCTGGGGCGACTGGCCCGGCACCATCGCGCTGGCAGGCGCTGCGCTGCTGGCATTGGCTTGCGGGGCGATAGGAGGTCGCGCCAGGTCCTGATGTCCGCCACCGGCACCCGCCCCTGACATCCTTCGGAGGGACGCATGACCGCACCCCGCACCCCGCCTCGCTCGCCGAACCCCAGCCAGCACCGCACCCGGGCTCGCACCTGCCTACCCACGCGCACCCTACGCACGGCGCTGCTGGCGCTCGCGCTCGCCGCGGCCGCGGTCTCACACGCCGCGGTCTCAAACGCCGCCGTCTCACACGCCGCCGTCTCACACGCCGCCGTCTCCGGCACGGCGACCGGCATCTCCGCCGTGCCCGCCGGTCAGCTCGCGCTCGTCACGGGCGGCACCTGCACCACCTGCGGGGGCAGCGGCGGGGGCGGCGGCGGCACCGGCAGCAGCGGATCCCCGGTGGCGACGGGCAGCCCCTACTGGGTCACCTACCGCGTCACGCTCGACTCCAGCTACTACTCGCCGGCGACGCTCGCGAGCCGGGTGAACAACTGGTCCGGCTCCACCATCACCGGCAGCTTCGGCTACACCCGCAAGGTGGTCCGCGACGTGCAGTTCTCCGGCGGCTTCGCCAGCTTCGTGCGTGCCTCGATCGGCGGCGAGGTCAGCACCTCGACCAGCGCCAGCGTGCGCTACGGGGTGCCGCCGATGTCGTACGGCAAGCTCTACGTCAAGTACTACACCGCGCGCAAGACCTACTACGGCCACCGGTACCAGGCCTTCAGCGACGGCTCGCGCAGCATCATCGCCAGCGACCACGGGCCCCTGGTGAGTACCACGACGGTGCTCGGCTACGTGACGGGCCCGCTCTGAGGCCCCGGCCGGAGCGGCGCGCTCGCGCCGCTCCGGCCATGGACGTCGCTCGGCCGGCCCCGTCGGGTCCGGTCCGAAGGAGGCAAGCATGACCATCCCACGTCGCCGGGCGCCTCACCCCGCCCTGCCGGCGCCGGCCGTCCTCCGCTGGCTGGGCGCCCTGCTGCTCGCGCTCGC
>Ga0315540_10002415_pt1 | contig 10513 bp, 9 predicted proteins | sample SalMarSW160110MG_FD_203677 | JGI IMG/M metagenome (GOLD analysis project Ga0315540, IMG submission 203677) | Salt marsh sediment microbial communities from the Plum Island Ecosystem LTER, Massachusetts, United States - Salt Marsh Sediment SW1601-10 ... | reverse complement strand
GGATCCGCGTCGTAGAGCCCGGCCTGATCGGTCAGGATGATGAGCGCGTCGGCCTCGACCAGGTTCGTGACCAGCGCGCCGAGCGTGTCGTTGTCGCCGAACTTGATCTCGTCGGTGACGACGGTGTCGTTCTCGTTGATGACCGGTATCGCGCCCAAGTCGAGCAGGGTGCGCAGCGTCGAGCGCGCGTTGAGGTAGCGGCGCCGGTCGGCCATGTCCGCGTGAGTCAGCAGCACCTGCGCGGTCGGCAGGCCATGCTCGCGGAAGCAGGTCTCGTAGCACTGGACCAGCCCCATCTGGCCGACGGCCGCTGCGGCCTGCAGCTGGTTCATTGCGTGCGGTCGGCGCGACCAGCCGAGCCGCTGCAGGCCTTCCGCGATCGCGCCGCTCGAGACCAGGATCGAGCGCTTGCCGAGCCGGTGCAGGCCGGCGATCTGCGACGCCCAGCGCGCGATCGCCTCTACGTCGAGCCCGCGGCCAGCGTTGGTGACCAGCGAGCTGCCGACCTTGACGACGAGGATCTTGGCGGCGGCAATGGGCCCGGACATGGGTCGATCGCTCAGGCCGCGCGACTCGCCCTCGACGCGGGCTTCTTGCCGGCGCTCAGGAACCGGTGTGCCGCGGCGCAGGTTTCGCGGCAGCCCGCGCCGGTGAGCGCCGAGACCGCGAACCAGGGGCCTTTCCAGCGCAGCGCGCGCAGGATCCGGCGGATTCGCACTTCCGCGTCCGGCACCAGGTCGATCTTGTTGAAGACCAGCCAGCGCGGCTTGCGGTAAAGGCGCTCGTCGTACTTGCGCAGCTCCCGCGCGATCGCGCGGGCGTCGCGCACGGGGTCCGCGCCCTCGTCGAGCGGCGCGACGTCGACCAGGTGAAGCAGCAAGCGCGTGCGCGCCAGATGCCTCAGGAACTGGTGTCCGAGTCCCGCCCCCTCGGCGGCGCCCTCGATCAGCCCGGGGATGTCCGCGATGACGAAGCTCGCGTCGTCGCCCACGCGCACCACGCCGAGCGAAGGGTTGAGCGTGGTGAACGGGTAGTCGGCGACTTTCGGCCGCGCGCTCGAGACCGCGCTGATGAAGGTGGACTTTCCCGCATTCGGCAGTCCGAGCAGACCGACGTCGGCAAGCACGCGCAGCTCGAGCGCGAGCTCCCGGCTTTCGCCCGCGCCGCCGGGCGTGAACTGCCGCGGCGCGCGGTTGACGCTCGACTTGAAATGCAAATTGCCGAGCCCGCCGGCTCCGCCCTTGGCGATCAGCACGCGTTCGCCGTTCTTCGCCAGGTCCGCCAGCACCTCGCCCGTCTGCAGGTCGCGGATGATGGTGCCGACGGGCATGCGCAGGACGACGTCCCGTCCGCCCTTGCCGTAGCAGTCCGAGCCGTGGCCCTTCTCGCCGTTCTGCGCCCGGTGGATGCGCGCGTAGCGGTAGTCGATCAGCGTGTTGAGGTTGCGGTCCGCGACCGCGTAGACGCTGCCGCCGCGGCCGCCGTCGCCGCCGTCCGGGCCGCCGCGCGGGATGTACTTCTCGCGCCGGAACGACGCGGCCCCGTCGCCGCCCTTGCCGGCGTGCACCTGGATCCTGGCTTCGTCTATGAATTTCATGGCGGCGGATACAAAAAAGCCCTACCGCGAACGATAGGGCTTTTCGCGGGCGGGCGCGAGGTCAGGCCGGGACGACGCTCACCGTGGTCTTGCTGTCGGCGCCCTTCACGGCGTACTCGACCTTGCCCGCCACCTTCGCGAACAGGGTGTGGTCGCGCCCCATGCCGACGTTGGCGCCCGGACTCACCCGGGTGCCGCGCTGGCGCACGATGATCGCGCCGGGGTTGACCTGCTGTCCGCCGTAAATCTTCACGCCGAGCCGCTTGGCCTGCGAGTCGCGCCCGTTGCGCGAGCTGCCGCCGGCTTTCTTGTGTGCCATGATGAATATCCTCCGAAACGATCAGGCGCCGGCGACGATGTCGTCGATCCGCACCTCGGTGTAGGACTGGCGATGTCCCTGCGACTTCATGTAGTGCTTGCGCCGGCGCATCTTGAAGATCGTGACCTTGTCGCCGCGTCCGTGCGACACCACCGTGGCCTGCACTTTGGCGCCGGCCACGAACGGCGCGCCGACGCGCGCCTGGTCGCCATCGCCGACCATCAGCACCTCATCGAAGGACACCGCAGCGCCCACCTCCGCGGGCAGCAGCTCGATGCGCAGCTGCTCGCCGGAGCTGACCCGGTACTGTTTCCCGCCGGTCTTGATTACCGCGTACATGACGAAGATCCCGTTCGTGGCCCGCAAAGACTTGGAATTATAGGGGATTTCGGCCGCACGCGTCAAAATTGTGTATGTTAAGCTTCGCGCCCCGCCGCCGTCAGCGCCAACACCCGGCCCTGGGCGGGCGCTCCGCCATGGCCACCCTGATCGAACTCGCTCTCATCGCCGACGAAATGCAGCGGGTCGACGACCTGGTGCGCCAGCGTCTGGGCTCGGACGTCCCCCTGGTGAGGCAGGTCGCGGAATACATCGTCGCGGGGGGCGGCAAGCGGCTGCGCCCGGCGCTGCTGCTGCTGAGCGCCGGCGCCGCCGGATATCGCGGCCAGGCCCACCTCGAGCTCGCGACGGTGATCGAGTTCATCCACACTGCGACGCTGCTGCACGACGACGTGGTCGACGAGTCGAAGCTGCGGCGCGGCCGCGACACGGCCAACGCGGCATTCGGCAACGCGGCGTCGGTCCTGGTGGGCGACTTCCTTTACTCGCGCGCGTTCCAGATGATGGTCAGCGCGGACAACATGCGGGTGATGCAGGTGCTTGCCGACGCCACCAACACGATTGCCGAGGGCGAGGTCCTGCAGCTGATGAACTGCCACGATCCCGACGTCGGCGAAGACCGCTATCTCGAGGTCATCCGCCGCAAGACCGCCAAGCTGTTCGAGGCGGCGGCGAGGATCGGCGGCGTGCTGGCCGGCCTGCCCGCCGCGCTGGAGGAGGGGTTGGCGACCTACGGCACGCACGTGGGCACGGCGTTCCAGCTGATCGACGATGTCCTGGACTACTCCGGGGATGCAGGCGCGATCGGCAAGAGCCTGGGCGACGACCTAGCGGAGGGCAAGCCGACCCTGCCCCTGATCCACGCGATGCGCGCCGGGACCGCCGAGCACTCGGCGCTGGTGCGAGGCGCGATCGTGGAGGGCGGGCGGGAGCGGTTTCCCGGTGTGCTCGAGGCGATCAGGGCGAGCGGCGCGCTCGAGTACTCGCGCGGCGTCGCGGAGCGCGAAGCCGGGCTCGCTCGGAGCGCGATCGAGCCCTTACCGCATTCAAAGTACAAGGATTCTTTGCTAGAATTGTCGGCCTTTTCCGTGACGCGCCATAGCTGATCTGCGCGACGCGGCCTCGCCGTCGGGGTGTAGCTCAGCCTGGTAGAGTACTGCGTTCGGGACGCAGGTGTCGGAGGTTCAAATCCTCTCACCCCGACCACCACCTTCGCTTGAAGGTCCGATAATGCGGTTCCCATGCTTTGAGCCCTCGTTTCGATGGGCAACGGCAGTCTCTTTGTTTGTATATGGCGCTGCGGATCTGATCTCGTCATGTGGCGGCTTGGGGTGTCGAAGGACGGCTACGGCTCGGAAACGGGTCGCCAGAACCCGGGTGGGAGCGAAAATGGCTTCCATGACAACATGTTGACAACGAAGCCTGATGTGTTGTATCAGAGTCAAGAAGGGGAATTGCCGTTGGCCAAGAGAGGGATGCCGTGGAGGGGTTCTTCGCCGGGTTGGGTTGGCTGGTCGCCGGGGGCACGCTAGGAATCGTGCTCATGGCGTTGATGTTCATTGCCAAGGATTCGGGGGACCCCAGCGAAGTTCGCGAAATCGCCGAGGATCGCTCTGGCGGAGTACAGTAACTGGCTTGGCGAGGAACACTTCAGGCCCCTCCCCCAGCAAATGGTGTGGGCGTCGCGTCGGGCGTCACAGCTGTTCGGGTTACCCCACATTCTCAGACCTTGGGCCTTTACAGGCTTGCGCGAACTCGTTCACGACTACGCCGGTGCACGCCATGGCCTAGAAAGCCATGGCACATCCTTGGGGGCAATGACGGGGTCAAGGGGCCCACCGGAGCGTCGTAGTGATCGAAGACGAGTCGGACTTCACACCACGGTACGTAGCGTAGGCGGGATAATCTGTCCTATGTGCCGCTCGAAATGTTCCGGGTCCAGTCCGGTGCCTGTCTCGGTTGGGAGGACACCCACCAACTCGGCGATGGTCACGGTCGCGTGTGAACTTGTCCCGGTCCGTGCGCGGGCCATCGTTGTGAGGCCTGGCGCGTCGAAGTGACGGGCGCTTGGTGGCCCCATACCCATGACCTATCATGCATTGGCGCCGACCATTGGGGGGGGCATGGGACAACCTGGGCTGACGAGGCTCGGCACGGCCTTCCGGAGCTATTTCAATGTGGTGCCGGCCCTGACGGATGAGCTTCGGGACCACGCTTTCCGCATCCGGCATCAGGTCTATTGTGAGGAACTCCGGTTTGAACCAGAACGCCTGAGTCGGCGCGAGTGGGATGAGTACGACGCCCATTCTCTGCACTGCCTGGTACGCAGCGTCCAGACCGGAGAGTACGTTGGATGCACTCGGCTGGTGCTGACCCGTCCCGGTAGCCCCGGCCATTTACTCCCCTTCGAGAAGACCTGCGCGCAAACGATAGACCGCACCATCGTTGACCCCCTGCAGTTGCCGCGAGAGCGCGTCGCTGAAGTCTCACGCCTTGCCATCGTCGCCGGGTACCGCCGCCGCAGAGGCGAGCAAAATGACCCGGGCCCGATTTTGGACGAAGGCTTCGGCAGCCAGGCGAGACCGCGCTTTCCGTATCTTGCGATCGGACTGTATCTCGGCACTATCGAGCTCGCGGCCCTGCACGATATCGACACGCTGTTCGTGCTTACCGAACCGAAGCTCGTCAGACATTTCGCGACGTTGGGAGTGAAGATCAACCCGATTGGCAGCCCCGTCCAGCATCGGGGCGTGCGCATTCCTTCGACGATGAGCGTGCCGAGCATCATTGCGGGGCTAAACGTGGTAGTGCGGCCCTTGTACGAGGTCATAGCCGAGGAAGTCCGGCAGGCTGTGCGGGAACAGCGGGGAACGCACAAGACCTGAAACGAGCGTACCAAGGCCGCGAGAGCTCACGCCCGGAATGGACCTGTTCCTCGTCAAGAAAGCGCTTGCCGCGCTCGTCCTCCCGCCCACCGGGCTGCTCGTTGTTGCCGCAATCGGGCTGACCCTTCAGCGCTCACGTCCGAGGCTGGGGCGCTCGCTCGCCTGGGCCGGCGTGCTGCTGCTCACGGCGCTCTCGCTACCCGTTGTCTCTCAAGCGCTGCTGCGCGCGCTCGATAGCGGGCCGCCGATCGATCTCGCGCAAGCGTCTACCGCCCAAGCCATCGTGATCCTCGGCGGGGGGGTGCGGCGTGCGGCGCCGGAGTATGGCGGCGACACGCTCGGGCGGCTGACGCTCGAGCGCGTACGCTACGGGGCGCGGCTCGCGCGCAAGACCGGCCTCCCGGTTCTGGTGACCGGGGGCGTGGTCTACGGAGGAACTCCGGAAGCCGTGCTGATGAAGCAAGCCCTCGAGAGCGAATTTGGCGTCCCGGTGAAGTGGGAGGAAGCGAAATCGCGTAACACACACGAAAACGCGCTGAATTCCGCAGCGATCCTGCGCGCTGCGGACATTCACCGCGTGATCCTCGTCGCACACGGCTTCGACATGCGACGTGCCGAGGCGGAGTTCGTGGCGGCGGGACTTGACGTGATCGCGGCCCCCACCGGCATACCGAGCGCCGGCTACGATTCCCCGCTCGAGTTGCTACCGAGCGCAGCGGCCTTGCAAGGCAGCTACTATGCACTGTACGAGCTGCTCGCCAACGCAGTGCGAGGCATAGCGCTTTGGACGCCCAAACTCCTGTAAGGATCAACGGCGAAATGCTTCAGAAATCGTCAAGCTTGGAGCCGTTTAGCCCAAATGGCTCATTGCTGCCGTTCTTCGGCCATCGCTAAGCTTTTTTCCTGGGCGGACTCCTGAGCTGCGGGTAACGGGAAGGATGTAGTCCGCATGCGGCGCAATGCGTGTCGCAGTCGGCTAGGTCGTCTCATGACTGGCATAATGCGGTCAACCGGGATCTCCTGTAGCGCGCAGACGGGGCGGGAGGCCGAGTGCAGGCTGCTGTTTCGTCGTCCGGTTCTCAGGCCTTGACCATGGCAACCATCGATCTGACCAATGCCTCGCGGTGGCGAGCCCGTCGCGCTAGCCTGTGCGGGTGATGAATTCGCGAGCGCACGCAGGCATCAACGCCGGTGAGGCCGGTGCTGCGCTCGGGGTGCGCCCTTTCAAGCCAGATGATGCTGCGCGTTGGGAGCAGTTCGTCGAACAGTGCGCCGAGGCCACGTTCTTCCACCGCATCGGGTGGAAAGGCGTCCTGGAGGGATGCTTCGGGCACAGGACGCATTACCTGCTGGCGGAGCGCGGAGCTCGGATCGTGGGGGTACTCCCGCTGGCGGAAGTGAAGAGCCTCATTTTCGGGCATTCCCTGATCTCGCTGCCGTTTTGCGCAGTCGGTGGTGTGGCGGCGACGGAGGATGATGCAGTCGGGGCCCTTCATCGGGCTGCGCAGGCGCTGGGACGGCGGATCGGGGTCGAGCATCTCGAGCTGCGCAATCGCAGCCCACGCGAGCCCGAGTGGCCGCGGCAGGACCTTTATGTCTCGTTCCGCAAGGTGATTGTCCCGGACATCGAGTCGAACCTGCTCGCCATTCCGCGCAAGCAGCGGGCGATGGTCCGCAAGGGGGGCAAGAACGGCCTGACGAGCCGCATCGACGCTGACGTGGAGAGCTTCTTCTCCCTCTATGCGGACAATGTGCATCGCCACGGCACGCCGCCCCTGGCGAAACGCTACTTCGAAGCGCTGCGCAAGACTTTCGGTCGCGACGCCGAGGTGCTCACCATCTGCGATGCGTCCGGGAAGCCGGTTTCGAGCGTGTTCAGCTTCTACTTCAAGGATGAAGTCCTGCCTTACTACGCCGGCGATGCCGTCGCGGCACGCGAGCTCGCGGCGAACGATTTTAAGTACTGGGAGTTGATGCGCCGGGCATGCGAGCGGGGCGTTCGCGTGTTCGACTACGGCCGCAGCAAGCGCGGGACGGGTCCGTTCGATTTCAAGAAGAATTGGGGCTTCGAGCCAACGCCGCTCGCGTACGAGTACTGTCTTTACCGGCGCAGCAGCATTCCGGAGCAAAATCCCTTGAATCCCAAGTACCGTGCGCTTATCGCGCTGTGGCGGCGACTGCCTCTTCCAGTAGCCAATTTTCTCGGCCCCCATGTCGTCAAGAACCTTGGATGAGTTGCGCGCCCAGGCGCATGGAACCGCTTCTATTTCTCGCCCACAGACTGCCTTACCCGCCCAACAAGGGCGACAAGGTCAGATCCTTTCATTTTCTAAAGCATCTTGCGGGGCGCTACCGCATCTTTCTGGGTACCTTCATCGACGATCCCTCCGATTGGAAGCATGTTGACGCGCTCAAACCGCTTTGTGCCGATGTGCACGTCGAGGCCATCGTGCCATGGGCGAGGCGTCTGACGAGCGTGACGGCTCTTATGGGTGGCGAAGCCTTGAGCCTGGCGTACTTCCGCAGCCGGAAGCTGGGCCGGTGGGTCCTCGAGACGGCGCGTCGCGAGCGCTTCGCACTCGCGTTCGCATATTCCTCGCCGATGGCGCAGTACATGCTCGGTCTGCCCGGGGTAAGATGCTTTGTCGACTTCGTCGACATGGACTCGGCAAAGTGGGGTGATTACGCGCTTCGCCGCAAGTGGCCGGCGAGCGCCATTTACGAGCGGGAAGCGCGCCGCCTGCTCGCGTACGAGCAAGAGGTCGCGGCGGGTGCCGAAGCGAGTATCTTCGTTACGGACGAAGAGGCCCGGCGCTTTCTGAGCGAGATGCCCGAGCGCGCGGAGCGGGTGGTGGCGATCCGCAATGGCGTGGATAGCCAATATTTTTCGCCGTCGGGCAACTTCGAGTCACCGTTCGCGTCTGACGAGAGGTCCGTCGTCTTCACGGGAGCAATGGATTATTGGCCTAACGTCGACGCCGTCACTTGGTTCACCCGTGAGGTGCTACCCACGCTCCGCAGGCGTGATCCGTCGATCCGGTTCTACATCGTGGGCATGAATCCCGAGCCGGCGGTTCGCGCCTTGGCGAGCGCCGATGCCGTGACGGTCACCGGCCGCGTCGACGACGTTCGGCCCTACCTACAGCATGCCAGGGTCGTGGTTGCGCCGTTGCGGGTGGCACGCGGAATCCAGAACAAGGTTCTCGAGGCCATGGCCATGGCGAAGCCGGTGGTCGTAACCGCCGCTGCGGCCGACGCGTTGACGGCGAAACCGGGCGTCGAGCTGGAAGTGGCAACCGATGCGCACGGCTTTGCGTCCAAGGTGCTCGCATTGATGGACCCCGAGCAGGCAAGCGTCATGGGGCGCAGGGCCCGCTTGCGGATACTCAGAGATTACACCTGGCAGGCGAGCCTGAATCTGCTCGACGCACTGCTGCAACGGAACGCGGACCCGGACGAGGCGGCCTTGCGTGCCGCCCCAGGCGATCTTCGCTACGCGTCCGCCGGCAAGGCGATTCCACAATGAGCTCGGATACCGGCGTGATCGTGCGGTTTCACGAGTCGCTCAGCCGGGCGGGCCGGGAGAAGCTCGGCTGGCGGGTCGCGTTTCCGTTCACGGTCTTGGCAATCTTGATCATCCTGGCCGTCTATTGGCGCACCGCGGAATCGATCGTCGCGATCTGGTGGCGATCCGAGACGTTCGCGCACGGGTTCCTGATCGTGCCCATCTCGATCGTCCTGATCTGGATGAGACGTCGAGAGCTGGCGAAGCTCGCGCCCGCGCCCGACGCGCTCGGCCTGGCGCTGATTGCGGCCGCGGGCCTGGCATGGCTCGTTGCGTGGGCCGGCCAGGTCCAGGTGATCCAGCAGTACGCCATGACGGTCATGATTCCGGCCGCCGTGGTCGCCGTGTCCGGGCGACGCGTGGCGCTCGCGCTCGCCTTTCCGCTTGGGTTCCTGCTATTCGGCGTTCCAGTGGGGGAAGTGCTCATTCCGCCGCTCATGGACTGGACAGCCCACTTTACCGTCGTCGCGCTGCGGCTCACGGGCATGCCCGTGTATCAGCAGGGCACGTTCTTCACGATACCGGCCGGGACGTGGTCGGTGGTGGAGGGATGCAGCGGACTGCGCTATCTCATCGCCTCGATCACGGTGGGCACGCTGTACGCGTACCTCAGCTATCAACGGCTGTGGAAACGACTGCTCTTTGTCGCCTTGTCGGTGGTGGTGCCGATCATCGCCAACGGTTTGCGCGCCTACCTCATCGTGATGATCGCGGTCCTGAGCGACATGAAGCTCGCGCTCGGCATCGACCATATCATCTACGGCTGGGTCTTCTTCGGACTCGTCATCTTCGTGCTCTTCTGGCTGGGTTCGTTCTGGCGCGATCCGCTGCCGGCCGACACGCCTGCTGCCGGCATCGCCTCGCCGCCGCAATCGCCGCGGCGCCCCGGCCTGCGCTTTGCCGGTTCGGCCCTCGCCGCGGTTGCGCTCGCGGCCGCATGGCCGTTGTGGGCCGCGCATCTTGCCCGTGAAAGCCAGGCAATTGGCGTACCGGTTCTTGCGCGGCCGTCGGGCGAATCCGGCTGGAGGGTCGACGCGGCGCAGCTGACCGCCTGGCGGCCGCGCTACAGCGGCGCTTCGGCAAGCCTGTTCGACGTCTATCGCAAGGGCGACCGAAGGGTCGCGCTGTACCTGGGCTATTACGCGCATCCCCGCCGCGGCGCGGAGCTGGTGACGACCACCAACGTCATGGTCGTGCAGAAGGATCCGGTGTGGCAGAAGATCGCCCAGTCGGTGCGCACCAGGAACCTCGGCAGGGGGCCGGTTGAAATCCGCGAGACGCGATTGCATTCGCCCGCGCAGAGGCTACTCATCTGGGACTGGTTCCGCATCGCCGGGCACGACCTCAGCAACCCTTACCTCGCCAAGCTGCTGCTCGCGCGCGAGAAGCTGTTCGGGCATCGCACCGGCGGAGCGGCGGTCATCCTCGCGACGCCGTACCTCGACGATCCGAGCGCAGCCGAGGAGACGCTGCGAGAGTTCGTGCGCGAGATGCTGCCCTCGATTGAAGCGACGCTTGCCAAGGTGAATTCGCGATGAGCGATGCGCGCCCCTTGATCGCGCACGTCGTCTACCGCTTCGGCACGGGCGGGCTCGAGAACGGCATTGTCAACCTCGTCAACCGCCTGCAGCCGCGGCGCTGGCGCCACGCGATCGTATCGCTGACCGACATCTCGCCGGAGTTTGCCGGGCGCATCGAGCGTGCGGACACGCGCTTCGTGGCTCTGGAGAAGGGGCCTGGCCACCTGCTTCGCCATTACCCGCGCCTCGTTGGCCTGTTGAGGAAACTTCGCCCGGCGATCGTGCACA
>Ga0315540_10002413_pt1 | contig 10518 bp, 7 predicted proteins | sample SalMarSW160110MG_FD_203677 | JGI IMG/M metagenome (GOLD analysis project Ga0315540, IMG submission 203677) | Salt marsh sediment microbial communities from the Plum Island Ecosystem LTER, Massachusetts, United States - Salt Marsh Sediment SW1601-10 ... | reverse complement strand
TCCGAGATACCGTTCGGACCGTTCGTCACCTCGGTCCAGTTGAGCAGCACGATGCGGATGATCTCGCCGAAGGCGAGCGTGACGATGGCGAGATAATCGCCGCGCAAGCGCAGCACGGGAAAGCCGAGCATGATGCCCCACAGCGCCGCGAGCAGGCCCGCGAGCGGCAGGCACATCCAGAAGCCGAGGCCGAAATGCGCCGCGAGCAGCGCGAAGGTGTAGGCGCCGACCGCATAGAAGGCGACGTAGCCGAGGTCGAGCAGCCCCGCGAGGCCGACCACGATGTTGAGGCCGAAGCCGAGCATCACATAGGTCAGCACCAGGATCGAAAGATCGAACAGATAGCGGAGCGGCAGATCGAGATTAAGGGCGGCGTCGAGAGCGTAGGTGATGATCGGGAACAAGGCGGCCGCGATGACGAGGCCAATGCCGCCGTATTGAGTGCCGTAGGCCGCAACATTCGGGATTGGCCACGCCGGAAGCCATCGCTTGAAGCGCGGCCCTTTCCAGGTGCCGTTCCACCAGAACAGATTGAGCAGCAACCTGCCAGCGAAGACGATGCCGACCACCGTGGCGAGCAGCATCGGTCGCGCCTTGAGGGTGAGACCGCCGGCGCTGTCGACAGTCTTCACGCCGAGCGTCAGAGAGAACAGGGCGAAGGCAACGAGCGCCGCGAGCGTGGCGTCGATCAAGGCTGACTTGAGCCGGTGGCTCTCTTTTTGGACCGGCCCTGCCAACGGCTTAGACCTTCTCGACCTCTGGCCGGCCGAGCAGGCCCGACGGGAAGAAGATGAGCACCACGGCGAGCATGGCGAAGGCCGCAACGTCCTTGTACTCGATGCTGAAATAGGCGGACCAGAAGGTCTCGATCAGGCCGATGACGAGGCCGCCGAGCATGGCACCGGGAAGCGAGCCGATGCCGCCGAACACCGCCGCGGTGAACGCCTTGATGCCGGCAACGAAGCCGATGAAGAAATCGATGACGCCGTAGTAGAGGAGGTAAAGCAGTCCGGCGACGGCGGCGAGTGCTGCGCCCATGACGAAGGTGAGCGAGATGGTGCGGTCGACATTCACGCCCGACAAGGCCGCCATCAGCCGGTCCTGCTCGCAGGCGCGTTGCGCCCGGCCAAGCGCGGTGCGGGTGATGAGCAGCCAGAACACGCCCATCAGCGCCACGGTGGTGACCACGATCAGGATCTGGATGTTGGAGACGCTCACCTCGAATCCGTCCTGACTGAAGATCTGATAGCCGCCGGTGACCACGGGCTGCAGCGGCTTGACCCGCGCCCCTTGCGCCACCTGGATGAAATTCTGGAGCACGATGGACATGCCGATGGCGGTGATCAGCGGCGCGAGGCGGAAGGATTCGCGCAACGGCCGGTAGGCGATCCGCTCCACCGTCCAGCCCCACACCGCGGTGAGCAGCATGGCGGCGATGAGCACGAGCAGGAGCGCGACCGGCACGAATGTCAGTCCGAAGCTCAGGAGCGCCAGGAAGAGGATCAGGGCGATGAAGGCGCCGACCATGAAGATGTCGCCATGGGCGAAATTGATCATGCCGATGATGCCGTAGACCATGGTGTAGCCGATGGCGATCAGGCCGTAGATCGAGCCAAGGGCGATGCCGTTGACGAGCTGTTGCAGGAAATAAGCCATTGACGCCGCTGCGCTCCCTTCCCCCCAAAACGAGGCTAGCGTGTTGGCCCCGCGGCTGACATCGGGGTCAGGGGGCGTCTCTTCATAGCAAGAAAGAACGGGAGGCGTACACCGGGAAGCGTCGGCATCGCGCGGCCAAAAAATAGGCTACAGCAGCAGGTGGGAGCCGTCGCAAAAGGGCGGATCTCCGGTGTCCTTGCAGCCGCAAAGCAACGCCGTTTCCGTGCGCTCCGCGGTGAACATCAGGGGCTCGATGTCGGTGCCGGCGTGGGAACCGTCGCAAAAGGGCTGCTTCTGGCTTCGCCCGCAGCGGCACCAGGCGTAGCGTTTGCCCGCCTCGAGTTCGACCTGATAGGGGCTGAGTTGTGGGCGTTCCGGCTCTGCCATGCCTTCGCTCCCCGAATGTTGATGGCCTGTCGCCGCCTGCTTACCCAATTCGCTGGGGCAGCACAAGAAACCTCGGGACGGCGCGCGCCCCTCATTCTGCCTTGCTGTCGGCGCGAACCTCATCCACCACGCGAGCAAGGCGCATGGCTTTTCCGGAATCCGGGAATAGAGGGGAAGACTGTCCGCTAATCTCCGAACAGTCCTTGGATCTCGCCAGCGACGGCGTTGCCTTCAGCCTTTGGCTTGGTCTGTTGGGTCGAGGGCGCCGGATCGGCTGGAGCGGCCTGCGTGGCCACGGCCTCGTTCGGCTCTGGGGGCAGCGGTTTCCCAACGAGAGCAGGGGCTACCTTTTTGTCGAGCCCATAGATGTCGGCAAAGCTCGTGACCTTGCCGTCGGCATCGGCGACGGCGGTGAAATAGGTGGTGTGCACTGGCACCGGGTGATCGAGGGCCACGGCGCCGTCGTCGGCGGTGGCGAGCAGGCTCTTTACCTTCGCCTCATCCCAGCCCTTGTCCACGCGGAGCAGAATTTCGGCGAGCTTCGGCGGATTTTCCATGCGGATGCAGTTATGGCCTTCGGCGCGCACCGCGGGCGTGAACAGCCCCTTCTTGATGGTGTCGTGCATATAGACCATGTGGCTATTGGGGTAGAGGAACTTCAGCTTGCCGAGCACATTGGTCGGTCCTGGCGCCTGGGTGAAGGCGATATTCGCCATGTTTACGCTGCTCCAGTTGATGCTCGACGGATTGACGATGCGGCCCTTGTAGCGCACCCGGAGGCCGTGCTCGCGCAAGATCGATGAGCCGCCGCCGAACCAACTGCCGCCGCCGCGCAAGTTCGGCAACAGGTTCTCCCTGACGATTGTCGGGGGCACGGTCCATTCCGGGTTGAACACGATGGTCTTCATGTCGGCGGAGAAGATCGGCGTCGCATAGCGGAGCTGGCCGACCACGATCTTGTCGGCGTGGATGCGCTTCCCGTCCTTGACGATATACAGCATGAACTCGGGGATGTTGTCCTGGACGTAAATGCGGCCGAGATTGGCCGGCATCCAGCGCCAGCGCTCCATGTTGATGAGGATGCGCTGGATATCGCGGTCGTTGCGCTTCTTGGCGTCGCCGTCGCCGGCGCGCGCTTTGAGCAGCGCCTGGCGCAACAGATGGAACTGCTCGTGCTTCGGATGCAGCGAGCGGAGATAGGCATCGGGTTCGGCCGCAGCCGCGGCCTCTGCAAGCACCACCTTCGGATCGAGCAGCGACGGGCGCTGGTCGATCAGCTTGCTGAGGCTCGAAGGATTGGCGCGGCCGCCACGGGCGAACCGGGCATATCGCAGGATGGCAAGCTGGAGCTTGATCTCGGCGTTGGCCTGCTGGTCGATGCTATCCGGCAAGTCGCCGGCCGGCGGCAGTGCGAAGTCTGACGCCGAGAGCCCCCAATCGTCGGCATTGCCGATCTCGTCGATCGTTGCTTCCGCCTTGGCGGAGAACCCCATCGGCGTGATCCACACCGGTCCCGCGCTACGCTCCGCATAGAAACTCTGAAGCGCCGCGAAGTCCGCTGCTGCGGCACCCTTGCGCCCAGCACCGTCGGCGAGCTTGGCGCGGATGCTGTCAATGACCGGATCGGCTTCGGCTACAGGCGACGCCGCGGGCGCCGCGGTATCTGTAGGAGTCGGCGCTGTGGCGTTTGGCGGGATCGAGCCGGTAACGTCGGGGGCAGCCGCAGCCGTATCAGCGGCCGCTCTTGGCTCGGTCGCAACTGCTGCCGTGACCGAGACCGCGAGCGCCAGGGCAAAACCACCGGCACTGAGAACGACGCGTCGTCCGTGCATGCGTATTCCCCCGCACCTTAGGAGGTTAACGCGCGACGGCTCTAGCCGCTACTCTGAAGTGGCCTGAGCTGGTGGCACTGGGCCGTAACGCAAGGAGGCACCTCAGAAAAGTCGCGGAATTGCGTGCTTTGACTTTCGCCGAGACCGGCCATTTTCCGGTTCTCTAGCCGCTACGGCCTGCCGCTGGACAACCTGTGGACAACCGCTCTCCTCCTTTGGTCTAGTTGAGGAGGGCGAGGAGCCGGTGTCGCAACCCGGAATGGGGGTGCTATGGTCGCCTGAGCCTGGTGTTGGGAGGATTAAACCGTGTCCAGCCTTGTTGATCGCCTTGTCTCTGCGTCCGCTGCGGCGGCTCTTGCCGCAACGCTCCTTGTCTCCGCGGCGCCGAGCGCCAAAGCCGACGAGGATGTGTGGCCGACGCTGAGAGAGACGAATTTCGGCGACCGCGACATCAAGGCCGAGGATGGCTTCGTCACCCTCGACGCGCCGGTCACCGCCGAGGATGCGGCCATCGTGCCACTCACGGTGCGGGTGCCCCCGAGCGTGAAGGACAATCTCAAATCGCTGACCTTGATCATCGACAAGAACCCAAACCCGGTGGTGGCCAAGGTGCACTTCGGCCCGGCTGCCGGCAATGGCGGCGAGCGGTCGTTTGGGACGCGCGTCCGCATCGACAATTTCTCCCATGTCCGCGCCATTCTCGAGACCGAGGACGGCACGCTGCACATGGCGACCAAATTCGTGCAAGCCGCCGGCGGCTGCGCGGCGATGCAGGCCAAGGACCCCGAGGCCGACATGGCCGGCCTCGGCAAGATGATCGTGAAGACCTTCCCGCCGGCCTTGTCGTCGACGCCCTTGTTCGAGGGCCAGGTGATGATCAAGCACCCGAACTCGAACGGCATGCAGCTCGACATCAATACCGGCGACCCGATTCCGGCGCGGTTCGTCAAGGAGGTGGTGGTGAAGCGGGATGGCGAGCTCGTGTTCGACATGGACACTACGTTCTCGATCTCGACCAATCCCAATTTCCGCTTCACCTTCGGCCGCGGCGCCGACAATGCCCTCGACGTCGCCATCACCGACACCGATGGCACGCTCTTCACCGGCAAATCCCAGCCGAGCGGGTCGTGATCCCTTCAGCCTGAGTATCGAAGCCTGCCGTCACCCCGGTTGAACATCGCCGCAGAACCGGCTGAAATGAATCACTGATCGAACGGGGGCATATGCAGCAGGCTTATCGCATGGTGGCGGCGACGCTCGGTTGGTTCGCCCTCATCCTGCAATACGCGCTGATCGTCAAATACAAGACTGATGGCGATCTCATCGCCGCCGCGATCCGCTTCTTCAGCTATTTCACGCTGCTGTCGAACATTCTCGTGGCGCTCGCCATGACGCTCCCTTGGCTTGCGCCGGATACAAGGTTCGGCCGCTTTTTTCTGGAGCCTGCCGTCAGGACCGCGATCCTCGCCTACATAATCATCGTCGCCGTGATTTATCACGTCGTCTTGCGCAAGCTGTGGAACCCGCAAGGCTGGGAATACGTCGCCGACACCATCGAGCACGTCGTGGCGCCCACGCTCTACGTCATCGACTGGCTGCTGTTCGTGCCGAAAGGCACGCTGAAATTCGGGTCGGCCTTCATCTGGTTGCTCTTTCCCCTGGCCTACGCCGTGTTCAGCCCGATCCATGGCGCCCTGACCGGCTTCTATCCCTATCCCGTCATCGATGGGACCAAGCTCGGCTATGACAAGGTGCTGACCAACATGGGCGGTCTCGTCGGCGCCTTTACCGGTCTCGGATTGTTTCTGATCGGCGTCGATCGCGGCCTTGGTCGAATCAAGAAGCAACCGACCTCAAACGGTGCGTGAAGGCTGCGCCGTCCTCCAAGGTTCACTGATCGCGGAAGAGCCATCGAAAGGCCCGGCGAAGCTCGGCGGTGCCGTCCCCGTCATACCAGCGCCCATGGGCAATGATGATGCGCTCGGGCTGCCATGCGATCATGGTTTCGACCGCCTTGCGCATCTCCGCCTTGTGCCGGGAGAACGTGAGGCGGAGGTCGCGCGGCGTTTGCCCGTCGGGATCCTGCACGCCGCCGATCCATGTCAGGAAGCGCATCACGGGGCCGACCTTGCGAGGCTCAAAATTCTCGATCAGGTCTGTGAGCACCAGCGTGCGGCTCGGGCGGTGGAAGAACACGAACTCGGTCATGTAACTTCCCGGCACCGCAAGCGTCGCGATCTCGCCGTCCCACGGATAGCCGCTATCGCCCTCAAGGGTATGGGTGGGGAAATCGATGCGGCCTCCCGCCTGCGCGCGGATGCGCGGCGCGAGGTAGATGGCTGCCTCGGGATAGGCCTCTCTCCAGTCCGGGATCCACCAATAATGGATGCGGTTTGGACCGATCAGCCAACGCGGCGTGCCGATTCCCTCGATTTCGCGCTTCAGGGCCGGCGTGAGCGGCGTCGGCGAGTGGATGAAGAGGGCTCGGTCCTCAAGACGGATGACTGTCATCCGGGTCGGAAACAGCATCTTGGGCCACGGAAAGCCGAAACGGATCCCCGGCCCGTCCACGATCCACACGTCGCTTGTGACCGGCTTCAGCGTGTTGAGGGGCGGATAGGTGACCTGAGCTTCCCGGTCCATTCGTACAATTCCCCCGCTTGCGTCTTTTCGCTAAGACGTTAATCGGCTGGTATGACTTGCCCGCAAAGACTGCCCCACCCACACCGCCGATTCGGATACCGCTTGAGCTGCGCGCCATAACAATAACAAAGCCATGATAAAGCTTGAGTCGATGATTTGTCGGGACCATACAGGGCGCAAAGTCCGTGGGGGGCGTCTTTCCGGTGTTGAACGCATGAGGGCGCTCACGGCGCCGCGGACCGGGCAGGCGGGGGCGAAGGGTCATTCGGAGAGTCCCCATGGCTGAGCTTATCTTCACGCTGTTGTCCCTTGGCGCCCTGCTCGCGCTCGCCATGAACCGCGCGCCGCTTAAGATCTGGGCCCTTGCCGTCGCGATTTTCACTTTGAGCCTCCAGCTCGGCCTCGGGCGGGGCGAGCTGCATTGGCCAGTGTTTACGATCTGGTCCCTGCTCGGTTGGCTCGTCGCCGCGGGGCTGCTGGCGCTCACCTTTCCGCGCATCAAACGCGACTACGTCACGCTTCCGGCCTATCGCGCGCTGAAGCGCATGATGCCCTCGATCTCCGAGACCGAGCGCGAGGCCCTTGAAGCCGGCACCGCCGGCTGGGACGCCGAGCTGTTTTCAGGGACGCCGGACTGGGCAAAGCTTCGCCGCGTCGCTCCGATCACGCTCACCGCGGAGGAGCGCGCCTTCCTCGATGGCCCCACCGAAGAGCTTTGCCGCAAGCTCAACGACTGGCGCATCCGCCATGAGCTCCACGACGTGCCGGAGGATATCTGGCGCTTCGTCTGCGATCAGGGCTTCCTCGGCATGCTCATCTCCAAGGAGCATGGCGGGCTCGGCTTCTCGGCGCAGGCGCAATCCCTCGTCCTCGGCAAGATCTCCTCGCGCAGCGCCGACGGCGTCACCATCGTCATGGTGCCGAACTCGCTTGGCCCCGGCGAGCTGATCGAGAAATACGGCACCGAGACGCAAAAGGCGCATTACCTGCCGCGGCTCGCGCGCGGCGAGGAGATCCCCTGCTTTGCCCTCACCGGTCCGGACTCCGGCTCCGACGCTGCCTCGATGCGGGACGTCGGCGTCGTCACCAAAGGCTGGCATGAGGGCCGCGAGACGCTTGGCATCAAGCTCACCTGGGACAAGCGCTACATCACGCTCGCCCCGAACGCGACGTTGCTCGGCCTCGCCTTCCATCTGTTCGATCCCGACAATCATCTCAACCGCGGCGAGGACATCGGCATCACCTTGGCGCTGGTGCCGACCGATCATCGGGGCGTCGACATTGGCCGGCGGCATCTCCCATGCGGCGCGGCCTTCCCCAACGGCCCCACCTCCGGCCGCGACGTGTTCATCCCTCTCGACTGGGTCATTGGCGGCAAGGAGCGGGCAGGGCAGGGCTGGCGTATGCTGATGAGCTGTCTCGCCGCTGGGCGCTCGATCTCGCTGCCGGCGACAAGCACCGCCGCAGCCAAGTCACTTCTGCGCACCACCACGGCCTATGCCCGCATCCGCAAGCAGTTCAGCCTGCCGATTGGCTTCATGGAAGGCGTCGAGGAGCCGCTCGCGCGCATGGCGGAAAACGCCTACGGCCTTGAAGCCGCGCGCGCCGTCACCGCCTCGATGGTCTCCTCCGGCGAGAAGCCGGCGGTGATCTCGGCGCTGCTGAAATACGTCTCGACCGAGCGCATGCGCCAAAGCGTCAACGATGCCCTCGACATCCATGGCGGCAGAGGCGTCTGCGACGGGCCGTCGAACTACATCCAGGGCGCTTATCAGATGGTGCCGGTGGGCATCACCGTCGAAGGCGCTAACATTCTCACCCGCACGCTGATCACTTTCGCCCAGGGCGCGTTGCGCAGCCACCCCTACCTCTTCATCGAGATCGAGGCGTTGCAGGACCCGGACCAGGAGCAAGGCATCGCCGCCTTTGCCCCTGCTTTCGACGGCCACCTCGCCTTCGCCGTCTCGAATGTGCTCGGCTCTCTGTTCCACAACGTGACCTTCGGCGCTTTTGCCAGCGCCCCGCCGAACGCCGGCGCCACGCGCCGCTGGTGGCGTCAGCTCGCCCGCGCCTCGCGCTCCTTCGCCCTCGTCGCCGACATGACCGTGGTCCTGCTCGGCGGCGGGCTCAAGACCAAGCAGAAGATCACCGGACGCATGGCCGACGCGCTGGCCGAGCTTTATCTCTTGTCCTGCATCTTGAAGCGCTACGAGGATGACGGCTGCCCGCGCGCCGATCTCAAGCTCGTCGACTATTGCGCGCGGAACTGCCTCGCCCGCTTCGACCAGGCTCTTGCCGGTGCGCTCGACAACTTCCCGGTGGCCTGGGCGGGCGTGTTGATGCGGCCGCTGGTGTTTCCCTTCGGCCTTCGGCGCCGTCAGGCCTCCGATAAAGAGGGTAAGGTCATCGCCCGCGCCGTGCTCGAGCCCGGTGAGTTTCGCGACCGCCTGACGCGGGGCGTGTTCATCACCAAGGACCCGAACGACAAGATCGGCCTCCTTGAATACACTCTGGAGAAGACCGTCGCCGCCGAAGACGCCGACAAGAAGCTCGAGCGCGCCATTCGCAAGGGCGAGGTCCAGCGCTATTACAACAACGATTGGATCGCCGAGGCCAAGACCAAGGGCATCATCAGCGAGGATGAGGCACGCGTGCTCGCCGAGCTCCACGACCTCACGGCGCGGGTGATCGCCGTCGATCATTTCGACGCTGCCGAACTCTCGCGCGGAGAAGCACGCCCGCGCGCGGCATCCGCTCCATCCACCGACTCCATCGCCGCCGAATAAGGATCATCATGCCGACGCCGCTTCCCGTTTTGCACGACTGGCGCCTCTCGGTCGACTATGAGGGCATCGCCTGGGCGCTCATGGATCGCGAGGGCGAGAGCGCCAACTCCATGGGCCGCCGCTTCACCGAGGAGCTTGGCGAGATCGTCAAATTCGTCGAGGACGCGGGGCGGCAGGGCGAGATCAAAGGCCTCGTCATCATGAGCGCCAAGAAGTCGGGATTCCTCGTTGGCGCCGACATCCGCGAGTTCGAAAGTTTCGACACCGAGGCCCGAGTCACGGAGGTCGTGATCCAGACGCTGCAGTTGTTCGACCGCATCGAGAAGCTGCCGGTCCCGGTGGTTGCTGCCATCCACGGCTATTGCCTCGGCGGCGGGCTCGAGCTTGCGCTCGCCTGCCACTATCGCATCGCCGATCGCGACGAGGCCACGCGCCTCGGCTTCCCGGAAGTGAAGCTCGGCATCTTTCCCGGCCTCAACGGCACCGTGCGCTCGATCCAGCTTGCTGGCCCCATGGACGCCATGACCGCCATGCTCACGGGTCGCATACTGCGCCCGGCCGCGGCCCGCGCCATGGGGCTGATCGATCAGCTCGTCCAGAGCAAGCACAATCTCCGCTGGGCCGCGCGCAAAGCCGTGCTGCAGAAGCGCCGTTCCAAGGGCGCGCCCTGGTGGAAGCAGCTGATGCTGAAGCAGCCGGTGCGCAGCTACCTTGCCAAGCAGATGCGCGCCAAGACCGCGGCCAAGGTGCGCGAGGACCATTATCCCGCGCCATACCGGCTGATCGATCTCTTCGAGCAATATGGTGACGACCCGGCGCGCATGAAGGCGGCGGAGACCGAGATGTTCGCGCCGCTGATGGCGAGCGAGGCCTCGCGTAATCTTCGCCGCGTGTTCATGCTTTCGGAGATGCTGAAGGACGAGGCGCCGAAGGACGGCTTCAAGCCGAAGCGGGTTCATGTCGTCGGCGCCGGAACCATGGGTGGTGATATTGCCGCGTGGTGCGTCGTCTGCGGCATGCAGGCGAGCCTCCAGGATCTCGATGCCGCTCAGACCAAGAAGGCGCTCGCCCGCGCCAAGGGCCTGTTCGCCAAGCAGCTCCGCAGCAAGCAGGCGGTCGACGCCGCCGTCGGGCGTCTGGTCGCCGACCCCGAAGGCAAGCACGTCAAGCACGCCGACGTGGTGATCGAGGCCATCGTCGAGAAGCTCGAGGTC
>Ga0315540_10002411_pt1 | contig 10523 bp, 13 predicted proteins | sample SalMarSW160110MG_FD_203677 | JGI IMG/M metagenome (GOLD analysis project Ga0315540, IMG submission 203677) | Salt marsh sediment microbial communities from the Plum Island Ecosystem LTER, Massachusetts, United States - Salt Marsh Sediment SW1601-10 ... | reverse complement strand
ATATCATCCCGTTTGCTCTCACGCAGTATCCCGCAGGGGCGAATCTCGGAGCAGTTACTCAGTGCGCTTTGTTGGGCAGTTTACTTTTCGATTGGAGCCATTCAATGTGCATTATCTCTGTCAGTTTGCCGGTTTGCCAAAAACGCGATTACTACTCCGACGAATAAACCTAAACTTGGTAAGCATACCCCTGTGGATAAGGAATCGTAAGCTGTAACGACGTGCGCCCATTCCCAGACGTTCCCATTATTATCAAGCACGGAGGCGAATCGACCATAACCATCCGAATAGATTTCGTAACGTTGAACGCAATCAACTGTATTTTGAGGAGAGTTTGATAGTATAGAGAATTCAGGCGATGAGTAATCGCAAGGTTTTGTGATTTTCACGGGGGATGGAGAATTCTGCTCTTCGCCTGCAGAAAAATATTCAGATACATTTTGTGGAGGCGTAGATAGTTTTCTCCATCGCTGCAAGTAGCCAGATTCTGTGATGGTCAAAAAGCCTAGCCCTATAAAAAGGCCAATTACCCCAAAGGCAATCATCTTGACGATTTTCATTCCTATTGCCCTTTCCCACATTTTTCCTCAGGAAGCTAACGGTGTGCTTTACCCGCAGGTGGGCGGGCGAGAGAGCAATCCGCTGAGAATCCCACTTGCCCGCGTGCACGCATTGCTAGCCAGCCGCTTCATTCATCTTCAATTCCTTGCTCAGCTTCCGACTCAAAGTCCGATAGCCAAGTCTTTCATAGAAGAAGATCGCAGTCTGGTTAAATTCATACACATTCAACTCGATAGATGTTGCACCTTTAGCAATTGCCCATTCCTGCGCTTTATCTATGAGCATGCTTCCTATCCCCTGATTCTGGAATCCTGATTTTACAACAATGCCATCAACAACTGCATAACATCGAGGGACAAAAACCGGAATAGCGGGCGTATCTTTGACAATTGCGTTAACAAATCCAACGAGTTTCTCGCCCGCTTCCGCGACAAACAAGCCAACGTTCTCATCCGCGATCAGTTCCAAATAGTAAGCTTGTTCTCGGACGGGGCCGCTTGGTTTTTGGAATAAGTTAGGGAGATTGTCACGATGTAAAGCGTCTAATTCATCGAACAGTTCACATAAGGTATTGTAATCGTCGGCAGTTGCTTTGCGAACGCTTATTCCCATAGCAGGTTCCCTTTATCTTCGAAAGACGTTCCTCTTGCAGAGGCTGGCTAACGGTGTGCGATATACACCTTCGAGGCACCGACGAGTGCCGTGCACACACTGTGCAAAGTGCTGGACGAATGTCCAGCCGTTCGCTCTCAGGCAGTATCCCGCAGGAGCGAACCACGGAGCGGTTACGGAGTGCGCTGTGTTGGGCGGTTATGGTCATGGAAATACATATTCTATCGAGTTGTATTGTACCGTGGCTCCCCAAACTTTGCAGTACCTCAGCCTCAAGCCCGGCTGATTGAATGGGAACCAGAAAGGATTACACGAGTTATATTCCATGATCCGTGGATGTAAGTCGATTATTCAAACGAACAAACACCGCTCAACATATATTGTTTGCTGGGGAAATCTTTCTCAGACCAAGCGATTTCGAGGTAAAAGCATCTGCTGTAAATACAAAAAATGCCCGACTTTTAAAGGCAGGCATTTTATTAGAGAATCAACAAGAGGGACAAATATCTTTGTTCTCAATCTAAAAGTGAAGCGGGGATATTCCCGCCATTTTCAGCAACCTTCTTGAAAAGGGCTTTGCGTAGAGCTTCGTTCTTCTCCGCGCTTCCGCTTTTGAAGCTGGCATCAACACCCAGCTCTTTTGCCAGTGCGTCACGATTTTCCCTGCTGCTGTCCGCGCCGATCAGTTTCAAAAAATCGACAACAGAAGTTTTCCATTCAAGACCTCTGCCCTTTGCCAGCTTGTCAAGTTCTGCAGTAAGGTTAACGTCTGATACGGTATTAGCACCGGGAACCAGACTTTTGATCGTTCCAATGATTTTGTTGAAGATGGTAGTAAATATGCTCATGTTACACTCCTTTTGGGTGATTTGTGATTTACTATCATCATACGATAAACACTCCCCGTCCGCATCCATCGACTGGGGAGTGTCGAACTCCACCACTTGGGGGAGACCGCGAGGAGCAATTAATGAGCTGATTTGACGGAATCTATGTTAGGACGTGGGCACCGTGAAGTTGGCAGGGACGCAGAAAAATCCCGAGCAACAAGTTCGCACGAATCTGAATCAAAAGCCCAACGTGGTATTCAGCCGCGGAGCGAACGGTTAAGCTTCCGAACCTTTGCCGATTGGTTCCATCATTGGCAATTCACCCCGTGTACCCTCCGGGCGAAAGCGAGGTCGGCTAGAATGGGAGTCGGGCAGCCCAGGTTTTTTGTTGTGCTAAAAACCCGAGAATATTCTGAAATACCAAAGAAGAAACTGACTGATGACCTCTCTTGGGACAGTAAGTTCTTCGTAGCAATAAATGTTATTTTTTATCGAAGTAAACCAAATTCATTGATATCTAACCTAAATAGTTTTCCATCTGTCAATACAAGATGGTTATTTTTATCCACCTGATAATGGACATCTGTCAGATTTACTTCTCCCGGCAATATATTGATCACCAAGTTCGCGTCGATTGTTGAGAAGAGCCTTGTTCGCACATCGTCCCGCTTTACATATTCATTGTTAGATGCATCATATACGAACACATATCCCTGCACTCGGATTGCTCCGCCAGATACTTCTTGAATCTCCCCTAAAAAATGGCGACGAATATCCTCGTTGAATAGTCGCCGTGTAATTAAAAAGATCTTTTCTCCTTTAGATAACATTTTCTTGCCTCCAATCCAAATCCATACTGGTCAGAAATTAATTCAATATTGGGCTTTCATCTCTTCACTTAGCTGCCCGACGGCTTGCGCGTTTTACCCCTTCGGGGCACTAACTGGCAGGTGGGGCTCCCCAGCGTCCAGCTGTTTGCTCTCACGCAGTACCGTTCATCCAGCTTGACTGGACCCCTGAAGCGCAGCGGAGGGGGTATACACGCAGTGGGGACGGAGCGCGAAGTGCTGGACAAATGTCCAGTACACTTTGTTAGGCGCTAACTTGACATAACACATAAGATTTTTACGCATCGAACTTACTGCTAATCATTTAATCCCTTCCCGTTGAGAATTTGCTCCATATATTTTTCAACTCTTGCCGCACGGGTTTTGGATTGTTTGGGTGCAGAAAAATAAAGGATATATGCTCTTTGCCGTCCTGGCGTCAATGCATCAAAAGCCTCTTGTAATGCAGGAATTTCCTCTAACTTATTTATAAATTCTTCAGGCATTGAGAATTCTGTAACCTTTTTATAATTCACTTTCAAGCCTGCTATTTCTGCTTGAATGGCTTCATTGATATAGGCTTTCAATATGGTTTCCATTTCAACTATATCTCGAGCATTGGTGAACCGAATCTGGCGCGCTGCTTGCACATTCTTCGTTTGTTGAATCAAGATGCCTTCGGTGTCTTTTAACAAGGCGCCTTTGACAAACAGGATCGCGCAGTATTCTTTAAATCCATGTATTAAAACTATATTCTTTTCCTCAAATGTGTAACAAGGAACACCCCACTTTAATTCTTCGACCAGTCCGCAATCAAGAATAATTCTTCTCAAATTCTTAAATTCTTGTTTCCATTGTTCGGCTTTATTAAAATAGAAATCCACTTTAGGATTAGGTTTATTTATTGTCTGTTTAACCATATTTCCTCTTAGGTTGAAAAGTACCTAATGGTTCGCGTTATACCCCTTCGGGGCACAGGCTGGCGCTGGGGCGGGCGTGGCATCTGCTTGGGAGATGGAAGGCGCTTGCGCCCGTATGGTCGTTGTGATATCGCCCTTCAAACACTGACAGATCGATGTGCTTCTCGACCAATGTGTTGATCGTATATTCCAGCGTTCCAGGTTCGAGCTGATCCTGGAGCGAGATGGGGAGCATGACCAATTGGTCATAATTGTAGGGTTTGAATTTTGCCATCGGTTCCTCTACACTACATGACTTATTAGATAGTATACAGAACCATTTGCATAATTGCTACTCTATATTTCGGTCTTTTTCACACTTTTTCGACAGTCTCAACGGTCGGCGTTACTTGCTAGTAGGCGGGACTGGATGATGTTCATCATAGCGAGAAACCCTAAAGCCAGAATCAACTCAATTTATTGGTGCGAATCTCACCAATCAAGTGCACACTTTGTTGGGGGCAATATTTTTCCGTGGCATCGACCAGAATATAATCTCACATCATCAGAGGCCACTTAGTAAATCCCTGGAAACAACCGAAAGCGCACGCGCCGCGTATATTCCTGATACCCTGGCAACTCTTCCTGCAATGTTCGGTCTTCCAGCGCGGTTCTGATGACCGCGATGATCAGCGCCACAGCCGCCGGAATGAGTGTCCACAAGGAGCCTAAAGCCAGCACAATACCCAGCAGTGGCAGAATATTTCCGGCATAGCCCGGATGCCGCACGATTCGGTATGGGCCGCTGTCACACACCACATGCCCTCGATCCGCTTGAATACGCACCACGCTGGAGAAGAAGCGGTTCTCTAAAATTGCCCACACACCGAAAGCGTATCCGAGCGCGATTAAGATGATGCCGAGCACGATGATCCATAGCGGAAATACGGGTGACCAGCCAAAGCGGTGGTCCAGCCCTGCCACAATGACCAGTGGGAAGCTTATACTCAGCGCCATCAGCGGGGCAAGCACTTTATCCCATGCTTTCGCAACTTGGATCTTCTCAATATTTTGTCGTTCTGCAGTCAATCCCGGATGCCGCCGTTCCGCCAAAATACGCCCCCCTACGCCGGCTGCAACAATCAGCAGGGAATAGATCCACGCCTGCCACCAACCGAAATCTCCTCCGCACACGAATAGAACCAGTGGTATGAAGAGATACACCACAATCAAACCAATCCACTGCCGAGGGGAATTTGTTTGAACCGCCTTTCGACCGACTACCTTCGACTTCATATCATCCTCCGAACTACGCGAGAATCAGTCCGCGATTCCGTCATGCTGCTTTTTGAATTCGCCGTAAACAATTCCGCCCTTGTCTACCACTAAGTTCCAGCCTTCAATTATGCGCCCAACGAATGATTCGGAGGACGATGTCCACATTACTGTTTATAGGTTGTGTTTGTCTTTTTTTGCATGAAAAGCAGCACCCGTCCACCTAATACGCAAAAAATGACCCTCCTTTAATTCCTGTAATAAAAGTTTACAAACCCAAACCATTCTAAAAATAGTATAGCACGCCCATCAAGTCCGCTCCTCAGCCAAACGATACAACCGCAGGGCCACAAGATCGCTCCAAATTAGGATTGCCGCCAGGAAGGTGTAAAAGGCCAGGCCTTTCAGGAAGAAGGTCGGGGCGGCCAGGGCCAGCGTGCCCCAGGTGTAGACGCCCAGTCCGCGCCAGGACTCGTCCCGCCGAAAGACAAAGCCAAGCAGGGACATGGCCGCAAACAGCGCCAGTCCCAACATGACGAAAGCCACGTCGTGCAAGACCCCGTGCCAGGTGGCGGGCGTATTGCGATGTGTCGGGTCAGTGGGCGAAGCCAGCAGTGCCATCGCCAGTCCGGCCAGGGTGAAGAGCGCCGTCGCCCGGCGCGCGTTTTCACCAGTCAGCACCCGGCGCAGACCGAGCGCAAAGACGACCATCAGCCCGCCGCTCAGGAGGAAGGTGGCCGTCATCAGCCAGCCATACGGTCCCAGCGACAGGCCGCTCGGCCAGTCCAGGGTCGGCGCGCGCAGCGGATCCCAACCCAGCGAGCGCATGAAATCGACCTGGACCAGCGTCAAACCGAGGGCAACGCCCCCAAACCACAGCGGACCAACCATCCCGGCCAGGGCCGAGAGTTTGATAAAACGTGTGTGACTCATAAAAGCAAAGGGCGGAGGTCAACCTCCGCCTTGATTGTCAGCAGCTCAGCCTGCCGGCGCGGGCATCTTCACCCTGCGCATGGCCACCAGCCACAGGACCGCCAGGATCAGCCCGCCCAGGAAGAACGGTACCGGCGCGCCCAGCCATTGGAACAGCGTTCCGTAGAACAAGGGCGCAATCGCGTTGGCGGCGCTCAGGAAGCCCGAGGAAATCCCCAGGATCCCTCCCGTCTCGCCCTTATCGGCCGCCTTGGTGATCAGGCTGTTGATCGCTGGCTGCAGCACGCCCCCGCCAAGCGCGGCCGGGAAGCTGCCGAGCAGCAGCCAGATGATGCCCAGCCAGCCCTTCTTGGACTCGTCCGGCAGGCTGACGTTGATATTCTGGGTCGAACTCTCGCTCGGCAGCACGCCCTGGCTCTGTCCCTTCAACTCGGCTGTGACCTTGGCCTGGTCGTACCAGGGCACGGGCACACGCGGCGTGGTGGCGGTCAGGATCAGACCCAACGCCAGGGTCGAGAGTCCCATCATCACCAGCCAGCGATCGCCGTATTTCTTGCTCCAGCGTCCCACAAATCCACCCTGCACGACCACGATGAACAGCCCGGCCACTACGAACAGACCGGCGGTGCTGGTGGCGTCCATGCCCAGGCGGTTGAGCGTGAAGAGCGAGAACAACTGCTCGTAACCGCCGAAGGCCACCTGCTGGAAGAACATCAGGACCAGCAGTAAACCGATCGTTGGGCGGCCCAGAGCCTGGAACATGGCCTGGAAAGAGAACGACTTGCGGCGCGGATTTTCGGCCAACCCCTGGCGGTCGAGTGTTTCGTGCAGCCAGAACCAGGTCAGCAAAATGGAGAGAAATGAGAAGATGGCTGCGGCAAAGGCGACGGCCTGGTAGCTGCCACCGGTCGTCGCCAAAACAATGAAGGCGATCACCGGTCCCAGGATGAATCCCAGCCCGAAGGCCGCGCCGATCAGCCCCAGCCCCTGGGTGCGTGTCTTCTCGTTGGTCAAATCGCTGATGACGGCCTGCGCCGTGGCGATGTTGGCGCCCGAAAGCCCGTCGATGATGCGCGAGACGAACAGCAGCCACAAGGCATTCGAAAAGCCCAGCAGCAGGAAGCCCAGGAAGCTGCCGGCCTGGCTGATCATCAGGATCGGCTTGCGCCCAAAGCGGTCGGAGAGCCGGCCCAGGATCGGCGCGCCGATGAATTGCATGACCGGGTAAGCCGCCGCCAGCAGCCCGATTACGAGCGGATCGGCGCCAAAGCGCGCCGCATACAGCGGCAGCAGCGGGATGATGATCGACAGTCCCAGCAAATCCACCAGGACGATCACCAGGACCGGTAAGATTTTCTTGAAATCCAGTTTTTCAGCAGCATTTTCTACAGATGCAGTACTCATCAGAACCTAAAACCTCCTAGAAAAGTCCGGTAATGTGCCACCAGCGGGCCCAGCCGCCGATGGGAATGATGCCGACAAAGATGATCAGCAGCGAAAGCAGAACGACCAGCAGCGTGTTGCGATAGCGGGTCTGATCGTCAGCCTTCTTCCAGATCGCAGACAGGTGCGCGATTACGATTGCCACCGTCATGGTGATGAAATGCTCCCAACGATAAGCCGGGAAGCCCAGGCCGCCAAAGCCGGTGAGCAGGAAATACATCAGGCCGAGCAGCAACTGCAAATCCAGCAGGCCGGTGTAGCCCGAGACCAGTCCGGCTGCCATTTTATCGAAGGCCTGACCCTTGCGCCAGCCGAGCGCCAGCTTGACGATCGCCGTCAGCGCCAGCAGGACGATCAGCCAGCGAACTAATGAATGAATGGTTAAAAGAAAGCTCATCGAAATCTCCTTGGAATTTATTGCGCAGACTCTTTTAGAAGCCTCGCGATCACTTCATCCAGCCAGTCCAGCTCTGCCTGGAGATGGCGGATCTGATGTGAGAAAACCAGCTGCAGGCTGCCCTGGTGCTCCGGCACGGCGCGCATCTCTTGCAAGTGCGCTTCCAATGCAACGCGCTGCTCCTGCAGCAAACCCAGCGCTTCCTCTGCTTCGAGCCATTCCAGGAAGGCCAGCCCAATATCACCGGGAAAATTGACCGGCGCGTACTGCGCCAGGTTCTCGCGCAGCAGGCGCTGGAAGGCCTGCTCACCTGCCGCGGTCAGCCCGTAGACGCGGCGCGGCGGGCGGTTGCCTTCCTGTTCGGTCTCGGTCGTCAGCCAGCCATCAGCCGCCATTTTATCGAGCAGGTAGTAAGCCGTCGGTTTCTTCAGGTCCGTGCACAGCGCCAGGTTGCGGTCGATAAACTCATGCAACTGGTAGCCGTGCATTTCCTGACGTCGCAATAGCCCTAGTAATAAAAGTTTTCTGTCCATACGATTAATAGTCAATATTGACTATTCAGGATTATAATCTCTGCAATTTGATTGTCAAGGGAAAATTTCACGTATAATCATTAGCATATTCTAAGAATTCAATGGCGGGAGGCACTTGTGAGCTACACCACGATTCTGACCGAGACCCGCGGACAGGTGGGCCTGGTCAGCCTCAATCGTCCCGAGACGCTGAATGCGCTCAACGGCACGCTGCTCTCGGAACTTATGGACGCGCTGGAAACCTTCGACGCCGACCCGAAAGTCGGTGCAATGGTCATCAGCGGCAGCCCGCGATCTTTCGCCGCCGGAGCCGACATCAAGGAAATGAGCGAAGCCACAACTGTGGAAATGCTGAACGATTCCTTCGTCGAAACCTTCGACCGCATCCGCAGGATCAAAAAACCGATCATCGCGGCCGTTTCGGGATTCGCTCTGGGCGGCGGCTGCGAACTGGCCATGTCCTGTGACATGATCGTCGCCTCCGAGACAGCCAAATTCGGTCAACCAGAAGTTAACCTGGGCGTCATCCCCGGCGCCGGCGGGACTCAGCGCCTGACCCACGCGGTCGGTAAGGCGCTGGCGATGGAGATGGTGCTTGGCAACCGCACGCTTTCGGCACAGGAGGCACTGGGATTCGGGCTGGTCAACCGCGTCGTCCCGCCCGAACGCTTCCTGGATGAGGCCCTGAGCCTGGCAACGGAGGTCGCCGCGCGTGCGCCGCTGGCAATCCAGTTTGGCAAAGCGATGGTCAACAAAGCCTTCGAACTGTCGCTGAGCGAGGGGTTGGAAGCGGAACGGCGCGCCTTCTACATGCTTTTTGCCAGTGACGATCAAAAGGAAGGCATGCAGGCCTTCATCGAAAAACGCAAAGCGGAGTGGAAAGGAAAATAATTCCAACTTGCGACATGACAGCTTACAAGGAAGCAGACAAGGTCTAATGGGCATGCTCGGATACCGGGATTTGATCCTCGCATTTGAAGAATTGGGGTTGCGCAAACACCCTGTAATTGCGCATGCCTCGTTAAACGCCTTTGGGGAAATCCAGGGAGGCGCCGAGGCGTTGCTGGGCGCCGTGCTGGACTCGGTCGGCGCGCTGGTCATGCCGACGTTCACCTACAAAACCATGGTCACTCCCGAAGTCGGGCCGCCTAACAACGGCATCGAATACGGCAGCGAACACAGCCTCAACCGCATGGCGGTCCCCTTCCGCCCCAACATGCCGTCCGATAAATTGATGGGCATCCTGCCCGAGAAGCTGCGCCAGCATCCCAAAGCCCGGCGCACGCGGCACCCCATCCTTTCCTTTGCCGGCATCAATGCCGACGAAGCCCTAGACTCGCAGACCATCTTCGATCCCCTGGCCCCGATCTACGCGCTCTACAAGCAGGACGGTTGGGTATTGCTGCTGGGCGTGGACCAAACGGTCAACACCAGTCTGCACTACGCCGAGAAACTTAACGAGCGCAAGCAGTTCATCCGCTGGGGGTTGACCCCGCGGCGCATCATCGAATGCCCCGGTTTTCCCGGTTGCTCGCGCGGTTTCCAGGCTATCGAACCAGAAGTCAAACGCGCGCGGCGCAGTGTGCAGGTCGGGAAGGCTTTCGTCCAGGCCATGCCGCTCTGGGGACTCTTCGACATCGTCACGCATTTAATGGAAAAAGACCCGCTGGCATTGTTATGCCAGCAGGCCGATTGCGAACGCTGCAACGCAGTCCGTAAAACCATGGTAGGGCAGGTTTGACACCTGCCCTACAGTTTTAATTGGATCGCTTGTAATACTCTATTGATAGGTGATCGGCTCGATCCGCCAGGCTTGCTCCCCCATCAGCTTTTCCAGGCGGGAAAGCACTTCTGGACAAATGCGGGTTGTGTCGCTGGGAAAATCGATCAAGTGTCCGTGACTGTTCTCAAAAATCTGGAATGAAAAGCGGTCGTGCCCGTGGAACGAGATCAACGTGCCGTACAAAGTTTTGATGCGGCGTTTATCGCGTTCCGGGTCACCGGTCGGGCGTAACAGTAGGGTGATTTGCTGCGGTGCGTGGTCGGTCTCTTCGACTGCGGTGCGCGGGATGCTGTACAGGGACGGCAGCGGCGGGATGGGTTTCGAATCCGATCCGGCCTCTACCGGCCGGACAATCGCTATAGATTGCGGCTGCAGCGCATCAACCACCATCGCTTCGGCCGACTCCGGCTGATCTTCAGGCTCTGCCTCT
>Ga0315540_10002408_pt1 | contig 10530 bp, 7 predicted proteins | sample SalMarSW160110MG_FD_203677 | JGI IMG/M metagenome (GOLD analysis project Ga0315540, IMG submission 203677) | Salt marsh sediment microbial communities from the Plum Island Ecosystem LTER, Massachusetts, United States - Salt Marsh Sediment SW1601-10 ... | reverse complement strand
CTTGGCCATACGCCATTTGGCCATGCCGGCGAGGAAGCGATGGACGCCCTCTTCGCCGACGATGGCGGTTACAACCACAATGCCCAGTCGTTGCGCGTTGTCGATGTCATCGAGGACCGCTATCCCGACTTCCGCGGCCTGAATCTGACCTATGAAGTGCGTGAGGGAATCGTGAAGCACGAGACTGACTACGACATGCCGGTGGGAAGCGATTTCGATGCCGGCAAGCGCCCGTCGCTGGAAAGTCAATTGGTCAACTATGCTGATGAGATTGCCTACAATGCTCACGATCTTGATGATGGCATTTTCTCAGACATTCTTAACCCCGAGCAAATAGGAAATGTGCCGATCGTGCGGCAACTACTTGATGCGATCCGCAGCGAGGTGGCGCACCTTAGCAGCCGCAAACGCCATTATTTCCTGATCAGGCAGTTGATTAACTGGGCAGTGACTGATCTGGTGGAGAACACTGCCAGGCGAATGGCCGAGATGCAAATTGAGACCTATGATGATGTCACGAATTGCCCGGAAAATATTGTGCGTTTTTCCGCCAACGCCGCCGAGGCCAATAAGCAGCTCAAGAGTTTCCTGTTCGAGAGCCTCTATCGTCATCCGCGACTTCAGGAAGTGAACGAGCTGGCCAAGCGCATAGTACGTGATCTCTTCGAAGCTTACATGAATGACACCTCGCTGCTAACCGAGAAGTTCAAGCGGCGGTTAGGCGAAGAGCCAAAGAAATTGGTGGTGCGTGACTATATCGCCGGCATGACCGACCGTTTTGCGCTTAATGAACACTACCGGATTATCGGTACGATAAGCCCGGAGGCAATTCCCTCGAAGGTGTAGCCGCTCGCGCCTGCCGCATCCCTCGCCCAATCATACTGCAAAGATTGTGAATTGCGCTGCAAACCTCATTTTAGGCGCTGGAATCCCCTTGTGACATAGCTCACAAAGCCTAGTTCGACCGGGCAATTTAACGTCCTGGATTTCATGATGTTATCTCATCGGGCCCTCATCTGACCAGCGAAACAGACCACTACTTGTTCTCCGGCAAACGTCGGCACGAGCCTTGCTTTCTTAGTGCTCAGAGAAGACGAGGAGGGAACCGATGGAGTGCTACTTTTATTCGCAATTGAGAGACAAGACTGACGAAGGCCAGCATACCGCGATTCTGTCGTTCACGATTCCTGATGCCGGTATCGTTTTCAGAACGAGGTTCACCGGAGCCGCGGAAGAATGCGAGTACGCGGCCTTGCTGACACTCCTTGAGTTTGTGGAACTCAACCCTCACGTTTTTCAGGACAAATGCATTGAAATCTATGGCGACAGCTTTACGGTCGTTAACCAGATAAATGAAAAGATGTTTTGCAGTAAGCAGCTACAGCCCTTTCGCAACATGGCGCTGTTGTTCAAGAATAAGTTCTCTTACTCGCTGAACTGGATTCCGGCGACCGAGAATCCGGCGCAGTTCAGGCTGAATACGGAGTAGGAGAAGCCCGGCAAATTATCTCTGGAGACATTACGGATACCCTCCCTGCGATGAGGGGTGAGACAGCAAGGTCTTGCCCCTTTTTCATTTACTTTCCTGAACAGCCATACTCGTCTCGATACGATTGACATTAGTGTTAGAAACTTCTACCATCTAGGTATGGCTAAGCTGAATTATCTGCGGGCGCTATCCGAAGTAGAGAGTGGCAAGCTGGACCGCTCCTATATCCTCATAGGAGAAGATTACCATCAGCGCTTCCTGCTTACCGAAAAGATTATTCAGCAGAAGTTGCCGGCCTCGGAGCGCGCTCTTAACAAACACCGCCTGCTGGCTAAGCAAGCCACACCTGACAAACTGCAGGAGTTGCTGGCGGGTGTGCCGCTGTTTGGTGGCAGCACGGTAGTCGTTGTCTCCGACCTGGACAAGTTGCCCGCCAAATCGCAGGAACTGCTCCCGACTCTGCTCAAGGCACTCGACTATTCGGTGACGTTCGTGGGATCAGCTCGTAAGCTGGATGGTCGAACCAAGTTCACCAGGGCTATTGCTGCGGTATCCACTACGGTAGAAATCAAGCAAATCTTTCCGGACAGGCTCCCTGAATATGTTCGCGCCAGATTTGCGGCACGCGAGATGATGATTTCTGCTGATGCAGCCGAGGAGTTTGCTCGCATCGTGGGCAGTGATTGCGGTGATATCGAAAACGAAGTTGAGAAGCTCTCGATAGTGCACGATTCGAAGTCGCAGCTCGAGATCGCGGATGTGGAATCCTATCTGTCAGGAAGTCGTTTCTACAGTCAGTATGAAGTGGCCGATCATCTCGGCAGCAGGAATCTTCGGGAAGCGCTGGCGGCGACGCGACAGTTTCTCGAAAGCTCGGGGGCTTCCGGCAGGGGGCAGTTGTTTTGGGCGTTCTACAACCAGCTCGAGCGAATACTCAACTACAAGGCTTATTCGCAGCAGATGAGCAGAGAAAATCTCGCCAGAAAACTCGGTATGCATCCTTTCTTTTTGCAGAAATTACAGCGTCACGCCGCAAGGTACACTCCTGCGCAGCTCGCGGATTCGCTAAAGCGAGTCTATCAGGCCGAAGTTGAGGATCGCTTTTCTCAATTCGGCAAGGAGCAGATTTTCGAGCGAATGCTCGTAGACATCATGCAGGCGTCGGGGGAATAAACTCTGCTTCCGCTGGTACTTACATTGAACAGCGAGGATGCGCCGGACGATCTCGAGTTGATTCGCCGCAGCAAACGCGGGGAGAGAGCAGCATTCGGGCAACTGGTTCGTCGTTACCAGAAGCGCATATATGCGCTCTGCTTTCGCCTGGGCGGTTCGCACGATATCGCCGATGACCTGACGCAGGAGGCGTTTATCAAGGCATATGAAGCGATTGAGAGTTTCGATGAAAATTACCCGTTCTATAGCTGGATTTCGCGAATCGCGACGAACAATGCTATCAATTTCATCAAGCGGCAGAAGCGGCAGGTTGGCGGGGAGGAGGGCGAAACGATTCTCAATACGCAGCCCACAACCGGCTCCGGGAGCAATCCGGAGACAGCTATAAGCCAGAAAGAAATCGCGGCGAGATTTCAGGCTGCAATCGATAATCTCGCGGAAGAATTTCGGGTCGTATTTGTATTGAGGATGCACGAGGAGTTGAGTTACGAGGAAATTGCCGCACGGTTGAAGCTCAATCCCGGTACCGTGATGTCGCGGTTACACCGGGCACGGCAGAAACTTGTGGAAGAGCTGAAGGACCTCTTAGAGAAATAATGGACAAGGCATATCTGGAAGAAAATATATCGGCGTTTCTAGACGGGGAGCTCTCTGCCGAAGAGATGGCACAGTTCGAGAGGGAGCTGAAAAAGTACCCCGACCTGATGGAAATGGTGGAGCGGATGCGAAAGCTGGATCAGCTTTCCAAGTCAACGCTGGTGGAGATGCCGGAGGATAAGTACTTTGATCAACTCGCTCGACGAATCGAAGCGAAACTGCCGGAAAAACGATCTGCAGCGGAAGATGACACTCCCCCGAAGCGCGCTGCCGTTATTGATCTGCTGGCGGCGAACAGCCGAACCGTGAAGATTGTGGGCTCGGTTGCTGCAGTGCTGTTGGTTGTTCTAATCGGTGTCAAGGTGTTCAGTCCCACTACTCCGCGCTATCCGCATCAACTTCGCTCGATTGAGGTTGCTCCCGCAATTGAACGTCAAAAGGCAAAAAAAACGGAGCCAGCTCAGTCGGTAACACCGGAGCCGGAGAGTGAGCCGGGTCGGCAGGTACAGCCTGTTCCCGAAGCAGAAGCCGGTGCGGTTGGGAAGAGCGCTATCGACACGACGAAGCAGAAAGCTCCAGAGGAGTCCGGTGCGACAAGTTCGGACGCGATGAAGAATGCTGAGCAGCCGAAAGATCAAAGCACCGGCTTGACAACCAAGATGGAGCCACAATCTGTCATTGTGCAGGATCAAGCGATTAAACCGGCGATGCTTGACACATCGCGACGAATGAACCAGATGAACCTGGTGAAGGAGGCCGAACCCCTGGCTACCATGTCAATGCAGGAGTTGCCCACGTCGAGCGAGAGGCTTCCGGCCGATTCCCTGAGGCCCTTCGCCTACAAAGATCTGGGCTACAGTAATAATCCTGACCCGGATGTTTTCGCCGCGACGGTGCTTGATAGCCTTGCCGCGAGACCAGGTATCGATATGGAGGCGCTGGCCGCTGAGTCGATGGGCAAGCGCGCCTATATGAACAAGAGTGGAAACTCGACTTCGAATACCGCAGCTGGTGCTGCTGCTCCTGACACAAGTACTATTAATCTTGTTGCGGAAGCGGAGTACACCTATCGAGTTGCCGTTTCGAATTCCTCCAACCTCTATGACATCATCCTGGCGCATCGTTTGGCAGAGCAGGTGTTGAAGAAGAGAATCGATATTGCCACCTGGTCGAAACGCTTGATGGAGCTGTCCCGCCTTGAACAGCTTGAGCGAAACCGCTTCCAGGAGTTCAAGGCAACCCACTGAAATTCGGCCCCCGACCAGGTCAAGCGCCAATGATTAGCCAGCGGGCGATTGACATGGGCGTTGTTTCCATGCAACTTACATCATGACCTATTCGGATAATCCTGCCGATGTAGAGATAACCTACCTTAAGGGAGTGGGCCCCAAGCGTGCGAGTGCGCTGAGGACCGTAGGAATCGAAACGGTTGAGGATCTGCTCTACTACTTTCCCCGTCGCTATCTGGATCGCTCACAGCTTAAGTCGATAGCGCAGCTTCAAGTTGGTGAGGAAGTTACCGTAGTCGGCAAAATTGTCACGCAGGGGTTGCTACGCGCCCGCAAGAAATTCTATGAAATCGTCATCTCCGATGATACCGGAAACCTTCCCCTCGTGTGGTTCAACGGAATCCGCTTCATCGAAAATCGTTTCAAACGCGGGATGATGTTGTCGGTATCCGGGACGGTTACCGACTTTCGCGGCGCACAATTGGTGCATCCCGAAATTGAGGTATTGTTTGATGATGAAGATGACGCCAAGACGCATACCGGCAGAATCATTCCCCTGTACCCTTCCACAGAGACGTTGCGACGATTCTATCTCGATTCGCGCGGTTTCCGCAAGATCATCAGACCCGCGCTGCAGAAATACGCCGATCACTTGGTGGAGACCGCGCCGCAGTCAGTGGTCGAGAATGCTCAGTTGACGCCGCTTCCGGAAGCAATCAAGCAAATGCATTACCCCCATGACCTGGAGCGTCGCGAGAAGATCAGACAAGAGCTGGCTTTACGTGAACTGCTGTTGTTCCAACTGCTGGTGGCTGATCGCAGAAAACGTCAAGCCGGAGGGAAGAAGAAACATGAGATTAAACCGCCGGATGAACCATACCGTGATCTCGCGCGGCAGTTGCCGTTTCGACTCACCGGTGCACAGAAGCGCTGTATCGCAGAACTGATCGAGGATCTCCTGAAGCCGCACCCGATGATGCGCCTGCTGCAGGGAGACGTTGGCGCCGGCAAGACTGTGGTTGCGGCCCTGACGATGGCGCTGGTGGCGCGCTCAGGTTATCAGGCCGCCATGATGGCGCCCACCGAAATTCTGGCGCAGCAACATTTCGAGACCGTTTCGCGAATATTGGAAAACAGTGGCCTCACAGTATCATTGCTCACCGGTTCGTTGTCGGCAGCGGTGCGTCGCAAGGCTCTTGACGATCTAATTACCGGACGAACTGACATACTGGTAGGGACCCATGCGTTGAAATCAGCCGATGTGATGTACCGAGCGCTTGCCTATGTGATTGTTGACGAGCAGCATCGCTTTGGTGTGGCTGAGCGCGAAGCCCTGCTTGAAAAAGGTGAGTCGCCCGATCTGCTCGTAATGACCGCGACTCCGATTCCGCGAACGCTCGCACTAACAGCCTACGGGGATCTCGACCTCTCCATACTTGACGAAAAACCTGCCGGACGCCGCGTGGTGAAGTCTGCGCTGCGAACAGAGGCGGATCGCCCGAAGATTTACAGCTTCATCCGTGAGGAAGTCGGCAAGGGGCATAAGATCTTCATGATCTACCCGCTGGTGCAGGAATCGCTGCGCACACAGATGAAGGCTGCTACCAGGGCATACAAAGAGCTAAAGGATGACATCTTTCCCGATCTCCAGATAGGCATGGTCCATGGGCAGATGAAAAAGGAAGAGCGGGATGATGTGATGGCCCGGTTTTCAAGCGGTGAGCTGAACGTGCTCGTTGCCACGACAGTGGTTGAAGTGGGAATAGACGTGCCTGATGCCACCGCGATTGTGATCGAGCACGCTGAGCGTTTCGGGCTGAGCCAGCTACATCAGCTGCGCGGTCGCGTGGGGCGATCGGAGCGTCAATCGTACTGTATCCTGATGACGGATGTCGAGCCGGAATCGGATGCGTATAGACGGCTGGAGAGGTTCGTTGCCACGACTGACGGGTTTGAGATCGCTGAACTCGACCTGGAACTGCGCGGACCGGGCGACCTGCTGGGCAAGCGGCAGAGCGGTAAGCCCGATTTCAGGGTGGCGAATCTACTGACTGACATGAAATTGATCTTGACGGCTCGCGAATATGCCGCTAAATTACTGGAGAATGCACTTCCCGTCACGGATGACGAACGGGTGCGGCTGAATCGCTTCATCAAGCGACAGCGCGAGTTGGAGACCAGTAGTGGAATCTCATAAACTTACCGTCCTCTTCCGGTATTCCCCGAAACTCAGGGCTTAGATTCCTGGTCATGATCTTAAGTTCGTTTCCGGCAAATTCTGCGAGAACCTTCTGCGCGTTTAGAGACGCTGAATTGAAAAAAACAGGTGTGTCAACGCATAGTGTTTGACATACTCTCATAGCTTGCTATGAACGGAGAGAGAACTCATTATGGATGAACTGAGCCCCGAAGACAAAGATCAGGCGCTTTTTCAGGCTCTACTCTACAGCCTGCATGCGTCGGGTATGCAGCAGTTAGGCAAAATTACTAATCCGATGACCGGAAAGATCGAGCGGGATCTCACTCAGGCGCAATACACTATCGACATGCTCGACATGCTGAAGCGTCGCACGGAAGGCAACCGCACCGAGTTGGAGAACAAGTTAATCAGCAGAGTCCTGGCTGAGCTGCAAATGAACTATGTCGATGAGGTTGAAGCAGATAAGAAGACTGAAGCGACGAGTCAGGATGCCGAAGATCAGGCTTCCGCTGCCGGGGGAGATGCCGAAAAAGGCGGAACACCTTCAGATGCCGACGGTAAAACAGAAACGGAGAGGTCTACCAACTGAACAGCAGTATTACGAGCAATTCTGAGCATCAGTATCGGGTGGCTTTATTCAGTAACTATACTTCCCGCAATTACTTCCGATTAAATAGATAGTTGGAGATGACTGGGTATATGTCAGATCATTCAGTACATACAAAAATGCCGACCGGCAACGTGACCTTTCAGCTGGAGCAGAACTATCCGCTAGCCAAGCTGACCACCTTCGGAATAGGCGGCCCCGCGGACTGGGTAGCATTCTGTGAATCCGGAGAACAGGTCCGCGATGCGGTGGCATTTGCCGAGAGTCAGAAAATGCCGTTCTTTGTTATCGGGGGCGGCTCCAATATCCTGGCTTCCGATAAGGGCTTCCGCGGTCTGATTGTCGTCCCACATATAGACTTCCTCAAAATTGAAGAAACCACCGTTACGGTAGGCGCCACGCGATCATTGGCTCAGTTCGTCGATGAGCTGGCAGAGAAGGGTCTCGCGGGCATAGAGTCCCTGGCCGGGATTGCCGGAACCGTCGGCGGAGCGATTGTGGGTAATGCCGGCGCTTACGGGCAGTCCATCTCAGACGCGCTGGTGGATGTTGCTCTGTACAATCAGCTTAGCGGACTGCATACAGAAGTTAAGCAAAACCTCGGATTCCGTTACCGCCATTCCGATTTGAAAGGCTCCGGTAATGTCGTGCTTTCCGGTCGATTCGAATTGACTGCCGGAGACAGAAAGCTCCTCATGGAGAAGACGGAAGAGATCAAGAACGTCCGTGCCGAGCGCCATCCGCATGAAAATATTTCGGCGGGGTGCTTTTTCAAGAATATCGAGGACGCAACACAACCGCACGGAAAGCTTGCTGCGGGATTTCTATTGGAACAGATTGGCGCCAAGAAGATGTCAATTGGCAAAGCCGGGGTTTACCCGAATCATGCGAACATCCTTATCAACAAAGGAGGCGCAACTGCGTCTGAAGTGCGGAAACTTTCGATTGAATTGAAGAAGCGCGTTAAAGAACAATATGATATTGAATTAAGTGAAGAAGTTGTTTTATTAGGGGACTTCAGCTAATGGAGGTGATTATCGAGTAGACAACTAACGAACCGAAATTATCTGTGATGAGAAATTGATTCGTCTTCGAAACCTCATAATCCTGCTGCTGCTCTGCTTTTCTCTGCAGAGCGTATTCGGCATTAAGTCTGCATCGGCAAAGACCGGTTTTGATTTGCAGTTGGAAATGCCTCCTACTAACATGTCCCGGATTCTTCCGGTGCCTTCTTACCAGGGGATGTACCAATCAGAAAAACCCGTGAGGATGCTTGATGACACTCAAATCAGGCCGTTGATCTCATCGAGTTACGATGGAAACAGCGGCTTACTGGTTTTTGAGCAGCAGAATGGCCATGTCATCGGCCATATGATTCCCGCGACCGCAGACGTTGACACTTACACGCGCGAGCGCATAAAGCTCTCAAATGAAATGGTGTTTCGCCAGGACCTGGATGCCGCCCGGAGAGCAAGAGCCCAGAAGTCGGGTGGGAGCCTCCTCGAATTTGAAATCCCGGTGCGAACCCCAAAATTCGTGAAGTCGATCATTGGTGAAGGCGGTGCCGGCCTGAAGATCAACGGCTACCGCAAAATATCCTTCTCCGGCAGGTCGCAGTGGCAGGATGGCACACAGGTGTCGAGTGGTCAGAGCAAATTCCCCACTTTGAATATGGAGCAGATATCTCGTTTCCAAATTAGCGGAACTATCGGTTCAAAGATATTTGTCGACGTCAATCAGGACTCGAAGCGCCAGCAGTCATTGTCAAATCGCATCCAGTTGCGTTATAAGGGCACTGAAGACGACATCATCAAGAATATCGAGCTGGGGAACACTAATCTCGCATTACCCTCCACCCGCTTTATCGGCTATTCGCAGAGTGTTCAGGGGTTGTTTGGCGTCAAGGCTGATGCGCAGGTCGGCCCCCTGAAATTGACCGCGATTGCATCTCAGGAAAAATCATCCAACAAATCTGCGACTTTCAGCGCCGGCAGCGACGCCTCATCGCGCTTCATTCGGGATTACAACTACCTAGACAATACCTACTTCTGGCTGGATGATCCTGATTCCTCGTTCAACCTCAATCCCAGGGACAGCATTATCAACCTGGAAGTCTACGCATTCTACTCTACCACGCAGAATCAGCAGGTTACAACTTATAATGCCAAGATGTATGTCGATCCGGATCACCCTGACAGGTTTCCGAATGAGAACTTCAAGGGTACTGTGGCCCTCTACGGCACGGAATACCAGTCCACGATAGACCAGCAGCTGTACGAATACCACCCGACAGAGCACTACATCATCATGGATCAACCGATCAGAGCTCGGGCAATGGGTGTCTGGATGCAGGTTCAGGGACCTGATGGTACAATCAGAACAATCGGAAACCGAGGTGGCGGCGACAACGATACCCTGGTGCTGAAGTTGATTATCCCGGAGAGTCCGCGCCCAGAGAATGTGACGTGGAGCTATGTTTGGCGAAACGTTTACGACGTTGGTCGCATTGATGACCCCGATGGTTTCGATGTAGAAATCTTCCGTGGTCAGGCCACCAGTACTCTGGATCAGGATGCGTCGGAGGTGTCTAATCAGAGGGGGGACAGTTACATTCACCTGCTCGGGATAGACAAGAACAACGATGGCAAGGTTGATTCATTCGACCCCAATATCCTCGATCCGTACAGGGGACATCTCCGCCTTCCGGATCGATATCCATTTGCCAGTGATTCACTGGATCAACGTGTATCTGCCATCTACACATCGCAGAACATTCAGACGCGGCAGGATAGCTCGAAGTACTATCTGGTGGTGAAGTCCGCAACACGTCAGGATCAATTCTATCTCGGACAGTTCGACATTGTCCAGAATTCCGAGACTGTGACATTGAACGGCAGGAGACTGGAGCGGGACAAGGACTATCAAATCTACTACGAGTCGGGACAGATTCGTTTTCTCAATCAGGAAGCTCTCAGCGCCAATGCCGACGTCAAAGTCAACTACGAGTACGCGCCGCTGATTACTTCGGAGAAAAAGACCCTGCTCGGTGTCAGGGGCGAGTATCAGGTGGCGCCAAATCTCAAGGTTGGCTCGACAGTCTTGTACAAATCAGAGAAGCAGACGGACCGCAAGCCGCGCCTCGGCGAAGAACAGTCGAAATTTCTCAATCTGGATTTCGACGGCTCGTACTCCCTGCAGACGATGACTCCTACCAAGTTCATCAACGCTCTACCGC
>Ga0315540_10002406_pt1 | contig 10539 bp, 7 predicted proteins | sample SalMarSW160110MG_FD_203677 | JGI IMG/M metagenome (GOLD analysis project Ga0315540, IMG submission 203677) | Salt marsh sediment microbial communities from the Plum Island Ecosystem LTER, Massachusetts, United States - Salt Marsh Sediment SW1601-10 ... | reverse complement strand
TCGTGCCGGCCTCGGTCCGCCACACGCTCAACCTCGAGTCGGGCCTCAACGACGGCCTGGCGCTGCCCTTCGTCCTCTTCTTCCTCGTCCTCGCCGGTCCCGGCGGCGACCCGGGCGGGGAAGCCGCGAAGCTGATCGGGCAGGCGGCGGTCGGGGCGCTGATCGGGATCGTGCTCGGCAACCTCGGCGGCCGACTGCACCACTACCTGCCCGGCGGCGGGCTCACCTCTCGATACGAGGGGATCTTCGCGATCGGGTTCGCCCTCGTCGCCTTCGGCTTCGCCGACGTCACCTGGGGCAACGGCCTGATCGCCGCCTTCGTCTGCGGGATCGCGATGGCCGCCACCGAGCGCCACGTGCCGGAGGGGTTCGTCGAGTTCGCCGAGAATACGAGCGCGATCTTCCAGGTGCTGACCTTCTTCGTCTTCGGCGCCCTGATCGTCGCCACCGGCTTCCACCACAGCATCCCGCCGCTGATCGTCTTCGTCCTCTTCGCGCTGCTCGTGGCGCGGCCGGCGGCGGTGCTGCTCTCCTTCGTCAACACCGGCATCCGGCGTTCGGAGAAGTGGTTCATGGCCTGGTTCGGGCCGAAGGGCGTGGCCTCGATGCTGTTCGCCCTCTTCGTGCTCAAATCGCCGGTCGAGGACAACGGCCTGATCTTCGACATCGCCTCGATCGTCATCGTCACCTCGATCGCGGCGCACGGGCTGACCGACACCGTCGGCTCCAAATGGCTGGCGGGGCGGGTGGCGCGCCCGCGCAGCCCCACGTCCCGTTCACATTCCTGAAACCTGGCATGCGCGGTGGCCTTCTACCGTGCGCTCGGTGAGCGGAGCGGTCAAGCCACGACCACTGGGGGAGTCGCTCGACACGGCCCCATTCAGCCGGCTCCACTTTCGCTTCTGGCTGCTGGCGGCGCTGGGGATCATGCTGGACGGCTTCGACTTCTTCATCATCGGCGTCGCCAGCCCGCTGCTGGCCGAAGAATTCGCCCTCAGCGACGCCGAAAAGGGCCTGGTCACGGCGGCGGCGATCATCGGCGCGATCTTCGGCGCCGGCCTGCTCGGGCCGCTCGCCGACCGGATCGGCCGCCGCCGCATCTTCCGCTTCGACCTGCTCCTCTTCATCGCCTTCTCGATCGCCTGCGTCTTCGCCTGGAACATCTGGTCGCTGATCGCGTTCCGCTTCGTGCTCGGGATCGCGATCGGCCTCGACTACCCGATCGCCGCCAGCTACCTGGCCGAGGTGCTGCCGGTCAAAGGCCGCGGTCGCTGGCTGGTCAGCGCCTTCAGCCTGCAGGCGATCGGGATCCTGCTCGGCGCGGTGGTCGGCGTGATCGTGCTCGTGATCGCCCCCAATCTCGACTCCTGGCGCTGGATGCTCGGCTTCGGCGCGATCCCGGCGCTGATCATCGTCCTCCTCCGTCGCGGCGTCCCCGAGAGCCCGCGCTGGCTCGCCCAGAACGGGCGGGAGAAGGAGGCGGCAGCGGTCACCGAGGAGCTGGTCGGTCACCCGGTCGAGGTCACCGGCGCCGACCGCGAGAAGCGGGAGCAGACGCCGGAGGGGATCAAGGCGCTGATCCAGCCGCGCCTGTTCAAGCGCGAGCTGCGCCGCCGCACCGCCTTCACCGCCGCCCCCTGGTTCCTGATGGACATCGCCACCTACGGCGTCGGCATCTTCACCCCGACGCTGATCGCGGCGATCGCCCTCCACGGCGCCAACACCACCTTCATCGCCGACGACATCGCCTCGACCAAGGCGACCGCCGCGCTCGACATCTTCCTCCCGATCGGGTTCGCGATCGCGATCCTGCTCGTCGACCGGGTCGGCCGCGTGCCGCTGCAGATCGTCGGCTTCGCCGGGATGACGGTGGCGCTCTGCCTGCTGGCAACGGTCGCGCCGGGGCCAGCGCCGCCTCCGGGGGCGCCGCCGCTCCCCGAACCGAACATCGTCCTGGTCGCGATCGGGTTCGCGATCTTCAACACCAGCATGAACGCCGGCCCCAACGCGACCACCTACGCGCTCCCGGCCGAGGTCTTCCCCTCCGAAGTGCGCGCCGCCGGCCACGGCTTCGCCGCCGCCAGCGCCAAGTTCGGCGCCGCGATCGGCGTCTTCCTCTTCCCGATCCTGCTTGCCGACCTCGGCGCCGCGGCGCTGCTGCTCTGCATCGCCGGCTGCTGCCTGCTGGCGCTGGCGATCACCGCCCTGCTGCGGATCGAGCCGAAGGGCCGCACGCTCGACGACCTCGCCGGAGCCGAGCTCTCGAGCGTCGCGCCGCACCCGGCGCCGCCCTGAGCGGAGCGAGGCCGATCGGCTACTGCTGCAGTGGCTCGCGCTTGGTCGGGGCCCGGCCGGCCGGCTGGGTCGGCGGCTCGGTCGGCGGGCGGGACGCCGGCGGCGGGTAGCTCTGGCGCTCGCTCGTGACTTCGATCCTCTGGCCGAAGTGCCGGATCTCGAACGGGTTGCCCTCGAGCAGCCGGTAGGAGATGTCGCCGTCGGCGACCTCGACTTCGACGCAGTTGCCGCGGTAGCTGATCCGGAAGGCGAGTCGCGTCAGCCGTTCCGGCAGCCGCGGCGCGAAGCTGAGTTCGCCAGCGTGGTCGCGCATGCCGCCGAAGCCGGCGACGGCGGCGAGCCAGGCGCCGGCGAGCGAGGCGATGTGGAGGCCGTCGCGGGTGTTGTGCTCGAGGTCGCCGAGGTCCATCAGCGCGGCCTCGCCGAAGTAGTCGTAGGCGAGCTCGAGCTGGCCGACCTCGGCCGCGATCACCGCCTGGATGCAGGCCGAGAGCGAGGAGTCGCGGACCGTGAGCGGCTCGTAGTAGGCGAAGTTGCGCGCCTTCTCCTCGGCGCTGAAGGCGTCGCCGCGCGTGAAGAGCGCCATCACCAGGTCGGCCTGCTTGATCACCTGCTTGCGGTAGATGTCGAAGTAGGGGAAGTGCAGCATCAGCGGGTACTGGTCGGGCTCGGTCCGGTCGAAGTCCCAGCGGTCGTGATCGGTGAAGCCCTCGGCCTGGGGGTGGACGCCGAGGTTGTCGTCGTAGGGCACCAGCATCGCCATCGCGGCGTCGCGCCAGGAGGCCGCCTCCTCCTCGTCGACGTCGAGCTCGGCGGCGCGCTCGGGGTAGCGGGCGGCGACATCGGCGGCGGCGCGCAGGTTGCTCTGCGCCATCAGGTTCGTGTAGACGTTGTTGTCGGCGATCGCGCTGTACTCGTCGGGCCCGGTGACGCCGTCGATGCGGAAGTTGCCGGCGGCGTCGTGGTGGCCCAGCGAGCGCCACAGGCGCGCGGTTTCGACCAGGACCGGCAGGCCGATGTCGCGTTCGAAGCTCTCGTCCCCGGTCGCCTCCTGGTGGCGGATGACCGCGTTGGCGACGTCGGCGCCGATGTGGAAAGCGGCCGTGCCGGCGGGCCAGTAGGCCGAGCACTCGCGGCCGCTGATCGTGCGCCAGGGGAACAGCGTGCCCTCGAGGCCGAGCAGCTTCGCCCGCTCGCGGCCGGTCTCGATCGTGTCGAGCCGCCAGGACAGCGCCGCCGCGGCCGCCGGCGGGGCGGTGTAGGTCAGCACCGGAAGGACGAACGACTCCGTGTCCCAGAAGCAGTGGCCGTCGTAGCCGGGGCCGGTCAGCCCCTTGGCGGCGATCGCCCGGCCCTCGCCGCGGGCGCCGGCCTGGAGGGTGTGGAAGAGGGCGAACCGGACCGCCTGCTGCAGCTCGGCGTCGCCGTCGATCTCGACGTCGGCCCGTTCCCAGAAGCGATCGAGGTAGGCGCGCTGCTCGTCGACCAGGCCGTTCCAGCCGGTGTGCCGCGCCTCGGTCACCGCGGCGCCGACCTGGTCGCGGACCGCCGGCACCGAGCGCTCGCTCGACCAGCCGTAGGCGAGGAGCTTGACCATGCGCAGGCGCTCGCCGGGCGCCACCGTCGCGGTCGCCGTCACCCGCGCCAGGTCGTCCCAGGACTCGGCCTCGTCGCAGCGGGTCGACTCCGGCCCTTCGACGACGTGGTCCATCGCCGCCCCCGCCTGCAGCCCGCTGCCCTTGGTCGAGTGGACGAGGACCGCCCTGGTGTCGCGGCTGAGCGAGGCCTCGAAGCGCAGTGGCGCTTCCAGCGCCGCTGCCGCCCGCGGGTCCTCGGAGGCGGCTGGGCGCGGCTCGTTGGCGACCAGCTCCGACTGGATCACGAGGCGGGTCGTCTCCTCCAGCGGTTCGACTTCGAAGCGGATCGCCGCGACCGAGCGCTGGACGAAGGAGACGAGCCGCTGGGAGACGACCCGGATCGCCTTGCCCGCCGGCGAGCGCCAGACGACCTCGCGGCGGAGGATGCCGGTGCGGAAGTCGAGCACCCGCTGGTGGCTTTCCAGCTCGCCGTGGCGGATGTCGAACGGTGAGTCGTCGACGAGCAGGCGGATGATCTTGCCGTTGGTCATGTTGACGACGGTCTCGCCCGCCTCGGGGTAGCCGTAGCCCGCCTCGGCGTAGGGGAGGGGGCGGACCTCCCAGAACGCGTTCAGGTAGGTGCCGGGCAGCGCGTGGGGCTCGCCCTCGTCGAGGTTGCCGCGCAGGCCGAGGTGGCCGTTGGCGAGGGCGAAGACCGACTCCGACTGGGCGAGGACGTCGAGGTCCAGGCTGGTCTCGCGCAGGGACCAGGGGTCGATCGCGAAGGAGGAGTGGCCGATCATCGGCGGTCGAGCAGCTCGGCGAGGTCGGTGACGACGATCGTCGCGCCGTGCTCGCGCAGCGCTTCGGCGTGGCCGACGCGGTCGACACCGACGACGCAGCCGAAGCCCCCAGCCCGGCCCGCGGCGACGCCCGAGGTCGCGTCCTCGAACACCGCCGCCTGCTGCGGCTCGACGCCGACGGCGCGGGCGCCGGCGAGGTAGGTGTCGGGGGCGGGCTTGCCCTCGAGGTGCTCGCGGGCGGCGACCTTGCCGTCGATCCGCTGCTCGAACAGCGCGGCGATCCCGGCCGCTTCGAGCACCGCCTGGCAGTTGGCGCTGGAGGAGACGACGGCGCGGCGCAGGCCGGCGTCGCGAGCCGCTTCGACGAAGCGGACCGAGCCCGGGTAGGCCTCGACGCCGTCCTTCGCCATCAGCTCGAGCACGAGCTGGTTCTTGCGGTTGCCGACCCCGCAGACCGTTTCGGCGTCGGGCGGGTCGCCCGGGTCGCCCTCGGGCAGCTCGATCCCGCGCGAGGCGAGGAACGAGCGGACGCCGTCGTAGCGCGGCTTGCCGTCGACGTATTCGTTGTAGTCGGCCTCGGAGTCGAACTCGACGAACTCTTCGCCCTCGCGCTCGGCGCGGGCGCGGAGGAACTCGTCGAAGGTCTGCTTCCAGGCCTTGTCGTGGACCTTGGCGGTCTCGGTCAGGACCCCGTCGAGGTCGAACAGGCAGGCCGTGACCCCATCCGGCAATCCGAGGGAGTTGGCACCCATCGCCCGCGAGGTTATCCGCCGTCGCGGCGCCCCCGTGTTACCCGCTTGTTCCCGCCGGCAGGCGGCGCCCCTGAGGGTTTCAGGCGGCGACGCTTGCGAGGCGCTCTTCGACCCACCCGGTCGAAGCGATGTGCTTGCTCATCCCCAGCTGCTTCGGCTCGGCGCCGAGGGCGAGGCCGACCAGCTGCGGCAGGTGGAGGACGGCGAGGCCGAGCTCGCGGTTGACGACCTTGGCCGCCTCCGGCTGCTGCATGTCAAGGTTGAGGTGGCAGAGCGGGCAGGGGGTGACGAGGCAGTCCGCGCCGGCGTCGATCGCGTCGCCGACGTGGGTGCCGGCCTGGCGCAGCGAGGTCTCGCGGTTCATCGTGATCACCGGGAAGCCGCAGCATTTGCGGGCGCCGTCGTACTCGACGATCTCGCCGCCGAGCACCTCGATCACCTTCTCCAGGTAGACGTCGCGGTCGGGGAACTCCTCGTAGCCGAGGCGCTCCTTCGGGCGGACGATGTAGCAGCCGTAGAAGGGGCCGACCTTGAGGCCGCTGAGCGGCCGCTTGACCTGCTCGGCGAGGCGGTCGAGCCCGTAGTCCTCGACCAGCAGCCAGAGGAAGTTCTTGTTGGTGAAGCCGTCTTTGCCCTTCTCGTAGGAGAGGCCCTGGCCGGAGAGGACCTCGTTGATGTGGGCGCGGTAGGCCGAGTCGGCGTCGAGCCGCTGCTGGCACTCCGACTGGGCGCCCTGGCAGGTCGAGCAGATGTTCATCATCGAGAGCCCGGTCTGCTGGGCGAGCGCGAAGGTGCGCGCGTTCAGCGTGTCGGCCAGCTCCTGGTTGTGCTCGGCGATGACGCCGGCGCCGCAGCAGTTGGCGCGGTCGAGCGTGACCAGCTCGATCCCGAGCTTCTCGGCGACGAGCGCCATCGACCCGTGCAGCTCAGGGGTGAAGCCGCGCGAGACGCAGCCGGGCCAGTAGGCGACCTTGATCTTCTCGGCGCTCATAGCTCCTCGACTTTCTCCTCGTCGGGCTCAGGCTCGACGTCCTCCTCGCCCTTGATGTACAGGTTGAATTCGATGTTGCTCTCCTCGGCGCGCTTGTAGATCGCCTTGACCTCGTCCTGCGCGCCGTCGGGGAGCTTGTGGTGGACGCCGGGGATCAGCTTCGGCAGCGACCGCATCTTGCCGGTCTTGATGCCGCGGATCGCGGTCGGCAGCGAGCCGAGCATTTCCTTGATCGCCCGTTTGCTCGGTTTCAGCTTGCCCTTGATCCCGGGCGCGAAGGACTCCTGCAGCAGCGCCGACTCGTCGAGCGTCCCCTTCTTCTCGATGATCTTGACGAAGGCGATCTCGTGGTTGTGGCCGCTGTTGGGGTCTTCGATCCCCTCCTCGCCGGCCTTGCGGCGCAGCCGCATGATCTGGTTCATCGGCGCCACGTCCTTGGGGCAGGCGTCGACGCAGGAGAAGCAGTGGGTGCAGTCGTAGATCCCGTGCGGGTCCTCGGCCAGGTCGTGCAGGCGCTCGACGGTCTCGCCGTCGCGCGGGTCGCCGACGAAGCGGTAGGCCTTGGCCAGCGCCGCCGGGCCGATGAAGTCGGGGTCGGCTTCCATCGAGAGGCAGGAGGAGACGCAGGCGCCGCACTGGATGCAGGCCATCGACTGGGTGATGTCGATCATCGATTCCGGCTCGACGATGTACTCGCGCTCGGGCGGCTCGCCGTGCGGGAGGAGCCAGGGGGTGACGCGGCGGATCTTGGTCCAGTGCGTCGACTCCATGTCGGTGACCAGGTCCTTGACCACCGGCATGTTCCCCATCGGCTCGATCGTGATCACGTTGCCGGCGGAGTCACCGCCGACCGCGGCCGCTACCTTGTCGGCTCTTTCTTGGGCCTCGCCGATCTGGGTCTTGCAGCCGAGCCCGGACTGGCCGTTGATCTTCATCCCGCAGGAGCCGCAGATCGCGGCCCGGCAGGAGCAGCGGACGGCGAGCGAGCCGTCGTCGCGGTCCTTGGCCTGAAGCAGCCCGTCGAGGACCGAGAGCGAGGGCTCGAGCTCGACGTTGAACTCCTCCCAGTAGGGACCCTCGCCGCTCTCCGGCTGGAACCGTCGGACTTTGATCGTGTAGTCGGCCATCAGTAGGTCCTCGCTTCCGGTTGCCACTGGGTGATGGTCACCTCGGAGTAGGAGAGCTCGGGGCCGTCCTCCCCCTGCTCGATGTCGATGTGTTTGAGCCACTCATCGTCGTTGCGCTCGGGGTAGTCGGTGCGGTACTGGGCGCCGCGGCTCTCCTTGCGCTCGAGCGCGCCGATGCAGGTGCACTCGGCGTTGTCGAGCATGTAGCCGAGCTCGATCGCCCCGAGCAGGTCCTGGTTGAAGACGCTGCCGTGGTCGTCGATGTAGGCGGTCTTCGCCTCCTCCTTGAGGCGGCGGACGGTGTCCAGCGCTTCCTGGATCCCGGCCTCGTCGCGGAAGACGGCGACCTTGGCGTCCATCGTCGTGCCCAGCTCGAGCTTGATCTCCGAGACGCGCCGGCCGGAGCCCTTCTCGCGCGCGTTGATGTCGGCGATCATCGCCTCCTCGGCCTCGAGCACCTCGTTGGAGGGCTTGGAGCCCTCGATCTGCTTGGCGCGACCGGCCGCGTCGCGGCCGGAGCGCTTGCCGAAGATCAGCGTGTCGAGCAGCGAGTTGGCGCCGAGCCGGTTGCCGCCGTGGACCGAGACGCAGGCGGCCTCGCCGGCGGCGTAGAGGCCGGGGATGTCGGTGCGGCCGTCGACGTCGGTCTTGATCCCGCCCATCGTGTAGTGGTTGCCCGGCTTGATGCGGATCGGTTCCTTGGTGATGTCGACGCCGGCGAAGTCGCGGCCGACGAGGACGATCTCGCGCAGCGCCTCGTGCACGCGCTTTTTCGGCACGACCGTGATGTCGAGGGCGACGGTGCCGTCGGGGAAGCCGCGGCCCTCGTTGATCTCGGTCTGCTCGGCGCGGGAGACGACGTCGCGCGAGGCGAGCTCCATCTTGTTCGGCGCGTACTTCTCCATGAACCGTTCGCCGTTCTTGTTGAGCAGGTGCGCGCCCTCGCCGCGGGCGCCCTCGGTGATCAGGAAGCCCTTGCCCGCCAGCGTCGTCGGGTGGTACTGGATCATCTCCATGTCCATCAGCTTGGCGCCGGCCCGGTAGGCCATCGCGATCCCGTCGCCGGTGCAGATCAGGGCATTGGTGGTCGGCTTCCAGACCTGGCCGTTGCCGCCGCAGGCGAGGATCACGGCCTTGGCCTTGAACAGCTCCATCGAGCCGTCGGCGACGTTGCGGGTGACGACGCCGCAGCACTCGCCGTTCTCGTCCAGCGCCAGGGCGGTGCAGAACCACTCCTCGTAGCGGGCGACGTCGTCGGAGTACTTCATCAGCTGCTCGTAGAGCACGTGCATGATCGCCTGGCCGGTGATGTCGGCGACGTAGTAGGTGCGGGCGGCGGAGGCGCCGCCGAAGGCGCGGGTCCCCAGCTTGCCCTCTTCGTTGCGGTGGAAGGTGACGCCGAGGTGCTCGAGGTGAAGGATTTCGTCCGGCGCCTCGCGCGTCATCACTTCGATCGCGTCCTGGTCGCCGAGGTAGTCGGAGCCCTTCACCGTGTCGAAGGCGTGGGACTCCCAGGTGTCTTCAGGGTTGAGCGCCGCATTGATACCGCCCTGCGCCGCGTTTGAATGGGAGCGAACCGGGTGAACCTTGCTGATGATCCCGACCGAGACACCCTGCTCGGCGGCGGCAAGTGCGGCCCGCTGGCCGGCGAGCCCGGCCCCGATTACGAGAACGTCATGGGATGGCACGGGCGCGATCCTATAGAGCACAAGCCCGAGCGCGTAGTCGGGATTCGTCACACAGTCCGAACGACTACAACCAGCGCTCGCCGAGCCTGCGAACGGCTGCCTCGGAGAGCTTCACGGCGTCGGCGACGGTGTCGAACTCGACGTTCTCGGCGAGGTCGTGCCACCAGTGGTAGTTGGCCGGCTGCTTGAGGTCGGTGCAGCCGGCGAGGACCGCGGTCTCGTAGCCCGCCGCCGCCGGCTCGAGCCCGTCGGTGCCGTTGTGCAGGCGCAGGTTGGGGTAGAGCCAGATCTCGAGCTCCTCGGCGAGGCCGTCCATCAGCGCCAGCGCCCGCGGCGGGTACTCGCGCATCTTGAGGAAGCCCTCGCCGCGGAGGACGAGCAGGTGGGGCGAGCCGATCGACTCGAGGCAGAGGAAGAAGGTGCTCTCGGTGGGCAGGGTCGGGAAGTGGCGCTCGCCGAAGGCCTTCATCCCCTCGCTGAAGGACTCCTCGGCGCCGGTCGAGAGCAGGACCACGCGCACGCCCTCGGGCGGCTCGTCGACGAAGCGGCGCGCCAGCGCCAGCAGGGCGACGACCGAGGTGCCGTTGTCGTTGGCGCCGGGCACGGCCCCGCCGACGCCGATCTCGGTCATCGCCGCCACCGAGCCGAGTCCAAGCAGCAGCCCCAGCCTGCTCAGCGCCCGACTGCCGCTGAGCGCGCCGAGGGTGGCGAGGAGCGGGCCGCCGACGACCGGCGCCATCAGCGGCGGGCTGGTGTCGGCGTGCTCGATCAGGCCGAGGCGGTCGGCGATCTGGGGGATCTCGGGATGGAAGACGAGGCCCGAGTGGGCGGAGTCGTGGTGGGCGCTGACGACGACGGTGCGCTCGGCCTCGGGGTCGCCCAGCTCGCAGACGACGTTGTAGGTGGTGCGGCGGGGCAGGACGCGCCGCAGCCGCCGCTTGCCGGGCGGGAAGTCGTCGGCGATGCCGGCGGCGCCGAGCGCGCCCAGCGCTGCGCCGAGGACGCGGCGACCGCGCAGCGCCGCGAGCGCCCCGAGGGCGCCTAGCCCGGCGCCGAGCCCGAGCGGCCACCAGTAGGTGCCGTGGGCGCTCTCGGCCTCGATCCGCGCCGGCGCGCCGACCTCGGCGAAGCGCTCGACCAGCCACTCGGCAGCGCGCCGCTCCCCGTCGGAGGCCGACGGCCGGTCGATCTTCTCCAGTTCTTCCAGCCGCTCGCGCAGCCACCCCTGGTCACTGGCCATCTGGCCAGTGACCCTAGCCGCTTACCATTTGCACATGCTCGGTGGCGGCTCGATAACCCTCTTCCA
>Ga0315540_10002405_pt1 | contig 10540 bp, 10 predicted proteins | sample SalMarSW160110MG_FD_203677 | JGI IMG/M metagenome (GOLD analysis project Ga0315540, IMG submission 203677) | Salt marsh sediment microbial communities from the Plum Island Ecosystem LTER, Massachusetts, United States - Salt Marsh Sediment SW1601-10 ... | reverse complement strand
CCTGCCGGCGCCGTTCGGGGCTTACAAGTTTCCCGAGGCGACGTCCTTGAGCACCTGCTTCTCAAGCGACAGATCGGCGACCAGACGCTTCAGGCGCACATTCTCACGTTCCAGGTCCTTCATGCGCTTGGCCTGGTCGATCTCAAGCCCGCCGTATTCCTTGCGCCAACGATAATAGCTCTGCAGCGATATGCCTGCTTCTCGGCACGCCTCCGGGGCAGATTTGTCCTGCGCCATCGACACTTCAATCTGGCGAAGCAGCGTCACGATCTGCTCCGCACTGAACCGCTTCTTCGGCATGACCAGCTCCTTTCCAAGCTATTTTCTCACATCGCTTGGTCTAAAAAAGCCAGGTTAGGTCACTGCGCGATGCGCCGGCCGAATGGACCAAGCAGCACGCGATGCTCGGCCTGGCCTATTAACGCCTGCCGCTATTCCGGCGTCCGACAACAATCGTCCGCGTCGATTGCTCCCGAAAACCGTAAAAACCCAAATCGCCGCCAGGAACAGGATTTTTTCGGCTGGAGACTAAACGCCGTTTTCGGCCGAACTGCCTCTCCGGAGACCCAGCCCCGAATACTCCGCGTCAACCACGGCCCGTAAATGCGGGCTTTGCTCGCATTGTCTCAGTGTCCGGAGATTTGCGGGACTGCGTGGTGGCGAACGCAGTCGTAGTCGAGCCCGTCTCCACTCCCAAATTCCCTGCTAACAGGGAAAATTACAGGGAATTTCGTCGAATCCGCCCGCTTGGTACGATTTTTAATGCCGACACGCGAGCACATTCAAAGGCTTACAGCGAAATTCCCTACGCAACAGAACAGGAAATTATTTTCGCGGAGCAGGGAATTCCGACGCAGGAACAGGGAATTTGAACGCAAGAGCACGGAATCTAGGTCCGGATATGACTCGATCGAATTCCGGATGGAATTTTCAGAAAGGATAACGGCAAAGAGCAGCGCGATCATTGCTCCACTTTAGGCGATTCTCTCACCTCATCAACGCGGATGGAGTTTTCGGCACACATATCTGGGCTATGACGCGACATCCGGACGATGTAGAGAAATCAGCGAAGCCTGCCGTCGGAACATCAACGCGCAGCGCTGAGGAATTCTTCCAGCGAGAACAGCTTCTGCTCCGCCGCCGGCTTGCGCAGCGGCACGCCTTCGAACGGTGTCGCCTCGTGCAGCCACTTCTCGGGCGGCGGCAAGTCCCACGTGAACCGGTTGCCGCTGTGCCAGCGCGCCGGCTTGTCGTCGAAATCCATGAGCTGGATCGGCGGCGGCAGGATCTCGACCCGATGCCCGTCGGGATCGCGGAAATAGACGTAGAAGACGTGCCCCTGCCCGTGCCGACCTGGGCCACGCTCGAAACACTGCGCAAAGCCAATGCCGCCTGCAGTATCAAGCGCACGAAACAGGCAGTGACTCTCCGCAACAATATAGCCGAAGTGATGCAACTGCGGACCAGGCCGGGTCAGCAATACCATGTCGTGCGGATTGTTCTTCCGGTACATAAACAGGCCGAGCGGATCATCGTCGTCCGGCTGGTCGACGAAATAGTCCGAAATCCGGAAACCGAGATCGGTATAGAAGCGGCCGGCGTCCGCAACGTCCGGCACCAGACACTGGACATGGTCGTAGCGCAGCGCGCCGGCGCCGCGATGGAATTGCGGCTGGTCATGCAGCCGCGGCAACGTCGGCATGCTGGCGCAGAACTCGAGCGGAATGCCGGCACGGTCGCTGACTCGAAGCGTGCGACCCTGAAACTCCCGCTCGACCCAGTTTGCCGCGACCCCTGTGGCGTCGAAATGTTTTTTTGCCAAGTCGAGATCTTCATCGCGGAACACGCGAAAGCCGACAGCTTCACAAACCGGCGCGCCATCGGTCTGACGCAGCGTGAGGCTGTGGTGGCAGGTCTCTTCGACGCCGCGCAGATAAACCTCACGGTCGGTCTCGTGGGTCACCAAGAGCCCGATGACATCGGTATAGAACCGGCGGCTCTCCGCCAGGTCGCGCACCGTCACGATGACATGGCTGGCGCGCGTGATGTTGAAAGGCGGCGAAAAATTCGTTTCCGGAACGGCCATATGCCCTCACCCCTTTACGCGCGCGCTGCCATCGTTCACGCGACTGCGCTCGCTTCCGCCGCGCTGCCGCCGAGCGCGGCTTCGAGCGTGGCTTCGTATTGCTGGAAGACCGGATCGTGCCGGTGCCGGGGCCGCGGCAGATCGACGGTCAATTCAAGCGTCAAGCCCGCCGGCCGGCCGCTCAACACCAGCACGCGGTCGGACAGATAGATCGCCTCGCGGATGTCGTGGGTGATGAACAGGATCGTGTTCTTGGTCTTGCCCCAGATCTCGCTGAGCGCGGCCTGCATGGCCTCGCGGGTCTGGGCGTCGAGCGCGCCAAACGGCTCGTCCATCAACAGCGCCGCCGGTTCGATGGCAAGCGCCCGCGCCAGCCCGACACGCTGGCGCATACCGCCGGACAGCCGGTAAGGATGATAGTCCTCGAAGCCGGCCAGGCCCACGAGGTTGACGTATTTGTGCGCCAGCGCCGCACGCTCCGTCCTGGAAATCCCCTTGGACTTGAGGCCGAATTTGATGTTGCCGAGGACGGTCAGCCACGGAAACAGCGCGAACTCCTGGAAAACGATGCCGCGATCGAGCCCTGGGCCGCGGATGTGGCGGCCGTCGAGATAGACGTTGCCGCCGCTCGGCTCGGCCAGCCCGCCAGCAATGCTCAGCAGCGTCGACTTCCCGCAGCCGGACGAACCGATGATGCTGACGAATTCGCCATCCCGGACCGTGAACGAAATATCTTCAAACACGCGCAGATAGCGCGTCTTATTCCAGCCCTCGCGCCGCCCATAGGTCTTGCTCAGACCCTCGACCCGCAGCTCACCCATCACTTCCTTCCACTTCCCGCAGCCGCCGCCGGCGGACATTTCAGTGAGCTTACTTTATCCGCGCTTCGAAAGTCGTTTCGTCATTTGATCCTCCCCAGGGCGATGTCGTTGTCGACTTTGTCTCGATCCGGTCCGGGATGACGTGGTTCAACTGGGGCCGGACCAGATTGCCTGCTCATCACGATAAGTCTGGCCCGACCGCCGGGTCAATGAAATTATCGATTTTATTGTTTTTCGTTGTTCAATGTTCCAAATATCGATATTTTAGCTTGAAGAGCGTATTGAGCAGTGCCGTGGGCACTCGCAAGCCGGTCATCGCATGACGCAAACAGTCAGCATCCAAGAGATTGCCCGCTCGCGCACGAGCAGCATCTACGATCGGCTGCGCGACGACATCATTCACGGCCAGTTCGCGCCCGGCCTCAAACTCAAGATCGATGTGTTGCGCGAGCATTATGGCGTCGGCGCCACCCCCATCCGCGAAGCCTTGAGCCTGCTCACCGCCGACGGTCTGGTGGAGCGGCTGGAGCAGCGCGGCTTCCGGGTGGCCGAGGTCAGCGATTCCGAGTTCGTGGAATTGCTGGCGACCCGCTGTTGGCTGGAGGAGCGCGCGCTGCGTCAGGCGATCAGCAATGGCGGCAAGGATTGGGAGGAAGGGATCGTCCTCGCGCAATATCGCCTGTTGCGCACCCCACGCGTGCCGCCCGACGTGAACTGCGCCGCCAATGTCGAATACGAGCAGTGCCACAAGAGCTTTCATATGAGCCTAGTGGCGGCCTGCGGCTCCAACACGCTGCTGCGGCTGTGGAACCAGCTTTACAACGAGTCCAACCGCTACCGTTACATCCAGCGCATGAGCCCCTACGAGCGGCCCGATGTAAATGAGGAACATGCCCAGATCGTCGAAGCCGTGCTGGCGCGCGACAGCGATCTTGCCGTGCAGCGTATCGTGGCGCACTACACCCGCACCGGCGCGTTCCTGACCGGAGCAAAGCCAGCCGAATCCGACCCCACCTCACCGCGCGAGGACGACGGACGCAAACAAGCGTCGTCCTGAACGCGCGGCCACCATCGAGTTTAACAAGTCCTTTGTTCCGGAGACCGTCATGTCCGACAAGCTTTTCCCGACGACCGTGGTCGGCAGCTACCCGCAGCCCGACTGGCTGGTGGACCGCGAGATGCTGTCCAAGTCGGTGCCGCGCATCCGCATGAAGGACATGTGGCGCGTATCCGAGCCGTATCTCGAGCAGGCGCAGGACGACGCCACCATCGTCGCCATCCGCGACATGGAGCGCGCCGGCATTGACGTGATCACCGACGGCGAAATCCGGCGCGAGAGCTACTCCAACCGTTTCGCGACGTCGCTCGAAGGCATCGACATCGACAATCCGGGCTACGTCAATTCGCGTGGCGGCCGGAAAACGCCGGTGCCGCGGGTGGTCGGCAAGGTGCGCCGGCCGGGCCCGATCGAAGTGGGCGACATGGAGTTCCTGCGCCGCAACACCGACCGGCCGGCCAAGATCACCCTGCCCGGCCCGTTCACGATGAGCCAGCAGGCGCAGGACGATTACTATAACGACATCGAAGCGCTCGCCATGGACATGGCCGCCGCAGTCAACGAGGAAGCGCACGACCTGGTGCGCGCCGGTGCCGACGTGATCCAGCTCGACGAGCCGTGGGTGCGCAACAATCCCGAGATTGCGCGCCGCTACGCGGTGAAAGCGATCAACCGCGCGCTCGAAGGGATCACGGTGCCGACGGTGGTGCATCTGTGCTTCGGCTATGCGGCGGTGGTGCCGGGCGAAAGCAAACCGGCGGGCTATGCCTTCCTCGCCGAGCTCGCCGACACGGTGGCGGGCACCATATCGATTGAAAGCGCGCAGCCGAAAATCGATCTCGGCGTGCTGGCCGATCTGGCGCCCAAGAACGTCATGCTCGGCGTACTCGACCTTTCCGACCTCAATGTGGAGACGCCGGAAACCGTGGCCAAGCGCATCCGGCGCGGGCTCAAGCATCTGCCGGCCGAGCGGCTGATCCCGGCGCCCGACTGCGGCATGAAATACCTGCCGCGCGCGGTCGCCTTCGGCAAGCTCAAGGCGATGAGCGAAGGCGCGGCTATCGTGCGCCGTGAGCTGAGCTGATCGCGCGCGCCGCAGAGCCCTCACCCCGCGTTCCTGGACGGCCCATGGCTCACCTTCTCATCAAGAACGGCACCCTCATCACCATGGACCCTCAGCTCGGGGACATGGCGAACGGCGACGTGCTGATCGAAAGCAGCCGCATCGTCGCGGTCGGACCGCGGCTGACCGCGCCGGCGGGAGCGGAAACGATCGACGCCGCCGGCATGATCGTCATGCCCGGTCTGGTGAACACCCACCAGCATACTTGGCAGACCGGCATCCGCGGCATCGCCGGCGACTGGACGCTGTTCGATTACGGGCAGCACATGCATGCCGGACTCGCCACCCGCTTCACGCCGGAAGACGTTTATCTGGCCAACCTGGTCGGCGCCCTCAACCAGCTCAATGGCGGCGTGACCACCCTGTTCGACTGGTGCCACAACAATCCGACACCCGACCACACCGACCGCGCCATCGATGCGCTGACGGAGGCTGGCATTCGTGCCGTGTTCGGGCACGGCACGCCCAAACCGCAGCTCGGCAAAGGCGGCGTGCCGACCCAGGACTACCTGCATCCGGAAGACGAGGTGAAGCGCCTGCGCCAGGACCGGCTCGGCAGCGACGACGCGCTTGTCACCATGGCCATGTGCATCCGCGGGCCGGACCTCGCTTCCTACGAGGCCACCGCGCATGACATCCGGCTTGCCCGCCGATACGAGCTGATCGCGAGTTTCCACATCGGCGGCCGCATGGCATTCAACCGCAAGACGCCCGACGGCATTTTGCGTCTTGGCAAAGATGGTTTGCTTGGACCGCGCATCAACGCCGTGCACGCCAACAAGCTCTCGGACGACGAACTGCGCGTGCTGGCCGACGCCGGCGCTTCCTTCACCACCACGCCGGAAGTGGAAATGCAGATGGGCCATGGCCTACCCATCACCGGACGCGTGCTGGCATTGGGCGCCCGCCCCACCATCGGCATCGACGTCGAATCCAATATTTCGGGTGAACTGATGTGGGCCGCGCGCTTTGCACTGCAAGTGCAGCGCGGTCTCGACAATGTCTCGGTCAATGAGACGGGCAAGGAAGTGTCGGCTCTCTCGATTTCCGCCCGCCAGGCGCTGGAATGGATTACCGTAGACGGCGCTCGCGCGCTAAATTTGGCGGACAAAATCGGTTCGCTCACGCCTGGCAAACAGGCCGACCTCATTTTCATCCGAACCGACGATCTCAACCTGTTTCCGTCGCACGATCCGGTCGAGACCGTGCTGTTCCAGTCTCACAGCGCGAACGTCGACACCGTGCTGGTTGCCGGCAAACCGCTGAAGCGCGCCGGCAAGCTCATCTACCCGGACCTCGCCGGGAAGAAGGCGGCCTTGGCCGCATCGGGGAATCGCTTGCTTCAAAACTGACGCCCGTTATCGTCAGCAACCAAGAGGGAGGAAACCGACAATGAAGTACAAGAGTCTTACACTCGCCGCCGTCGCCGCACTGGCGATCTCCGCGGCAACGGCGCCGGCGAGCGCCAACGAGAAAGTTGCCATCGGTATGAGCGGTGGCGTCAACATGGTGCCAAGCTTGGTCGCCAGGCATCTTGGCTACTTCAAGGCCGAGGGCATTGACATCGACCTCAAACCGCTTGCCCGCGGTGGGGACGCCATCAAGGCCGTGGCCGCGGGACAGCTGCAATTTTCCGAGTCTGCGCACGCGCCGTTCTTCGCCGCGGTATCCCGCGGCGCGTCGCTGGTGGCGGTCGGCATAGTGACGCGCGGCTTCTTCGGTAAGATGGTCGCGAGCAACAAGAACGCCAATCTCAAGACGCTCGCCGACTTCAAGGGCAAACGTATCGGCAGCCAGATGGGCACCGGCATGTTCACCATCGTGCGCATGCTGCTCGAAAAGAACGGCATGAAGGAGAGCGATTTCAAGTTCAGCAATCTGCGTGTCGTCGATATGCCGGCTGCAATGGAGCATTCAGATAAATTCGATGCCGTGATCGGGTGGGAGCCCGGTATGAGCCGGATCGTCAAGGCTGGCAAAGGCAAGGTCGTGATTACCGAAAAGCAGTTCGCAGACATGGCCGGGATCACCTATCCGTTCCTGCTCTCGACCACGCCGCAATATCTCAAGGCCCATCCGGACATCGTGCAAAAGGTGGTCAACGCCTATGCCAAGGCGGACAAGTATATCAGCACCCACCACGACGAAGCGGTCGATATCTATCAGGCCGAGGTCAAGCGCCGCGGCGGAAATTTGAGCAAGGATGACATTCGCGTCATGCTGTTCAATGTCGATCGTTTCACCGGTGTAGCTTTTACGGCGGCCGACTGGAAGGATATTCCGGCGACGCGCGACTATTTGCTCAAGATCGGGCAGCTCAAATCGAAGATCGACCTGGACAAGATCATCGATCAGAGCTTTGCCAAAAAGGCGGAAGCGGCGGCCAAATAGCCCCGCGCATTCAAGCAAAACGTCAGCAAGGCGGTGATGGCATGAGCGTTATGAGCCCAACGGACCAACGGTCCATAAGCGCTGCGTCGCCCGAGGAAGTGCGCTCCGGCGGCGGCCTGATGTTCGCCGGCGCCAATTTCCTGTCGGCGCTCGTCCCGCTCATCGCCATCATGCTGCTGTGGGAAGTGGCGGTCCGTCTCAGCAACGTCCCGCCCGCGATCCTGCCGCCCCTGAGCAGTATCTTCAAAGCCATCGCCAGAATGGCCTACGAAGGTACGCTCTGGGGCGACATCTCGGCCACGCTCTACCGCCTGATCAAGAGCGTGGTGGCCGGCATGATCGCCGGCACCATTCTCGGCGTGCTGATGGGCTATTTCCGGATTTGGGAACGCGCCCTGGTCGTGCCGATGAATTTCCTGCTGGCGATCCCCGGCACCGCCATGTTCCCGTTGGCCATGATCTGGTTCGGGCTCACCGACTTCACGATCATCTCCATCCTCATCTACGAGGTGGCGCTGACCGTCATGCTCAATACCTGGACTGGGGTGAAGACCGTCGACATGGCGCTCATTCGCGCCGGGCGCGCCTTCGGCGTGTCGGGGCTCAGCCTGTTCTGGCGCGTGCTGTTCCCGGCGGCGCTGCCTTCCATCATCACCGGTTACCGGCAGGCGTTCTCGCGCGCCTGGCGCATCCTGGTGGTGGCGGAAATGCTGGTGTCGGTTTCCGCCGGTCTCGGCTACCGCATCTATTGGGCGCAGGAATATTTCAACACCGATGTCGTGTTCGGCTCGCTGTTCGTCGTCGGCATTGTCGGCCTGCTGATCGAGCGCGTGCTCTTGCGCACGCTCGAGGTCATGACGGTCGAACGCTGGGGCACCATGCGAGAGTTAGCATAGCGCGATAGGCCGCCCGATGCGGCTTAGGCTTCCTATCGGCAATCTCGGGCTGCGGCTTCCTATTTCAAAGGGACAATCGCGATCACGTCGAGTTCGACCAGCATGTCGGGCCAGGCAAGCTGGCTGATGTTCAAGAACGTATGTGCAGGGAAGGGACCTTCTCCATAAGCCTCGCGCCGGCAGTCGCCCGCCTGTTTCTGGTACCGCACGTCGGTGACATATGTTACCTGCTTGACCACGTCGGCCATCGTGGCACCATTGCGCGCCAGCACCTTTTTCAGTTTCTTGTAGGCATAGCGGCACTGGCGCGTGAAATCGCCGGGATAGAGAATCTTACCGTTTTCTTCGTGCTCAGCGCCGATGCCGGCGAGAAAGATCATCTTGCCAGGGCCGGTCACCGTGACGGCTTCCGAGAAACGGCCCGTGGTCCAGCTACCGTAATTGTAATGATGTTTCTCAAAGGTCGGCCTCATTTCACCCAGCACCGCATTTATCTTATGTGACCGTCTGACCATCAAGACCTCCCTAATTTGCTTGGTTTAGCGACACCTCGCCGCACAGCAGCCGGTGTTCGATTTTTCTCCCAGCTGTCCTTTCCGAAAATCATATCCGGACGTATTTGTGATGCAATCCGGCCAAGATCGGAATGGCGACAATAGCGCCAGATCGCTGGACTGCTCGATATAAGGGCGCATCTTTCTGTTATGCCAAGTGCGTGCGCGCGTGATTGTAATACGCCACATACGAGGCAAGAACTCGTCGCAGGTGCGACTCACCAAAGATCAGCATTCGGTCCAGGCGCTCGCGGCGCACAGTGCCGATCAGGCGCTCCCATAAGACCATTTTGCCAGGGCGACCTGGGTGGGATCGGCCGGTCGCCAATACCCATGGCCCTCACCCGGGACGTGAAGAAATGTCCGTAGGCGCGGTCATTGTCACGCACCAGATAGGCTGGCGCTGATTCCAAGGGGAAGGCTTCGGTGATCTGTCGGGCCAGCCACTCGGCCGTCGGATGCCGCATTACCTCGAACCACAGCAGTTGCCGCCGGCCGTGGCCCAGAACCAGGAACGCAAACAAGTGATCAAAGGTTAGCGTCGGCACTACGCACATATCGATAGCGGCGATCGCCTCAGCGTGATTACGCAGAAATGTCTTAGGCGGGGTCCTACCCCGCACCATGTATTTGGAGACCGTAGACTAGGCAACTTCAAATCCAAGCATTAGGAGCTCGCCATGGATTCGGACCGCGCCTCACTGCGGGTTATCTCTGCTCATCCGTTGAATGAGATCACGCAGTCCTCGATCGATCTTTGGCCGCCCTGCCCTATTTCGGAATTTCCAGCGCCAGAAAGCTTTGAAGCCAGCACGATGTCACCGAAGGATAGTTTCCGGCTGAATCACCTGGGCCATGCCAAGCAGGCTCGGCCAGAGCCGTGTCATCCATACCAACAGTGCGCGATCAACCCCGCTCAGCCGAAGACGGGGCGGAGCCTGCCGTAAAGCGATGTTGAGCTGATGATGGAGGAAAAGGTTCTCGGTCTCAAGCCGACCCCGCGACTTGAACAGGTCGGCGACGAACACTCCGAGCGCGTGCAGAAAAGCAAACATCGCCACTAATGATGTAATGATTCTACCCTACTGTGCGAATATAAGCCGGATGAACTTTTCAGAAAGGACAACGCTCGGCCATAGCTTGGTTATCCAGGCGAGCAGCGCGCGACCACTGCCATGTAGTCGAAGATGAATTGGCACCCGCCACAAAGCGATATTGAGCTGATGACAGAGAAAAAGGTTCTCGGCTTCAAGCCGGCTCCGCACCTCGAACAGATCGGCGACGAACATTCGGGGTGCTCGCAGGATTCCAATCATCGCCCTCAATAATGCGATTATTCTGTCTTACGCTACGAATTCAGGCTGGATGGAATTTTCGGAAACGACGTCACAATTTGAGTATGCAAGCCCGATCTGAAGTTTCGCTTACGGCACCAAAAGAATCTTCCCGAAATGCTGGTTCGCCCGCATGAATTCCTGTGCGGCCATTGCCTGCTCAAGCGCAAAGATCTTTTCAACCGGCAAACTCAGTTTTTTGGATTTAACTGCCCCTGCGAGATCCGCCCACATGACCCGCGTTTCCTTCCGCAATTCGTCTACCGAGCGTGTGCGAT
>Ga0315540_10002404_pt1 | contig 10542 bp, 10 predicted proteins | sample SalMarSW160110MG_FD_203677 | JGI IMG/M metagenome (GOLD analysis project Ga0315540, IMG submission 203677) | Salt marsh sediment microbial communities from the Plum Island Ecosystem LTER, Massachusetts, United States - Salt Marsh Sediment SW1601-10 ... | reverse complement strand
GAACGAGCTCACGGTCGGGGAGCGGACGGTCGGCAGTTGGCTCGACGACGTGATGATCAGCTCGAAGGTGAAGTCGAAGCTCATCGCCGACACCGACATCAAGGCGGGAGACATCGACGTGAGCTCCTCGCAGGGCGTCGTGACCTTGATCGGCCGTGTCAGCTCCCAGGCGATCAGGACCGACGCCGAGCGCATTGCGCGCGGCACCAAAGGCGTCACCGACGTGAACAACGAGCTCACCGTCGGCCGCAGGCCGTAGGCCTGTTTCGGACTGGAGGACTGTCATGCTGTGGACGATCCTGGTCATTCTCCTGGTGTTGTGGTTGCTCGGTGTGGTCACCTCCTACACGGCAGGCGGTCTGATCCACGTCCTGCTGGTGGTGGCCGTGATCATCTTGATCATCAACCTCGTCTCCGGACGGCGCAGACTCTAGCGAGGACGTTCCTCAAGCGTCGCAAGGCGCTGAGAGGCGAGTGTTTCAGCTGATTCACCGGCGGCGTGTCGTCGAGCGGTGAAAACCGGTGCCCAGGGGGGCGCCAAGGTCGTGGGGTGGCCTCATCCTTGGTCTGCCCGCCACCGCGGTGGTCGCCGTCAGGCGTGGTCTGACGATCTGCGTCATCGATCCGAATGTTCGATCAGGGCTCGCTGCGAGCCAGGTGAAAGGGAGAGGTGTCGAGATGCGAAGACTGACGAGTTGGTTGATCGTGGGGATGTGCGCAATGCTCCTTGTTCTTGGTTCTGCCCCCCAGGCAAGCGCACAGATTACTTTGGGCGAGCAGGCGTTCTTCACCTTGACCGAGCCGATGGACGTGGGGGGGACGATCCTTCCAGCCGGCGACTACCAGATCAAGACCGTTCCGGCGCTGGCGAACCGCAACTTGCTCCAGGTGTGGAGCGGAGACCAGACGACGCTGTTCACCACCCTCCTCACGGTTCCGCATCACGAGGGTAACCAGGTCGAGGAGATCCCCGAGAGCCGCTACCTCTACTATCCGGCAAGCGACAGCCACATCAGGGCGCTCAGGACCTGGTTCGACGGCAACACCCCGGGCAGCGGCGGCCATGACATCGTCTACCCCAAGCAGCGCGCCATGGAGCTCGCTGCACTGGCCAAGGAGCCGGTCATCGCGATTCCGGACGAGGTGAAGGTCGCGGAGTACGAGACCGCGCCCCTTGTGGTGGTGACGCCCGAAAAGGAAGTGAAGCCGTACGAGGTGACGAAGGTCGAGAAGAAGGCCGCTGTTGTAGAGCCGATCAAGGTGGCTGAGGTTCGTCCCCAGCCTCAGCAGCTGCCCCAGACGGCGAGCAACATCCCGATGTACGCGGGGCTCGGACTCCTCTCGCTCCTCGGCGCGCTCGGTCTCGGCGTGATCGCGAGACGGGTGGCGTGACTCGGAGGTCCTGCGCCGCGTCCTGGCTCCGACGGGGCGAAGTCGCCCTCGGAGTCATTGGGCTGTCGCTCCTCGGCTGGGCCTTCGCGGCGAACTCGACACGCAGGGTCTACCAGGCACGTCAGGACCGCGCCTTGACCCTGGACATTGGAATGAAGCACGGTCCGGCCACGATGGCCGGCACGGACCCGCTCGTCCTCGGCCGCATCGAGATCCCGCGGATCGGCGTCACGGCGATCGTGCGGGAAGGGGTCGACGACTCCACGCTGGCCATTGCGGTCGGCCACATCTCTGGAACAGCACGGCCCGGCGAGCGCGGCAACATGGCGCTCGCCGGGCATCGTGACTCCTTCTTCCGCCCGCTTCGGGACATCCGGCTCCACGATACGATCCGTATCGTCACGGTGGAGCAGTCCTTCGAGTACGTCGTGGACTCGACCGAGGTCGTGGGTCCGGAGGACACGAGAGTCCTCGACCCGACCGGTGACACGGTCCTCACGCTCGTGACCTGCTATCCATTCACCTACGTCGGCCACGCGCCCAACCGGTTCATCGTGCGGGCGTCGCTGGTTGTGCCCTGATCCTCCCGCGGCGGCGCGGATTTTCAACGACTGTTGACGATCCGCTCAGCGCGAGAGCCGAAGATCAAAACGCCAAGACGCAGAAACGCCAAGACATCGCAACGAGGGGGATTGGTCTCGCGGGGCCGCGCGCCGGGCGCGCGTGGGGATCCCACACGGCTGATCTCAGTACCTCGAGCCGGCGCCCATCGGCGAGGCCGCGGCCCTGCCGGTTCATGTGCATCAGGTCCGCCGCCGCCGGCGCTGGAACGCTTCAAAGCTCCGGCGCTCCCACGTCTCACGCTGCTCCGCGGCCTCGTCGGCCGACCGGTGCTTGTAGACCCCCGGCGGAAACACCGGTTGAACGGTCCGCTGGGCAAAACCCCACACCGCCTTGATCGCGGCGAACCGCCGGGGGTCGTCGCGGCGATACCAGAGTTCCCGCTCCATCTCGCCGACGTGGCGGAACTTGCGGACGGGCATCAGTCCTCCTCGAACCCGAAGCGATCCGCCAGACGGGAGGCATCGGCCCGATCCTGCGGACGGACGGCGGCACGTTTCATCCGGTGGAGCATCCGCGGCGTCACCACGGTCACGTCGATGCCGTCGAAGTCCACACGCTCGGTCTCCAGATCGTCGAAGGTGAACGCCTCGCCAAGTCGGGTCAGGATGTCGAGGAAGAAGGTACCGTCGGGGGGTACGTACTGGATGGCGGGGTAGTCGCCGAGCAGGTCGCTGGCAGTGATCTCGTCGATGTGCGGATCGTCGAACACGCGCTTCAGGGCGGCTCGAAGCCTGGCGATGTTGTCTTCGGTGGGCGACACGAAGACATCGAGGTCCTGGGTCGCACGCGCCAGGCCGTGCAGATTGAGCGCGACCGCGCCGAAGATCGCGTACACGAGGCCCTCACGCTCGAATGCTGCCAGGACCGCGCGTGTCGTTTCGTAGTCCATCTACGCCTCAATCCCAGTGTAGTCCATGGTGCTTGAGGGCCTCGCCGCGTCTCCCTGGGCGAAGCAGTCGCCGTCGGACCGTTCTCGGCGACAGGGCCGGCTGCGCGGCGCAACGCCGCGACTTTGCCGAGCACCGCCGGCCCTCCGTTGCCGCCAACGCCGCCGAGCTGCTGGCCGCCCTGCAGGCCAGGGGCATGCTCGAGGCCGAGTCGCCGTAGCCGGACGGCTTCAGGGGTTCCGGCTCCGAAGCTCGGCGCGCAGCAGCTCGTAGACCGGACCGCCGGGGGCTCCCCATCCGGGGTCGGGCAGCGGGCGGCGGGGTCGGGAGCGAGGTGCGGTCGACGACGCGGCGACGTTCCCGACGCGGAGCCCAACACCCCGTTCCTACCACCCACCTGCGGACGCAGTCGAACTGCAGCAAACCCCCAATTCGACTACGGAAAACCCGCAACTCACCTGAAAACCCAGGACTGCCCGGAAGCGGTCCTCAAACCACCCCAAGGCGACCGCAAACGCGTCCCGCGCGCCCGCCTGACCTCCTCACCTTCTTACCTCCTCACCCCCCGAGCCCCCTCCCAACTCCTCCAGCACGCTCGCGGTGTGCTCGCCGAGCTTGGGCGCGGGGCGGCCGGCGGGGCAGCCGAGGTCGGGCGTGAGGGGCCCCACGCCGAGGATCTCGGTGCCGCCGGGCAGAGGCAGGCGGCCGATCAGGCCCGGGGCGATCAGCAGGGGTTCCTCGAGGGCCTCGTCGAGGGTGTGGACCGAGGCGATGGGGAGACCACGCTCGGCGGTGGCCCCGAGCCACTCGTCCCGGGGGTGCTTGGCGAGCACGGCCTCGACCGCGGCGGCTGCCTCGTCGGCAGCGGGGCCGAAGGCGAAACCGGCGCCTGCCAAGTCGGGCCGCTCGATCAGGTCGCAGAAGGCGAGCCAGAACTTGGGCTCCAGGCAGGCGACCGTGATCCGGCCGCCGTCGCCGCAGCGGTAGGTGCGATAGCAAGGGCAGGCACCGCCGAGCAGCGTGGCGACCACCCGCTCACGGCCGAGTGCAGCCTCGGCCAGGCCCCAGGCGAGGAAGGGCAGGGGTCCGGCGGCGAGGGGCTGGTCGAGCACCGCTCCCTTCCCCGTGCGTTCTCGCGCCAGGAGGGCGGCGAGCACCGCCGAGGCGGCGAGAAGGCCGGCGCCGACGTCGGCCACCTGGAGCGGCGGCACACCCCCGGTGAGGTCGACCAAGCCGGCCAGACCGGCCAGGTTGAGGTCGTGGGCGACCGAGCTCGCGGTGGAACGACCGAAGGACGACAGCGAGCACCAGACCAGGCGCGGGTTGGACGTGGTGAGGGCGTCGGGGCCGATCCCCCAGCGGCCGAGGGTGCCGGGGCGGAAGCTCTCCACCAGTATGTCGGCGCGGGCCGCCATCCGGCGCAGCCGCTCGGCGTCGGTGGGATCGGCCAGGTCGAGGGCTACCGACTCGGCGCCGGCGAGCAGGGCAGCGAAGCCGATCCCGATCCCGTCGACCAGCGGCGGCACGGCGCGCATCGGATCGCCGACACCTGGCTCTTCGACCTTGACCACCCGGGCGCCCAGGTCCATCAGGCGGCGGTCGAGCACCGCGCCCGGCAGCATCCGCGACAGGTCGACCACCAGCACGCCGTCGAGGGGGCCCTGCCGGCTCACGCGCGGCCCCCGCCGACCGGCCGGAAGGCACCGTGGGTCTGGTCGAGGGAGACCGAGCTCATGGCATGCCTCCGGGGTCGCCGCCGCGGTCGTAGAGCGCCTCGAGAGTGGCCCGGTGGCGCTCGCCGATCACCTTCCGGCGCAGCTTCTGGGTGATGGTGAGCTCGCCGCTCTCGAGGGAGAAGTCGGGCTCGACGACCGCGAAGCGCTTGACCTGCTCGTAGCGGGCGAGGCTCGCGTTGACCGCGTCGACGCCGTCCCGGAGGAAGGCGAGCAGTGCGGGTTCGTCGGGCACGGCGTCGGCGAGGTCCGGCCGGGCCGCGGCCAGCTCGGCCCGGTCGAGGGTCAGGAGCGCGACCAGGTAGGGGTGGCGGTCGCCCCACGCGGCTGCCTGCGACACCCCCGGGATCCGGCGCAGGCGGCGCTCGACCCGCTGCGGCGCGATGTTCTTGCCCCCCGAGGTGATGATGATCTCCCGCTTGCGGTCCGTGATCCACACGAATCCGTCGTCGTCGACCCGGCCGATGTCGCCGGTGGCGTACCAGCCGTCTCCGTGGAGCGCCTCCGCGGTCGCCGTCCTGTCCCCCCAGTAGCCGGCGAAGACCGTCGGCCCGCGCACCAGGAACTCGCCGTCGTCGGCGAGCCGCACCTCGACCCCGGGGATCGGCCGCCCGACCGAGCCGAAGCGGTAGGCGGTCGGGGTGTTGAGGGTCGCGGGCGCGGAGGTCTCGGTGGCGCCCCAGCCCTCGAGCACCAGGATGCCGACCGCGTGGAAGAAGCGCGCGATCCCGGCGTCGAGCGGTGCGCCGCCCGACACGAACAGGCGCAGGCGGCCGCCGAATGCGGCGCGCAGACGGCGGAAGACGAGGCGGTCGGCGAGCCCGCGCTTCAGGCGCAGGCCGAGCGGCAGCGTGCGGCCCGCCTCGAGCCGCTCGCTCACCGCCGTGCCCTGGCGCAGGGCCCAGTCGAAGAGGGCGTGGCGCAGGCGCGGCGCGGTCGCGACCGCGGCCATGATGCGGCCGTGGATCTTCTCGAACAGCCGTGGCACGGCCATCGCGAAGTCGGGTCGCACGGTGCGCAGGTCCTCGGCGACGGTGTCGAGGGAGCGGGCGTAGGCGATGGTCCCGCCGAGCACGAGCGGGAGGTACTGGCCGCCGATCCGCTCGAGCACGTGGGCGAGGGGCAGGAAGCTGAGGATCAGCTCGAGCTCGGAGACGTCGCCGACCACCTCGAGCGCCGCGGCGAGCACGGCGAGCAGGTTGCCGTGGCTCAGCACCACCCCCTTGGGAACGCCGGTCGTGCCGGAGGTGTAGGCGATCACGGCCGGGGTCGACCGGGTCGCGGCGAGGCCGGGCAGGTCGGCCCCGGCGACGGCGCCGGCCTCGAGCTCGGCGAGGCTCCAGCAGCCCACGGGCGGCTCGCCCGAGAGCACCACGATCCGGCGCAGGTCGGGCAGGCGCCCGCGCTCCTGCAGCAGCTTCGCGGCCTGCGCCGAGTCCTCCACGAAGGCGAGGCGGGCGCCCGCGTCGCGCACCGGGTGGGCGGTGTCGGCCGGCGGCAGGGTGGGGTAGATCCCGACCACGATGGCGCCTGCGGCGAGCCCGCCGAGGTCGGCGAGTGCCCACTCGGGGCGGTTGCCGGACACGATCGCGACCCGGTCGCCGGGCCGGATCCCGACCGCGGCGAGGCCGCCCGCGACCGCCGCGACCCGGTCCGCAAGCCCGCGCCAGCTCAGGTCGCGCCAGGCGCCGTCCGCGAACCAGCGCAGCGCGGGAGCTTCGGGCCGCTCGCCGGCGTGGGCGAGGATCGGCTCGAGCAGGTTGGCGGCGGTCGCGAGGCCGGGTCGGCTCATCGCGGGCGCGACCCGTAGAAGCGGCGTCCGTCTCGGGCTGCGTCCACGAGCAGCTGCGCCGGGGCGTAGCGCTGCCCGAGCCGGCCCGCGAGCTCCTCGAGGCGGGCGACGACCGCGACGGCGCCGACGGCGTCGACGTGGTGGAATGGACCGCCCCGGAAGGGCGGGAAACCGAGCCCGAGGACCGCGCCGAGGTCGCCGTCCGAGGGCGAAGCGATGACCTCCTCGCCGAGGCAGTGGGCGGCCTCGTTGACCATCAGCAGTGCGAGGCGGTCCTGGATCTCCTCGACCGGCACGCCGCGCCGGGGGGCGCCGCCGAGCAACGCGTAGACGCCCTCGTTGGGCTGCTTCCTGCCCTTCGCCGGGTAGCTGTAGAAGCCGCGCCGATTCTTGCGCCCCTTGAAGCCGGCGGCGTCGAGCCGCGGCAGCGCGTCGGAAGCGCCGAGCCCACGCGCGGCGAAGGCCCGCCCGAGGCTGGTGGCGACGTGGGCGCCGACGTCGATCCCGACCTCGTCGATCAGCGCCACCGGGCCGACCGGGTAGCCGAAGTCGCGCATGGCGCGGTCGACGTCCTCGATCCGGGCGCCCTCCTCGAGCAGCACGACCGCCTCGTTGAGGTAGGGCGCGAGGATGCGGGTGGTGTAGAAGCCGGGCCCGTCCTTGACCACGATGCAGGTCTTGCCCTGGGCGCGGCCGAGGGCGTGAGCCGTGGCGAGCGCCTCGGGCGAGGTCCGAGCCGCGACCACGAGCTCGAGCAGCGGCATCTTGGGCACCGGCGAGAAGTAGTGCATCCCGAGCACGCGCTCGGGATGGGCCGCCTCGGCGGCGATGTCGGCGATCGGCAGCGCCGAGGTGTTCGACGCGAACACGGCGCCGGCGTCGATCACCGCCTCGACCTCGGCGAGCACCCGGCGCTTGAGCGCGAGGTCCTCGAACACCGCCTCGACCACGAGGTCGGCACCGGCGAGGGCGTCGATGTCGGGGGTCAGGCGCAGGCGGGAGCGGCGGCGGTCGGCCTCGTTGCGGGTGATCGCGCCCGAGCGGACCTGCTTGACCAGCCCGCGTTCGATCGACTTCGCGGCGCCCGCCAGGGGCTCGTCGGCCACGTCACGCACGGTCACCGGGCAGGTGCCGAGGCTGACCGAGGCGACCCCGGAGCCCATGAAGCCGCCGCCGAGCACGGCGATCCGACCGAGCGGGCGGGGGTCGGCTCCTGGAAACGGCTTCTTGGCCGCGGTCATGGCGTGGAACAGCCACACCAGGCTGCGGCTCTCGGGGCTCGCGACCAGGCGCCCGAAGTGCGCGGACTCGCAGGCGAGGCCGGCGTCGCGGCCGCGGGACAGGCCGACCTCGACGGCCTCGAGGATCGCCGGCGGCGCCGGGTAGCAGCCGCGGGTCTGGCGCGCGACCCGGGCCCGGGCCTGGCGCAGCACGAATGCGCGCGCCGGCCAGCGCTGGGCGAGCCGCTCGAAGAGGGGGCGCTTCCTGGGCGTGCGGCGCAGGCGCCCGGCGGCGAGCGCGGCGGCGGCCTGGGCGGCGGTGTCGACGATCCCGCCCGGGGTCGTCAGGGCGTCCACCAGCCCGAGCCTGAGCGCCTTGCGCGGCCGCACCTTGGCGCCGGTGAGCAGCAGCGGCAGCGCCTGCACCAGGCCGACCCGCTCCACCAGGCGCTGGGTCCCGCCGCCGGCGGGCAGCAGGCCGAGCTGGACCTCGGGCTGGGCGAGCACGGTCGCGGGGTCGTTGGAGGCGAGGATGTAGTGGCAGGCGAGCGCGACCTCGCAGCCGCCGCCGAGAGCGGCGCCGTGGACCGCGGCGACCACCGGCTTCGGCGACGCCGCGATGCGCGACAGCAGGGCATTGCCCTCGCGGCTCAGGCGAGCGGCCTCGTCCTCGTCCATGCCCTCGACGAGCTCGAGGTCGGCGCCGGCGATGAAGGTGTCGGGCTTGGCCGAGGCGACCACCAGGGCGATGACAGAGGGGTCGTCGAGGAGCGGAGCGACCGCGGCCTCGAACTCCTCGAGCAGCACTCGGGAGAGGGTGTTGACCGGCTTGTCGGGGTGGTCGAGGACGACCACCGCGACCCCGTCGGGGCGGCGTTCGACGCGGAGGTGGCGGGGGGCTTCGGCGTGCATGGTCACACCCTCTCGAGCACCAGGCCGATGCCGATCGCGCCCGCAGCGCAGGCGGCGATCAGCCCGTAGCGCGCGTTCTCGGCCTGGAGGCGGTGGCAGCAGGTGGTGATCAGGCGGGCGCCGGTGGCGCCGAACGGGTGGCCCACCGAGAGCGAGCCGCCCCAGGCGTTGAGGCGTTCGGGGTCGACCGCGCCGAGCGGCCGCTCGCGGCCCAGGCGCTCGCGGCAGAACTGGGGATCCTCGAGCAGCTTGAGCACCGCCAGGACCTGCGCCGCGAAGGCCTCGTGGAGCTCGACCACCTCGACGTCCTCGAGCTCGAGACCGGCGGCGGCAAGGGCGCGGGGCATGGTCAGGGCCGGCCCGAGCAGGAGCTCCTCGAGCGGGTCGAGGGCGGCGATCGCGGAGCCGGCGAGGGCCGCGATCGGCTCGAGGCCGAGGCGCTCGGCGGCCTCGGCGCTGGCGAGCAGGACCGCCGAGCCGCCATCGGTGAGGTAGGAGCTGTTGCCCGCGGTCAGGGTGCCGAAGCGGCGGTCGAAGGCCGGCCTGAGCCGGGCCAGGGACTCGGGCGTGGAGTCGCCGCGGATGCCGTTGTCGGCCCTGACCGGGGTGAAGCGGGGCGGCACCGCCACCGGCTCGATCTGGCGTGCGAGCCGGCCGTCCGCGGTGGCGGCGGCGGCTCGCTGGTGGGACCGCGCGGCGTAGGCGTCCTGGGCCTCACGGGTGATGCCGAGGCGCTTCGCGAGCCGCTCGCCGTTCTCGCCCATCACCTCGCCGGTGGAGAACTCGGCCAGCGCCACCGGCTCGGGGGCCAGGTCGGAGGGGCGCAGGCCCTTGGCGAGCTTGAGCCAGTCGCCGAGGCCGCGCGCCCGCTGGCCCGCGATGAGCCGCTTGCGCACCGAGCGGCGGTAGCGGATCGGGGCGTCGGACAGGGTCTCGGCGCCGGCCGCAATCGCAACCTCGGCGGCCCCGGTCTCGATCGCCCGGGCGGCGTCAAGGAAGGCCTGCAGCGACGACACGCAGGCCACCGTCACCGTGTAGGCGGGCGTGTCCGGGGCGAGGTCGGTGGCGAGCACCACCTCGCGACCGAGGTTCGAGGTCGCGGGGTCGGCGATCACCGTGCCCATCACCAGCAGGTCGACCGCCTTCGGGTCGACCCGGGTGCGGTGGAGCAGCCCGGCGACCGCGTGGCGGCCGAGGTCGTAGGCCCTGAGGTCGGTGAAGTCGGTGCCGGAGCGACAGAACGGCGTCCGGCAGCCGTCGACGACCACGACCTTCCGTCTGGTGTCGGGCATGGGATTCCTCCTCGAGCTGTCGCGGCTCTCGCCCACTCATTCTAGTCCGCCTGCGGCAATCCCCGGTGGGAGAATGCGGCGCGACGGGTGACGGTTGGGAAAGCACGACGGGGCGGCGGAGGAGACGACATGAAGACCTGGCTGTTCAAGAGCGAGCCCGAGAGCTACTCGTGGGACGATCTCGTCCGGGATGGACGCACCTGCTGGGAAGGCGTCAGAAACTACCAGGCGCGTAACCTGCTGCGCGACGAGGTCGCCGAGGGCGACCTGGTGCTCCTCTACCACTCCCAGGTCCAGCCGCAGGTGATCGCGGGGATCGCGCGGGTGGTGCGAGCGGCATACCCGGACCACTTCGCGTGGGACCCGGCGAGCCGCTACCACGACCCCAAGGCGGGTCCGGACAACCCGACCTGGGTGATGGTCGACATCGCGCCGGTGCGCGCCCTTGACCCTCCGATCACCCGCGACGAGCTCAAGGAGGTGCCGGCGCTCGCCGACATGATGCTGCTCAGGCGCGGCAGCCGGCTCTCGATCCAGCCCGTGGCGCCGGTAGAGTGGGACGCAGTGCTCGCGCTGCGGGAGGGACGCGAGCCGTGAGAGGCGAGACGCAGGAAGCAAGAGGTGAGAAGTGGGGAGGTCGAGCGCAGGCACGATCCTGAACCGTGTTGCCGTGGGGGGTGCCGTCTTTCA
>Ga0315540_10002403_pt1 | contig 10548 bp, 8 predicted proteins | sample SalMarSW160110MG_FD_203677 | JGI IMG/M metagenome (GOLD analysis project Ga0315540, IMG submission 203677) | Salt marsh sediment microbial communities from the Plum Island Ecosystem LTER, Massachusetts, United States - Salt Marsh Sediment SW1601-10 ... | reverse complement strand
GCCCGAGGCCATCGACGGACCAACGGTGTCGCTCGCCCACGCGCTGGTCGAGCTGTTGCTTGCCGATGACGACGCCTCCCTCACCCACCACGTTCTTCCCGACCTCGGTGTCCTGCTGCGGCGCAGCCCGAGCTTCCTCGAGCTCTACGCGCCGCTTCGACTGTCCGAAGAGGCCGACCTCATCGTCGCCAAGATCACTGGGCAACGCACCGCAGTCGAGATCGCCTCGCGCTCGCCCCATGGTCAGGAGGAGGTCATCCGGCTGCTTGCCGCCCTTGTCGTCACCGGCATGCTCGAGCCGGTTCCGGTGGCGTCCTCCACCAACGAGGTCGACATTCTCGAACGCTCGCCGATGCTCGAGGAGGTCACCCGGCGCCGGCTGCCGATCCGCTGGCTCCTGATTGCCGCGGCCGTGCTCGCCGTCGCGCTCGTGATCGGAACACTGTTCACGCTGCGCGGTCGGGCCGCTCCGGCAGCTCCCGCCGACGGCCAGTGGAGCCTGGTGGTGGACATGGGGTGCGAGCCGCAGGAGCTGCGGCGCGTCCTCCAGAAAGCCAACCAGCATCCCAAGGACCTCCAGGCGATGCGGGCATCGCTCGACCAGAGCGACCCGTGCTGGCGCCTGGTGTGGGGGCGCTTCCCGAGCGAGGACGCCGCGCTCGCGGCGATCGACCGAATCCCGGCCGGCTATGCCCGCGACGGATTCACGCCCCACGCGATCCAGATCTCCGGTGCGGCGGGCGGCGAGAGCGGCGGGAGCTGAGCCGATGCCAGAAGAGGATCGCCTGCGGCTCCGACGGGTCCAGCCGCTCCCGGAGTTGATGAGCACGCTGACCCACAACCGGGCGACCGGCATTCTCCTCGCATCGACAGCCGAGGCACGCCGCGAGATCGTGTTCGTGGACGGCGAGGCGCGGGCGGCACGGTCGAACCTCGAGCACGAGAAGCTCGGGATGTGGCTCGTGCAGCGCGAGCGCATCAGCGAGAACGAACGCGCGCTGACGCTCCTCGGTCAAGGCGGAAGCGATGCACCGCCCCTCGGTCACCTGCTCGTGGTACGCGGCTGCCTCGATCAGGCGGCGCTCGAGGATGAGCTCGCAGAGCTCGCCCTGGCGATCATCCGCCGCGCTGCAGCCGGTCCACGGACCTACTGCGAGTTCCTCGAGGGTCACAGCTCGGACCAGCTCGACACGCTGCCCAACCTCACGACCACCGAGATCCTCCTGGTCGCGGCCCGAGCGTTCAACGATCCCGCGGCGATCACGGCCGCCCTCGGATCGCATGATCAGCTGGTGTGGCCGTCGAGCGCGCTCGACGCACTCCTCGGCGAGCTCCATCTGACCCCTACCGAGGCCTTCATCCTCAGCCGGCTCGACGGCCGCCGACGGCTCGCCAACTTGTTTTCGTTGTCCTCGCTGCCCACCGAGCAGGCAGCCGCGACACTGTACGGACTCAAAGTCGCCGGGCTGGTCGCGGTGGGCGCAGCACCACCACCGGGACCGGCCCCGCTGCCCGATCTCGGCGGACGTCGATCGAGCCCCGAGGAGCAGTACCCTGCAGTCGACGAGAGCCGCCTGGATCCGTCGCGGCTGAGCGAGCGCCGGGCCGTCAAGGAGCGCGCCGAGCAGGTCGCCCGCGTGGACCACTACCGTGCCCTCGACCTCTCTCCCGGCGCCTCGCGCGATGCCATCGAGGCGGCATGGCTCGGCATCAAGCAGAAATACTCCCCGGACCGGACCACCGAGGCTCACCTCCGGGATCTCCGAAGCCACCTCACGGCGATCGTCGAGCGGGCCCAGGAGGCGTGGGAGGTCCTCTCCTCCCCAGCCGCCCGCCGCCGCTACGATCCGATCCTGAAAGCGGTCGAGGAGGATCGGCGGAAGCTCCAGGAAGGCACCAGGCCTCGGACCGACCAACAGGCTCGATCGCAGATCGTCGAAGCCAACCTCAAGCGCGCCGACGAGCTGGTCCGGGAAGGTGAGGTCTACCTCGCCATCCAGCTGCTCGAGCAGGCCTGTGCGCTCGATCCGAGGCCGACCGAGCTCGTCAAGCTCGCGCGTTTGCTGCTGCGCAACCCGCTGTGGACCAATCGCGCCCTCGCCTGCATGCGGCGCGCGATCGAGATCGACCCCCAGTCCATCGACGCGTGGGTCGAGCTCGCCGAGTTCTGGCGCCGGCGCAACGATCCGGAACGACAGCGCAAGGCGCTCGAGCGTGCGCTCGCAATCGCTCCCGATGACGTCCGGGCGACCCAGATGTACTCCCGCCTGCGCGGCACGAAGGAGCTCGAGCGCCTGCTGAAGCGGGCGAAGCAGGCGCGATCGTGACCTCCGTCCTGTCTGCATTGACCCTGGCCTCGGCCGCCGGGATCAACGCCTACGCGACCCTGCTCGTGCTCGGGCTGTTGGTGCGTTTCGATCTCGTTCCCCTGACCTCGCCGACCGCACAGTTCTTCGCCCAGGACTGGGTGCTGGTGAGCCTGGCGGTGCTCTACTTGGTGGAGTTCGTCGCCGACAAGGTGCCCGCCGTCGACCACGCATGGGACATTCTCCACACCTTCATTCGTCCGGTCGCAGGGGCCGTCGCCGCGATCGCGGTGGTCAGCGGTCGCGGCGAGGGTTGGGTGGTGATCGCGGCGATCCTCGGCGGCGTCACCTCGCTGCTCTTCCACGGCGCGAAGGCGACCGGGCGGCTCGCCTCCTCGGCGGCCACGGGCGGCACGATGAACCCCGTCCTGTCGGTCCTCGAGGACGTGTTCGCTTTCGTCGCCTCGGCCTTCGCTCTGCTCGCCCCGGTTGTCGCGTTCGGTCTCGCCGGTCTCGCCCTGCTCTGGCTGCTGCGCCGCCGCCGCCGTCATGCCAGTCCTGCTTGACGGCTCGAACCTGCTCCATGCCCTCGGCCCGGGGCACACCCGACGAGCGGACGTGCGCCGGCTGGTACTCGAGCGCGTCCGTCACGAGAGGATGCACGTCGTGGTGGTGTTCGACGGACCGCCTCCAGCAGGTGCCCCCGTTCGCGAGTCGCTCGGACGCGTGACGATCCGCTACGCGGCGCCAGCAAGCGCAGACGACGTCATCGTCGGGCTCCTTCCCTCCGGACCCGAGGCGCGTGACTGGAGCGTCGTCACCGACGACCGCGGGCTCGCCGGCAGGGTCCGCCAACGCGGGGCGTCCGTGCGCTCTCTGGCCCAGTGGCGGCGCGGCCTGGATGAGCCGAGGGCGCCAAGCGGACGCGAAGGTCTTTCCCCCTCCGAGATTGCCGAGTGGGAGGCCTACTTTTCCCGCGGCAAGCCGTCGAAGAAGGGGTGAGAGGCTCTCGCTGGAAGCCTTGTGCCGGATGGTACAATCCCGCCGGCTTCGTCCTGAGGAGGGACCCCATGACCGACATCACCGGCACCCTCGCAGAGCTCGGCATCGCGGCGGAGAACCTCGGCGCCTCGCACGGCACCTGGATCCGGCCCGCCGCCGGCCGCACGCTCGTGTCTATCAACCCGACTGACGGCACGCCGATCGCGTCGGTCGTCCAAGCCGATGCCGAGGCCTACGAGCAGGTGGTCGCAGCCGCGGCGGCGGCGTTCCCGGCCTGGCGGATGCTGCCGGCGCCCAAGCGCGGCGAGATCGTCCGCGAGCTCGGCGAGGAACTGCGCATCCACAAGGAAGCGCTCGGCCGCCTCGTGTCGCTCGAGATGGGCAAGATCCTCTCCGAGGGCCTCGGCGAGGTCCAGGAGATGATCGACATGTGCGACTTCGCGGTCGGCCTGTCGCGTCAGCTGTACGGACCGACCATGATGTCCGAGCGCACCCGCCATCGCATGTACGAGCAGTGGCACCCTCTTGGCGTGGTCGGAATCATCACCGCATTCAACTTCCCGGTCGCGGTGTGGGCGTGGAACGCAGCCCTCGCCGCGGTGTGCGGCGATACCATGGTCTGGAAGCCGTCCTCGCAGACCCCGCTGACCGCGATCGCGGTCCAGAACATCTGCCACCGGGTGATGGACCGCCACGGTCTCAAGGGTGTCTTCGGCCTCGCGGTCGGACCCGGTTCGGTGGTCGGCGAGCGGATGCTCAACGACCCACGGGTGTCCCTGATCTCTTTCACCGGCTCGACCTCGATGGGACGCCACGTCGCCGAGTCCACCGCGCGCCGTTTTGCGCGCTCGATCCTCGAGCTGGGCGGGAACAACGCGATCCTGGTCGAGGCCGACGCCGACCTCCGACTCGCCCTGCGGGCGGTGTTGTTCGCCGCCGTCGGCACCGCCGGTCAGCGCTGCACCAGCCTGCGCCGGCTGTTCCTGCACGCGTCGATCGCCGACGACTTCATCGCCCGCCTCAAGGCGGCCTACGCCTCGATCCCGATCGGCGACCCGCTCGAGGGTGACACGCTGATGGGACCGCTGGTCACTGAAGAGGCGATCGCGGACTACGAGGCCGCTCTCGCCAAGGTCCGCGAGCAGGGCGGCGAGATCGTGTGCGGCGGCCGGCGGCTCGACCGCCCCGGCTTCTTCGTCGAGCCGACCATCGTCCGGCTCGCCGAGCAGATCCCGATCGCCTGCGAGGAGACCTTCGCACCGGTCCTTTACGTGCTGCCCTACACGGACCTCGGCGAGGCGATCCGGGTCCACAATGCCGTCCCGCAGGGGCTGAGCTCCGCGATCTTCACCTCGAACCTCTACGCCTCCGAGCGTTTCCTGTCCCACGAGGGCTCCGACTGCGGCATCGCCAACGTCAACATCGGCACCTCCGGAGCCGAGATCGGCGGCGCCTTCGGCGGCGAGAAGGAGACCGGCGGCGGACGCGAGGCGGGCTCGGATGCCTGGAAAGCTTACATGCGCCGCCAGACCTGCACGATCAACTGGAGCCCGGACCTGCCGCTTGCGCAGGGCGTCAGCTTCGACGTGTAGCACCGGCACCTCACCATGACCTCACGGCGGCGGGCCTCACGGCCCGCCGTTTTCTGATCCGGGCGCGGTACCATGGCGGCGTGGACGGAACCATCCTCGTGGTCGACGATGATGCCGGCGTGCGGACCGTGCTCGATCGCATCCTGACCGGAGCCGGTTACAAGGTCGAGCAGGTCGCCGACGCCTTCCAGGCGCTCGACCGGCTCGACGCGCAGCCCCCGGACGCGGTCCTGCTCGACCTCAAGATGCCCGGAATGGACGGCTTCGCCCTGCTCGACAACTTACGCCAGCGCGGGCTCGAGGTCCCCGTAGTCGTGCTCACCGGTCACGGGGACGAGTTCACCTCTCGCGAGTGCCTCGAGGCTGGGGCGGCCGCCTACCTGACCAAGCCGCCGGACCGTGCCGACCTCCTGCTCGCGATGCGCGGCGCAGTTGCCCAGGGCCGCCTCGCCCGACAGTCCGAGGCCGCGCCCGAGCCGCCGCCGATGCTGGGGACGAGCCTCTCGATGCGCCGCCTGCGCGATGAGGTCTCTCGCGTCGCCCCGTCCCGCGCCACGGTCCTGATTACCGGGGAATCGGGCACCGGCAAGGAGCTGGTTGCGCGCCGCCTCCACCACCTCTCGTCGCGAGCCCGCGCGCCGTTTGTCCGGGTCAACTGCGCCGCAATCCCCGAGGAGCTGATCGAGTCGGAGCTGTTCGGGCACGAGAAGGGCTCGTTCACCGGCGCCCACAGGCGCCAGCTCGGCAAGTTCGTGCAGGCCGACGGCGGCACCATTTTCCTCGACGAGGTCGGGGACATGTCACTGAAAACACAAGCCAAGGTCCTGCGCGTGCTCCAGGACGGCGAGGTCGAGCCGGTCGGCGCCGGCAAGCCGTTCAAGGTCGACGTCCGGGTGATCGCAGCGACCAATAAGGACCTCGTCGTCGAGGTCGAGGCGGGCCGCTTCCGCGAGGACCTCTTCTACCGGCTCGCGGTGGTGCTGTTGCGGACCCCGGCCCTGCGCGAGAGAATCGACGACATCCCGCTGCTGGTCGAGCACTTCTCCGACCACTTCTGCCATGAGTACAACCGGCGCCCGAAGTCCTGGAGCCCGACTGCGCTCGAGCAGCTCGCCCGCCACTCGTGGCCGGGTAACGTCCGCGAGCTCAAGAACGTGATCGAGCGCGCGGTGATCATGGAGCTCGACGACACGATCGAGACGATCGGCCTGCCGACCGGGCCGGGCGCCGCCGGCGGCCTCGAAGTGCTGCTCGAGGCCCCGACCCTGGCCGACCTCCAGCGCGAGGCCGAGCGCGCCTATATCGCCCACCACCTCGAACGCAACGGCTGGAACGTGGCCGCCACCGCACGCTCCATCGACACACCGCGCTCCAACCTCTACAAGAAGATCCAGGCCTACGACCTCCAACGGGAGGAGAGTTGACCGACCGTCTCGAGCTCTGGGAGCTCACCGCCTGTGGAGCCCACCAGCGCGGCCATTTCCGCCTCTCCTCTGGCCTCCACTCCGGCGACTACCTGCAGTGCGCGCTCTACCTCGCACACCCCCGACAAGCCGCTCGAGCGGGCTCGCTGCTGGCGGCAGGGTTGCTCGAGGCCGGACACGAACCCGACGTGGTGGTGGCACCCGCGCTCGGCGGGCTGATCATCGGTTACGCGACGGCGGCGGCGCTTGACCGGCCGTTCCTGTTCACCGAAAGGAGCGACGGCCGCATGGCCCTGCGCCGCGGCTTCGGGTTCGCGCCAGGTCAGCGGGTGGTGATCGTCGAGGACGTGGTCACCACCGGGCGTTCCACCCGCGAGGTCGTCGAGGTCGTCGAGGCGGCAGGCGCCCGGGTGATCGCGATGGCGGCGCTGGTCAACCGATCGGTGCGGACGAACCCCTTCGACCCGCTGCCATTCGTGCCACTGCTCGAGGTTGACTTTCCGACCTGGGACCCTGCCGACTGCCCCCTGTGCCGCGCCGGCGAGACCATCGTCAAGCCCGGCTCCCGCCCGGCGTGACAGGGACACCGAAAGGACATCCGGGCACGGGGCGACGCCCTGCATGACGAAAACGGGCCCGTGGCCGCCCTCTCCCACACGCCCCAGGCCGGTGTCCGTTTCCGAACAGCGGCGTCCCGCGAGCGAACACCCTCGCCCTGCAACTACCTCCTGGTCGGCTCCGTAAGATGTTCATGATGTTTAGCTTGGAAACCGACCGACCGCTGGCACGAATCCCGCTAACGTCGAGGACGGGAGCATGTGAATGGACATCGCGAGAGTCGGGGTCGCACAGCAGAAGAGACGCAGGCTGCAGCTGGTGGCGGGAGGCGCCGCCGTGCTGCTGGTCCTGGTGACCGTCGGGCTGGCGCGCCTGAAGCCGGCAGCTCCCTCCGTCGACCGCTCCACGGTCTGGATCGGCCGGGTCGAACGGGGTGAGATGCTCCGTCAGGTCCGCGGTAGCGGGACCCTGGTGCCCGAGGAGATTCGCTGGATCCCTGCCGCCACCTCCGGTCGAGTCGAGCGCCGCCTGCTCGAGCCGGGCGCGGTGGTGGATGCCGACTCCGTGATTCTGGCCCTGTCCAACCCCCAGGTGGAGCAGGAAACGGTCGATGCCGAGAGCCAGCTCCACATCGCTGAGGCAGACCTCGCCAACCTCCGTGCCCAGCTCGAGAATCAGGCCATCAGCTTCAAGGTGGAGGTCGCCCGAATCGACTCCGAGGCCGAACAGGCCGAGCTGCAGGCAGAGGCCAACGAAGAGCTGGCCAAGAAGGGTCTGATCTCGTCGGTGGAGCTCAAGCTGGTGCGGGCGCAGGCGTCGTCGCTGGCGACCCGCGCCGCGCTCGAGAGGCAGCGCGTCGAGGTCTTCTCCCGCTCGATCACGGCCCAGGTCGCCGCCCAGCAGGCCGAAGTGGAGCAGCGCCGCGCGATGCACCGGCTGCGGCGCCGGATGCTCGACTCGCTGACGGTCCGTGCCGGGTCCGCGGGCGTGCTGCAGGACGTGACGGTGGAGGTCGGCCAGCAGGTGAACCCGGGGATGAACCTGGCCCGGGTCGCCGAGCCGTCCCACCTGATGGCCCGGGTGCGTGTTCCGGCAACCCAAGCGCGCGACATCACGATCGGACTGAAGGCCACCGTCGACGTGCGCAGCGGTGTGATCCCCGCGAAGGTCGCGCGGATCGACCCGGCGGTGCGGGAGGGGACCGTGACGGTCGACCTGAGCCTGGCCGGAGAGCTCCCGCGCGGCGCGCGTCCGGATCTCAACGTCGACGGGACAATCGAGCTCGAACGCCTCGAAGATGTGGTGTTCGTCGGGAGACCGGCGTTCGGCCAGGAAGGGGCCACTGTCGGCCTGTTCCGGATCGAACCGGACGGCAGCCATGCGTCACGCGTCCAGGTGATGCTCGGCCGCACCTCGGTCAACACCATCGAGGTGGTGAAGGGGCTGGAGCCGGGCGACGACGTGATTCTGTCCGACACCTCGCGTTTCGACGACTACGACCGGATCCGCTTGAACTGATACGGCAACGGAGGAACGGGATGAACGACGACCGCGGACCGCTGATTCGCATGGAAACCGTAGGCAAGGTCTTCCTCACCGACGAGGTCGAGACCCACGCCCTTGCCGACATCCACCTGGAGATCCGCCGCAGCGAGTACGTCGCGATCGCGGGCCCGTCGGGATGCGGCAAGTCGACTCTGCTGTCGATCATGGGATTGCTGGACACTCCTTCGAGCGGCCAGTACATCCTCGGCGAGACGCCGGTGGAGAGCCTCTCGATCTCGGAGCGCGCTCGCCTGCGCAACATGGCGATCGGCTTCATCTTCCAGAACTTCAATCTGATCGGCGACCTGACGGTGTACGAGAACGTCGAGCTCCCCCTGGTCTACCGCGACATGCCTGCGGCAGATCGGAGAACGAGGGTGCGCGAAGCGCTGGAGATGGTCGGGATGGAGCACCGGGTCAACCACTACCCGGCGCAGCTGTCCGGGGGTCAACAGCAGCGGGTGGCGGTCGCCCGCGCCCTGGTCGGGCGCCCCCTGATCCTGCTTGCCGACGAGCCCACGGGGAACCTCGACTCGCGGAACGGAGATGCGGTGATGCAGCTGCTCGCCGATCTCCACAGCACCGGCTCGACCATCTGCATGGTCACCCACGACCCGCGTTATGCCGAGCACGCCGAGCGCACGATCCACCTGTTTGACGGCCGTGTGGTGGACGAGAGCCGAGTCGGCGAACTGGCGTCCGCTGCCGCCGACTTTCCAGTCTCGTGAGAGAACTGCGCTACGCCGTCCGCAGCCTGAGGAGGAGACCGGGGTTCACCCTCGCCGCAGTGGTGACGCTGGCGCTTGGGATCGGGGCCAACACTGCGGTGTTCTCGGTCGTCCGCGCGGTGATTCTGCGCCCACTTCCGCTGCCGCGGCCCGACCGCCTGGTGGTGATCTGGGGCACCACGCCGCGCATCCCCCGCGAAACCGCGTCGCTGCCGGACTTCGCGGACTGGCGGGAACAGACGCGGTCGTTCTCGGAGATGGGCGCCTTCTCCCGCCGGGTGATGAACCTCTCAAGCGACGGCGACCCGCAGCGTGTCGTCGTCGACCGCGTCACGGGCGACCTGTTCGGGGCCCTCGGGGTGGTTCCGGTGGTGGGGCGTCTGCTGGTGCCGGGAGACGACCGGCCTGACGGCGCCAAGGTCGCCGTCCTCGCCGAGCCCCTGTGGCGGACGCGGTTCGGGGCCGACCCCGGTGTCGTCGGCCGCACCCTCCGACTCGACGGTGGCGACTACACGGTGGTCGGTGTCGCGCCGGCCGCCGCCCATACCCTGGGAGGCCCGCCGGGCGCATTCGTCCCGCTCGGGCTCGGCCCGGCCGCGGCTCACCGACGCGCCGACTTCCTGGTGGTCATCGCACGCCTCGCACCCCAGGTGACACTCACCGCCGCCCGGTCCGAGATGACCGCTCTCGCCGCCCGGCTGGAGCGGACGTACCCGGAGACCAACACCGACTGGACCGTGCGGCTGGTCCCGTTGCACGAGCAGATGATCGAGGCGCTCCGCTCGCCGCTCATGGTCCTGTGGGGGGCGGTCGCCCTGGTACTCCTGATCGCCTGCACCAACGTCGCCAACCTGGTGCTCGTCGGTGCGGTGGCCCGGCGTCGGGAGCTGGCCGTCCGCACCGCGCTCGGTGCGGGACGGCGCCGGTTGGTGCAGCAGCTGCTCGCGGAGCATCTCCTGCTCGGCCTCGGCGGGGCCGCGCTGGGGGTGGCGATCGCCAAACCGGCAACGCGAGCGATCGTCGCCGCCAGCCCGGTGGGCGTCCCTCTGGCGGGCAGGGTCGGAGTCGACCTGCCGGTGCTGATGTTCTCGGCCTTGCTCGCGGTGGCGGTCGCGGCGGCGCTGTCGCTCGTGCCGCTTGTGGCGGGTCGCGGGCCCGGGCTCGCGCTCGACCTCCGCGAGGGCGGCCGGGGTGCGCTCGAGGGCAGGTCGCACGGAAAGTTGCGCCGCGCCTTCGTCGTGGTGGAAGTGACTCTCGCCGTCGCGCTGCTGGTCGCCGCCGGGCTCCTGCTGCGCACGGTCGGGGGCCTGGCGCAGGCGGACCCCGGCCTGTCGGCACGTGGTGTTGTGGTGGCAAGCCTGGACCTGACGCGGCGGCAGGCGGAGACCCCGGA
>Ga0315540_10002402_pt1 | contig 10548 bp, 10 predicted proteins | sample SalMarSW160110MG_FD_203677 | JGI IMG/M metagenome (GOLD analysis project Ga0315540, IMG submission 203677) | Salt marsh sediment microbial communities from the Plum Island Ecosystem LTER, Massachusetts, United States - Salt Marsh Sediment SW1601-10 ... | reverse complement strand
TGAAGCAGAGAGCGCCCATATGGAAGAAGGAGCACTGGCTGGGGGGCGCTGAGTGGTCGAGAGGCAGTTGAACCTGCCAACCCAGGGCTCAGGGGTTCGGTGGTTTGGGGACCGCTAACCTCGACGCCCAATGAAGGTTCTGCTCCTCGGGAAGGGCGGCCGCGAGCATGCCATCGGGTGGAAGCTCGCTCAGAGTCCCCGACTCGACCGTCTGATCTCCCTCCCCGGCAACCCCGGCCTCGCGCCGCTCGGGCCTCTCGTCGCCGGTGATCCGGCCGACCCGCAGGCGGTGGCCGACGTCGCCACGGACCACCAGGTCGACCTCGTTGTCGTCGGGCCGGAAGGACCGCTCGCCGCCGGGGTGACCGACCATCTCAACGACCTCGGTGTGCCCGTGTTCGGGCCTACCAAGTCGGCCGCTCGCCTCGAGACGTCCAAGCGGTTCGCGAAGGAGATCATGATCGAGGCCGGCGTTCCGACCGGCTCGGCGGCATCGTTCACCGACGCAGACCGTGCCATCGGCCACCTCGAGACGATTGCCGGACCCTACGTGGTGAAGGCCGACGGGCTCGCCGCAGGCAAGGGCGTCCTCGTCACCGACGACATCGCCGACGCACGTGGCTGGGTGGACACGTGCTTCGGCGGCCGTTTCGGGACGGCAGGGTCGACCGTGGTCATCGAGGAGTACCTGGCCGGTGACGAGATCAGCGTGTTCGGGCTTGCGGGCCGTGGCGGGGTGATCGGCCTGCGTCCGGCCCGGGACTACAAACGGCTCCTCGACGGCGACGCCGGGCCCAACACGGGCGGCATGGGGTCGTTCTCACCCGTCGACGGTTTCGACGATGACTGGGTTGCCCAGATCGTCGCGACGGTCATCCGGCCGGTCCTCGACACTTTGGCTGCCCATGGCAGCCCGTACGTCGGGTTCATCTACGCGGGCCTCGTTCTCACGGTCGACGGTCCGAAGGTGCTCGAGTTCAACTGCCGCCTCGGGGATCCGGAAGCCCAGGCGATCCTGGCGCTGCTCGACAGCGACCTCCTCGATCTTGTCGCAGCCTCCCTCGATGGCAGTCGGCCCACCGCTTGCTGGTCGGAGCGGGCCGCCGTCAACGTGGTGATGGCGGCGGACGGCTACCCGGACGCGCCGAGGACGGGTGACGTGATCAACGGTCTCGACACCGATGCCGCCAACACGTTGATCTTCCACGCAGGAACGGCAGCGCATCACGATCGAGTCGTCACGGCCGGCGGGAGGATCCTGAGCGTCGTCGGTCTCGGTCCTGACGTCGCAACTGCACGCGCTCGAGCCTACGACAGGGTCGAGGCGATCGACTTCAATGGTCGCTACTACCGAAAGGACATTGCCCAATGAAGACCGTGTCCGTCGTGATGGGCTCCAAGAAGGACCTCGGCGTCATGCAGAAGGCCGCGGACCTCCTGGAGGAGTTCGGGGTGCCCCACGACGTCATCGTCATGTCGGCCCACAAGACCCTCGACAAGGTGCTCGAGTTCACCGAAGCGATCCCGAGTCGGGACGTCGGTGTGGTCATCGCCGGCGCGGGCAAGGCTGCCCACCTCGCGGGGGTGATCGCCGCCAGAACCACCGTCCCGGTGATCGGCGTTCCGCTGAGCGCATCGCTCGACGGACTCGATGCGTTGCTTTCAACCGCGCAGATGCCGACCGGGGTTCCGGTTGCGACGGTCGGAATCGACGGATCGACAAACGCCGCCCTTCTGGCCGTTGCCATTCTCGCTCTCGACGACGACACCCTCACCGAGCGTCTCGCCGCCTACCGAACGTCACTCGCCGACGCGACCTACGAGGAGGTTCGGCTGACATAGCGGGCGGAGCGAACACACCTCTTCTACAATCGCCGTCGTGCTGGCACTCCGACACGTGGCCTCCGGGAAGGTCCGTGACATCTATGAGGTCGACCGCGATCGTCTCCTGTTCGTCGCGAGCGACCGCATCTCCGCCTACGACGCGGTGCTCCCGGACCTGATCCCCGACAAGGGGAAGGTGCTCGCGGGCCTGTCGCTGCACTGGTTCGAGTTCCTCGACACCCCCAACCACTTCATCACAACCGACCTGTCGGGCGTCGTCGACGACGAGGCCGACCTCCAGGGTAGGGCGATGATCGTGCGCAGAGCCGACGTCATCCCGATGGAGTGTGTTGTGCGCGGCTACCTGTACGGCAGCGCCTGGCGCGAGTACAAGGCAGGCGGCGGGCCAACCACCGAGCATCTCCCGCCCGGACTCCAGATGGGGGAGCAACTCCCGCAGCCGCTGTTCACGCCCGCGACCAAAGCCGAGAGCGGCCACGACGAGAACCTCACCGTCGCGGGCGCCAGGGCGCTCGTCGGGGACGATGTGTACGAGCAGCTCAAGGACACTGCGCTCGACATCTACCGAAAGGCCGCCGAGGCGACCGCCGCCAAAGGCGTCCTGCTCGCCGACACGAAGTTCGAGTTCGGATGGGTGGACGGTGAGCTGTTCCTTATCGACGAGGTCCTCACACCCGACTCGTCCCGCTACTGGCCCGCCGATCGCTACGAGGTGGGCAGGTCCATGCCGTCGTTCGACAAGCAGTACGTGCGCGACTGGCTCGACTCGACCGGATGGGACCACACACCGCCTGCGCCTCCGATGCCGGACGATGTGATGGCCGCCACCCGAGCCCGATACATCGAAGCGTTCAACCGCCTCACAGGCCGGTCGTTCGACGACTATCTGGCGGCACGATGAAGGCCATTGTCACCATCCACAGGCGCGAGACGATCGCCGATCCTGAAGGCAGCACCATTCAACGGGCGCTTGGCGACCTCGGCTTCGACGAGGTCCGTGCGGTCCGTGTCAACCGCACCATCGAGTTGGAGGTCGACGACGCCACCCGGGTCCGTGAGATGTGTGAGCGGCTCCTCGTCAATCCTGTCATGGAAGACTTCGACATCGAGATCGTGACTTGAAGGTCGGCATCGTCGTATTCCCGGGCACGAACTGCGAGCGTGACGTCGCCCACGCGCTCGGGCTGCTCGGCGCCGACACCGAACTCGTCTGGCATCGGGAGACCAACCTCGACGGGTTCGATCGGATCGTGCTACCAGGTGGGTTCGCGCACGGCGACTACCTGAGAGCAGGTGCCATCGCGAGGTTCTCGCCTGTGATGGGACCGGTCGCCGACGCTGCGGCTGCGGGTGTGCCGGTGCTGGGCATCTGCAACGGGTTCCAGGTTCTCTGCGAAGCCGGGTTGCTTCCCGGAGCACTCATCGCAAACCGTGATCTCCGGTTCATCTGCCGTCCTGTGCACGTCAGGGTCGAGTCGACGACCTCGATCATCACCCGCGCGGCGAGGCCGGGGCAGGTGTTGCGGATCCCGCTCAACTCGTACGAAGGCAACTACGTGCCGGGCGACTCGGCACCGATACCGGTCCTGCGCTACTGCGAACCCGACGGCACGGCCTCCGACGCGGCGAACCCGAACGGTTCGATCGACGCGATTGCAGGGGTCACCAACGCCGCAGGAAACGTCGTCGGTTTGATGCCCCACCCGGAGCGGGCCGTTGAGCAGTTCATGGTTTCTACCGACGGCCGCGTACTCCTCGAATCGTTCCTCGCATCATGACAACCGACCTGCACCGCAGGCTCGGCATGACCGACGAGGAGTTCGCGCAAGTCGGAGCAATCCTCGGCAGATCGCCGGCCGACCCGGAGCTCGCCATGTACTCGGTCATGTGGTCCGAGCACTGCTCCTACAAGTCGTCCCGTGCGTTTCTCCGCGACCTCCCTACCGAGGCCCCATGGGTGGTCGTCGGCCCAGGTGAGAACGCCGGCGTTGTCGACATCGGTGACGGATGGCTCGCGGCGATCCGCATCGAGAGCCACAACCACCCGTCGTTCGTCGAGCCGTACCAGGGGGCAGCGACCGGTGTCGGGGGCATCCTGCGCGACGTGTTCACGATGGGTGCACGACCTATCGGGCTGTGGAACCAGATCCGCTTTGGCAGCCTCGACGATCCTCACAGCCGCTACCTGCTCGGTGGCGTCGTCGCCGGCATCGCCGGCTACGGCAACGCGGTCGGGGTCCCCACCCTGGGCGGGGAGGTCGAGTTCGATGACACCTACAGGGGCAATCCCCTGGTCAATGTCATGTGTCTCGGGATCCTCCGCCGCGACCAGCTGGTGCTCGGCACGGCCGGCCCGCCCGGCTCGATCGCGATCCTGCTCGGGTCGTCGACCGGTCGCGACGGGATCGGTGGGGCGTCGGTGCTTGCCTCGACAGGATTCGAAGAGGGGGCGGCGACCAAGCGGCCGTCGGTGCAAGTCGGCGACCCGTACGAGGAAAAGAAGCTCATCGAAGCGTGTCTCGAGCTGTACGAGCGGGGCCTCGTCGTCGGTGTGCAGGACCTCGGTGCAGCCGGGCTGAGTTGCGCGGCGAGTGAACCGACTGCGAGGGCAGGCGCCGGTCTGGACCTCGATCTCGACGCCGTCCACTGCCGCGAAGTGGGCATGACCGCACCCGAGTTGCTCATGTCGGAGTCTCAGGAACGAATGATGGCGTTCGTCGATCCCGCCCACGTCGACGAGGTGCTGGCCGTCGCCGACCGATGGGAGATCGACGCCTCCATCGTCGGGACGGTGCGCGAAGGCGACCGGTTGCGAGTGTTCCACGGCGGCCGGATCGTCGCAGACCTGCCCGCGTCGAGCCTGTCCGAGGACGCGCCGCTGCTGCGCCGGCCGATCGCACGGCCGGACTGGATCGACGCCCTGTGGGACGACCAGACCCGGCCGGTGGAAACCGACCTCGTCGAGACCCTCGTCGCCTTGCTCGATCACCCGTCACTCGGCGACCCGTCATGGATCTACGAGCAGTTCGACCACATGCTGTTCCTGAACACCGTCGCCGGCCCAGGTCTCGACGCTTCGCTCGTGCGGGTGCGAGGAACCTCGAAAGGACTGGCCGTGTCAACGGACGGCGACGGCGCGCTCTGTCACCTGGATCCTCGGCGGGGAGGCGCCAGACTCGTGTGGGAGGCGGCTCTGAACGTCGCCGTCGTCGGAGCACGGCCGCTGGCGATCGTCGACAACCTGAACTTCGGCAATCCCGAGAACCCCGAGGTGATGTGGCAGTTCACCGAGACGCTTGCCGGCCTGTCGGCCGGCTGCAGCGATCTCGGTGTGCCGATCGTCGGCGGGAACGTCTCCTTCTACAACGAGACCGATGGCGCCGACATCTACCCGACGCCGGTTGTCGGCATGCTTGGGCTCGCCGACCCGATGCCGCCGCTTCGAGGAAGCGTCGCGCCCGGCATGGCGATCCTCGTCTGTGGGCCTGCACAGAGCACGAACCTCGCCGGTTCTGCCGTTCAGACGATCGTGCACGGCGCCCACGGCGGGCGGCCCACGAACGTCGACCCGGACGCGGGTGAGGCGTCGATCGGCACCGCGGTCCGCATCGCTCACGAGATCGGCGGTGGCGTCCTCCACGACATCTCTAAAGGTGGCGCCCTCGTTGCCCTCGCCGAGTTGCTCATGCCGGCAGGGGTTGGTGCGTCACTCTCACCGACCCCCTACACGCACGCGTTTGGTGAGGATCCACACCGCTTCCTGTGTCTCGTCCCCGCAGAACGCATCGAGGAGACGGTGCGAATCGCCGTCGAAGAACGCAGCAGGATCGAGCTGTGGGGGGCGACGACTGGCGCACCGGAACTGAGCATCGGACACACCAACGTCGTACCGGTTCGGCGGCTCGCCGCCGTGTGGAGGGGTGCGATCGCCGACCGGATCGCTGGTGGTAGCGGTGGGTGATCGGCCGCTCGATCGTCCTGGCGAGGCGTGCGGCGTGTTCGCAGCGTCAGTTCCGGGGGCGCAGGTCGCCAACCTCGTCTACTTCGGTCTGTTTGCCCTCCAGCATCGGGGCCAGGAGAGCGCAGGGATCGCGGTCGCCGACGGCGAGCAGCTCACGGCCTACAAGAACATGGGGTTGATCTCGACGGTCTTCGACGAGCACAAGCTCGCCGGCCTCCAGGGTTCTATCGGGATTGGCCATACTCGCTACTCGACGACCGGTTCGAGCAGCTGGGTGAACGCGCAACCGTCCTTTCGGGCGATCGGTGATCGGGCTGTCGCGCTCGGGCACAACGGGAACCTGACCAACACGATCGAGCTGGGATCTCGCCTCGGATCGGCGCCAGGTTCGACCGATTCGGAGTTGATGACCGAGGCGATCACTCGCAAACTCACGGACGATCCGTCGCTGTCGCTTCCCGAAGCGATCGCAGCGTCGATGCCCGAGTTCGAGGGCGCCTACACGCTGGTGGTGATGGATGAGACGGTCGTTGTGGCGGTGAGAGATCCCCATGGGTTCCGCCCACTGTCGCTCGGCAAGCTCGCTGGAGGCGGGCACGTCGTAGCCTCGGAAACAGCAGCGCTCGACATCGTCGGTGCCGAGTTCGTGCGGGACGTCCGGCCCGGCGAGATGGTCGTGCTGTCCAATGGGACCGCCGAGTCCTCGTTCCCTGTGGAACCGGCCCCGTCGAGACTGTGCGTATTCGAGTACGTGTACTTCGCCCGGCCCGACAGCACCATCGCAGGACAGAACGTCCACGCGGCGAGGGTCGAGATGGGGCGCCATCTCGCCGCCGAGAGCCCCGTCGCAGCCGACGTGGTGGTTCCGGTCCCCGAGTCGGGCATCCCCGCTGCGCAGGGATTCTCTGAAGCATCGGGGCTCCCGTACCGTGACGGGCTCGTCAAGAACCGATACGTCGGGAGGACGTTCATCCAGCCTGACCAGCTCCTGCGGGACAGAGGCGTCCGCATGAAGCTCAACCCGATTCGAGAGTCACTCCAAGGGCAGAGGGTCGTGCTCGTGGATGACTCGATCGTCCGCGGCTCCACCACCCGCCAGCTCGTCGACATGACCCGAGCCGCAGGAGCGACCGAAGTGCACCTGCGCGTCTCGTCGCCGCCGTACCGGTGGCCGTGTTTCTACGGGATGGATACGTCCGATCGGTCGAGCCTCCTCGCTGCGCACCGCTCGGAGACGGAGATCGCAGAGTTCCTTGGTGTCGACTCGCTCGGCTATCTGAGCTACGACGGGCTCCTCGCGTCGATTCCCGACGCAACAGAGTCGTTCTGCACCGCGTGCCTGTCAGGCGAGTACCCGACGCCGATTGGCACCGACAAGTTCGTCAGGGAACAGCAGTGAGCAGGTACGCCGAGGTCGGGGTCGACGTGACCGCCTCCGACGAGTTCACCGTCTCGATCGCCGACCGGGTGCGTGCCACGTGGAAAGACTCGGTGGTGGGGTCCTTCGGGAGTTTCGGCGCCGGGGTGACGATCCCCTCCGGGTACCGGGAGCCGGTGATCATGATGACGACCGACGGGGTTGGCACCAAGACCGAACTCGCGGTGACGCTGGGCAGGTACGAGGGGATCGGCAGGGACCTGGTCGCAATGTGCGTCGATGATCTCGCAGCGCTTGGAGCGGCCCCCATCGGGTTCACCGACTACCTGGCGGTTGGCGTGCTCGACCAGGAGCGCGACGCGGCGATCGTCGCGTCGGTGGCCGCTGCCTGCGAGGAAGTGGGCTGTCCACTGCTCGGTGGCGAGACGGCGTTGCACCCGGGGGTACTCGGCCCAGCGCAGTTCGACGTTGCCGGTGCGGCGATCGGGGTGGTCGAACGGTCACGGATCCCCGATCTCAACAAGGTGATGTCGGGTGACGTGCTGGTCGGGATTGAGAGCCCCAACGTGCGTTCGAACGGCTTCTCGCTGGTGAGGTCGATCTTCGATCCGGACACTCTCGCCGAGCCCTTCGAGGGTCGGACGATCGGTGAGGTGCTGCTCGAGCCATCGGTGCTGTACGCCCCGGCGGTCCTCGCGGTGGTGCGGTCCATGGATGTGCACGGGCTGGTGCACGTGACCGGTGGAGGGCTGCCCGGCAACATACCCCGGGTGATGCGTGACGGGCTTGGGGCCATGATCGACCCTGCTGCCTGGCCGGTGCCGGCAGTGTTTCGTCTGATCGCGGAGCGAGGCGATGTCGGCGAGTCAGACATGTTCGGGACGTTCAACATGGGGATCGGGTTCGTTCTGATCGTCGAACCCGCCCTCGTCGAGAGGGCCATCGACGTGATCGAGGAGAACGGCCGTGGGGCCTGGCCGATCGGCCAGATAGTCGAGGGCGACGGAGTAACGCTCAGTGACGGAAGTGGCGCATACCGGTGAACACGAGCACCATTCCGTGTTCGTTGGCAGCGTCGATCACCTCTTGATCCCGGATGGAACCACCCGTCTCGACCAGCGCGACGACGCCCGCATCGGCGAGCGTGTCGAGACCGTCCCTGAATGGGAGCAATGCCTCACTGGCGGCGACCGCACCCAAGATGCGATCACCTGCCTGGTCGACCGCCCGAGCAGCCGCACCGACCCGACTCTGATCACCGACCCCGATGCCGATCGCTGCGCGGTCCTGGACGATCACGATGCTGTTCGACTTGCAGTGGGCGCCAACCGTCCAGGCAAGGCGAAGCTCGGCAAGTTGGGCTTCGGTTGGCTGTGCTTCGGACGCAACCGTCCATTCACCGATCGTTCGTTGGTCGGTCTCCTGAACGAGCGCTCCGCCGTCGATCGGGCGCACATCCAGCGCCTGTCGGGTCGGAGGAGGGGCGACCAGGACCCGCAGATTCTTCTTTGACGCGAGGACGGCTGCGGCCTCATCGGTGATCGCCGGACAGACGATCACCTCGAGGAACATCGCCGCCATCTCGCTGGCGGTCGGTTCGTCGAGCGTCTCGTTGACGGCGACGACTCCTCCGAACGCAGAGAGGGGATCGCAGTCCCTCGCGGCGATGAACGCCTCTGCGACGGTGTGGCGTTCCGCGACGCCGCACGGGTTCAGGTGCTTCACGACGACGCAGGCGGGGTGGCCGATGTCGTTGGCGAGTCGCCAGGTGGCTTCGGCGTCGGCGAGGTTGTTGAACGACAGTTCCTTGCCTTGGAGCTGTCGAGCCCCAAACACCCACCCGGTGTCCTCGGCGGCACGGTAGAGAGCCGCCCGCTGGTGCGGGTTCTCCCCGTACCGCAGCTCACGTTCGCGGTCGTAGGCAAATAGGAGATGATCGCCGAGGGGGTCTTCCTCGAAACCGGAGAGCCACCTGTGGATGAGCGCGTCGTAGCGACCGGTGTGTGGGAACGCTGCCGTTGCGAGACGTTGCCGTTCCTCGAGGGTCGTGCCGCCCTGCTCCAGCGCACCGATGATCAGCTCGTAGTCGTCGGGGTTGGTCACGACCGCGACCCTGGCATGGTTCTTGGCTGCGGCCCTGATCATCGCCGGGCCACCGATGTCGATCTGCTCGACGATGGCCGAGTACTCGGCTCCCGACGCGACCGTCTGGGCGAACGGGTAGAGGTTGCAGACGACGAGGTCGATCGGTTTGATGCCGTTCGCTTCGAGGTCACGGACGTGGTCAGGGTTGGAGGTGTCGGCGAGGATGCCGCCGTGGATTTTGGGGTGGAGCGTCTTGACCCGTCCGTCGAGCATCTCGGGTGATCCGGTCGCTTCGGCGACGGAGGTAGTGGCGATGCCGAGGTCGGCAAGGGCCCGCCGGGTTCCTCCAGAGGCGAGGATCTCGATGCCCGCCGCCGCCAGGGCAGGGCCGAGCGTGTCCAGGCCGCGTTTGTCGGAGACCGAGATCAGGGCTCGTGTGATGGGAGTTCTCATGTCTGCACCTCGGTGGTGATACGGCCGGCGGCGAGTGCGTCGACGACCGTGGGGTAGAGGTCGTGCTCTTGGATCTGGATCCTCGCGTGCAGGGAATCGGTGGTGTCGCCGGGAAGGACCGGTACTTCGCGCTGGGCGATGATCGGGCCGGCATCGACTTCCTCGACCACGAAATGGACCGTGACACCGGTGCGATCGACTCCCGCAGCGAGGGCGGCTTCGACCGCGTGGGCGCCGGGAAACTCGGGGAGGAGCGATGGATGGATGTTGATGATCCTGCCTCGGAACCGCGCGATAGCCTCTGCCGAGAGGATGCGCATGAACCCGGCGAGGATCACCCACTCGCACCCGAAGTCGTCGATCCGATCACAGATCTCGGTGGTGAAGGTCCGCCTGTTGTTGTTCCACAGGACGACGACCGACGGGATGTTGTGCTGGTCGGCCCACTGGAGACCGGCGGCGTGTCGATCGGCGATCACGACGGCGACCTCGTAGGAGGTGTCGTTGGAGTGCTGATACTCGAGGATCTGCCGGAGGTTCGAGCCAGTTCCCGAGATCAGTACTGCGATCGGTGCCACGGCCGGCAGGTTACCTGCGAACCCTGGGTCCGGGTCGACGTGATCAGCTGACCGGGTCGGCGAACGCGCCATGGACGCGTTCGAGCGCTCCACAGATCACCCGGGCTTCTTTTTCCGAGATGCGGCTGGAGAAGTGCCGCTCGATGCTCGACAGATGGAAGTCTGCGGCCTTCTTGAAGACAGCAGCTCCGGTGTCGGTGAGCCTGATGCGGGTTGCCCGCCGATCCTCGGGATCAGGCACACGCTCG
>Ga0315540_10002401_pt1 | contig 10554 bp, 11 predicted proteins | sample SalMarSW160110MG_FD_203677 | JGI IMG/M metagenome (GOLD analysis project Ga0315540, IMG submission 203677) | Salt marsh sediment microbial communities from the Plum Island Ecosystem LTER, Massachusetts, United States - Salt Marsh Sediment SW1601-10 ... | reverse complement strand
CCTCGCGCGTGACGACCTCGCCGTCCTCGGCGCGCACGACGCCGACGGAGCAGGCGCTGTCGGGCGAACGGCCCGCGGTCTCGAAGTCGATGGCGACGAAGGCGCTCACGCCCCCAGTATCGCCTCCGCGTCCTGGGCGCGCACGCCTGCGGCCTCGATCACCTTCTCCCGCGCAAGCTCCCCGGACACGATCGACAGGGCGCCCCGGGGCACGCCGAGACGCTTTGCGAGGAACCGGATCAGGTGCCGGTTCGCCTTGCCCTCGAGCGGAGGGGCGGTGACGGCGATCTTGAGGGCCTCGCCGTGGACCCCCATGACCTTGTCGCGCGCGGCCTTGGGGGAGAGGCGCACGGTGATGCGCACGCCGCCCGGCACCTCCCGCAGCCAGGGCGGGGCGGGGCTCACCCCAGGCGGAGGGCCATCTGGCTCAGGGTGGCGATGACGGCCTGTTTGATGAAGATGATGAGGAACAGGACGATCAGGGGCGAGAAGTCGATCCCGATCCGGCCCGTGGGCAGCAGGCGCCGGATCGGCGCGAGGACCGGCTCCGTGACCTTGTAGAGGAACTGGACGATGGGGTTGTACGGGTCCGGGTTCACCCAGCTGATGAGGGCGCGGACGATGATGATCCACATGTAGAGCGTGAGGATCATGTCCAGCAGGGTGGCGATGGCCTGTAGCACGTTGCCCACGACGAACATCTCCGCTTTCGCTGCCCTAGTGGTCTTTTCCTAGTGTCCTTGGCCCGCCAGCTCGCGGGCCCGCTTCGCCGCCGCCTCCACCGCGCCGATGAAGGCGCCCCGCACGCCGGACCGCTCCAGGACGTGCAGCCCCGCGCTGGTGGTGCCGCCGGGGCTCGTGACCATGTCCTTGAGCTTGGCCGGGTGGGTCCCCGTGGAGAGCACCATGCGGGCCGCGCCGAGGACCGTCTGGGCCGCCAGGGTCACGGCCGTGTCGCGCGGCAGGCCCATCTTCACGCCGCCGTCCGCCAGGGCCTCGACGACCGTGAAGACGTACGCCGGGCCGCTGCCCGACAGGCCCGTCACGGCATCCATCTGGTCCTCCGAGACCACCACCACCGACCCTACGGCGGCCAGCAGGTCGCCCACCTCGGCCAGCTCCTCGGGGGTGACGCCCGGCCCCGGCGTGATGGCCGAGGCCCCCTCGCCCACGAGGGCCGGGGTGTTGGGCATGGCCCGCACGACCTTGGTGTCGGCGTAAAGGTGCGCGTGGATACGGGCGATGGGCACGCCGGCGGCCACCGAGACGACGATCTGGGAGTCCTTCACCTCGTCCTGGATGCGCTTGAGGACCTCCTCGATCACCTGGGGCTTGACCGTCAGGATCACCAGGCGCGCCCCGGCCATGGCCTCCCGGTTCTCGGCGAAGGCCTGGACGCCGTAGGTGTCGGCCAGGTACGTCCGGCGGGCCTCCAGCGGGTCGGCCACGCGCACCGACTTCGGGTCGATGCCGGCGCCCGCCGTCGGACCCCCCTTGAGAATCCCCTTGATGAGGGCCTCGGCCATGTTGCCGCCGCCGAGAAAGGCCAGGGTTTTCGCGCTCATGCCGTGTCCCGTTCGCCGAAGAGGGCCGTGCCGACCCGCACCAGGGTCGCGCCCTCCTCGATCGCCACCTCGAAGTCGCCGCTCATGCCCATCGAAAGGGTATCCATGGTAACGCCCTCCGGCGCGTTTTGCTTGGATGCGCGCCCCAGGGCCGCCAGGCGCCGGAAATGCGGCCGGGCGGCCTCCGGGTCGTCGGCGTAGGGCGCCATGCCCATCAGGCCCCGCAGGCGCAGGTGCGGCAGGCGGGCGATGGCGGCCACGAGAGCCGCGGTCTCTCCCGGCGCGACGCCCTGCTTGGTGGCCTCGCCCGCCACGTTCACCTCGATCAGCACGTCCTGCACGATCCCGCGCTCGCCCGCCAGGCGGCTCAGGCGCTCGGCGAGGGCGGCCGAGTCCACCGAGTGGATCAGGGCGAACGCCCCGACGGCTTTCACGGCCTTGTTGCTTTGGAGGTGACCCACCAGGTGCCAGGTCAGGCCGGGCAGGTCGGAAACGGCGGCCATCTTGGGGAGGGCTTCCTGGACCCGGCTCTCGCCGAAGTCCATGACGCCCGCGGCGGCGGCCTCCCGCACGGCGTCCGCGGGAAAGGTCTTGGAGACCGCCACCAACTTGACCCCGGCCGGATCGCGGCTCGCCCTTCGGCAGGCGGCGTCCATCCGACCCCGGATGTCGGCCAGGCGCTGGGCGAAGTTCGCCACGATCTTACGGGGCCGCGCGGATCCAGCTGACCATGCGCCCCGCCCCCGCGCCGTCCCGCCGGTAGGAGTGGAACCGCGCCGCGTCGCACCGCGTGCACGCCCCCTGGTCGCGCACGTCCCGCACGCCGGCGGCGGCGAGCTGGAGGGCGTTGAGGGAGACCAGATCGAGGTGGTCGCGCCCGCCGGGGCCGGGGGCGAGGACCCGGTCGGCCCAGCGCGGGAAGTGCTCCCGCACGGCGGCGCTCACCTCGGGCCCCACCTCGTAGCAGCACGGCCGGATGCAGGGGCCGAGCAGGGCGACAAGGTCCCCCGGCGCGACGCCGTAGCGTTCGCGAAGAACCGTCAGCGCGGCGTTCGCCACGCCCGCCAGGGTGCCGCGCCAGCCGGCATGGACCGCGGCCACCACGCGGCCGTCCGGCCCCGCCAGGAGGATCGGCAGGCAGTCCGCCGTGACCACGCCCACGGCGACGCCGGGCACGTCCGTCACCACGGCGTCGCCCTCCATGGCCGATGGCGCGGGCGGATCGCCCGCCACGGCGACGACGGCCGTGCCGTGGACCTGGGCGGCGGTGAAGGTCTCCGGTGGCGGGTCGTCGCCCCGGCGGCCGAAGGCGTGGGCCGGCGGGTCGGTTGTCCCGATCAACGCTCCGGCGGCCGACTCCGGGCGCGCCGCAGGTAGGCGGGGACGTCCCACTCCTCCTTGAAGCCCTCCAGGCTCTCGGCGGGCTGGGGCATGGTGACCACCTCGCCGGCCTCGGCCGGGCGGGTCGGTTCCGCGGGCTGGATGGGCCGGGCCAGCACCTGTTCCTTGCGCACGAACGCGGTGGACGTGCGGCGGCCCCGGTCGAAGCCGGTGGCGATGACGGTCAGGCGCAGCTCGTCCTCCAGGGCCGGGTCGATCACCGTGCCGAAGATCACGTTGGCGTCCGGGTCGGCGGCCTCCTGGATGATCTCGGAGGCCTCGACGACCTCCTCCATCGTCAGGTTCTCGCCCGCCGAGATGTTGAACAGCAGCCCCCCCGCGCCCGTGATGTCGCCGTTTTCGATCAGCGGGCAGGCGATGGCGGCCTCCGCGGCCTTGCCCGCGCGCCCCGGGCCGCTGCCGGTGCCCACGCCCATGACGGCGCGGCCGGTGAACTGCATGACCGTCTTCACGTCGGCGAAGTCCACGTTGATGAAGCCCGGCACGAGGATCAGGTCCGAGATGCCCTGCACGCCGTGGCGCAGCACGTCGTCCGCCACCCGGAAGGCGGTGACCATGGGCGTGTTCGGCGGCACGAAGGCGGCCAGGCGCTCGTTGGGGATGACGATCATGGAGTCCACCACGCCGGCCAGTTCGCCCACCCCCTCGTCGGCGCGCTGCATGCGCTTGCGCCCCTCGAACGGGAACGGCTTCGTGACCACGGCCACGGTGAGGGCCCCCAGCTCCTTGGCGATCTTGGCCACGACGGGCGCGGCGCCGGTGCCCGTGCCGCCGCCCATGCCGGCGGTGACGAACACCATGTCGGCCCCGGCCAGGGCGTCCTTCAGGTGCTCGGCGTCCTCGTTGGCGGCGGTGCGGCCGACCTCCGGGTTGGCGCCCGCGCCCAGGCCCCGGGTCGTCGCGGCGCCGATCTGCACCTTGACCCCGGCCCGGTTGCGGCCCAGGGCCTGGCGGTCGGTGTTGACCGCGACGAACGATACCCCCGACAGGCCCGCGGCGATCATGGAGCCCACCGCGTTGCAGCCGGCGCCCCCCACGCCGATCACCTTGATGAGCGGCGTGCCGTCGTCGTCGCTGCTGAACTGGAACATGCCCGACCCCTCGGTGCGGGGGGGCGTGGCGTTCCCGCCGTCGCCCCGGATCCCCTGCGGTTCCTCGCCCGTCACGATGTGCCCTCCATGGTCACAATGGAAAACCTCCCCTGGCGCCTAGAAGAACGCCTTCATCCAGTCCGTCAGGCGCCGCACCCCCTCCTCGCGCGCCGGTCCCGCCGGGGCGGCGAGGCCCTCGACGGCGAAGCGCGTGAGCCCCACGCCCGTGGCGTGCTTGGGGTTGGCGGCCAGCTCCGTCAGGCCGCTCAGGGAAGCCGGCACGCCGCGCCGGGCGGGCAGTCCCGTGGCCCGCTTCGCCAGGCCCACCACCCCCGAGAGCAGCGACCCGCCGCCGGTGAGCACGAGGCCCGAGCCGATGCGGCGTGAGAGGCCCGAGCGTTCGATCTCCTCGCCCACCAGGGACAGGATCTCGTCCATCCGGGCCTCGACGATCTCGGCGAGCAGGCGGCGCGCCACCTGCCGGGGGGCGCGGCCGCCGACGCTGGGCACCTCGATCCGGTCGTCCTCGCCGGTATCCTCCGCCACGGCGGTGGCGAACTGCACCTTGATGCGCTCCGCGTCCTTGACGGGCGTGGCGAGGCCGAAGGAAATGTCGCGCGTGACGTGGTTGCCGCCTAAGCCCAGGACCCACGTGTGGCGCACGCTGCCGCCGACGTACACGGCCAGGTCGGTCGTGCCGCCGCCGATGTCCACCAGCGCCACGCCCAGCTCCAGCTCCTCCGGCGAGAGCACGGCGCGGGCCGAGGCGAGGGGCTGCGGCACCATGCCGGTCACCTCGAGCCCCGCCTTCTGGATGCAGCGCATGAGGTTCTCGACGGCGGTGCCGGCGCCCATGATGACGTGGGCCTCGACACTGAGCAGGTTGCCCGCCAGCCCCACCGGGTCGGCCACGGCGTCCTGGCCGTCCAGGACGTAGCGCTGGGGGGTGACGTGGATGATGTCGTCGTCGCGCGACAGCTCCACCGCGCGGGCCGCGTCGAGCACCCCGAGGAGGTCCTCGTGCCGGACCTCGGCGCCCTTGATCCCGACGGTGGCGCGGTTGTTGATGCCCTTCAGGTGCGCCCCGGACACCCCCGCCACGACCGCCCGGATCTCGACCCCGGACATCTCCTCCGCCTCGGCCACGGCCTTGCCGATGGCCTCCACGGTCTCGTCGATGGAGACCACCACGCCCTGCTTGAGGCCCGAGTGGGAGGCGGTGCCGAGCCCCAGGATGGTGACCTCGGGGCCCTCCTTGGGCTCGGCCACGACGGTGCAGACCTTGGTGGTCCCAACGTCCAGCCCGACGACGATGTCGTCCTTGCGTGCCATCCCTCTCCGCGTCGCCTTACAGGGGCCGGGCAATCACCCGGTCGTCGTAGCGCAGGTCCACCTCCGCGCCCTTCTTGCTCGCCAGGGCGACGATCTCCGGGCGCAGGGCCGAGAGGCGCGCCAGGCGCCAGCGGTAGCCGCCCTTGGCGCCGAGCCGCACCCTGAGCGCCTCCACCAGCAGCAGCGGGTCCTCCGGGTCGGCCACGTCCACCAGGGCGTCGGGACCCCACGCCTTGGCCACCGCGAGCCCCAGGGCCACCTTCCCCGCGTCCACCCGCTCGCCCGCCACCTTGCGGCGCGCGTCGATGCCGGTCAGGCGCGGCAGGTCGGCGGTCTCGGCGTCGTCCGCGTCGCCGAGGACGACGCCCTCCCGGTCCACCATCACCTCCCCGCCGGACGTCGCGGCCGAGGACGTGGTGATGACGGCCGCCGGGCTGCGCTCCCAAATGCGGACCCAGAGCGTGCCCGGGTACATGCGGCGCACCGACACCCGCTCCACCCACGGGTGGGAGAGCAGGGCCGAGGAGACCGCCGCTACGTTCACGTCCGGCAGACTAATGCCGGGGGGCAGACCGATGCGCTTGAGGAGCATCGCCTCCGGCAGGCGCGCCATGCCCTCCAGGGCGATCTCGCGCACGGCGAGCAGGCCGTGGGACTTGGCCTCCGCGTAGCCGTACACGGCACCGACGCCGCCACCCGCGAGCAGGGTCACGGCGAGGATCGTCCCCACCACGCGCCGCTGATTCCTCCGGCGCCGGGCCCGGGCCACGTCCACCGGATCGCGCCGGACGTTGCGGCCGGAGGACGTGGCCGCCTTCGAGCGGGCGGCCTTCTTGCCCGCGGACTTGCGCGCCGTGCGATTTCCTGGGCGGACGACGACGGCGCTCACGAGAACCGCTCCGCCCGGGCCCCGGCCAGCATCCGGGCGATCAGGTCTGCAAACGACATCCCGGCGGCGGCCGCGGCCTTGGGCAGGAGGCTCTTGCGGGTGAGGCCGGGGATCGTGTTGATCTCCAGGACCCACGGGTTCAGGGCGTCGTCCAGCATCAGGTCCACCCGCGCCGCCCCGGCGCAGCCGAGGGCCCGGTAGGTGGCCACGGATGCGTCGCGGATGCGCGCCGCCTTGGCCTCCGGCAGGTCGGCGGGGCAGATGTATTGGGTGCCCGAGTCGGTGTACTTGGCCTCGTAGGAGAAGATGCCGGCGGCCGGGACGATCTCGAGCACGGGAAGCGGCTCGCCGTCCAGGACGCTCACCGTCACCTCGCGCCCGGGCACGGCGGCCTCCAGGTAGACCTCGGCGTCCTCGGCCCTTGCCGCCGCCACGGCCTCGTCCAGGGCCTCGCCGCCCTTGACCGTGGAGACGCCGATGGAGGAGCCCCCCCGGCGCGGCTTGACCACGAGCGGGAAGGCGATCTCCGGCCGGACGGGCATCCCCGGCGCCAGGCACTGGTACGCGGGCGTCGGGACACCCTGGGCCTTGAGGACACCCTTGGCGAGCACCTTGTCGAAGGCGCACGCGCTCGCCGCCACGCCCGAGCCGGTGAACGGGATGCGCAGGAGCGTCAGGAGCCCCTGGATGATGCCGTCCTCGCCGTACTTGCCGTGCAGGGCGACGAAGGCGGCCTCGGGGGCGAGGTCCGCCAATACGCTCGCCACGCCCCGGCCCACGTCCACGCGGGTCACGTCGTGGCCCAGCTCCACCAGGGCGTCGGCGGCGGCGTTGCCGCTCAGGAGCGAGATTTCGCGCTCGCTCGACAGGCCGCCCATGAGGACCGCGACGCGCATGCTCATGCCGCCTCCCCGGCGGCCTCGCGGCCGATCACCTTGAGCTCCAGCTCCAGGGCCACGCCGAAGCGCTCGCGCACCAGCGCCTGCACGTCGGCCACGACGGCGAGCACGTCGGCGGCGCGGGCGTGGCCGTGGTTGACGATGAAGTTGGCGTGGCGCTCCGAGACGGCCGCGTCGCCATGGGCGATCCCCTTGCCACCGGCCTCCTCGATCAGGCGCGCGGCGAAATCGTCCGGCGGGTTCTTGAACACCGAGCCCGCGTTCGGGGTGAGGATCGGCTGGGTGCGGCCGCGCCGGTCGAGGTACTCGTCCATCTCGGCCTTGAGCACCACCGGGTCGCCCGGGGCCAGTGCGAACACGGCCGACAGGACGATCCCCGCAGGCAGGGAGGAGTTGCGATAACCCAGGCCCAGCCGGTCGGACGGCAGGGTGAGGACGTCGCCCGACAGGGTGGCGATGTCCACGCACTCGAGCGCCTGCGCCAGCTCGCCGCCGTGGGCCCCGGCGTTCATGCGCACGGCGCCCCCCACGGTGCCCGGGATGCCGATGGCGAAGGCCAGGCCCTTCAGCCCCCGGCGCGCGGCCTCGCGCGCCAGGCGTGGAAACGACACCCCGGCCTCGGCCACCAGGCCGTCGCCCCCCAGGGGCGTGATCGCGGTGCAGGCCGACAGGCGCACCACCACGCCCGCGATGCCGCCGTCGCGCACCAGGACGTTGGTGCCGTTGCCGAGCACCGTGACGGGTAGCGAATAGTCCTGGCAGCGGGCGAGCAGGCCCGGGACGTAGCGCGCGCCCGCCGGTGTGACGAGGAAGTCGGCCGGGCCGCCGATGCGGTAGGAGGTGTGGCGCGACAGGGGCTCGTCCACCTGCACCTTGCCGAAGGCGGACAGGGCCTCGGCCACGTCGGCCTTGGCGCGCACGGCGGTCATGCCTGGACGCCCTCGCCCGAGGCCCCGCCGGCCGCGGCCGGAGCGGCGTCGGCCGCGACGGTTCCATCGGCGACGGCCCCATCCGACAGATATGCCTCGCCCACCTTCCACACGTCGCCGGCGCCCAGCGTGAGCAGCACGTCGCCCGGCTCCAGGGTGGCGGCCAGGTGCTTGAGGACGGCGGCTCGGGTCCCCTCGTGGCGGGCGTCGCGGTGGCCGCAGGCCTTGATCCGGCTGAGCAGGGTGGCGGCGTCGATGTTCGCGATGGGGGTCTCGCCCGCGGCGTAGATGTCCATCAGGACCAGGGAATCGGCGCCGTGGAAGGCCTGGGCAAAGGCGCCCATCTGGTCGCGGGTCCGGGTGTAGCGGTGGGGCTGGAAGACCACCACGAGGCGGCGCTCGGGGAAGCCCTCGCGGGCCGCGGCCAGCACCGCCTTGACCTCCGTGGGGTGGTGGCCGTAGTCGTCCACCACCGTCACGCCGTCCTTCTCCCCCTTGCGCTCAAAGCGCCGCCCCACGCCCCCGAAGGCGGCGAGGGACGTGCGGATGACCTCCACCTCGACCCCTAAGTCCAGCCCCGTGCAGATGGCGGCCATGGCGTTTTGGGCGTTGTGGCGCCCGGTGAGGGGGACGGTGAAGGCGCCGATGGGCTCGCCCTTGAAGGTGGCGTCGAAGCGCACCCCGGCGGGGGTGATGATCAGGTTCTCGGCGCGCAGGTCGGCCTGGGGCGTAAAGCCGTAGGTGATGAGGCGCTTGTCGATGCGCGGCATGAGGGCGCGGATGGAGGCCTCGTCCAGGCACAGGATCACGGCGCCGTAGAACGGCACCTTGCCCGCGAACGCGGCGAAGGCGTCGTAGATGCGCGCCTCGCTGCCGTAGAAGTCCAGGTGCTCGGCGTCGATGTTCGTGATGACCGCCACCGTCGGAGCGAGCTTGAGGAACGACCCGTCCGACTCGTCGGCCTCGGCCACCATGATCTCGCCCTTACCGAGCTTGGCGGAGGAGCCGTACTGGTTCAGGCGCCCGCCGATGACCACGGTCGGGTCGAGGCCGCCCTCGCCCAGGACCGTGGCGACGAGGCTCGTGGTGGTCGTCTTGCCGTGGGCGCCGGCGACGGCGATGCCGTACTTCATGCGCATCAGCTCGGCCAGCATCTCGGCGCGCTGGATCACCGGGATGCCCTGCTCGCGGGCGGCCAGCACCTCCACGTTGTCGCGCTGCACGGCGGTGGAGACCACGACCACCTGGGCGTTCTTCACGTTCTCGGCGGCGTGGCCCTGGACCACGGTGCCGCCCAACCGCGCGAGGCGGCGGGTGACCTCGGTGTCGGACAGGTCCGAGCCCGAGACCGCGTAGCCCAGGTTGATGAGGACCTCGGCGATCCCGTTCATGCCGGAACCCCCGATCCCGACGAAATGAATCCTCTGGATGTTCGGAAATCTCATGGCGTTGTCGCCACCCCGGCTGCGGGGATGCGCTGCTTGTCGGGGAACCTCATGGCACCGCGACCCCGGTTGAAAGGAGCCGGAGGCACTCGGCGACGATCTCCCGTGCGGCATTCGGGCGGCCGAGGGCCTTCGCGGCCGCCCCCATTGTAGCCAGTCGGTCGCGGTTTTGGAGCAGGCCGCGGATCAACGTTTCCAACGATTCGCCCGTGAGCGCTCCCTGGGGCAGGAACACGGCCGCCCCCGCCTCGGCCAAGAGGCGCGCGTTGGCGCTCTGGTGGTCGTGGGCGGCGTGGGGGTACGGGACCAGCACGGACGGCAGGCCGAGGGCGGTCAGCTCGGCCACGGTGGTGGCGCCGGCGCGGCAGACCACCAGGTCGGCGGCGGCGTAGGCGGCGCCCATGTCGTCGATGAACGCGGCGGCGTTCGCGCGCTCCCCGAGGTCGGCGTAGGCGGCCTGGACGCGCTCCAGGTCGAGGTGACCGGTCTGGTGCGTGATGGTGAGGCCGGGCAGGTCGGCGAGCAGGCCGGGGGCGGCCTCGAGCATGGCGTCGTTCAGGGCCCGGGCCCCCTGGCTGCCGCCGAAGACCAGCAGGTGCGGCGGGGCGCTGGCGGGGCGGTCGCGCTTCGCGTCGAGCAGCTCGGCCCGCACCGGGTTGCCGGGGCAGACGAACTTCCCGCCCTTGAACCGTTCCCGCGCCGCGTCGAAGGTCAGAAACACCCGCGCCACGTGGGGGCCGAAGATGCGGTTCGTGACGCCGGGCACGGCGTTCTGCTCCAGGACCACCCGGGGCAGGCGAAACAGCCCCGCCATCAACAGGACCGGCGCCGAGGCGTAGCCCCCCACCCCCACCACGAGGTCGGGGCGGAACTCCCTCAGGACGCGGCCCGCCGCCGCCAGGGCGGAGGGGAGGATGGCGAGGCCCAGAAGGCGTCTCAGGATGCCCTTGCCGACCAGGCCCATGACGGGCAGGGTGAAGAGGCGGTAGCCGCGCGCCGGGAT